>JAABUU010004988.1_pt1 | contig 15221 bp, 15 predicted proteins | sample 5559301 | NCBI WGS metagenome assembly JAABUU01 (sample SAMN10711884, study PRJNA513360) | rock metagenome | isolation source: Antarctica rocks | place: Antarctica: Victoria Land, Richard Nunatak white | reverse complement strand
GGTGAAGACGACATGGAAGTACCCAACCGGCAACAGGTCGGCTTGGCGCTCGGCGAGCCAGGTTCGCGCGGCGGCGCCCTGGCACTTGGGGCAGTGCCGGTTGCGGCAGCTGTTATAGGCAACGCGGCGGTGACCGCAGTCGTCGCAGCCCTCGACATGGCCGCCAAGCGCGGCTGTCCGGCAGTTCTGGATCGCCGACATGACCTTCAACTGAGCGAGGCTCAGATGCCCCGCCCGAGCGGCACGGTAGCTGGCTCCTGCGGCCCGGAAGATATCGGCGACTTCCAGCGAGGCACGCAACGCCTCAGCCGCCGGGCGCCACCTGGTCGGGCATGAAGAGACCGAGCCTGTCGAGCGGACTGGTCACGGCGCGCACCGTTCGGGTCGCGACCTTGGTGTAGAAGGCCGTGTTCTCCAGCTTGGCGTGCCCGAGCAGCGCCTGGATGACGCGGATGTCGACGCCGTCCTCCAACAGGTGCGTGGCAAAGCTGTGGCGCAACGTATGCGGCCCGACCCGCTTGGCGATGTCCGCCGCTCGCGCCGCCTCGACGACGATCCGGTACTGTTGATAGGCGTGGAATAAGGCCCCTGTTTTCGGGGGTATAGGCGTCCAAACGGGCCCCCCGGAGAACGGGTCCACACTGGCTTCCATGAGATCATGGGAGCCGCGTTCAGGATGCTTATTGTGGAGACGATTGCGAAGATCCGCCGGGCCTTCTTGGTTCAAGGCAAGTCGATCAAGGCGATCTGCCGTGAGTTCCGGGTTTCGCGGAAGGTTGTGCGCAAGGTGATCCGGTCAAATGCAACCGAGTTCCAGTACACGCGTGAGAACCAGCCGTTTCCGAAGATTGGCCCGGTCCGGGAGCGTCTCGATGAGCTGCTTTTAGCCAATGCCGGCAAGACCGCCCGCGAGCGGCTCACCCTGATCCGCATCTACGAAGAGATCCGGAGCTTGGGCTACGAAGGCGGCTACGATGCCGTTCGTCGGTATGCTCACAGTTGGACCGAGGAGCGCACCGCCGCGACAGCACAGGCCTATGTGCCGCTGACCTTCGATGCGGGCGAGGCCTACCAGTTCGACTGGAGCCACGAGATCGTGCTGATCAACGGCACGACCGTGACCGTGAAGGTCGCCCATGTCCGGCTCTGCCACAGCCGCATGCTGTTCGTGCGCGCTTACCCGCGTGAGAGCCAGGAGATGGTGTTCGACGCCCACGACCGGGCGTTCGCGTTCTTCAAGGGCGCCTGCCGACGCGGCATCTACGACAACATGAAGACGGCGGTCGAGACCATCTTCGTGGGCAAGGAGCGCGCCTACAATCGTCGTTTCGTGCAGATGTGCGGGCACTATCTCGTCGATCCCGTCGCCTGCACGCCGGCATCAGGCTGGGAGAAAGGCCAGGTCGAGAACCAGGTGGGCGTGGTTCGGGAGCGCTTCTTCACGCCCCGGCTGCGCGTGAAGAGCTACGACGAGCTGAACGGATGGCTGCTCGACCAATGCGTCGCCTATGCCAAGGCGCACCCCCATCCTGAGTTCAAGGACCGAACGGTCTGGCAGGCCTTCGAGGCGGAGCGGCCGAGCCTGGTGCCGTACGGGGGCCGGTTCGACGGCTTCCACGCTGTCCCGGCTTCCGTGTCAAAGACCTGCCTGGTCCGCTTCGATAACAACAAGTACTCGGTCCAGGCGAGCGCCGTCGGTCGCCCCGTCGAGGTCCGGGCTTATGCCGAGCGGATCGAGCTGCGCCAGGATGGCCGGATCGTTGGTGAGCATCGTCGCTCCTTTGGTCGCGACAAAGCCGTGTTCGACCCCTGGCACTACGTCCCCGTTCTGGCGCGCAAGCCCGGCGCGTTGCGGAATGGGGCGCCGTTCAAGGACTGGGTTCTGCCTTCCGGTCTCGAGCGGGTCCGACGCAAGCTCACTGGCGTCGGTGACGGTGATCGGCAGATGGTCGCCATCCTGACCACCGTCCTGAGTGACGGCCTGCCGGCGGTCGAGGCCGCCTGCAATGAAGCTCTGCTGGAAAACGTCCACTCGGCCGACGTCATTCTCAACATCCTGGCCCGGCGGCGTGAGACCGTCGTCCCAATCACGATCATGACCCCTGACGCGCTTCAATTGCGGCACGAGCCTGTGGCCGATTGCGCGCGCTACGACAGCTTGAGGAGAGCCGTGTGATGGAGCGTTCCGAGATCCTGGCCACCATGGTGGACCTGAAGCTCTATGGCATGAAGGCCGCCTTCGACGAGATCATCACCACCGCGGTCAAGCGCCAACACGAGCCCCAGCGCATCGTCGGCGACCTGTTGCAGGCTGAGATCGCCGAGAAGCAGGCGCGCTCGATCAAGTACCAGATCACCATTGCCAAGCTGCCCCTCGCCAAAGACGTCGAGGACTTCAGCTTCACCGGCACGCCGATCAACGAGACCCTGGTTCGCGATCTGGCCGGCGGCGAGTTCCTGGCACATGAGCGCAACATCGTGCTGGTCGGTGGCACCGGGACCGGCAAGACCCATCTCGCCATTGCGATCGCCCGCGCCTGCATCCAAAACGGGGCGCGGGGCCGCTTCTTCAACGTCGTCGACCTCGTCAACCGGCTCGAGGCCGAGACCCGCGCCGGCCGCCAAGGTCGCATGGCCGACTACCTGTCGCGCATGGACTTCATCGTGCTCGACGAACTCGGCTATCTGCCCTTCGCCCAATCCGGCGGACAGCTTCTATTCCATCTCGTCAGCCGGCTCTACGAACAGACCTCCGTCATTGTCACAACTAACCTGACCTTCGGCGAATGGCCCAATGTCTTCGGCGACGCCAAGATGACCACAGCGCTGCTCGACCGCCTCACACATCATTGCGAGATCGTCGAGACCGGCAACGAAAGCTGGCGCTTCAAGAACCGCGCCTAACCCTCACCGCGACCGCCCGACTGCGCAACCCGGACCAGCTTCGCCGGGCGGTCGCTCGCACTTCAGCACGTCCCGGAGGGGTCCCTTTTCGGCGCCGATCCGGGGTCCCTTTTCCAGGCTGTTTGACATCTTAGCGGGTTTGCTGGCTGTTGCGCGATGCCGGGGCTATCGCCTCACGCGATAGAAGCTTGATGGGTCGAAAGAGACCCGGGAGCCTTGCCTGAACCAGTCGAGAAACTGCGCGGTCTGGTCGGTCTGATTGTCATGACGGCGGCGCGGGAAGGCGGTGAGTTCATGCAGGTTGGCGTCGAGCCAGGGCGCGGTCTCGGGCAGGTGCATTGAGGCGATCTGGGATCCTATCCTCCTGCCGGGAACCGGCTGGTGAGTGGGACGGCCACTCAGCTCTCAAGTTCCCACCAGCTGGGCCATTTGACCTTGCGAGGAGTGCGGGTCGCCCGCATGACCTCGGCCTGTTCGTCGCGGGTGAGCTTGCGCTCCCTGAGTCGCGCCAGCGCGGTCTCGACCAACCAGGACTCGAGCGCCATGCGCGCCGTCGGACGCAAGCGATCGAGCTTGGTCGCCATTTTGAGCGAGCCCAGCGCCGTGTTGACACTGCCGGCTCTGACCATGACGATGGCAATATCGGGGATAATGGCTCGGAGCGAAGACCTGCGTGCCGACCGTGCCTCCTCGATCGCGGCAAGAGCGGCCCGTGCTGCCCCGCCATCGCCATCGAGCCCGCGCTTCGTCACATGAAGCAAGAAGGCTTCGGCGCCCGTTACGCGACGCTCGACGCCGTCCTCGCGGATGGTCACCAACTGGCCGAGCACGGCTTCGTAGGGCGGTTCGTTGTGACGGCCGCGCGGTCGGCCTTTCGGATTGCCGCTCTGGCCCTTGCGAAACCGCGACGCAGCCGGCGGCCTGCCGTAACCGACCGGGACCCCCTGTTCGGGCGCGTCCGGCTCGTTCAATGCTTGTCTCCGTTTGGCCAGACCAGCGTCTCGGGGTCGCGCGTGCAGCGTTCGACTCCCGCCACCTCGCGCTCCCCGAGCGGCCTTCGCCCCCGCCGGCTTAGCGCAGCCTGCACCGCCCAGGGCTCGAGCAGCAGGCGCCGATCGTGTCCCTCGACTCCTGCCCAGCGAGGATCAAGTCCAGCAATGCCGAGGATCAGCAGCGCCGCCTCGGCATTGGCCGGATCCTTTCGCTCCAAACGCAAGCCGGGACGCGTCGGGCGGGGTTGCCGCGCCGCGAGCGCCTGCTCGCGCTTGGCGATCATCTTGAGCACCTCGCGCCGGGCGATGCGGCTGCCGGCGATCGCGTCCTGGTAGGTCTTGTGCTGCAGCGCCTCCTCGATGGTCACGTCCCGTGGCCTGCCACCCTGCGTGATGGTCAACCTCCGATCGATCACGATGTCGAAGGCCGAAGCTTGCGGCGCGACCGTCGCCTTCTTGGGGCGTCCGGCGGGATTGCCGCTTTGGCCCTTCCTGAACCGTGTCGCGGATGGCGGGCTCTTGGGCCCTGCTCGGTCGTTGTCGGACTTCGTGTTCATGCATCTCGGCTTTCGAGGCGGGGCGTGCCCCCGGTCATCGCCGCCCAGCGGTCGACCGCGACATCGACATAGGCGGGGTCGATGTCGAGCCCCCGGAACCGTCGTCCGCAACGCTCCGCCGCGACCAGCGTCGTCCCCGAGCCGAGAAAGGTATCGAGCACCAGATCACTCCGTCGGGTCACGTCCTGCAGGGCGTCGGCCACGAGGGCGATCGGCTTGACGGTTGGATGAGGGCAAGATCCTCACGCCTGCTGCCCTTGAGCGAGTTGACGGAGGCGTAATCCCAGACATTGGTGCGGTTGCGTCCGTAGCGTCCGAGCTCGACCGCATTGAAGTGCGGGGCGTCGCCCACCTTGAACACGAACACCAGCTCGTGCTTCGAGCGATAGAGCGATCCCATCCCCGCATTCGACTTGTTCCAGACGCACAGATTGAGAAGGCCACCATAGATCTCGGCGCCGGCGCTCTCGAGATCCGCCATGTGGCGCCAGTCCATGCATACGAAATGCACCGCGCCATCGCGCGAGACCGCGGCGCAGGCTCCGAGGCTCTCGGCGAGAAAGGACCGAAAGGCCGCATCGGTCATCTCGCCCGACGCCATCGCAAACTCGCGGTGGCGCCCGCGCGCATTGGCATGTCCGTTGATCCGGACATTGTAGGGCGGGTCGAGGAAGGCGGCGTCGATCCGGGCCTTGTCGCCGAGCACTGCGTTCAGGAATGTGAGGTCTCGACCGTCACCACAGCCGACGCGGTGTTCGCCCAGGATCCAGATGTCGCCCGGGCGCGTCCGCGGTGCGGCCGGCACGGGCGGGATGACCTCGTCGTCCGGGTCGATCGCACCGCTCATCACGACGTCGATCTCGCCGACCGAGAAGCCGGTCACCGACAGGTCGAGGTCGACGTCGAGCACGGCGAGTTCGGTAAGCTCGACCTTGAGCATGTCGAGATCCCAACCGGCACCGAGTGCGATCTTGTTGTCGGCGAGCCTGAGGGCTCGCATCTGCGCGGGCGTGAGGTCGCACAGTTCGATCGTCAGGACCTCGGTCAATCCCATCGCCTTGGCGGCCAGCAACCGGCCGTGGCCCGCGATGATGCCGCCGGCCGGATCGACGAGGAGCGGGTTGGTGAACCCGAAGGTGCGAATCGACGCCACGATCTGATCGACCTGTCGCTTCGGATGGGTTCGGGCATTGCGCGGGTCGGGAACGACGCTGCCGACGGGACGGTAGATGACGGTCAGCAGGCGGTTGGAGGGTGCGGTCACGTGAGGCGAGTTCCTTGCGAATCGCCGGGAACAATACATGAACGGTCGTCGGCGGCAAGGGATTGGGCATGGCGGTCGGAGCGTTCTGGCTTGGGCGTCCTTGGTCCGGGGTTGGGGGGAGCAGGGGCTCCGTAGACCACCAAGCACCGCAACCAAGCACGACGGCGACGCAGTTGCCGCGTCCCTGTTATCGTGGAGCGCACTCCCCGTTATGAGGCGTCTCGCGCCCTGTTCAGCAACTCCGAACGTCCTGTTACCTGGAAGAACAGGAAAGTGGTTTTGAGACCGGCCAAGCTGCTGATCTGACGCATGGATTTCGGCGCGTGGCAGGTGTGACGAGGCCCTGATCGCCTGTTTTTACGACCGAAATGCTTGAATTCCCTGTTCAGTGCGAGGAATAGGGTGGAGACGGGTTCGCATGCGACTTCCCGCTGATGGGCAACGCCATGGAGCTCGACGCCATTGCGGCTGTGGTGATCGGGGGCGCGAGCCTCCATGGCGGGCGCGGCTCCATGATCGGAACGCTGATGGGCGTGTTCATCACAGTGATGATCCGCAACGGGCTGAACCTCATGGGCGTGTCGCCCTTCTGGCAGGGGACCGCGATCGGCACGATCATCATCGTGGCCCTGCTGTTCGAACGGCTCGTCTCGAGCCGGGTGAACCGATGACCACCCCGCCCCGCACCCTCCCGCGCCGTCGCGCTATTCGGCACGGAGGAGCCGGTCGCGCCGCCCCATATCCTCAGAGCCGGGACGCTTTCGGCGGAGCTCGAGGCCGGCAACCTGCGCCGAATCCGCTTCGGCGGCGTCGAAATTATCCGCGCGGTATCGTTCATCGTCCGCGACCGCGATTGGGGTACCTTCAATCCGGCCGTCACTGACCTCGCGGTCGAGGAGGAGTCGACGGCTTCACCGTCACCTATCGGGCCGTTGCGAGCGACGGAACCCGCGCCTTTCACTACACGGCGCGGATCCGGGGCACGGCAGAGGGCCGCGTCGACTTAGAGGCGGAGGGGGCATTGTCACGTTCGCAGCCGCCTGAGATAGGAGGCTCATGTCGCGCTTCCCCTACCACGGCCATCGGTTCCCGCTAGCCATCATCCAGCATGTGGTTTGGCTCAACCAGCGCTTCGCGCTGAGCCTGCGTGATGTCGAGGACATGCTGGCCGAGCGCGGCCTCGACCTGAGCTACGAAACCGTCCGACGCTGGGTCTGCAAGTTCGGCCCGCTGTGTGCTCGCGACCTGCGGAGGCGGCGGCCACGCCCGACCGCGATGGCACCTGGACGAAATGGTGATCACGATCGCGGGCAAGCGGCACTGGCTCTGGCGGGCCGTGGACGACGAAGGGGAGGTGCTCGACGTCCTGGTGCAAACGCGACGGGATACCCGGGCAGCCGTCAGCTCTCCGCTTGCCACCTCAGCCTGCTTTGCAGGCTGTGGGCCCTGGCGCGCTTCGCTCATGCGTAAGCTCGTCAGGAAGCACGGCTTTGCGCCCGAGACGATCACGACCGACGGGCTGGGTTCATACGGGTCGGCCAAGCGACAACTCGGACTGCTGGCTCGCCATGAGCGACGACAGCGCTGGAGTAACCGAGCCGAGAACTCCCACCAGCCGACGCGTCGGCGAGAACGGAAGATGCAGCGGTTCAAGTCGCCGGGATCCGCACAACGCTTTCTGTCGACCCATGCTGCTGTCCACAACACCTTCAACGTCCAGCGCCATCTCGTGTCCCGTACAACGCTGAAGGCGTTCCGAGCCGAAGCCTTTGCGAATTGGCGTGGCGCGACCGCGGCGCCTCAATGAGCTGCCGCTCCTCTCCCGATTTCGGCTTGCCCGACCCATCAACGTGACAATGCCCCGTCAACTCGCATCCCGCCAGCATAGGCTACGCGATTTCGTCATCGCGCGATCGCGTGGGAACGCCGGCCGCCGCAGCGCCGCCTCTGCAGTAGCGGGCGGTTGATGAATTCGCTTACTTTCCTCCATCAATCTCGGAGAACACATTGTCGAGTTCCACTAGTCTGAAATCGCCGGCTCGGCCCGGCGGCCGCGAGCCGCCGGCCAGCACCACGCCGGGACCCGCCAAGGCGGGACTGCTGGGACTCGGCCTTGCCGCTCTCGGCATCGTCTTCGGCGACATCGGGACGAGCCCACTTTACACGCTCAAGACCGTGCTCGATCTCGCCGGCAAATCCGATGCGGCGGCGATCCTCGGGATCCTGAGCCTGGTGATCTGGACCCTCACGATCATCACGACCGTGAAATATGTCGCCGTCGCAATGAGCATCGACAACGATGGCGAGGGCGGCATCCTGGCTCTGATGGCGTTGATCGGCGTCAAGAAGCAGAACCGGCCCGTCATCGTGGCGATCGGACTGTTCGGCGCAGCCCTCATCTACGGCGACGGTGCCGTGACGCCGGCGATCTCGGTGCTGTCGGCGCTGGAGGGTCTCAATATGGTGACCCCAGCCTTCCAGGCTTGGGTGCTGCCCGGTGCCGTCGCAATCCTCGTGGTCCTGTTCGCGATCCAGCCGATCGGTACGGCACGGATCGGCAAGGCCTTTGGACCGGTGATGGTGTTGTGGTTCGTCGCCCTGGCGTCTTTGGGCATATCGGGGATCGTCCACCATCCGGGAGTGCTGGCCGCCGTCAATCCGACTTACGCATTGAGTTTCCTGGCATCGGGCGGGATCAAAGGCTTCCTGGTCCTCGGCGGCGTGTTCCTCTGCGTGACGGGAGCGGAAGCACTCTACGCCGACATGGGCCATTTCGGCCCGACACCGATTCGCATGTCCTGGATCGCCATCGTCTTCCCTTGCCTGCTTCTCAACTATGCTGGCCAGGCCGCGATCGTGCTCGACGGCGCGCCGACGGACGGCAACATCTTCTACCGGCTCTGCCCCGGGCCCCTGCTCATCCCCCTCGTCCTCCTGGCCACGCTCGCCACCATCATCGCCAGCCAATCGATCATCACGGGTGCTTTCTCGATGACCCGGCAGGCCATCCGCCTCGGCTGGCTACCCCGGCTTACGATCAAGCAGACCTCGGCCGAGGGCTACGGGCAGATCTACGTCGGCAGCGTGAACTGGCTCCTGATGATCGTCACCGTCGTCTTGACCCTGGGTTTCCGCAAGTCGGACAACCTCGCCAGCGCCTATGGGATTGCCGTGTCCCTCACCATGCTGATGACGACCGTGCTGCTCTACCTCGCCATGCGCGAGGTCTGGAAATGGAGCATCGCGACGGCCGGCGCCTTGGCCGGCTTCTTCCTGATCGTCGACGCTGGGTTTTTCACGTCCAATCTGGTCAAGGTCGCCGAAGGTGGCTACGTGCCCCTCCTGCTCGCAGTGGCGATTTACGGGGTCATGTGGATCTGGCATCGCGGCTCGGAGGCAGTGGCGACGCGGCTCGAGGAAGGGCTGATGCCGGTCGACGCATTCATGGCTCGGGCGTCCGAGCGCCGAACCGCTCGCGTGCCGGGTACGGGCGCATTCCTGACCCGGACCGATCGCGACGTTCCGCCTTCGCTGGTCTGGCATCTGGAGCACAATCGAGTGCTACCCGAGAAAGTCGTCGTCCTCACGGTTCAGACCGCGTCGGTGCCTTTCACGTCGAGAGCGAAGCGATTGACCGTGAAGCAGCTTGCCCCAGATTTCTGGCGCTGCGATGCGACTTTCGGCTTCATGGAGCGCCCCGATGTGCCGGCGCTGCTGAGAACCGCCAATGATTATGGCTGCGATCTCGATCTGGGGGACATCACATATTACGTGAGCCATTACTCGATCTCATCCCGCGAGGACGGTCAGCGGATCCCACGATGGATCGAGGGCTGCTTTGCCGCCATGGAGCGCAATTCGACCCATTTCGGGGACGTGCTGCGCCTGCCCCTGGATCGTACGGTCGAACTGGGCCGTCAGGTCGCGATTTGATGCTGATGGCAGTATCAGCGCGGCTCGAATGCAGCCTTTTCCAACGACGCGAGTCTGCGCTCCCTCAAGCGAACCACATACCGCTTATCAGACCGACGCCACAATGACGAGCCAGCGCAGATCCGTTCGAGACCTCGCCGGGGAGATCCCGGCAGTCAGAGCCAACCCGGACCGGGCCGTTCTGGTGCTCGGCATTGAGGGCCAGGACGAGCTATCGGTCGTCCTGCTGTTTAGACCTCCCGAACCGGGCTGCGGCTTGTCCCGCGTGCAGCATGTCGCTTGGCCGACCCGTATGACCCCAGCCCGTCGCTCGTGATCATATCGGGCGCAAAGCCGTGCTTTCTGATGAGTTTACGCATGAGCCTGACGGCTGCCCGGGTGTCCCGTCGCGTCTGCACCAGGATGTCGAGCACCTCCCCTTCGTCGTCCACGGCTCGCTAGAGCCAGTGCCGCTTGCCCGCGATCGTGATCACCACCTCGTCCAGGTGCCATCGCGCGGTTGGGCGTGGCCGACGCTTCCGAAGCTTGCGGGCAAACAGCGGGCCGAACTTGCAGACCCAGCGTCGGACGGTTTCGTAGCTCAGATCGAGGCGGCGCTCGGCCAGTATGTCCTCGACATCACGCAGGCTCAGCGTGAAGCGCAGGTAGAGCCAAACCACGTGCTGGATGACGACTGGTGGGAACCGATGGCCGTGGTAGGAAGAGCGCGACATGGCTGATTCTATCCCAAGGCCCCGTAAACGTGACAATGCCCAGCTTGGTCGGGGTGGCACTTCACCATCGGCGCTGCAGCATGCGGGCGTCGGGCCGGGAAAACCTCTCGAGCACCTTGGGCCAGTCAACGAACGCCCAACTCAGGCCGGGGTGGTTGGCGTCGCAAAGGGCCTGGCTGATCGAGTCGCACTGGTCGTCGTGGCGGATGTACGGAAAGGCGAAGAGTTCCGCCTCGAGGTCCTGCAGCCAGGCTGCCCGTTCGGGAAGCCAAATCTGTGCGGCCTCGAACTTGGCGGAAACCACGGCCATCCGGCTCACCTTGTCACGATCGGGCTTGACCGCGATCAGGCCGGCGACGCTCTGGCGGAGTTCCTGCACCAGCGATGTGCCCGAACTCGCATCCTCGACCAGGACACGATGCGCCCTCCAACGCCCGGCGAGTTCCTTCACCCTGGACTTGAGCGTCGGATAGTCGACGCGGTTGCGCCAAAGGTCGACCAGATACCATGACCGGTTGCGGGTCAGGATCCAGGTCGTGCAGACCGAGAAGTCGTTCTCCGGGCCGCCCTTGGCGGCGGTGTCCCAGCTTTGGAGCGTTATGATCCGGTCGGCCTCGGGCGGCAATGCGGTGTATCGTTGGATCCAGTTGCGCTTGATCATGGCGCCGCCGGGCGGCACCGGCGTCTGCTGGTACTGGGCCGAAAAGGCGTCGCTGCCGATCTGACGGCGGAGCGCCTCGAGAACGGGCATCGGCTCGCGCGCGGGCGCGAGGACCTCGCCGGCGCGGCGACGGTAGTGGCGTCCGCCACCGAGCGGGACGTCCTCGTCCGTTTCGGCAATGGCCGGCAGGCTCAGGACCTCCCAATCGTCGGACATGTCGCGCACGAAGCCCGTGAGGTCGTCCATGTGAATGCGCTGCATGACGATCACGATGGCGCCGGTCCGCTTGTCGTCGAGCCGCGACAGGAGCGTGTTGGTGAACCACTGGTTGGCAGCGTCCCGCCGTGCCGGGGAAAGCGCCTCGGTGGGTTTGGTAGGATCGTCGATGACGACAATGTCGCCGCCGCGGCCCGTCAGCGTGCCGCCGACCGAGGTCGACAGGCGGAAGCCGCGCTGGGTGAGCTCGATCTCGGTTTCCGTGTTCTTGCCGGGCCCGATCCGGGTCGCCGGGAAAAGCCGGCGGTACCAGGAGGTGTCGAGCACGGCGCGGAAATCGTTGGCGTGCTTGCGGGCGAGGTCCGCCGAATAGCTGACGCAGATCAGCCGCTGGGACGGATCGTGGCCGAGCACGAAGGCCGGGAAGGCGACTGAAGCGGTGATCGACTTCAGCGATCGCGGCGGCATGTTGATGATGAGCCTGTGGCACTCACCGCGGCGGACGCGTTCGAGCTGCCAGGCGATCGCCTCTACATGCCAGGTCGGCACGTAGGTCTGGCCCGGCGAAAGGGCGGTGAAGACCTTATGCACAAAGGCGCAGAAGGTTTGTCGTAGCAGCGCGTCGAGCAGGCGGGCTTCAGCACTCATCCGCGGGGCTCCGGCCGGCAGGATCTCCGGGGTGCGGCGGCCCGGACCACGGCGCGTCGGACGACGCGGTCTCCCGTTTCCGGTCCGGCGTCAGCCTGCGCACCAAGATAGTGCTCGAGGATCGCGGTATCCTCGGCCATCATCGCGCCGAGGTCGGGCGCGGCCTCGCCCGAGGTCTGGACGCGGTCGGCCATGGAGAGCAGCAGTTTGAGGGCTCGCGGGTCGCTGCGCATGGCGTCGTTGACGAGCCTGCGGATCATCACCTCGATCACGGCGACCTTGCGGATCCGGCCGTTCTCCGTGACCGCGACCTTCTGGTTGAGGATGGCCTGCAGCACGGTGGCGACGGATCGGCTGCCTTTGGGCCGGCCGCGCGGATTGCCGCTGCGGCCCGGCTCGAAGCGCGTGGATAGGGGCGGCTTGGCATAGCCGACCTCGTAGCCGGCGGGGTCGCGGCGCGAACGGGCCATCACGCGATCTCCCCGTTATCGGCCTTCACCGCCTCGGCCCACGCGTGCCGCGCGCCCGGGTCGCCGGCGCGCAGGGCCGCGATCTCCTCGAAGGTGCGACCGTCGCCCGCGAGCGTCGCATCGCGCCCGGTCGCGTTCTGCCACCGCGTGATCGCCACATCGATGTAGCGGGGCTCGAACTCGACGCCGAAGGCATGGCGGCCGATGCGCTCGGCCGCCATGATGGTGGTGCCCGAGCCGGTGAAAGGGTCGAGCACCGCATCGCCCCGGCGGGTGCAGTCGAGTAGCGCGTCGACGACGAGCTGCACCGGCTTCGAGGTCGGATGGGCCGCCAGGGCCTCAAGCCGCCCCGAACCGAAACTGTTCACCCCCGGATAGGTCCAGACATTCGAGCGATTGCGCCCAAAGCGGCCGAGCGCGACGTTGTTGCGATGCGGCTCCTCGCCGACACGGAACACGGCGACGAGTTCGTGCTGCGAGCGGTAGAAGCTGCCCTGTCCGGGGCTGGTCTTGTTCCAAACGCAAAGGTTCAGCATGGCGCCGAAGGTCGTCCGCCCGACCCCGATCAGGTCCGCAACGTGCCGCCAATCCATGCACACGAAGGCGATGGCGCCGGGCCGGCAGGCATGGGCGGCATGGCCGAGGGTGGTGGCGAGGAACTGCCGGAAGTCGGCATCGGACATCTCGCCCGACGCGAAGGCGAACTCCTCGTGCCGCGTGCGGCCGCGCCCGACGATGTCGCGGACGCGCAGGTTGTAGGGCGGGTCCGTGAATAAGCAGGCGATCTTATCGCCGGTGGTCAGCTGCGCGACGGCGGTGCGGTCTCGCGCGTCGCCGCAGAGAAGGCGATGCCGGCCGATGAGCCAAAGGTCGCCGCGGATCGCGACCGGGGTCGCCGGAGGCGGGGGAGCGAGGTCGTCGATAGCAGTCGCGACCTCGGCCGCATCGGCGATCAGCGGATCGATCTCGGCCACCTCGAAACCCGTGAGACTGATGTCGAAACCCTCGCCGGGCAAAAGCGTGATGAGGTCGCCGAGTTCGGCGGCCAGCAACTCCCGGTCCCAGCCGGCCTGTTCGGCGATCTTGTTGTCGGCAATGACGTAGGCGCGCTTCTGCGCCTCGCTGAGGTGATCGATCCGCACGACCGGAACGTCCTTCATCCCTTCCGAGCGGGCGGCTTCCAAGCGTCCGTGGCCGGCCAGGATGGTCAGGGTCTCGTCGACGACGATCGGGGTGACGAAGCCGAAGGTCCTGAGGCTCGCGGCGATCTTCCGGATTTGCGCTTTGGAATGGGTGCGGGCGTTGCGTGGATTGGGTCGCAAGGCCGCGATCGGCAGACGTTCGATGATGGCCGGGTCAACCGGTCGGCTTTTGGCGGCGAGGCGCGATGATTGAAGCGGGTCCCGGGTCGGCATGATGCCCTCCTGAATGATCGTGCGATCACTCTGGAGGCGGCGGCTCATCTTGGATAAGGCACTGATTCGGCTATTTCGCTGATTGCCGCTCCTTGCGCAGCCGACGCACGGCCGGCCGCGGATCGAAGTCGGCGATCCCGAACTCAAGCATGGTGGCAAGCGTCACCGGATCCGTGAACCTGTTCTTGTATGCGTTGAAAGTGTAAGCGATAGGCCGTTTCAAGCCCCAAATGAAGTCCAGCGCCAGCTGGTGCGAGGCGCTTGCGATGCTGATCCTGGGACCCCGCCGGGTCTTGACCTGGCCCGCGACAGATTGCGCGATCCCGGCCAGTTCCCGACAGACAGTCGGGTCGGTCGTTGCGGCCCTGTCGAGGAGAGCCAAGAAGCGCTGGCCATCGTCCGCGCGCCCAACGCCGTCGAACACGGCGAGGATAGAGCGCTCGACGTCGGGCAAATTGCGGAGCATGGCCGCGGTTCTGGCGATGGTTCTTGCGCGGCGACCGGGTTGCGACAGGTTGCGCAGGGCCGTCGGGATGACCTGGTCCTCGTCATTGCTCCGCCTGGCCTTTCGGCTGCCGTACCGGACGATCATGAAAGCGGACATCCGCGCCACCACCGGATCGACCCCACGGCTGATCAGGAGGGGCTCGTAGCCGGGCGACGGCGGCGTTGCCTTAACCTTCTGAATAGCGGCATCGACGACGACCAAAGCGGCCGTGACCTTGTCCCGAAGCCGATGCCGGACCGCAAACCCGTGGAGCTCCTCGGCGACGGCCATGGCGGCGGCCTGCATGCCCGCCAGGAAACGGCCTACCCTCGCCAACTGCACCTGGGCCGCCGGATCGCTGAGGCTCTTCACCAGGACTTCGTGCAGCAGCCTTCTTTCTGTCTCGTCCATCCATCGGCCTCCAAAGCTGCATAGACGCTGAGCGGGAGAACAAGGTTGAAGGTAAGATCGCTCAACGCGTTAGCAAGTCCGTGAGGACCTTCATTCACCGGCAACGCTCGGCAACGCGAATTCCCTGTTGTTGCACTCGATCGCGCATTTCACTTTCTGCAGCGGCGATTTATTTCCCTGCTCGGCTGCGCAGGGAATTGCAGGGGCAACCCATTGAGACCGCACTTGAATTCTGGCCGACGTTTGCGCAAAACCCGCTCAGAACGGTGATTTCCCTGTTGTTTTCCCTGAATGCAGGGAAGCGCACGAGCGGGAGACAGGTTCGCACCCGCCTGCGTCCACCACCACGTACTGTATGGATTTCGTCTCGTCTTCGCACCTTCCATTAAACTCTCATTTATCTGCGGGTTAGCGGGACGGTCGTGGAGGTTTGCGGTCCAGAGACGGCCAATTAAGAGATTTTCGGCTGGATTCGCGCGCCGGTCTCTGGCGTGAAAACTTCTTTTCCGTACTCGGATGCCTTCGACCCTTGGGAGACCGGTTCGCGACG
>JAABUU010004986.1_pt1 | contig 15222 bp, 23 predicted proteins | sample 5559301 | NCBI WGS metagenome assembly JAABUU01 (sample SAMN10711884, study PRJNA513360) | rock metagenome | isolation source: Antarctica rocks | place: Antarctica: Victoria Land, Richard Nunatak white | reverse complement strand
CAGACTTGATAAGCTGACACCTGCACGTGAGCTGCTGCAGTAAAAGTTTCCAGCGATTTGCTGTAAGAACTACACACATGGTAGAAGAGATGTCAAAGAAAGGTGAACTGCCACATCGAATTCATCTGCACATGCAATAGTCTGCTGCCTTTGTTCTGCTTGCCGTCGGGCGTGTTTCACAAAATGTGCCTGACAAAATCTGTAAATACAGGTGTTGACACACAAGGTCAAATTGGAGAAAAGGCAGCTGAGTTTAAGAAGATTTTCAGGGACGAGGTTCGTGCTTGAATCTTCATGAATCTTCATGGCTGTCTGTGCATGTTATTGGTTTGATGTATGTGTTGACCTCTGCTTGCATACTCAGATGAAGAAAGGTATGGACACACATTTTGGTAACAATTCCAAGCAGCCTCCAAAATGATACACTCATCAAGGTTGAGCCAGCTGGCCACCCATAGCTTGCAAAAGTCTGTGGCCGACTGTATGTCTCAGGACGTGATAGGTTGCAACACTTCCAGCGCTGCTGAACACATCTGTGCGGGTGATAAGCCTTTTTGTGAAAGCATATGCCTATATCTTTGCGGTCATCAGATGCGCAGGATACTGGCAATGACGGCAAGCTGCTCTTCTGTGCTGGTTTCAGTGTGTTCTTGTTTGTTGCTGCTTGTAGATTTCCTCATAAACTTGCCCTTTTCTGATAGCATTGTGTTCTGCTAGTCTGCTACTGCCAAGCATTATGTGTGCAGCTTATGCATGCCTGTCAACCTTCCTTACGAGTGTAGGTATATTTGATGTTAATTAACAAAGGCTTTTGTAGCTGCTTTGTTAGGCATCCCTTGTGATAGCCTTCTATCCTGAGAGTACAGGTTGGTCTCTTTTTGCCCCTGTCGACTCTTAATATATCTGGTACAAAAGCAAAAGGTGCTTCGACTAAAGCTGTACGCTTTTGCTGTTGTCATTGATAGTTATGCTACTAAGCATCACTGTGGCGTCTGACAGTGATGTCAGTAAGATTGCTACAGGCGTTCATGAAGTGTTGGAAATTTTAAAGCCTCTAGTTGACATGTTGAGCATTCTAGAGAAAGACAGGAAAGTATGAGCACTTCAAAGTCATGATGCAGGTGCAGAATATCTGCAACAGTGCATGGACAATAAAGTCCGTTGTACAGGCAATGTGTTTCCACTATACAGCATCAAGTTGTACAAGTTTGCAGTCAAAGCACTGTGTCCTGTGATTCCCTCAGTCTAAGATTATGGCATAATTGTGGCACACTGTGTGTGCAAGCCTAGGCATGTTTTGCCTACACACTGTACAGGCTAATGTACACATGCTTGCCATCACGAACACTGGTATCAAGCTTGTTGTTCACCCCTGGAATGGACAGGTGCTTGACCTGCATCACATACAATCACTCATCATTATGGAAGCATCTCACATGCTGATCTTATTGTGAGAATTAAACAAATACACTTGCAGGCAGTTATTTGTTGCAGATGACTAGGAGCCTGCAGCACACGGTCACTTGTTGCTGATGTGTATTGTATGTACGCAGCAGACAAGTTGACACAAGAGTGCGACACCTGCTCCTTGCATGGCTTCAGTAAGCAGCTGAGTCTGCTGTTGATGCCAGCTCTGAGAGAAGGCCTTGCAGCTGGCAACAGCTCTTGCACTGCTTCTATCTGACCCATTGGATGCTAGTGCAACACCTTGCTGAGACCGTTGCAGGGGTTCAATGCATGCGCTCCATAACTGCTTGCAGGCTGCATGATTGCGTGCTTGTGGTGGCTGTGCCCACTCCAGCAGCATGCTAAGTGCAGTTGGTAAGCTGCCCTGTGCATCTACCACAATCTGCTGTAGCACTGCCTTGGATGGGCTGAAGACTTGCTGGCAGCTCCATAGGTAGTGCAGCTCCTCTGAGACGTCTACAGTTGGCAGCTCATGATGTAATGCACCCTGCACACAAATAAGCAGTCGCGTAATGTTATGTCTGACTAGACTTTGTGAGCAGATGCTGCAAATGTGTGACAAGGCTCTGACTATGACCGCTTGTAATGCATCACCATTGGCAGTCTTATTAATCACATGACTGCAGGTGCAAGTACTTGTATAGTTGGTGCAATCAAATTGTTATGCAACATGGGTGCAAAGCAAATGTCTGTGTTCTCTTCCACAAAACGCTGAGTCGGTTGTAGTTTTTCAGTGCACTTTGATGCAACCTTTGCCAAAATTTCAATGCATTGTAGCGCTGCCACTATCTACCTGCATGACATCCAGGTTGCTTTGCACAAGCCATGCCAAAGCTCCTTGCATATCATCACCCCACTTGTTGACAGCAGCAACACTTTGCAGCTGTGAGTAGCCAAGCTTCTGGTACTCAGCAGCATGGCCCAGAGCCTTTTGCCATGCAATTGCCTGCAAGAACTCGCAATTCAGCCGCTCAGATGCCAGCTGTTCCTCCAGGTGGCTGTTGCTGTCACACCCATGACTGCTGATGGCTGACAGGCCACTAGCCATTGAGGACAGCGTCGTCTTTGCTCCTGCTGACTCCTGTCCGGTGCTGCTGTGGGCAGTCTCTGCACCAACGCTGAAAGCAGCTGCATGCTTGTCGAGGTCTGACTCGCTGCTGTGATCCATTGCAAACAGGGCATCAGAGACCTTGTCGTCTTCAGAGCAGATGCTCTCTCCATCATAATTGGACTCAAAGAAGTCTTCTGGCACAACACTGTGTGAGTCAGTAGCTGGGTGGAGAGGTGTATCACAGTCAGCCTGCTCAGGCTGAAACGCCTTGATGGCGTTTGGAGTGATGGGGCTGGCAGCTGCTTGCACAGGTTCAGCTTTGCTGACACGTGCCTGCTTGCCAGTCTGCTTGACAGGAGTTCTGTCCTGCTGCTGCAGGCGCCTGCGCTGTGTCTGCGACCCTCTGTCTGTCTGACTGGGTGAGGTCAGGGGCTCAGACTTGGGAGACTCTGCTGCTGACGCTGCTTGAGCTGGCGGAGAAGTGCGGACAATAGGAGGGTCAGCAGCATTATTGCCATGCCAGGCACTGACAGCAGGCTGAGCAGGGGCATTTCTGATTGAGCGAGCACCTCTGGTAGATTCGTCTTCCCTGAAGGTATGGCGGTCAGAATTTGGATGCATTGCTGCTGGTCTGGGCACCTTGACCGGAGGAGTCGCTTTGAGGCCAATCTCCAGCTTTGCCTTATAGACTGCATCCTTCACCTGATCTTTGTCCATTGCTGCTGATGCTGCCTTTGGGACTTCTTTGGGCATAACATCTTGAGCTTTGGCAATGGGTCTGCACAGACAGGAAAGCATTGCAGCAAGCACCAAGGTTGGGTCTAGGGATCAGGACAGTTTTGAGGACAGATCTTGAGGTGGGTCTGGACAGATGCAGAGAAAACATAAGCACTCAGTGCAAGCATGGATTCAGAAGCCAGAGCACGCAGCAAAGAGATGGGCAGGGCGTACAGTGGCTTTATAGCAGCCTCTTGCCGCAGATTTTTGATTTTTACTCCTGTGGCCTTTGGCACTGGAGCCTTTGGCTTAGCTGGAGCCACTGCTGCCTTGAGCTTTCCTTTGACTGGCCTTGCAGGGGCAGGAACTACATCTGCTGCCTTGGACTACACACAAATGCAGGGTTAAGCTTGATCCAATTCAAGATGCAGCAAAGCAATTGCTAAGATGTCCTGATCACCTTTTGTCTCTTCTTGGCCTGCTCATTCCGGATGTGTATTGGATGTGACTTTGTCACCTACAATCAAGCAACAAGTTGGTTTAGAGTGATTTGATAACAGCAAAGGGTGACCATATTGACAAGACAAAAGCTTTCATGTATACCCTGCCAGGGCATGGTGCGTCAGAGTACTTGCTGTTTCTGCCAGAACCACGGGGGCAATGATAGCCAGTCTTCCGGTTCCTGCTTGGCACCAGTCATAGTGATGATGCAGCTACAAAAACCGGTCAAGAACGAAACATTCCTTACTTCTCGCATCGAATACTCTTCAAGTATTTCTCGATGCAGCCTTGATGGTAGACTGAGGCCTCAGCCTCGCAGCCCGGGTAGGTGCATCCTATGGGACAAAGGAGACGTTGCTTGTGTGGCTACAGCTTCTAGCTGATTGATGCACCAAGGAGAGGGTGGCAAGGGGACGCAGCTTCTGCTCGTACCTAGAGCATTTAACTCTTCCTTATCACCTTCACACTCTTCGCCACATAGGTCACAGAAATAGCCGATTACTTTGTGCACCCCGTCTATGCCTATTGCAGCCATGCTACCATGCGGTCAAAAAGGTCAACTTTTATCTAGGCAATCGCACAAGTGAGTGCATGTCAGAACCCTCCGTACGGGCTACAGATCTCGTTGCGCTTTACACTTCCGCACTGTTCACTGACTAGTGTCAGGATTCAGCTCAGGACTCAAGTTGGCCCTTGGCTCAGAGTTGGGCTTCTCGCATAAGAAGGCATAACCATTCCTCTTCAGGCAACTTTCATGCCTATGTAATAAACTTTGAAGCGATGGCGAGGGATCGTGTGTGAGCAGATGCTCGGGAATCACGCCTGAACTTGCGATGTCTTCTGTGTCGGTTTCTGCCCAAAAATCTTTGCACTACATGCCTAGCTGTCAGCTATAGCTGTGTGCTATAGCTGAAAGCTGAAATTTGCTGGCTGATAGTTCTGCCGGCATCTGCTGCAGCACCCACCAGCATGCAGCATCCACCAGCATGCAGCATCCACCAGCATGCAGCATCCACCAGCATGCAGCATCCACCAGCATGCAGCATCCACCAGCAGGAAGGAGCCGAACTTTCATGCCTTTGGCAATGCACTTTTGGCCAAGCACTGGGACAGCACATGAAGTGGAGTTGAGGAAACATCCTGCTTGCCGTCCCATGCCTCATTTCAGCTATTTGTGCAACGCCAATCAGAAAGGACTAAAGTGGTCGAGAGTTGTCTGACTATGTGTTTACAAGCGAGGTAGTGTTAAAAGTTGCCACGCAGAAAAGCAAAGCTGCCGGTGTGTGCTGATGATTGTGCTGTAACCATGACTTTTTCGGCAGCTGGGTCTGACTGAGCATGAAACACAAGAATACATGGTTGACCTGCAAACTGCAACATGGGCAAAATTGGCCTATCAAATGAGTCATCCTATAGGTTTGTTGATCAAGCAGCACACCAGAACTTGCAGCATCATAATGTTGTACAATGTCAACTTGTCACAGTTAGCAGTACTCGTTGTGAGTCACAACATCGCGTTTGTTGCAGTGATTCATTTCAGGGCGCTCAGTGGCAAAGTCCCCTGACAGAGTCTTCTGGAGCTTCAATAAAGTTTCAAATACAGGCTTTCTGGCAGGCAGGTTTGCGTTTGCAGCGGGCGATCAGATCATCTTTGCACTCTTCAGGACAACAGATCATAGTCATCCAACCTATCATTGTATTGCAGCACCTTCCTCTTGATTTTGGAAGTATCAACCCATGTGACAAAGTCCTCCATGTTTCTTGTGACCAAGAATGCTGGCTCAGTGACTGTTTGCGGGCCAACTCTCACATGTCCTTGCTCAATGAAAGTGATGGCTTCCCGGAGTGACTCTGACATTTTGGTGCGCACCATCACAACTGCGAGCCGCCGCCGGCAGAAGGCTGATACTGTCAGCTTTTCAAGCTGTATGAGGCTCTTCTTTGTTGTGATAATGCCTAGAGCATATAGCCTGCAGCAATTACAGCGTCAGACAAAAAAAGCAAAAAATCCAGGTGCACGCTAGGAGTTTGCACACCTCAATTCTTACTTTTCCAACAGTTGGTCTGTCAGCTCGATACGAGTGGGATCAGAAGCGTCTAATTTCCTGAGGAAGTGTACAAGCCTGGTTACCATGCCACACAGCTTGCTATACTTCTTGTAGTCGTCTCGACCTTGTATGTGATAGCGACGCATGATCTGCAGCAACGCTGATAATGTCAAGCTTGACTAGAAGGCAGAAAGCGGCAGAATAAGGTAAGCCAACCTCCAGCTCTCGGTGGTTGTTCTCGCTTTTCCATTGCAGGAAGTCGACTTTCTTCAACAGCTTGCGCTCGTGAAATTTAAGCTGCCTCATTCTAAGTTAAATTGCGTTTGTCAGGCTCCTCCTTGCGCCGGAGGACGCTAATCAACTGTTCAAGCACTGATCAAGCACTAAAGGAGGCGTTGTTGCAGAGGGCACTTCGAAGGGCTGAAGGGCTGAAGGGCTGCAGACAAGCAGATTACTCACCAGCTAATGGCGGGGAATTGCGAATTCAGAAGCAAACTGCCAGAAGTAAACTGCCTTGAAATTGCATCCCCGTTGAGACTCTCCTTGTGACAAGGATCGCAGGCAGAGAAGCTTGTGGCAGCATCATGGAAACCCAGAGCCAACGCAACGCTGGTCTGGAAGGAACCAGGGCGAAATTTTACGACTTTCTAGATCAGTACATACAGCCAGAAGCTGATCAGGCTGAGTCCAGCAGACAAACGGCAGCCACAGCCGACTCATCCCAGGCTATCCCATGCTATGTCAGCCAGTTGCAGCGGATGAAGGACTCTGAGAAGACTACGCTGTACGTTCAGTGGGAGCACCTGGTGGATTACGATCTTGAGCTAGCTCAGTTTATACAAGACCACTACCACCTTTTAGAGCCTTATTTGAGAAAGGCATTGCAAAACCTCGTCAGGACACACATAGAGGCTTATTCAGTCAATGAAGGGGACCAATCAGAAAAGGAGTTCTGGGTTGCTTTCTATAATCTTGCCAACCTTGATAAGCTGCGGAACCTGAGGACAGAGCAGATTGGCAAACTTCGGGGCTTCTCTGGCACGGTGACACGCACCAGTGAAGTGCGTCCTGAGCTCTTCTTAGCTTCTTTCAGATGCTTGGAGTGCAACACAGTTGTCCGTGACGTGGAACAACATTTTAAGTGGACCACACCTGTGATTTGCACAAATGAGACATGTGGCAACAGGTCTGATCCGTCTGTATCCTCTTCTGCAAAGCCAAACTCAATTCCATTTTTGCAACATTTTGGTTGAGCGCAGGAGAAATTGGACTCTTGTGCGCGAGGAGAGCAAGTTCATTGACTGGCAAAAGGTCAAGGTGCAAGAGAAGTCAGATGAGGTTTGTTCAACGTTCATTGACGTTGTCAAGCTACAGTGTGTGCCAGCTTTTAAGTACCACTTCTACCCAACGCTTGGTCTTGATTGAAACTTGAATAAGCAGGTGCCAGCTGGGAGTCTCCCACGCACGATGGAGGTCATTTTGCGCAACAACATTGTTGAGTCTGCCCGAGCAGGAGATGAGATGGTGTTTGTTGGTACTCTGCTGGTTGTACCAGACGTTGCAGCAATCACAGCACCCGGGGAGAAAGTTCAGACAAAACCAGGTTTGCATGTCAACGAAGCAGGCTTTATCTGCTTGCTCAACATTGCAGGATCTTGTTCGTAAACAATAGTCACATGACCTTGGATTTTTGCGTCTTAGGCCAGGGTGGCTTTCAAGGGCAAGGCATCAGCGGCCTGAAAATGCTTGGCTGTAGAGATCTGACATACCGGCTTGTGTTCTTGGCATCCGCAACTCAGGTGATGGCTCAGTTGACCATTTGATGCAAACGCCTTTGGTTCTGTTTTCTGGGTAAACCTGATGACTAAGTGATGTCTGGCAGCCTTGACAATCAAAGGTGGTGACATGATGCAGGAATCTGACAGTAACAGTGGTGCAGCCAACATCAGGGCTCATGAAGACGCCACAGAGGAGGAAGTTTATCTCAGCTACACAGAGGATCAGCAGACAGAGCTTGATCAGATGAAAGCAAACGCTCAAATTTACAGAGACTTGACCAAAAGCATTTCGCCACAAGTTTATGGTCATGACGACGTCAAGCGAGCTGTGCTGCTGATGCTGTTTGGTGGCGTCCACAAAGAGACCAAAGAGGTGATTCACTGCAGCCTTCATGCTGACAAGGGTGTCAATCTGGAACAATGTGCGGTATCAGAAGTGAACAAAAGCCTGTTCAGCTGTAGATGAGCTTCTGTGCTCAGGCAAGCGTTTGCATACACTGACAGCATCACATGTATGTCCAAAGTCTTGTACAACCATTTACTACCGTGCACAATCACTGTGTAATGCTCTTGATTGCGTTTGGCTGCAGGGGATCAACTTGCGTGGCGATATCAATGTGGCAATTGTTGGCGACCCCTCCTGTGGCAAATCTCAGATGTTGAAATACGTCGCCTCATTCCTGCCACGTGCAGTATATACATCTGGCAAGTCCTCTAGCGCAGCTGGGCTGACAGCAAGTGTTGTCAAGGTATGCTTTTTTGTGGATCTCTTGTGGTCACGCAAATAAGTGTGCTTTGCAGAAAGGTGTTGATGACAAAGCTGGCTGGCAGTGCTCTTAGCTATCAAGCACATTGTCACATGCATCTGATGCCATTTGGCCTGCATCTGACGTCATGTGGCCTGCATCAGCTGGATTGTACCTGCCGATGTGTAACTTTTGCAAATGTACCGTCTAAAACGTTTCCCAAGCATTCTGGCTACAAATGCAAATTGTTTTCTCTCACATGTGCTGGTGTGTTGCTCGGCAGCAGTTGATATGTCCACCCGCAGCCTGATTTTGTCTGCAGCGTCAGTTGCTATCCATATGCAGTAGGCCACCTGACGTCATCTGCAGGAAGCCGACCTGACCAAAGGTGTTGGATGCCATGAGGTCTGATGGGTTGGGCTGAATGGTGCAGGAAGCAGACAGCAATGAGTTCTGCATTGAGGCAGGTGCTCTGATGCTGGCAGACAATGGCATCTGCTGCATTGATGAATTTGACAAGATGGACGTCAAGGACCAGGTTGCTATCCATGAAGCCATGGAGCAGCAAACCATCTCGATTGCCAAAGCAGGCATTCAGGTCAGTTCAAGTACGCAAAGGTGCATTGTCCCTGTTTTAGTCTGAAAGCTGGTTCAAATGAATGTTTTGCTTTGCATGGGTTGTCAGAGCTTTTGAACTCTGCCCGTGAGCTTTTATCACAAGTAATGGTATGCAACGTCTCAACTCTGCTTGGCTTAGCTTTGTGATCTTTGGTTCTTGCGCAGGCTAGCTTGAATGCACGCACATCCATACTGGCAGCTGCAAATCCACTCGGCGGCCGGTATGACAAGTCCAAGCCCATCAAATACAATGTGGCTTTGCCTCCAGCTATCCTTTCCAGGTGCGCTATATTTAGGGTCTAGGGATAGATAGCTTTATATGTTTAGGGTTTGGCAATGACAGGCATGCAATCATATGAAGCAGCTTTGCAATCTGTGTGCCTGTTGACAATTTCAACAATTCACAGCAAATGACATTCTACGCATGAAGCCTTCTGCAAATGGCTTTGCACACCTGAGGCTGGATTCCTCACCAAGGCCACAGCTTATATGTTGTCAATGGCACATACGATTGGCTGCATGTGGCGCAAACAGCCTGTATTATCAAAGCATGGGCTTTTGACAGGCTGGTGATGCTTACAGGTTTGACCTGATGCACGTCATGATTGATGAGCCAGAGGATGACATGGACATACAGATTGCCACACACATTGTGAAGGTGCACCAACGGCGGGAACGTGCCTTCAATGTGCCATACACCATGGCTCAGGTGCAGCGGTACATCAGATATGCACGAAGCATCAGACCCCAGATCAATGCACAGGTAGGACTGTTTAATAAGTCACAGCGTGCTGAAGCCATTACAGCCGTTCATGACACCTACGTCAAAAGCATAATAATATCTAGTTCAATCCGTCCTGCAGGTTCAGCTTGGGCAGGATTTGCCTGCCCAGGCAGCCAGTGCACAAGATTGCAAAGCATTGTCAACATTAAAAGCGGCTTACCAAATGAACAGGACATTTAAGCTGATTGACCTTTGCAGGCCAAGGTTGCTTTGGTGAGCAGCTACATACAGCTGCGCGCTGGTGATGCAGTGGGTGGAGCTGTGTACCGCATCACTGTGCGTCAGCTAGAAGCCCTGGTTCGCCTGTCTGAGGCCCATGCCCGCATACGCTGCTCTGCAGTCATTGAACCCAGAGATGTCAGAGAGGTGATTTTGTCTTGCCCAGATGGTGTTCTCAGCCATGTGGTGCACATCACAGTTGTATACTCATTAATTGCAGTCGCACCCTGCTCACACATTCCTGGTCTCAAACATGTCTTTGATTATTGGCCTTAGTAGAGGAATCTATTTCATGAGCATGCCACCACACATCATGGCACTAATGGGTCAAATTGCAGCAACTTTGTATGCGCAATGGTTTGCAGGCCAAGCGGTTGGTGAAGAGCAGCATAATTGCTGTTGAGACCACAGAGCAGGAAGTTGATGATGAAGACTTCATTCAAGACAACGCTGAGGTCACTGACTTTGTGAAAGCCCATAGGGGATCTGAAATTCCACCGGCTGCTACTGAGCCACAAGGTGACTGTCTTCTTGCCTGATGCTTCATTGCTCCATTGCCCAGACTGCATTACTTTGGATGACCTGTGTGACTGTCACAAGCACATTCTCTGCCATGCAAGTTCTTGATTATTGCAGCCAGATCCCTGGTGCAAGCTGCCAATGACGAGTGCAATTGCCCTGAAAGCTTGCATCTGAAGTGCATGAATTACAGAAGCTTTTGCATAGTGAGTGTGCCCAGGCCATGTTGCCTGCTGTGCAGTCTTCCAGGCAAGTGGACCTTTAGTCACACTGTGTTTTGATCTACCTATGTGTTGATCAGGAGCAGACATGATGGATGTGGATGAGCCCTCTGCATCTACCAGGGCTGCCCGCAGTCAAGGAGCATCCAATGTTTTGGGTATGCTCATTTGTGCAACAACAGAACGCCAATCAAAGCAGGAAGAATTGCATCATGGCCTATTTATGGACTTGCAAGTCTTTGAGCAGTGCTTACTAAGAATACTGTCCACATGCCTGCTGGACCCCAGCATGTGCAATGTCCTGTCCTGACACAGTGTTCATTGCTGATGCGTGCTTGAAGGCCATGTCTGCTCATTGTCCTAAATGAAGGCAAGCAACTGTATGGCATTGGTTTTTGTGCACCCCAGATGAAGCAGGCATCAGAAATGGTGTCAACCTTTTGCATGTAGATGCTGTTGGTTACAGAAGCTGTTGTTTGCGTCAGGCGCACAACAGCCCAGCGAGCCTGAGTCTTCAGGTGCAGCACAAGGAGCTCAGCAGAAGCAGGGCACCAGAGTCAGTCAGAAGAAGGTGGATCAAGTCAAGGTATATCCGTTCATGCTGTGCTTCCTGCAATTAGCGTGTGCTTGACTGCATGCGCTCTGTTGCTGTCTCTGTCTCAAGAGTTGTGACAGGACAACTGCTATAGTGGCAGCACTTTGCATAAGTTGCAAGTTGTGGGTCTTGCTTGCAGACTTTGTTTGTGCAAAGGCTGCGTGAGGTCGAAGCAGCTGGTGATGCAGCTGGCTCCTCAGCTGAGCCCAGTCAAGCAGGCCTGCCACAGAAGGACCTTCTGTCCTGGTACTTTGACAAGATGGTTGAAAGGTATAAGTCTCTGTGCTTCTTGAACACCCTTATATTGCTGCATCTGGTCTCTACACAAAATGTGATGTGATGCACACGATGACAATGGCAGTCAGATCAAGTACGCGACTTGCTTGCCTGAACTGGCCACACCCAGCATGCAAAGTCCGCACAGCATGGCTGACAGCTGACCCTGTCTGCTCTTGATTGATGCAGTCATCAATATCAGAGCGTAGAGGAGCTCAGCAAGGACTATGTGCTGGTGTGTAAGATTGTGCATCATCTGATCAAGAGAGACAATGTGCTGATTGTACTTAGCACTCCAAGCCGCTCAGATGAAGAGTCTAATCAAGACTTTGCAAGGAGACAGCAGCAGGAGCGCGTCTTGGCTGTCAATCCCAACTACAGCCTTGAGTGATGGTGACATTGCCATTGTGCCATTGACATGGTGTGAATGGTAGTAGGCAATCACTATATTTGCACTTTGAAGTACTGGATTTGAGATAAACTCAAGAGTATTGCTAGTGATGCCATGCACAGTCCTGTCAGTAAAGGAGTCCAATGCACCACCTTTGCTTATGCACTTCATACTGATTCAAATGTTTCAGTTCACTGCCCAGCTAGATGCCCATTGGGGACATTTTCACGGAACACCAAATTTAATGCAGCTGACAAAGTGTCTGATGTAACGGACACCACATGGGGTCCAATGTTGGCATGCATTGTCAATGCGCAAGGGTTGTAGCAGCTCAACCAACACTCTTTGAACAAGTTTTGTATTGGCCTGTAATCATACAGCATCAGATTCTGATCAGTGATCTCAGGAGCTCATGAGATTATTCGTGTGTTATTCATAACAAAGGGCTATGTGGATGGTGGAGCGTGATCCATTCTGCCAAATACAGTGGGAAAGTAATAGCAACAGATTCCCAGTCCCTGACGCTCGGCGCACGGCTCCTACGGCGTGTGCACATTTAATCTCCTAAATTTACAAATTTATAAAGCTTTTCGCGTCAAACCAGCTGTTCTGGCATACGTTTTGAGGTGTTGTGGTGCCAACACATTACTGTCAATACACGCACTCCCTTCTTGGCAGGTTTGGCACCTTTCGAGTGTCTGCCTGATAGCTGCTGTTATCATGTGCTGTGAAAAGCAACCTTCAAACAACGAGCTGCCTGCTGGAGCATGCTTGTTTTTGTGGTAGTCAACTTGTAAAGCCTGCAAGGCATCAGGCTGAACAAGCTGACAGCATGCCAAGACAAGGCTACGGTCCTGTGACGAGGTCATCAAGTGCTCTGGGAGCCTCTGAGCTTCATGGAGGCTTCACAGCAAAGAACAGAGCAGCATCTGGGAAGCGAAAGGAAGAGGAGAGCAAGGTAGGTTTTCGCAATATGGCTCGACAGTGTGCTTGGCTTTGTGTCCTCCTTATTACGAAACTCGAAAGAGTGAGGTCAAGATTGCCGCTGCACTATCGCATGGAACAGCTCGCCCGCAGCGTGACACTTGCACGTTTGTATCCAGGCCGACGGAGGGATCAAGAAAGGTAGAGCAGCCTTTGGAGACTTGACGAATCATGCCCAGGGCCAGGAGGCTGCCTTGCCGGACAAGGTGAGTACTCGTATATGGCTACAAGATCCTGAGCTGACTATCAGCTGAAAAAACTGCAGCAGTTGATTCATCTGTGCATCATCATGCAAGGTCTTCGAGCAACATTTGGTAACAATATCAGTTTCTTGATATTGCAGGTTACTCAAAGCAGCAAAGGTTCATATCAACTCAGTGCAACATCCCGCCAGCAGCAGGTAAAAAGTGTTTCTGCGTTCCAGCACAAACAATCACTATCAGAGCTTTGCACCATTACAAGCACCTAAAAGCGTCTTGACGCAGACCCTAGACGTTGCAACATTACAACTTTGTTCTTGCCATTGAAGACAAGGTCAACAGTCTACTTATAACTGACAAAAGTCCCAGTCTCATTGTTTGATGTGGCTGTTCAGGCGTCATGTTTGGACCCCAGGCAACAGGTGCACTATGAGCAAAGGGATGTATCACAACGTGAGTAGTGCTTGCCTCTGCACATTCAGCCTTGCGTTGCTGATTCTGGTGTGTGAGACTAACCATCAACTGTTCACAGGTCCAGCTGACATGGAACTGGAGCAAAGCTCTGCAACTTCTGGACAGTACTGGACAGACATTGATGCTTCAGACCACGAGGACCCTATGGCCTGCACTGAGTACATTCATGACATAGTTTGCCACCTTCTTGAGGCTGAGGTAGTCTAAAACCTCATTTGTTCATGTGGCGCTCATTCCCTCAACATGCACAGATCTGACAGCAATGTTGATTGCAGAGAAAGCGGCGACCTTGCCTGAACTACATGGAGAGTGTCCAGCAGGATGTGAACACCAGCATGCGTGGAATCTTGGTGGACTGGCTGGTTGAGGTTGCTCAGGAGTACAAGTTGGTGTCAGAAACTTTGTTTCTGGCTGTCAACTACATTGATCGTTTCCTATCCTGTCAAGTGGCGCCACGCAGAAAGTTGCAGCTGGTTGGCATCACATGCATGTTGGTGGCAGCAAAGTATGAGGAGATTTATGCCCCTCAGATTGAGGATTTCTGCTACATCACAGACAACACATATGCACGTGAGGAGGTGTTGGCAATGGAGCAGCAGGTGACAATTTTGCTTTTGCTTCTATGGACTCAAGCGCACTTGCAGTTGAGTACCAAATATCAAAGATGTCTAAGCATCTGATTGGACATGCATGGAAAGTGCGTGCATGTGTACTTGCATGTCTGTGCATATGTGTGTTAGTCTCTGCCAATAGCAATGTGAGTATTGACCACACTCTAGTCCAAGCTCTGAGCATTTGCAAACTCCTAACCCCAATGCAGGTTCTTGGAGCGCTGTCCTTTGAGCTCACGGTGCCGACTGCTAAGACATTTCTGCGAAGATTCCTGAAAGCTGCTCTGCCTGGTGATATGCCAGCTGATGCTCGTCTGGAGTACCTCAGCAGCTACCTCGCTGAGCTCATGCTGCCAGAGTACCGCGCTCTGCAGTTTCTGCCATCTCAGGTAAGGTGGTGCCTGTCTTGCACCACAAATATACATCGTTATGTGTTGGCTTTGCCCTTCTAGCCAGAGTGTTGCTTTTAAAGTAAGCATGAGTATGCATCATAAACCTCTACACAAATCCTGCAAAAGGCTCCTTCATGCTGAAACACTTTGTGTGGGAGATGCAGGTTGCTGCTTCAGCTGTATTTCTTGCAAACTTCACACTGGGGCGTTCTGCTTGGACACCTACTCTGCAGCACTACACCGGGTATAACCCTTGTGATCTCATGGAGTGCTGCAAGCTGATGCACAAGGTTCACCTGGCACAGCGCAAGCCTGAGGCAACCACACCTGCCACCAGAGACAAGTACGCTCAGACAAAATACTACTGTGTATCTGCCATTCAGAGCAAGGTGGATATGCTTCCCCACTACCTCTTCAGATGATCTGCTGTGCTTTGCAATAGCAGACATTCTTGAACAACAGCAGATCATTTGGCACCTGTCTGTTGCAACGTATTCTGCAGCACTACATTTTGAATCAGGGCTGTTGTCTTGTAGAATGTGTTGTAGCATCTGTAACCCACGCCACAAAAAAGGCTGTATGCAGGACCAATATACGTGTTACACTGAACATTCACATTTCTTTGCTGTT
>JAABUU010004984.1_pt1 | contig 15235 bp, 18 predicted proteins | sample 5559301 | NCBI WGS metagenome assembly JAABUU01 (sample SAMN10711884, study PRJNA513360) | rock metagenome | isolation source: Antarctica rocks | place: Antarctica: Victoria Land, Richard Nunatak white | reverse complement strand
CGGCACTGCGGGCGGCCGGGCTGCTCGTTGCGGACATCGGGACGGCGTTGCGTTCCAAGCAGGGGCCCCACCGGGCGTCGGTCGCGGCGGTGCTGCCGTTCACCACGGACTGGGACCGTTCCGCCGGGGAGGCCCGCGCGCTACTGACGCGCTACTCACCGGCGGCGATAATCGCCATCGAGATGCCGGGCGCGAACGCCGACGGGGTCTTTCACAACGTGACTGGGCGGGTGGTCCCGAGCGAGCTGGTGGCCAAGGCCGACGCGCTCGTCTCCGAGGCCCGGGCAGTCGGCATCCTCACAATCGGCATTGGCGACGGCGGCAACGAACTCGGCATGGGATCCATCGCCGACGTCGTCGCCCGGTGCCTTCCCGACGGGGAGAAGAACGCACCCGTTGGGATCGTCGACCACTTGGTGGTGGGCTCGGTGTCGAACTTCGCCGCGCTTGGCCTGAGCGCCGCCGTCGCCGCCATCTCCGGGCAGCCGGAGATCCTCCGAACCGTGGACCTGCTCAGGATCACCGAGAAGCTGTCGGACGCAGGCGCCATCGACGGTCTTACCGCGTATCTGGACCCTAAGAATGACGGCGCATCGGCGGCAACGAGCGCCGCGCTCGTGGAGATCGTCGCCACGGCGGTCGAGATGCGCCTGCGGGGCTGGATCAAGGGATGACTTTTCTACCCGACGCCCCCTGGGCGGCGCTCGGCCTGGCCCGAGTCGTGAACGCTGCAGGCAAGATGACCTACCTGGGCAGTTCGGCTGTCTCAGCGCCGGTCGCCGAGGCGCTGTCGGCCGGGGCGCGGTCCTATGTGGACATGGCGCAGCTGAAGGAGGTGGCGGCTCGGCGGGCCGCTGACCTCGTGGGCGCACCAGCCGCGTGTATCGTCTCGTGCGCGGCCGCCGGGATCGTGCAGGCGGTGGCAGCCGCGATCACTGGGACCGACCTGGCCCTCATCGAGCAGGTGCCGTTTGTCGATGTTCCGCGGCGAGAGGTCGTGCTCCAGAAGTCGCACGCCATCCATTTCGGTGCGCCTCTGACGCAGATGGTCCGGCTCGGCGGGGGCGTCGTTGTCGAGATTGGCAGCGCCAATCGGGCAGCTCAGCAAAATTTGGAGGCGGCTCTTGGGGACCGGACCGCAGCTGTCCTGTTCGCGGTGACTCACCATGCCCGTCCGGAGATCGCCCTCGCGCTCGATGCCGTGGTGGCGGCGGCGCATGCCCGGGGGGTGCCCGTCATTGTTGATGCGGCAGCGGAAACCGATCTCCGCCGGTTCCTGGCACTGGACGCTGACCTCGTGATCTATAGCGGTCACAAGGCGATCGGAGGCCCAACCTCCGGCCTGGTGGTAGGTACGCCGTCGCTCGTCGCGGCATGTGCCGCGCAGGAGGACGGCGCCGGCCGGGCGATGAAGGTGGGGAAGGAGACGATCGCAGGTCTCCTCGCCGCATTGGAGCAGTACGTCTGCGGCGAGCCGGCTTCGCCGGCCGACATGGAGGTCAGGCTGGGCGCTGTCGTTGCTGCGGCAGGCGACAACCTCCCGGTGTCGATGTCTACCGCCTGGGACGCCTCACGACCTATTCCGCGACTGAGGATTCACGTCAAGGAGACGTCGCCGGTCACCGCGCGCGAGCTGACGGGCCTCTTGGAAGCGTCCCATCCGTCGATCAGAACCCGGAACCACGATATCGACCGGGGCGTCATCGTTGTCGACCCCCGGGAGCTCGACATGGACGAGGCAGCTCTGGTCGGCGCGACGCTGCGGAGCGTCCTCGAGGAGCGGACGGGAGACTCCCAGTGAGCGGCTCGATGTCCATCATCCTCAACGTCCAGACCAACAACGTGGAGACGGCGGTGGAAGTAAGCCGGCGGTACCCGACTCGAATTGTCATTGGTGTCACCGCGAAAGATTTCCCCGACCTGGACGATGGAATCGCGCTCATCCGCAGGATGCAGGACGGCGGCGTTTTGGTGTCGGCGGGCCTGGGCGACGGCGCGGCCGACCAGTGGCAGCGAGCCCTGAACCTGGCCAGCGCGACTTCACCGTTCCACCTGAACCAGATCTTCCCCGCGGCGGGGCTGTCCCAGCGGATACTTGCCGACGCAGGCGCCTCCACCATCGTGAACGGGTTGGTCCGTCCAACGTCCAGGATCGGCGGGGTGCTCGTGGGCACTGGGCCAGCCTCCAGCCGGTATACCGACGAGGAGCTGAGTGCTGGGCTCGCCGCCGATCTGCTCCAGGAAGTCGGTGTGAACTCCATCAAGCTCTTCCCCATGGAGGGCGTGCGGCAGTTGGACCAGCTCCGGGCAGTGGCACAGGAAGCAGCCGGACGAGGGATGATGATCGAGCCGACGGGCGGACTGACACCGCAGAACCTGCCGGTGATCCTCGAGGCATGCTTGGAAGCCGGTGCGCGGTGCGTCATGCCGCACCTTTACAGTTCGGTGAAGGATCCCCGCACGAAGGATCTGGACCTTGCTCTCGTGGCTGAGGCGATGGTGGTCATCGACCGGTACCTCAATAGGGACGGCTGATCCGGCATGCTCTCCGGCGGAGACGCTGTGCTCACCTGCGCGGTTGATGTGGGCTCTACCTTTATAAAAGCCAGCCTCCGGCGTGGCGTCGACGACGTTCTCGCGCGGTCGGCGCTGCCATTCCCCCGGCGGACCAATGACTTCGGTTCTCTCCATGCCGATGTTCGACGCGCGGTCCTCGCGACCGTGCGCGAGGTCTGTGACCGTGGTGGCTCACCGGACGTCATCGCCATGTCCTGCCAGATGTCGGGCTTGAGCATTCTTGCTGCCGACGATCAGCCGGTCGGGCCACTGGTGCCTGGGGTGAAACAGCGCAGTCCGCGGGGAGGCGTCCCACTGGATCTGCGGGCCTCGGGCTGTGCTGACCCCGCGATCTCTAGCTTGGCCAAGTTCCTCTGGTGTGAGGAAGAGTTCCCCGGCATTCGCGCCCGGGCGCAGCGGATTGGCGGGGTGAAGGAGTACCTGCTGCACGCTCTCACCGGCCGATGGGCGACGGACCGGGCGTCTGCGTCAGCGTCCGGCTTCTATGACATCACGGGCAAGGGCTGGTCTGCCGCCACACTTCGCGAGACGAATCTCTCCGAGGAGATGCTTCCCGAGTTGGTGGAGATGGAGGCGGTCGTCGGAGGACTCCAGCCGGCCGCCGCGGCTGCGTGTGGTGTGCCGGCCGAAACACCGGTTCTGTGCGGCCTTGGCGACGGACCCGCCGCCAACATTTCGGTCGGGGCGGTGGGTGATGGGGTGATGTGCTTTTCCCACGGGACGACGTTGGTGGCGCGGGTCCTTTTTGGTGGCAAAGTGCCGGAGGTCGGACTGCCGCTGTTCGTGCAGCACGTATCAGGATCGTGGAAGTGCGTGGGGGTTCGCTTTACCGAGGATCGGCAGTCGGGCTCTTTCGTCCCCACTGGCCGGTCCGCCCAGCGAGTTCCGCAGGCCGCGATCTACCGCTGGTTGCAGCCCCTCCTGGAAGCGTTCGCCATCTGGCAGGTTCGGCCGATCGGTGGCCGCCCGGTGGACCTGCCTGCGTCGTGGCCGATCCGAACGCCGGCGTCGCAGGCCGACGACGGCACGCGGGCGATGGCGCTCCTTGCCAACGGTATCTCTCTGGCCAATCAGGCGAGCGATGCGCACGCCGCGAGGAAAGGAACGGTGTGACAAATGGAGACCGGAACCGTCGTGACCGAGACTGGGCAACCGGTGCTCCGCCTGGACGGACTCACCATCGCCGTCCCGGGACACGAGGACGCGCCTCTTGTCGATTCCGTCTGCCTGGATCTGCTGCCTGGGGAGACGCTAGGGCTCGTCGGTGAGTCGGGAAGTGGGAAGAGTCTCACGTGCACGGCAGCTCTGGGGCTGCTGCCCTCGACCCTCAAAGTGGACGGCATGATCGTGCTGGCCGGTGAGCAACTGACGGGGATGTCGCCCCGGCGGCTCCGCGAGGTGCGGGGCACCACGGCCGGCATGATCTTCCAGGAGCCGATGTCGTCCCTGAACCCGGTGCTGACGGTCAGGACCCAACTGTTCGAGGCCTTGCGGGGAGCTCAGTACGCCGGCAAAACGCGCAAGCACCAGCGGGGGATCGAACTGCTCGAGCTCGTGGGAATCAATCAGCCGGAGCGTCGCCTGGGCCAGTACCCCCACGAACTGTCGGGCGGGATGTGCCAGCGCATCATGATCGCGATTGCGCTGGCGGGGGACCCCGAGATCCTCATCGCAGACGAGCCAACCACGGCGCTCGACGTCACCATCCAGGCCCAGGTGCTGGAGCTCCTGAAGGGGCTCACGTCCCGGCTGGACATGGCGTTGCTGCTGGTTACCCACGACCTCGGCGTGGCAGCGGAGGTTTGTGATCGCCTGGCAGTCATGTACGCGGGCCGGATCGTGGAACAGGGGCCGGTGCGGGCAATTCTAGACACGCCCACGCACCCCTACACCGAGGGACTCCTGCGATCACTGCCGTCCATGGAAGGGCCGTGGCAGAGGTTGCCATCGCTGCCCGGGAGCGTGCCGGTCTTCGACGATATGCCCTCCGGCTGTCGATACCACCCCCGCTGCCCGCTGGCCGTCGAGCGGTGCCGCGTCGAAGTCCCGTCGTTGACCGACGTCGCCAGCGGCGCGGCAGCAGCCTGCTGGGTGAGAGGAAGAGTCGCGTGACACCCTTGCTGGAAGTGCGCCACCTCAAGCGGACCTATTCGGTTCGGGCCGGTGGCCGGCTGGGCCGTCGCCAGACCATCCAGGCCGTCGACGACGTGTCCTACCGGGTGGAGGAGCGCGAAACGGTCGCCCTCGTCGGGGAATCGGGCTGCGGGAAGAGCACGACCGGCCTGGCGTCCCTGCGCCTCATCGAGCCCACCGCGGGCTCGGTCCTGCTCGACGGGGTGGACCTGCTTGGCCTGGGGGCTGCGGAGCTGCGCGCGGCCAGGGGGCGCCTGCAGATCGTGCTGCAGAACCCACGCTCGCAACTGGATCCGCGGATGATCGTCATGAACACGGTCGCGGAGCCGTTGCGCGCCAACTCGTTTGGGAACAATCGCGAGGTCCGGGACCGCGTAACGGAATGCTTGCAAATGGTCGGGCTCGATCCTTCGTACGCCTCCCGCTACCCGCATCAGTTGTCGGGCGGCCAGCGCCAGCGCGTCGCGATCGCGCGCGCCCTTTCAATCAGGCCCGACCTCATCGTGCTCGATGAGGCGGTGTCGGCACTGGACGTTTCCGTGCAGACCCAGGTGATGAATCTTCTGCGGGACCTTCAGCAGGAGCTGGGGGTCTCCTACGTCTTCATCTCGCACAGCATGGCCGCCGTTCGATATCTCGCAGACCGCGTCGTGGTGATGTATTTGGGCCGGGACGTCGAGTCCGCGCTGGCGGACGACTTCTTCACCGCGCCCGCCCACCCGTACTCGCAGGCGCTGTTGTCGGCGGTGCCCAGCCCGAGCCGGCGGGAAGCGCGTGAACGGATCGTGCTGAAGGGTGACGTGCCAAGCCCGTACAAGGTTCCATCAGGGTGTGTGTTCCATACCCGCTGTCCTCTCGCACAGGAGATCTGCGCTCAGGTAGTCCCCGAGAGGCGCCCACTCTCCTCCGGACGGCGAATGGTCGCGTGTCACTTTCCCCTGGTCTCCTGATCTCAAGACCGGCGTCGTTGGGAGCCAACGGGTCACCCTCCGGCCGGGACCTGGTGTGGGAGTGTCCGACGAATAGTGCAACTGGCCCAAGGCGCTGACGGAATCAACGGGAAGGGTCTGATGACCGAGACACTGATGGGTATGAGCCTGCTGGAGAAGGCAACGAAGAAGACGGTCACGCCAGCAGATGCTGACCTGGCCACGGGGCGTGAGCTGGTCAAGGCCGTCCGTGCGAGGGTGATGACCTGACGGGCTCGGACGGGTGTTGAAAATGATGACCAAGACCCGTCATCGAGTCCGCGCTCGATGAGGAGATGGCTGAGCACGTCGGCTAAGACAAGCACGTGGTCGAGGGCCGTAAAGGGGGCATCTCCCCCAACGGGAAGCGGACCAAGACGGTGCTGAACGGAGGAACTCCTCGTCCCAGACCTGAGCCTTGGCCGTGCAGCAGCCCAGCTCGGCCTGCGCCGCCTCGACGTCGAGTGCGTTGCGGCGCAGAACCAGGAAGGCCTCGCGTAGCCCGTAGCGCCGGACGAGGAGCTGTTGGCGAGCGAGGAGCAGTCGGCCGTGGTTGATGTGGGGCGAGACGGGTCATAAGAGAGCCGTCGGACTCACGCACAACCAAGGGTCTGGCCAACACGGTTTCGGGGGCTTGGCCATGTTCGAGGTCCGCAGGTGTCCTTGACCACGCGAGTTGGTGAACTTTCACCTACCGGCTTGGTGTGGTCCAGATCACATGCCGGGGGGCGTGACACTTGGGGGTCGGAGGTCATCTATAGGGGTGTTCATGTTCAAACGAAACGCAATCCAAGGAGTTCCCTGTGAGTGAGAAGCCTTCTCAAACCGGCCCTACCGGCCCGTCCAGCGTGGTGGCGAAGTCCAGCGGAGCGGGTTCGGCTCTGGTCACCGAGCAGGGCAAGACCACGATCGCGGACACGGTGGTGGCCAAGATCGCGGGGATCGCGGCTCGTGAGGTCTCCGGGGTCCACGCCCTGGGCGGCGGCGCAGCGCGGGCCGTCGGTTCGTTGCGGGAGCGGATCCCCGGCGGACGGACCAACCACAGCCAGGGGGTCTCCGTCGAGGTGGGTGAGCGTCAGGCGGCCGTCGACGTGCAGCTGGTCGCGGAGTACGGCGTCGCGATCACCGACCTGGCTGACGGGATTAGGCGCAACGTCATCTCCGCGGTCGAGCGGATGACGGGCCTGGAGGTCACCGAGGTCAACATCGAGGTGCAGGACGTCTTCCTTGAGAGCGAGGAGCAGCAGGACCCGGGCAAGGATCAGCAGCCCAGCGAGCCCCGCGTCCAGTGAGCCCACAACCTGGCCCGGCCGAGGGTTTGGCGGACGCGGTCCGCGAGGCTGTGCTGCGGGTCGATGGGGTCGCTGACACCCATACCGGCACCTTCGGCGAGGTCGGAACCTACCTGCCCGGGCGCCGGGTGCCGGGGGTCCGGCTGCGCCGCGACGGCGCGGAGGTGCACGTCGTGCTGGAGTGGGACGCCCCGGTGGGCGCCACCGCCGACGCGATCCGGGCTGCGACCGCGTCGCTGACCGGGGCAGCGGTGGATGTGGTGATCCAGGATGTCGCGGCCCCGCTGGACGCCGTCGCTGGAAGCCGCCGGTGAGCTGGCGCGGCCCGCAGGATCCCGCAGCCCGCGCCGAGTGGGCGCTGCGCAGGCGGCGCGCCGCGATGGCCCATCATCCCGACCGAGGCGGTGAGAGCGAGAAGTACCTGGCGGCTTCGGCCGCGGTGGACCGCGCGTTCGGTCTGCTCGAGGGGTGTGACAGCGGTCCTGGTGTGCCTCTCCAGGTGCAGCCCGGGTGGCGGCCTACCGCCCGCCGGGTTTTGCGCCGGGGCCGCCGCATGACGCTCCGGCGGTGGCGCGCGGCGCAACACCGGATGCCTCGGTGGGTGCCCGGCGCGCGCCGGTTCACCGAAATTTGAGCCACTGATGATCAACGAGGGAGACCCGAAATGACCACGTCAACGATCGGCCTGCTGGCCGGGCTTCTACTGGGTATCGCAGCCGCAGCCGGAGGATTCGCCGGGTTCCTGATCGCGCTCGTCCTGGGCGCCCTGGGCTACGCCGTGGGCGGGCACTACGACGGAGAGGTCGACCTGGGCAAGCTGCTCGGGGGTCGCCGTCGTGAGTGACGTCGACGCCCGACAGCCCGCGACCGGTCCGGGCCAACGCGGCCGCCTCGACATCGCCGAGCGGGTCGTGGAACGCATCGCGACCATCGCCGCCGCAGAGGTGCCCGGAGTCCTGACTACCGGCTCGACGCTCGAGGGCGTTCTGGGTCGGCGCTACCCCAAGGCAGGCGCCGAGGTCGCCGGCCGGCACGCCACGGTCAGCGTGGACGTGGCCGTTGCGTGGGCTGCTCCCTTGGCTGATACCGCAGCGTCGGTGCGGGACCGGGTCCAGGCCCGAGTCCAGCACCTCGCCGGCCTTCAGGTCGACGCCGTGCATGTCACCGTCGCCAACGTCGTCATCGAGACGCCGGACACTGCGCGGAGAGTGCAGTGAGCACCGCCGTGACCTCGGCGGACGCTGTGCCGCAGTCCGACGCCTCCAGCGGGCAGCCCAGGCGCGGGCAGTCCGGGCGCGGGCGGGCCGGCGCGATGGACGCCGCGAAAACCCCGGTCGGTTCCGGGGCGATCTCGGTGGTGGGCCCGGTTCTGGCGCTGCTGCTGACCGCGGCCGGCGTCGTGGCCATCCGGGACGCGTTGGTCCGTTCCGGCCTGCTCGCCGGCCAGCCGTGGACCGAGCAGACCCTACGAGCCCTTGATGGCCTGAGCGCCGCCGCGTGGATGGTCCCCGTCGGCGCGGCCCTGATCCTGCTCGGGCTGTGGCTGCTGCTGACGGCGCTGCGTCCCCGCCGCCGCACGGCCATCTCCGTCACCTCCAGCACAGGGGTGTTCCTGCGTCTTCGGGACGTGGCTCGACTGGCCGAGCGGGCCGCCGAGCAGGTCGACGGGGTCCTGGCCGCCCGCGCCCGCGCCACCCGCCGCGCCGTCACCGTCCGGGTGCGCAGCACGGGATCCTCCGACGTCACCGAGGGCGTGCGCTCGGCCGTGTCGAAGCGGCTATCGGCACTCGATCAGATACCAACTGTGAAGGTTCACCTCGACGAAGGAGCACGATGAGCCGCGCCACGTTGGCCGTCGACCGGGTGCTGGGCGCGCTGACCGCCCTGCTGCTGATCGGCGCTGGCCTGTTCGGTATCGCCTGGTGGAGCGGCCGTCTCGTGTCCCTGCCACAACGACTGGACCTGGCCGGGCTCGGCTGGCTACCTCGTCAGGCGTGGTGGCCGTGGGCTCTGGGCGTCGTTGGTGTGCTGCTGGTCCTGCTCGGGCTGCGCTGGCTGGCCGGGCACCTTCCCGACCGCGGCGTCACCCACCTGTTCCTGACCGGGTCCAGCGCCGAAGGCAAACTCATCGTCTCGGCGCGGCCGGTCGCGTCGGCCGCCGCGCAAGTCCTCGCGTCAACGCCGGGGGTGGGTTCGGTCCGCGGCGCGATCCAACGCGACCGCGGCCAGCTCGTGGCGCGCCTGAACGCCAGCATCGAACCCGAAGCCGACCTGCGGGTCGTCGCTGCCGCGGCGGACCAAGTCAGCGCCCAGCTGCAGCAGGTACTACAGCGCGAGGACCTGCACTGCCGAGTCCAGCTGCGCACCACCAGAGCAAACCGGACCGCGCCCCGCGTCCACTGACCCCGAACCCAAGACCTGCACCGGCCAAACCGCCCGTCTGATGCGCCACCCCAGCATTTCTTGAAGTCGAGCAGACGGCTTCTCCACCTCAAAGCCCACCACCGAAATCGGCCGCCGGCTACGCGCGGCGACCAAAGCTGGGCCTGTGCAACCTCGTGAAGTCGGTCGAACCGCTGCCCGAGTTTCCTGGCCCACTCCACCAGTCAAATCCCTGGTTGGAGCCATCGATGAAGGAGAGAACCATGGAAGACGCCTTGAGGAACGCCCTGACATCCATCGCCGAGTTCGTGCCGAAGCTGGTCGCGTTCCTGCTCATCCTGCTGATCGGCCTGTTCGTGGCGAAGCTGATCGCCAAGGCCATCGGCAAGGTCCTGGAGAAGGTCGGCTTCAACCGCGCCGTCGAACGCGCCGGGGCCAAGAAGGCCCTGGAGAAGTCCACGTTCGACGCCAGCGACATCGTCGGCAAGCTCGTGTACTACACGCTGACCCTGTTCGTGCTCCAGCTGGCCTTCGGCGTCTTCGGCCCCAACCCGATCAGCGCCCTGATCACCTCGGTCATCGCGTTCTTGCCCAAGGTCATCGTCGCCATCATCATCATCGTCGTCGCCTCCGCCATCGCCGCCGCGGTATTTGTCAAGGCGGTTGAGGCCAGTGGGAGTTACGCGGCTGGTTCTGCGGGTAGTAGTGGTGGGTTGATCCAGGCGGCGTCGGGCAGCTGAAGGATCTTGGGTGGGGTCGAGCTGGCGAAGCGCTCAGGGGTGGCTGCTCTGGCGTTGGCCAGGGTGGCTGCCCGGTCGGTGGCCTTGGCTGCTGCCAGGCCGTAGTGGACGTCGGCGGGGGTGTGCAGGCCGATGCCGGTATGGGCGTGCTGGTGGTTGTACCACTGGACGAAGTCGTCCAGGAATCCTCGAGCATCGGCGAGGCAGCCGAAGCGCTCCGGGAACGTCGGGGCGTGCTTCAACGTCTTAAACCAGGCCTCGCTGTACGGGTTGTCATTGGAGACTTTGGGGCGTGAGTGAGACCTGGTGACCTCCAAGTCCGCGAGCAGCGCCGTGACCGTCTTGGACGTCATCGAGGTGCCGCGGTCGGCATGGACGACCTGCGGGACCCCGTGGATACCGAAGATCTCCTTCATCATCTCCACCGCCAACGGCCCTGACTCGTGGGCGTGCACGACGGCACCGACGATGTACCGAGAGTAGATGTCGATCATCACGTACGCGTCGAAGTACTTGCCCTTGACCGGGCCGGCGAGCTTGGTGATGTCCCAGCTGAACACCTGCCCCGGACCCGTCGCCAGGAGCTCGGGACGGACCCGGGCCGGATGACGGGCCAGCCTCCGCCGCTCCCTCACCTGGCGGTGTTCGCCCAGGATCCGGTACATCGAGGAAACTGAGCACAGGTAGCTGTCCTCGTCCAGGAGCTGGGCGTAGACCTGCAAGGGTGGCTGGTCGACGAAGCGGGGCGAGTCCAGCGTCTGGACCACCTTGGCCCGCTCCGTCGGGCTGAGCTTGTTGGCCGGGACCGGCGGCGCGACCCGCACTGGTGGGCGGGGCTTGCGGGTCGCGGTGGCCCGGGACAGGCCCGTCAGCCGGGCCGCGGCCCTGGTCGTGATCCCCGCGGCCCTCAGCTCGCGATAGACGCCCATCAGCGCTTCTTTGGCGCGGGCTGATCCTGCGCGCTCTCGGAGATCTCCTCCAGGAGCGCTTGTGCTTTTCCCATGATCACCAGAGCTGCTTCGGTCCGGCTCAGGCGGCGCTGTGACAGGTCCAGCTGGCGGCGTAGCCGGGCGATCTCGGCCTGCTCCGCGGTCGGGCGTCCGATCTTGGCGCCAGCCTTCTTACCAGCCAGCAGGCCGCCATCACGCAGCTTGCGCCACTCGGTGATCTGCGAGGAGTACAGGCCCTCCTGGCGCAGGTACGCCCCACCGGTTCCTGTGGTCCCGGCCGCCGCATACGCGGCCAGGTGGGCGAGTTTCTGTGCCGGCGTGAACGACCGCCGACGGGTTGGGCCACCCAGGCGTGGCTTCGAAGAATCCATCCCATCATCGTGGCGTACGGGTGTAAGGGTTGAAAAACTCATCAGGAATCAATCCGAATCTCGCCCTGTGTGGACGGAACTTGCTGTGAACCGCTGGCCTCAACTCACCCTGACACACAGGGACAGCCCCGCCCTTCAGGCTCACCGTCGATTGATGTTCGCCCGCTGCGAGACCGCCCTTGCCGAATTGCTCGCCGACGAGAGCGACTTCGTGGCCGGCCCGGCCGAGCCCTTCGTGGCCGCGGTCGCGTTGATCGGAGTGTTGCGAGTGGCGTTCGAAGCCGGCGGCAGTGACACCGCCGCCAGCGAGACCAACCGGGGCCTCGATCTACTCGCCAGGGGACTCGACCACTACGCCCCCCGGGCACCAGCCCAACACCACCCAGGGTCAACCACGAACTCCGCGCTCTGCGGTGAGCTGCACCAGGTTCTCGCAGGAGGATCGCCGACCGGGCACTCGTGGTGGCTGATCCGCGCGTGTGACCTGCCGGTCACGCGGCTACCTGGTCGAGGTGTGGGTGGGCATCGCTGTGCAGGACGAGCAGCCGCCAAAGGACGACGCGCTGCTGGACGTTCAGCCGTGCAGGAGCAGCTGCGACAGGGCGCCTTCGGTAGCCAACACCCAGCCGCGCATCACGGCGATGGCCGGTGCTTCGCCATGTTTGACCGACTGCAGATTCTCCATCACGTCTTGCACGAGGGTGACCAGCGCTTCGACTTGCGAGACGGCGAGGCGGGCGTCGCGGTTGGATCGGTTCCGCATGGCGAACATGACCTTGGCGCGCCGAGTCGGTCGCCCATTGGACAACCAGCCGGGCTTCTCGCCGACGACGGTGACCCACGCCATGACGTCGTTGACGGCGGCGACGGCCCGCAACGTGTGATCGATGCACTCGACCGTGCAGTGCGCGATTTTCGACGCCGCCTTCGGGCCATCGCGCGCGATGTCCTCCCACGCCGCCTTCAGGAAATCGGGCAGCCCAGCCTCCAGCGCGGCCAACTCGGCAAACAAATCCTCACGGGCCTGGGACGGGCCGGTCTGCCACAGCTCGAGCACTTCGGTGGTGAGCTCGTCGGCGAGCTCGCCCCGGTCATCGTCGTCTAACCCGACCGACGTCAGGCTCTCGGCGATGACCATGCCGGACTGGGCGTCGCCGGCAAACCGCGCCACCGCACCGCGGCGCGCGATGGGGCGGCGCGGCAGCCCGTCGAGGTAGGAGTCGTACCGCCGGCCGGCCACCCGGGTCAGGCCGCGCAGCAGGCTTGTGTGGTCGACGGCCGCGAACGCGCCGAGCTGCATCTGGACCTGGCTGTACCGGCCGATGGTGTCGAACAGCGCTGATGGCTTCACCAGGTCGGTCCTTGCTACCAACCGGGCGATGGAGTCCTGCGCGGACAAGATCTGCCTGAACTGCGCGGCGAACACGTCTTGGTGGCGGCTCAGGCCGACGGCGGCCGCGGCGAGCGCTGCCCGCTGTGGCGCGAACGCGTCCAGTGCGGCGGTGAGCTGCTGCCCGAGGCTTTGCACCTGGGCGAGCTCTGCGACGCGGACGTGTAAACCGATCGCGGCCGACCACCGCTGGATGGCTGGCGTGTCGAAGGTCTTGGCGAACGACGTCGCGTTCACTAGGGCGTCCAGCGTTGCGAGGTTCGGATGCTCTAGTCCCGCGGGGGTCTTGAATGCCGGCGACTGCGACACCGCCAGTGCTGAATTCAGCCCGGCCAGATGTCCGCCAACCATCCGCACCGTCGCCCGAGGAGACGCAGGCGTCGAGGCGTCGCCGTCGGGAGCCCCCCTGTAAGGAGTCGGGTTGGTCATCGGTGTGTCCGTTCGTCCGGCGGCGCTATTGGCCCAGACCATTCTGACTTAAGGGACCGAGCACGGTCGGCGCGTCGCGCGGAAATGGGACGCGAGTGTCGCCCCGCGAGACAGCGGTGACCATGCTCACTCCCGACAGGGCTACGGAGACCACCCAGCCATGACGCGTCCGCAGGGGGATCCCTTGCGGGCAAACTTGAACCCACCCGATGACTGGCCTCTTGGGGCATCAGCAAGATTATCCTGGGCGGATTCCAGCCAACGTCGCAGCACGGCGTATCCCTGGTCCTTGACCGAGAGCAGCATCGAAATCGTCATCCAGGCCGGCGATTCGGGCCGGGTACCCGACGGTCACCGGCCTAACTTCCGGTGGTCTCGCTCGTCCCAGGGGCTTGGCATGTTTGTGCCCGGCTGGTTCGACCGGGTCGGTCTAGTCCCCGGGTCGATGACTGCCCTGCCCGCGCCTCAGGCGCCGGGTTCGGGTTGTCCAACCCGCGATGCAGGGTGGAACTCAGTCGTTGGGAATGTCAACCCGGTCCGGCCCAACGTGTCTGAAGTGGCCCGGCTGGAGCCGTTGGTGTCTGGTCGGCGTGCGGCTGGCTTCTCGTGGGGCGAGCGTGATGCGGCTGGACAAGAGCGTGCTGCCGTCCGGTAGCTATCGTTTAGGGATGCAGGGGCCGTGGCGACGATTCAGCTGGGAGCTGCGTTCCTGCGGGTTGCATGGGCATGCCACGTACGCGCCGGACGAGGCGGAGCTGGCCGCGCGCCTGCAAGTGGGTACCCCGTCCGGGTCGGCGTGGCGCTGCTTGCGTTGCGGCGCCTATGTGGCCGGTAGTCCGCGCGGGTCGGGTCCAGCGGATGAGGCGCCGCGGGTCCTTCGCGGGCGGGCGTTGCGGGACGCGTTCGTGCTGCGGTTCCTCGCGATTGAGCGGGGCGTGCGGGGCCTGCTGTTGGTGGCCCTGGCGTGCGGGCTGTGGCGGTTCGACGATGCCCGGACGGCCCTGCAGAGCGTGTTCGACTCCTACCTTCCGGCGCTGCGCCCGATCGCGGACCGGCTTGGTGTGGATCTGGCCGAGACCGGTCCGGTCAACGCGATCGAGCAGCTGTTCACGATGCGTGAGTCGACCCTGTTGCTGGTCGCTTTGGGAGTGCTGGCGTACGGGGCGCTGGAGCTGACCGAGGCGGTCGGGCTGTGGTTGATGCGCCGGTGGGGCGAGTACGTCGCCGTGGTCGGCACGGCGTTGTTCATCCCGCTGGAGGTACATGAGCTGCTGGTGAAGGTGACGTGGCTGCGGGTGGCGGCGCTGGTGGTCAACGTGTTCGCCGTGGTGTATCTGCTGTGGACCAAGCGGCTGTTCGGGCTTCGCGGGGGGCACGCTGCGTTCCTGGCGGAACGACGCAATGAGTCGCTGTTGGAGATCGAGCAGGCCGCAGCGCAGGCCGAGCACGCCGGGGACGCGTACCGTCCTCAGCGACCAGGTCCGGCAATCCCGGGCGTCCGGGGCAACGTCGGGCAGGTTGAGGGCGGGGAGCGTGCCGCGCAGCCAGCCGCGCCCGGCAACGCTGGACGTTAACGATGTGCGTGTGCAGGTGTGGGGCGTTGTTGCCGAGGGTGAGGTAGTTCATCTTGGCGTGCTCGACGACTTGCTCGACGGCTCGTCCGACGATTGTGACGTCGCGCCAGTAGGAACCGACTTCCACATCTGAGAGTTCGGTGGGTTCTGCCACATGCCGACCGTTCCACACGGCTACGACGTAGCCGGGTATCTGTCCAGTCTTCCAAAGGAAAGCGTTGACCGCTCGGCCGCGATACACCAATGTGCCCCACTCGTCATTTCGGACTGTGGCTCGCGGGCACAGCACGCAACCGTGCCCCTAACGTTGCTCGTTCCATCCGGTCCGCCAGTTCCGCCACGAGGTGTCCAAGTTTCGGGGATACCAGCCGCGACCGACAGGCCGCCCGAAGGCAACCCGTGCTCGTCGGACGCTCGATCGGCGGCAAG
>JAABUU010004982.1_pt1 | contig 15237 bp, 15 predicted proteins | sample 5559301 | NCBI WGS metagenome assembly JAABUU01 (sample SAMN10711884, study PRJNA513360) | rock metagenome | isolation source: Antarctica rocks | place: Antarctica: Victoria Land, Richard Nunatak white | reverse complement strand
GGCCTGCCTAGAGCGAGTCGGATAGGAGTGTCATTTAACTAGAAGATAAATGCTAAGGAAGAAAGGTAGCTACAGGAAAGAAGCTGGCTACATATGTGTGTTCCTCAGCCGACGCTAGACCCAATAGGGACTAGTCAAGGTGACGAAGCTAGAATAGGTCTGACAAGGCTAGAATCGTGATAATACATCTGAATAAATTCTTTCAAATGACTGTATCACATACAGTCATCTTCTATTCTTCAGTCTTTCAACTTTGTTATTGCAAGTTGAGAAAATAATGAAGTCAAGTCAAATCATATCAATCATGTAATCTCATTCTTACAACTTGAAACTCGATACAAATTATCTTACGATGTCTTGATAAACTTTATTGCTTCAAGCATTTTATTAGACGCGTATTCTTCGAGAATGCACAGTAAGATCTTTTCTATGCAGTCAACAAATCATGAGTTGAATGAACAATTAGAATTTAATTCAAAGACTTTGTATGAAGTCATTTATCATCGCTCATGCTTCAAGTCACTTATGAGCTCATTTATGAAGCGATTCTTTGCTGAGCATCTGATCAAGAAGAAGACTAAGAAGCAGAAATAATGCATAAAGAAGCATCTGATCATGTTTTTCTTGAATATGATATTGTTCGACAAGATTGTGACACAGATGCATCAAGAGAAGACTGACAGCATTGAGATATTCTGATTGCAACTTAAAAGCAATAACACTTGTCTCTGTTGTCTTCAATGAAAGTCGAAAAATACACTTTTTTGCAAACACGCTCTCTGTGATGTCTGCGTTCGAATTTATGAAGATGAGATGTTTATCATGAAATGTTAATATCATATTGATACTTGTCTCTTATGTCATTTCGAAAATTGCATCGTCAGACTCAAATCATTCTTTGTCAATGATTGAATTATAAGTATTGATGAAGAAGACACATGTGACGTTATACTCTTAGAAAAATTGATTATAATTCAAGATATCATGAAATTGAAATTGAAACTTCAAGACTTGTTTGACATTGCATTTGACATTAGTGTTGATAAGCTCTCTTTCAGATCTCAAGACGTGTTTAATTATAATAATGAAACAAAAAGTCTCATTGTTTGCATTCTGTTTCTACGCTGCGTGTTAATCGCTCAATGTGTTCAGATATTTGATACGCTAGCTCGAAAACTTTTTAAACGATCTCAAGAGCGAAGAAACATCATCACAAAGCTTCGTCTCTTCTTGAAGAATTGATATTCGAATGATCATTATGATGTTACTATTCTCGAAGATTATTTAAAGAAAAACTTGAAAATTGATGATTGAATGTTTGACTATCAATCGAGCATTCTTGCTATCAAAGTTGATGTCATCGCTGCTACAATTGACAAAGTCTCTTTGATCATTTTCATGAACTACAATGAATCAAGCATAAGAAAAGAAACATGTGATAAGAATGAGTCTCATGTCTAAAGAGTGAAAGACTGAACAATAAACTAGAATATATGCACATTCGCTCAAAGACAATCGAGAATGAGTTGTGTATCTGAAAAGCGTAAGTCTCACATCTTTCAATAAGTTCAATGACTGATCGTATAGTGATTGAGATACTTCAACTGCATTCGTGTGAGTGAATCTTTGAAGCTGTACAGCGAAGCATGACTGACTCAAAATAGTTTCTATTGATCAGCATATATCAAGATCTTCAAATCTGTTCAGAATGATGAAATGAGCAAACACAACAATTCTGTCAGATCTGCGTTGTCAAAACGTCTATGAAACGATTAATCTTTTCTCAAATCTGACATTGTTGTATTTCTTGACACAGATATTCAGAGAACTTCAGTATTCTCAAGTACTATTGACTTTCGTCATGTGATTCTCGATGAATATGTTTCTCGACTTTGATGATCTTACATGTCTTTCTTTAACAATCAAAAGATATGAGAGAAACTCATGAACTCTTTGAACGAGAGAAATCAAGAAGATTATATTCGATTGAATGTCTTTCTGCTCAGTGACAAATCGACAATTGACAACATTGATTGCATGAATGAGCTGCAAAAGAGTATGCATATACAGTCACGAAGTATTGAAGATTGTGAAAAAACTCTTCATGCATTGATCGTCTTTGCATTTTATTTTGAGCTAAGCAACGTTTCAGAATTCATTCAAGAAGATTGATATCATTGTCGTGATACAATAAGATGTCATCTTCAGAGTAAAGTCGTTGTTAACTTATTGACGTGATGTCATAAATTCAGCTTGATCTTTGTCACTGACGTTGAGATCTTAAAATACTATGAGAGTGATCTGAATCTGTGTATCTCATGTCATCAATATCAAAAAAACATTGACTTTTTCGTTCATCATTCAACAGAAATGATGATCATTTATGTACAAAGTGTTACATAAGAACGACGAAAGATTAGTGTCTTTTCTCAGAATATGCAGTGATTTAAAGATCAACAAAAGCTCAAGACTTAATTCAAAACAGCTTATCACAGAGACTTGCAGCATCAATCTTGCAAAACATGTTTTTCAAATTCACTTCATCAGAATTCAACGACTCTAAAGAGATGAAAGTCTGATGATCAAGTGAACTTTTGAGTGTGCAAGAAGTCTCAACTACAGCTGAAAGATATCAAATTTCTATCGAGAATTTCCGAGAATTCGAAAGACATATCGATGAATTTCTAAAACGTCACACTTCACTGATTTGCAAAGAATGAATTCAATGTAAGACATCAGCAAGAAGATTGCAAAATCTCTCATGTAATCAATTGCATGAGCAATGAGCATGAAGCAAAAGCTTCGTATAATAATAAACTTGATGTAAAGATCATTCTGCTTGAAACTAAGTTAATAAAAGTTAGCGTTTTCTATTATAGATAAAGCAATAATCAAAGTATTAGAAAAAAAAGCAGATTTTCACTTTTCTTTTGCTATCAGAACTGCAATGTGAGTTGACGTTAAAATAAGAATTCTTTCTGATCTTTCTTCTTGATCATCTCTTTCTGAACGTCTGAATCTCTTTCTTGAATTGACGTTAATGATGATTTGACTTCTGATCATGTCTTTATGATTTGTAATATCACTGACTTTTTTCACAGCTCGTCAGAGAAAGTTGTCATAAGTATCTACAAGAGCAAGAATGAGTTACTTTAAAGTCTCTATTAATGAAGACTTAATAGCTCTGAGATTTCATGAAGTCGTCTGCAGAGTCATTCGTGACACAATTCACTGTGAATTGAACTAGTGACAAGATATCAACAATACACACAAATCTTTTTGATCAAGCATAAATAGAAAGAGAAAGAGACAAGATAAGAACTCAGAGATCAGCATGTACATGACATTAGACTTGATTCTTCAACTTATTTGCACTAAATATGAGCAATTTAGATCAAAAGCATTACACTAGTTTGCAGAATTTAATAAAGTGAGAAGAGTTGAAAGATTCTTGCTTCAGATAATTCTCATTCATATTCTTGAATACATACTTTCGACTCAAGTCTTTTCGATACAGAATTTCATAAATATGCTGAGAGATCAACTCACTGACTTTGCAAAGAAAATCTTCACGAAACTTCTTTAAAACATTCAAGAACAATGAAAATAAAAACATGAGTAATCTCTTGATTCTGATTTGAATTAACTATTGACAAGAACTGTCAGTAAGAAAACTCACTCGTAATTCTGAATGTTGTAATCATCACATGTGAGCATCAAAGCAAGAATTTCGAAAGAAAATTGTAACTGCATCAAGTGTCAATTACGTTTGCTTCGAAGTTTATCTTTAAGAAACTGAAGTTTTTTTTGATATTCATTACTTGATGCTCGATGCTTTCGAGTCTGTTTCATATCAGAATATGCTTTCGTCATTAAATCAGTCAAGATCAGAGAAGATGCGCGCTCAAAAATCTTTTGATTCGTCAATGTCTGTCTCACTTGATCTCAACTCATGTAGTCATATTTTAGAATTCTTGACACACGTTTAGATCTTTGACTCTGATGATGTTTCTCTCGTTCGTTGCGATAAATCATCAGAAAGATCAAGTAATATCGTCGTAGAATTGAGATTATGAAGACTGTAGTATCTAGATGATCGAGAGCTTGTATAGTTTGAAAGATACTATTAATCAATTGAAGAATTGAAAGATCTTCATTGCGTCAAGTGATGATACAGACATCACGTAATTGATAGAAGACATTCGAACTGACTATAACAAAGAACAGACGAGTCAGAAGTCAAATCTCGTTTTCATTCTCATTCTGACTGTGATCAGCGAAGATCTGATATATGTCAACTGATTGCATCAAATTTTTAAAGATGAGTAAAAGCTGATTGAAGAACGCAAAAACGCTTGATTTAAAGAAGCACTGAATCTTTGATATCTTGTTCTGAGTTTTCTTGAACTCTTGAACATCAAGCTTTCTTTTCGTTTCTTTGCTCAAGATAGTCTGTCTTTCAGAGATGATTGCAATCTGATTCTGTCTCAGCTTTATTCAATGCACTTTTTCTTTCTTAGTTGCAAATTTATTCTTGACTTCATCATTGCAAACTTGATTTCTCTTCTCTTCTGTTGAACTACTTTCGTTTCTGTTGTTATCATCACTGTTCTCTGAATATTGTTCTTGATGTTGATCTTGAAATTTCATCATCTTCTTTCTGATGAATTCGTCAAAGCAAGTTCAAGAATCACATTCGTGATAATTCTGAATATTTTATTTCTGATCAGCATAATTGACAGCTTCTGCAAGTGTATATTCTGCACTGAAACTCTGATGATAGACTCGACAGAAAGTGATGATAGTCTCTTGACGTGTCTGATGAACAACTTTGAAGAATATCTTTCACTTATTTAGAGTAGAGATCGAAAAATATGTTGCAGAATGACGTAGAAACTGTGCACAATCTGATTGATGATAAGTGCTGTTTGTTTCTTTGAACTTTTCTTCAAGAAGATTGACGTGTTTTAATGACATCATTACTCAATACTTGTCTTCTTCATGAAGATAATTAATGAAAAGCAGATTTTCATTCTCGCAGTGCATAACGAAAGACGCTTTGAACACATCATCAACTTGATAAGCATAGAGTCAATGAATTTCAGAAATGCGCATCTTTGTCTCAAAGAGACGATTGCTCTTGAAAGATCAAATGAAAGAGTTGAGAAGATTAAGACTTTCTTAAGCTGTCGTTGTTCATACATTTATATCAAAGCAATATTGAACGTTCTTTAAATTAAATTTCTCATAAAGAAGCTGCTCAAATCACTGCACAGTTGCGATCTTCAATGATATATTGACTGATTCGAAGTCTGTCTTGAAAACATCATTCTTTTCACTTCTCTCAATGACAAAAATGTCGTTGCTTTGAGATTGAGCTCAGAAACAGTATCTCTTTTGCTTTGTATGATGAACATGCTTCGACAGACTTGCTATGTCTTCTGATAAAAGTATCTTGCAGATGTCGACTTTCTTCACATCAAGATCTTGAGCATACTGTAGAAGTGCAGAAAAATCAGATCACTGTTTCATTGTCAAAAGAAGTCAAAGTATCTCATTCTGCGTTTCATAAGAAATAGAGAAGTCAGATTTATTTATCTGAGATGAAGATTGAGAAGAATGAGTATCATGAGAATCGTGAGATCATTCTTGATTGTGAAACGAAGTCTGAAGAGCTGTGAAAGCAAGAATGAGACAATGAGATTTCTGATTACTGAGCAATTGATCAACTGCAAAGATGTTTTTGCGAAGTTCATGCAATGTGTCGTCTGTGAAGAAATTTTGAACAGATATAGTATTCAAAGAAGATTGATGATGTTCACAATCATGAAATAAATGATTTAAATTCATATTTTCGATTGAGAAAGACTGACGCGAAAGCTTGTCATCGATGAATTGAAGAGATGTTACATAGATAAAGCAAGCAGATTCTTGATTGTGAGACAATTGTAAAAATCTTTGATAAGAGAAATACAGAACTCGAAGATTTCTGTATAGTTATCAATGACAGTTGAGAGAATGACAGATTGAGCAACTCGATGATCATGAGAATGCATATTCAGATCATCGATGAGATCTGAAAGAAGCTCAAGTTCATCAACATGATGACACATGATGATAAAGTCAAGCTTTGCAGACATGATACTTATTTCATCATATATGAGCTTTGATCTATCGAATTCGATTTTCAGTAAACTGTTGAGATCATGTCTAGAATCTAATCACACTGCAGCGAGATAGTGCGTAGCTGAATAGAATGTTTGATCAATAGAGATAGCTATAACTAGGAAACTAAGAATACAGAAGAAAGAAGACACTTTCGAGCTGTATCTATAGTAGAGCGAACAAAGAGACGAAGTAGTCGATTTGCTAAAGCTCGAATAGATGAAATGTTTCAGCATATTTCAATTCGAAACATCATTGTTTCTTGTTCACATATCGAAATCTCTAGAGTCTATTGACTAGATTCTATTCAATGTCGACATGCTTCGTAACATAAACGAGAGATCACGAAGTTGACATGACTACGAAGATTTCTTAAGATCTGTGACATTGATACATATGTCAGCACATGTAAGTCAGAGAGATGCTGAGACTTAATGCACATTCTGAATAGCTGCTGTCATTAACATAAAATCTTCTTATTCAAGCTGAGATATCAGTGATTGAGATTTGTTATATCAGCAACGCAAATTCATTGTAATAGTCTACATTGACGTAGTTCATCGCAAATTCAAAAAAATGACTAATCAATAGTATTTAACATACTAACGTCTCATATTGAATAGTACAAAATCAAGAATCTCATCAAATCTTTCATGTCATCAATTTTAAGACATCATGATGTCAAATTAATTACTTTTATGATTTCAGTTTATGAAGATGTATTTATAAATAATTTCTCTTTATTCGTCAACAGTTCAAGTGACAGATATATATATTATGATCAATGTTAATAGTCACGCTTTGCAAATCATGACAAGACTTAATGTTTTAAGATGTTTTAATCATCTTCTTAATGTGTAATTTGATGTAGAGACATAGAAAGAAGTAAAGTGTTAATCGTTGACGAAAATTATATGTTCATCAATAGTTCTAAGTAAAAGTCAATCTATGCAACGTCATCAGTCTTTCACACACGTTTAGAGAAAAGTTTGTCTACATACTTTTTAGAGCAATAGTCAACGAAAAAATTGTCGTTTAATGTTTTCAATTATATGAACATTGACGTTACTGTGAGATGTTGAAATCTGTGATTTTTGCTGTAGATGTGAACGCGTTTTTCTGTGTTTGCACAATTACAATTGTTTACATTTCTAGAATTTTGCATTCTCATCATGCAGTCTTTCATTTCATTTTCTCATCTGATATCATTGACTCAGCTTTGAATCACTACTTCATTCATTCATTGATCACTTTGTTCTTGTCTTCACTACATTTGCAAAATCTATTATTCAAAATCTTGATTTACATCTTTATAAACATCAAAGCTCTTTCTCATCTTTCATTCATCTCGATAATTGTTTTGTTCACTGAGTAAAGATGAGTCTTGTGATATTTGAGCTCATCTTCTAATCTTGAAAAATCAAGTGCTGAGCTTTGAACAAGTTCTTTGAGACTTCGTCAATGATGCATAATTCAAAGAGTAGAACAGAGACAATAGAAAAAGCGTCAACTGAGATAAAGAAGTTGAATCAGACTCTTTTGACAAGTGATAATGATGAATTTGACAAACAATACAGATGACAATGAGAACTATGACTTGCACTTCAACTCAATTGATTCTTTTCTTTTGTTTCATCAGCGATAGAAGATTAAAGTAGATTCTCTCTCTTTCTTTCATTATGATTTTATCTCTTCTTTGCTTGTATTATTCTTTTCTTGAATGTTCTTTTAAATGTGAGTGAATAGACTAGATTCTTGAGTTGTTGTTGATGTATGAATACTTGCTAGTTCAATAGATTTGAGTACAGATTCGCTGCAAGTTTTGAGAATCTTTGACTTCTGAGAATTCAAATCATAATTAAGCTGTGTTTTGAAAACAGTAAACTGTGTCTCATCAACGAAAGAATAGTCAGATGTTGAATATGTGCTAGAATCTTGTGATTGTGACTTGAAGCTAGACAGGCACAACTTTGAATCAAATGCTTCAGTTGTGACAGTTCTCTCATAGATATTCATAGCAGTGTGCAACACTTTGAACATAACTTCACGCATTCGATTCACAACATTTCTCATTGAAGCTTTTGCTTTCACGATAACAACATCTCTAGAATTTTTCACTGCTCAGCATTTAAGAATCTTCAAGTAGTAGATGTTGTATGTGTAGTTCTCTCTAGAAACTCAATGACATCAAAGTCTTCACACTTCATCATTGATGTCAAGAGATAGCACTTACGTCTGATCATAGTAATCATCTTTCTGATCAATTGTCAGATGTAGTCTGAGAAGATTGTAAATGACGCTGACTTCATTGTGCATGTTTTGTAATTTGATCACGTTCATGATTCTCAATGCTTTCTTCAGCTCGACAAAGAATATGAGAAACATCAACTTGTTTTTGCTTGAACTTGCGAGTTCTTGTAGCTTTTGAACGACTTCGTCTGAGAATAATTTGATGTGATATTCAATGACATAATTCAATTGCAAGAATACAATCTTGAGATCGTAATTAGCATAATGCGAAGTTCAATGTATTCATTGTCTGTTTCAATGTTTCTTCAAGATCTTGCAGATGTTGACTTTTCTCACAGAAAAGATTCTTGAGAACACGCTATGCAAAACACTGTTCTCATTAAAGCTGCGTCGTACAGCTTTTTGAATACTCTTGATTTCATGATTCTCAAGTGACACAGATGCGCATTCTCTTTTCAGCAAAGAGTGAAGCGCACTTCAGTTCTTGAGTTTCTCATTCTCTGTCTTAACAACATGACGTGCTTTTAGTATGTCATCGAATTTCGTATCGTAAGTCGTGATAGACTTGATAAACTTTGAGAATAAAAGACTTGCGCTTTCTTTTCGTTTTGTCTCTAAATGACTAGAAATTGATCGTGCTTCATTTTTATAGATCATGATATAAAATCACTGTTTCATACTTAGCATGTTCATTCAAAATGAAACAGCGTGCTTAACATATTTCAAAACTCTTGCTATGAACAAACTTTCTTTGATATTGATCTTGAGTCTTCTGAAGAGCTTCTGAGATCAACTGCTGTGATTGAGTAGCTTGAGCATTGACTGCGATATTCTCTCTGTCATTGAAGTTTATTTCAAGTTCAATGATGCTATCTTTATTATTGCATTTGAATATGTGCTCTAAAAGAGATTGACAGACTCGCTTCGTATGAGATTGTTGATTGATGAGAAAGACTTTTCATTTCTGCTCTCGTTCAAAGTGTTCTGTCAATGTATACTCTGAATTGACTGTGTATGAGCGCTTTCTCTTCTTTGATGAACATGAAACATCATTGAGCTTGTCAAGACAACGTTTCAGACTTAACATCTGATGTTTCATGAGCAGAAGTTCTGATTGCAATGAAGCGTTGTGAGTGAAGTCTATGCTTAAACTTGCAGATGTGAGATCTAAAAGTAGAAGTCTGCAAGAACTTAACGTTAGTGATGTTTTTGTCAAGACTTGATATGCTTCAATCAATTTGCACTCTTAGATTCTAGATTAAACTTTCATCATAATTGAGTATCAAGATTCAATTTTTCTGTTTATTTAAAATCATATCAAGTCTACAAATTCTTGCTACGATGAGTAATACTGACTGTTCTGAAAATGACTCGTTACATCTCAATAATTTATTATTGATGTAGATTCTGATTCTAGCTATGTATGCTTTGATAAGAACTGATTGAAGAAAACAGAAAATTCTAAACATTCTTCGCGACTTCATCAAGTTAACTCTTCATCTTTGCTGTTGTCTGTCACTTATCAATAGTTGATCATCAAGCTCTACAGCTTTGACTCGATAGAATTTTCAGAATTTTCAGAGACACTCTTCATGTTCAAAGATGTTGTAGACTTCGAATCACGCTTCAGATCTGTCACTGAAGACACTAAGTTGTCAATGTCTTTATCATTCACATCGCTTTTCTCATTCTCGTTATTGAGTGTCGCTTCAAAGACTAATCATGACATATCTTTGATATCATCATTGATCAGCTTCTCTTCAATGTTCAAATGTTCATTGTTTTCACGACACTGATTCAGTTTCTCAAGCAGCATCTCAGTTTAATGATTCAACGCTGCATTAATTCATTTAAGTTTAACGAGACTGATTCTCTTCATTTCTGAGAGCGCTGTTCTGATGCTCAAGTAACTTTTCTCTTGTATCTTGATAAAGTAGTAACAAATGTTATTATGATTCTGACTCTGTCTCTCGACTCGCTTAAGAAGTGTTGTTGTGATATGAGCGATCTTGACTCTTTCACAGATTTTCAACTCATCGATTGCAATGTCATTCGACGAATTCGCAATTTCATATGTTTTCTCGTTCAATCATTGTCAAGCAATCTCTTTTTCAAAAGTCACTTCAAGATGTATATTGTAATACGAATTCATATCGATTTCATGATTGACAATGACTCGTGAGTCAAAGTCAGTGCTTCTGACAATCATGACTTTTTCAAAAGATGTTCAATCATCTGACTCATCAGATATTGAAACGCTGACTTTGATTTTAACATCATCTTTGATGAAAGCTTGATCATCTTTTTTGATGACTTTGATGTCTTTCATCGATCTGAATGACTCTTCGCTTGTTTCAGATTTGAATTCTGCTGCATTTGTGTCTGAGTGAGATGAAATTATAATAAGTCATTTTCTGAGATAGTTTCGCTGCTCATTCACTAGATTCATATACTGATTTATCTTGATGAGTTTTTCTCTTGCAATGTTGTTAGTTGAATTCTTCTTTAATGCTTCAATGAATCTCTTCGCGTTTTTGAAATTAGCAATGAACATGAAAATGTTAATGAGAAAGTCATCTAAATTGTTCTTCAAAAGCTTGTTCTTGACATTTCGCTGCTTTATCTGCTCGTTCAATTTTTTCAATTCAAGCTGAGCAACTTTATTATCAAGATCATTCATGAGCTTTCTCAAATGAGATGTAACTTGTTCATAAATTTGCTTGCAGAAGTCATCTGACTTTGATTCGCTTTGCTCGACTTTCATTGAGTGATTGTCGTTATCTTCGTCATCTTCATAAGCATTCTCGCTAAATTTCTCAGTTTCAACATCGAGAGCTTTGACTGTCGTGTTGACATTTATGTTGTGAAGTCAGTTCTGCAATGAAATAGAGTAAAAGTGAGAGTTTCAAAATAGTTTTGAACGACTCAATAAAGCTTTGTTTACTTCTAAAAGTCTCTTCAGCATCTTCATACTTGTTCTTGTCTGAGTGTAAAAGCAATGCGAGCTTCTTATACGCTTTTTTGATCTTCTGTTTTGTGAATGAATCATTCACTTCAAGAATTTGATAATACTTGTTTGATTCACACTTCAGCACTCGTTTCACTGCTTGCTTCTGCTTGTTGATGTAGTTTTTCTGATTTTCGTCTGACTCATCATCTGAAGATGTGTTCGAAGAGACTGCATCTTGAGATGCTTCAGTCTGTTGACGTGCTTTATCAGCTTCGAGACGAGAAGTGTTCAAGTCTGACGTGCTTTGTGAAATAATAAGATCGTGAGATGTCTTTGCTGCTTCTGTCTGTTGACGTGCTTTATTGACTTCGAGACGAGAAGTATCTGAGTCTGACGTGCTCTCTGAGATCGCAAGATCATGAAATGTCTTCGCTGCTTCTGTCTGTTGAAACGCTTTTTTCGCTTCAAGATCAGTGTTAGAAGTCGATCTAGAGCGAGACATAAAGATGTCATTTAACTAATAGATAAATGCTAAGAAAGAAAAGTAACTATAGAAAAGAACTTGATTCTTATATGTGAGTTTCTCAGTTCTGTGCTAGACTCGATTGAGTTGACGTCTTACACATATGATGCAGATACTCAATGACATCATCTTTAGATCAGATTCTCGCTAGACTCGATTAGAATGAAATCAGGCGAAAACTAGTTGAAGAATAGACGAAGACTAGAATCGTGACATTACTCTTCTCTCTTGACTATTCATGTTTGCATGAATGTTGTTTCTTAGTGCGCTTTTCTTGAATATTTGATATGAAAGTTGTCAATCATCTCTTGAGCGTTCATAAATTCGTCGTCATCAGCGTTATATCAGTTGAGATCATTGTCATAGCTCTTTCATTTGACTCGATATTGAAGTCGTCTTCTATAGCGTCGAGAGTTCAGTATATCATTGATTTCTCATTCGTCTTCATCGTTTACCACTATTGATTTCGAGAATTCATTCTTCTGATCAGACAGAGAATCATTGACGACGAGACGAAGAAGCTCTGAATGAAATACATCGTGTATATGCATAGTCTCAGATAGTTTCAATTTATAGAATGAGTCAATGAGATTGATGATCTGAAAAGAGTCGAGCATCTTGTCATTCAATTTTTTGAAGAGTCTCGCTGTAACGATGTTTCGTCTGTTCAGAAACATCTTTGATTCGATCTTGTAATTGATCTTCTTTCTATGCTTGTTAGCTTGATTCATCATTTGTTTTCGTGTTTTGATCAGAGCTTCGCGAGCGAAAATCAGTGTCTTATTCATGTGATCGAATATATCTTTGATTCGAGCGATCTGCAGTCGTTCGCGAATGCTTTCATACTCGATGATGTCAGAGTCGAAACTCATACGAGAATGAAAGCTCTTGTTCATGAAGAAGAGAATCAAGAAGATGATTGAGAACAAGACGTTATTGTTGACAAACTCGATCATAAGTAGTCACTTAGATCAGTCGTTCTGCATATATGAACAGAAAGAACGAAGATATCGCTCGACATTCTGATTGTTAGAATCATGCCTAGAGCAAGTCATAAAGATACAGATAAACGAAGAATAAATCAGGTAAACGAGAATTCAAAGCTAAAGAGCGAGATCTATCTAGATGCGAAGACTATATGTACAGAAGAAAGAGTGAGCGCTAGACTCGATAGAATCTAGGCTCGCTCAAAGAACACACGTTTCAGTAGAAGACTGAGCACGCTCGTAATATTACTCTCTCTTTCTTCAGTCAAGCAATGATCTCATTGCTTCAATCAGCTTCTTTCTTTTCTTGTTCATTTCGTTATCGTTTTATTTGAGCGTTTCAAGCTCATTTCATCAGACGTTTCAAGTCTATTTCTTCTTGACATAAAGCATTTCAAGCTCATTTCATCAGACGTTTCAAGCCTATTTCTTCTTGATATCTGATGTCATTGAAGCAGACTCACTATCGATTCGTGCCTACTACATAGTAAAGCTTATTCTTTTCATGTCATTATAGCAGACTCACTTCGAGTGTCGTTCAAGCAGACTCACTATCGAGTGACGAGCTCAGTCGATGAGATCAATCGTTATCTGTCTTTGTAGCAGACTTACTTCTGATCAATCGAGTCTGATTGATTGAGAATCGATTCGTGCCTTTGTAGCAGACTCACTATCGAACGTGTCATTGAAGCAGACTCACTATTCTTGTCATTCAAGCAGACTCTTTCTATTCAGCTTCAAATATTCAATGATGAACGAGTTTCAGCTCATATTTTCGTGGTTTCAGACATATAGTATATGTTTCATTCTCTGTCTTGAGACATATAGTGTATGTTTCATTCTGTTCTCAGTACATATCATCTTGCTGTTGTCGTCAATGTCGTGAATAGAGATAAATCGTAGAAGGTACGAATAAAAGTAAGTTCGTGACTGAATTCGATTTCGAATGTCGTTCAAGCAGACTCACTATCAAGTGATGAACTCAATGACGAGATCAATCATTTTCTTGTCATTGTAGCAGACTCACTTCTGATTCAGGCTTATTGCATTCAATAGCGCTTGTTTCGTTCATGTCATTGTAGCAGACTCACTATTTCGATTTCTGTCTACTACACGTGTGTAGCAAGACTTGTTCTGTTCGTTGATCGACTCAATTAAGAGATCAACTTGTGTCTTCTGATTCATGTCTACTACATGCATGTAGCAGAGTTGTTTCGTTCGTGTCTACTACACGCATGTAGTAGAGCTTGTTTCGTTCGTGCCTATTGCATTCGATAGAGCTTGTCTTCTGTTCAATGACTGACTCAATTAAGAGATCAACTATCGACTTGTCATTGTAGCAGACTCACTTCGAATGACGAGCTCGATGACAAGATCAATCGTTATCTGCCTTTGTAGCAGACTCACTATTTCAATTTCTGCCTACTACACGCGTTGCATTGCTTGTTCTGTTCATTGATCATCTCAATGACGAGATCAATATCGAACGCGTCTTTGTAGCAGACTCACTGTCTGATCAATCGAGTCTGATTAATTCAGAGTCAATTCAAGTCTGCAATGCTCGCACTTGCAGAGCTTGTTCTGATCGCGTCTATTGCATTTGATAGTGCTCTCTATTTTGCCTACTACACACGTAGCAGAGCTTCTCTGATCACTTCTATTGCATTCGATAGAGCTCTCTGTTCATGTCTATCGCGTTCGATAGAGCTTGTTTCGTTCGATGACGAGCTCAGTCAAGAGCTCAGTCGAGAGATCGATTTGTCTGCTTCGTGTCAACTACACACAAGTAGCAGAGCTTCTGCTTTTGATTGTAGAGCTGCAAAAAATCGGCTCAACTAGAAAGTGAAAGCGAATCACTATCATGTGATATGTACGAAGCTTTGAATAATGTTAGAATCATGTCTAGAGCAAGTCATAAAAATACAGGTAAACGAAGAATAAATCAGGTAAATGAGAATTTAAAGCTAAAGAGCGAGATCTATCTAGATGCAAAGACTATATGTACAGAAGAAAGAGTGAGCGCTAGACTCGATAAAGTCTAGACTCGCTCAAAGAACACACGTTTCAGTAGAAGACTGAGCATGCTCGTAACACTGATTGACTCTTTCGCTTTGATCATTGATCTGAAAGTGATAGACGATGAACAATCGAAGAGAAATGCTCAGTCGTTTGCAAAGTGACTTTCAGAGAATGAAGATGAACTGAGAATCTCGATCGAATACAATGAAGCTTGATAAATCATGAGTTCAATATACTCATTGAAGCAACATTTCAGCTGTCTTTTCGACTGTAGTATCTTCATCATCAGTGATGCAAGAAATATAATGTCTTTCTTTTAACAATCTGCAGATGACAGTCAGAAT
>JAABUU010004978.1_pt1 | contig 15241 bp, 20 predicted proteins | sample 5559301 | NCBI WGS metagenome assembly JAABUU01 (sample SAMN10711884, study PRJNA513360) | rock metagenome | isolation source: Antarctica rocks | place: Antarctica: Victoria Land, Richard Nunatak white | reverse complement strand
GTAGTGGTCTGGGCTTTTTCTGGCTTGTGCATATCTTTGCTATGGTACCTGTTCATAGGTTGGGGGTCTTTTTGGCCTCCATATCCTCTTGGGCTTCGGGTCCAAACAGTGAACATTGAACATTTGTGGAGACAACACTTACTCACATGTATACCCTAATGATCAGGCTAAAGCATGTAACTCTCATCCTCTTTCTCTCTCTGAAGCATTGTAATGTCTAGTGTATCTCTTTCAGGACAATTGTATACACATGTATCACAATTGTCCAGGCTTGTGGTGCCGACGGAGCATGTCTGTCTGGAGGTCACTGACATTTAGTTTGACACAATTGAATGACGCTAGGCAGGGTTGCTGAGGCTCTGCCACGAGCTATCAGACTTGTTGGCTGGCCAAAGATTGTGATCTTCTTCTTCTCTTTAAGTCATATGCATATTGCACTCCTTGCAGAGGGAACAAGGTAACATTGGAGTTCAGCTGGGCATGTTGCTTGGTACCTTAGGGCTGTGCTACTGCTGGACTCACCATTGACAATCTGACTCCTGCAATGCAACATTGCATATTTTTTTCTCAAATCCGAGAAGTCGCCGCAAGGCAAATATGTACATATGGGTCAAGCTGCAAGTCCCAGATCAGCCGTGCCGAGCTAAATGGTTCACTACCTGCTTGCCATTGGATAGATGCGCAAGAGCTTCAGAGGGAGAAGGCAGACTGCGTAGCTTTGACATTTGATTGGACTCTCAACCCTGCCGTGTCCTAGGGTTTGGCACAAGGTACCATTCTGTTTATGCTTTAGGCGTTTGTGCTTGTCAGGTCAACGTCAAGAAAGCTGGTCCAGAAACCTGTAACTACTTGGCGCTGCAAACAAGTGTGATCGACTCTGCTTGTCAAGCCTCAGCTCTTGGCGAAACCTGCTTTGTTTCTGGTCTTGATAAGTGTTTTTTCGTCGCTTCACTTGGACATAAGAACAGATGAGGAGCGCTCGGTACTTTGCAGCAGATCACGGAGTAAAGTATGCTCGCTTCTATTTTTCGCAGCGCAACCTGAGTTGTCTATGTGTGCCCGCGATCACCACAGCAGTGTGTGTACAGGTTGCCTACACGTCAAGTACAACCATCTTCTGGCGATGAGAAAGTGGATGACGAGGCAGAAGCAGCTGAAGGCGATGCGCAAAGCAGAAGCTCTCGTGATCAACGAGTGAATCCAGACTGGTATGTGGCATTACACGCAGCATTGCTACTTCGGATTTGAAAACTGCGAGAAAGCATAAATTGACCGATTGCTCATTGACAGGTTTCTGCATGATGATCGTGATCTAGATCCGGGAGCTGCTCAAGAGGTACAATACAATCCTGTTCCTGCCTTAGTATGCAGTCCTTGTAAAACTGACACCAAACAGTGGTGAACTCGCAGAGGTCACAACGTCAAGGAAAAGAGAACCGAGGTGGCAGAGGCAGGCAGGGCTCTGAATGGGACGAAAGCGCACAGTAAGCAATTCCCGCTAATTTTTGTCAAAACAGCTGCTGCTAATTTTGTGACTTCATTGCGCAGGAGCAGCTCTGGACAGGCTTATGCCAGGCGTGGAGGAAGAGGTACAGCGTCCCTTGGATTTTGGCCTGAGCATATGAAGTTGTCTTGCTGTTATGCTGAGATGCAGTGAATGCTTTCGCAGGTGGTGGTAGGACTGCAATCACGGCGCCCACAGTGCCTGGCAGAACATTGCCCTTGCTGCCTCAGTCATCAGCATGGTACTACATTGATCCTGAGGGCAAGGAGCAGGGACCCTTTGATGCCAAAAAGCTGATCAATTGGGTGGATTTAGGATACTTTGGACAATCAGACCTGCAGGTATGCCATGCAGCCATCCTGTGATGCATATCATCTGAGATCACATCTCTTGCTTAGCCAGGCCTAGCTTGCTTACTAAAGGCTGTTGTGGCTGGTTCACCTCAGAGTGCCTTTGAAGGGGTAGTCCCACAGTTGACCAGACTCATGAGGCTCAATACACGCTGTCTCCACAACATAAGGATCATCACAACAGATTTGGATTTGCCTGTCACTGCTGGTCTTTGCCACAGGTATTTGCCTCTCTGCAAAAGCAACAGCAATGACACAGCGGAATAACAGGGTTCAGGCCTGCCTGTTGCTGAAAAATTGTGGCCCTGCATGAATCAATGGAATGTTGCTGCTGAAACTGTCTGAGGGCATGTGGAGTGCAGGTGCGAAAGACTGGCAAGGAGGTTTGGGTCAGCTTGTCAGATTCCCTGCCACAGATCAGGAAGGAAGCAGCAGGGGATTTTAGCAGCAACCATGACCGTGCAAAGGAGCCAGTGAGGGGTGCACAAGTGCGCAATGATGACCAGCCTGAAAGGGGACGCAAGGGTCCCAGGGGAGGTGGCAGATCAGGCAGGGCTCGCAGGGCGGATGATGATGACCTTTTGCCTGTCATGCCAGAGGTGACTTGACTGCTCTTGCCCTTTTGTTTCCGTTGATTGTGTTGTCACAACCCTGACACATACAGGGAGGAGATGTTTATATTGCCAGCCGAGTCACCCTGTGTCATCATTGCTTGCTGTTTGTCATGTTGAGGGTCGGCTGCTTTACCTACTCATGTGTACACTCACCTGCGGTTGTGTACAAGACCGCCAGCCTCACATGTGTGCCCTCTCACGCATATGGCAATGAGCACCCAGATCGCACTTGATCATAGCCTGAACGCTTGCTGCTTGTCATGCAGGGTAGGCGGCATCCGGCAGAAGCCCTGTTGAGCCCCAGAGATGAGGACAGGGAGGAGCCTGGGCAGCGCCGCTATGGCCGCCGGGGGGCTGACCATGTCACACCTGGCCCTGAGCAAGCCAGCAGGGGTGGGCGAGGCAGAGGCAGGGCTCGAGGGGGAAGGTCAGATAGGCGTGAAGCCTCATACTCAGATACCAGGGGTGACTATAGGGGTGATCAGGGCCAGGGGGCAGCCACACAGTCCAGCAGAGGCACTAAGTCATCTAAATCATCTGCTAAAGATGTGGCATGGAACCTGTTCTCAGCTGAAGCCAAGGTATTGCCCAGCTGCCGTGTACAGCAAGGCAGCTTCCCGAGCATGCAAAGAAATTGCAAATTGCCCAATTCCAGCTTGCACGTGCCAGCAGAAACAAATAGCATCACATTTGTTGAGCCACAAATACAATGTCAAAGTAGCATGCCGTGCACAAAGTCACAGCATGACAAGTACGGGCTTTTGGTCAACATTTCGCAAGCAATGCCTGGACCTGATGTTATTGCAGGGATCAGAGGAGCCTGTATGGAGGTATGTTGACCCTGATAAGGTCGTGCAAGGTCCATTCACTGCCAAAGAGATGCACCTCTGGCTTGAGAGCAACTATTTGCAGCCCGAGCTGCCAATCTGCGGCATGGTATGCAACCTGCACTCATGTGTATCATTTTGACTGGTCACATGCCGTGTCACCCAATTTCTTGTCATCAAAGCTTATTCTGTTGCATGTGTATGTGCTGTTGCCCAATACTGTGATGGTCAGATTGCAGCTGAGATGGGAAGCCTGTTTAGTGTGACTTCAGCTTGTCCAGTCAAGCACAAGCATTTGTTGCCGTCCCAGCTGTCACAGATGTTGAGAACATCTAAATGCTGTCTCATTGCTGACTGGTGCATCACTGTTTTGCACCGTGCACCCTTTCCGTGACAAGCATGCTTGTGCAAAGCTGATGACTGCGGTACTCTCGTAGGAGCGCAAGGTGGCCCCACCTGACCTGCCCCCCATAGACATGTACAAGACCTTGGCCAGCCTGCTGCAGCAAGTAGAGGCAGGCCACAAGTTCCGCCCTGTAACTGTCCAAGACATTGCAGCTGCACAGAACCCTGCTAAGGTTGGAGACTAACTGTGTTTAACATGCTACCAGCACATTTTATGGTGTCTGCCTATGCGACTCTCATGTGTGTACACCTTACATTTGCATTAGAGGCGTGCTTACAGTTGCATGCCAGAGGCATTTGAACTCTGTGCTGAAGGCCATCAAAGATCAGTGTGGTATAAGATGTTGTGTGCAGCATAGAAACAAAACTTGAAATGTGTTGCTCGATTATGTGTCAAGTCAGTGTGTTTGTGATTGCAGGGACAGGAGAGGACTTCCAATGATGGTGCTGAAAGTGTAGAAGCCAAGCAGGAGACAGGTCAGGGCGCACAGCGTGGTACTGCTGAGACAGGCAGCAACCAGGATGCTGAGAGTGTGACTGCCAAGGACGACGGCAGTGATGAGGACTCTGGCACTGAGGAGGGCGAGATTGCAGGTGTGTGAGTGCAAAGTGTTGCATGTCACAATGCGCCTATGGCACTCGTGCTTTAGGTCACTTGTGCATGTCTTCTTTGGCAGAGGTAAGTTCTTGTTTATCTGGGTATTGCAAGGAAACCTGACAAGTGCCAGAGAACTTCCAGCATAATTATCCCATACACATAAGAGGTCGTGCTGTTGGATCTGTGCATTGCTGTTGTGGGTGAAACATGTATGGGTGAACTGCAGTGTTTGACTTGCAGGACGAACTGCTGCTACTGATGAGGATAGTGACTTTGATCCTGATGGCAATGACTCTGATGCCAGTGTCAGCTCCCCTCACAGGCCAGCTCACCCTGAGCACCCTATTGAGGCTCAGCCAGCGCAGCCAGCAAGCAACACAGCCTCTCCTGAGAAGCCTGTGAGCCCTCAGAAGGCAGAGGGCTCTTCATTTTCCAGGCAGCCGGCCTCCCCTGACCCCACACAGGACAAGCAGTCCTACTCAAGGCGCCTGCAGGCTATATCTTCTGATCCTGTACAAGCGGTCCAGCCTGGAGGCAGCCAGGCAGCAGCCAGCACAGCACCTGTGGCAGAGCCTGCTAGTCCTGAGATGCCTGCCAGCCCAGAGAGGCCAGAGACGCATGCTGCCGAGACTCAGGCTGCCCCAGTACTCACTGACCAGACCACAGGCTCAAGTAGGGCAGAAGCTTCTCAAAGGCCAGCCAGCACTCAGGAGCCAAGTGGACATGCCACTGGCCCAGCCCCTGCTGCTGGTGCTGCATCTGCTGCTGCCCCAGCTAGGCCCACAGCCACAGCTGGTCCAGCATCAACTGCAGGCCCTGCCTCTACTGCTGGCCCAGCATCACCAGCTGGCGCAGTAGCTAGTGCCCAGCCTGCTCAGACCAGCAACTCTGATGTGATTGTGGAAGGTATGTTCTTGCTGCATGCAGCAATGAGTTGTGCACAATCGGAGGCTCACCAGAGACGAGATGGTAATGTTTATGTCCTCCTGATTGACACTGCCATGTGTCACTGATGGCTGTCTCATAGGCATGCACCCTGCAGCTGGAGGCAGTCAGCTCATTTAGGGCTGCTGACTGCCTTCAGCAGCCCTTTTGGTCATGGCTGTGATGGCCATGACAATGCATCAGCTGTTTGGCATGTGCCAATTGGACTGAGTATCAAATGCCCAGCTGCAGTTTCTGACATTCACTGGTGCTGCCTACAGAGCCTGAGGAGGAGCAAGCTGTAGCAGAGCAAGAGCAGCACGCTGACAGCCTGGATGAGAGACATGAGAGCATGCAGATAGAGGAGGTGTCACAGCAGACGGCTCCACCTGCACAGCAGGGCAAGCAAGACGCTGCAGGCTCTGGCATGGTGCAGTCAGTCATGGGTGCTGCCAAGTCTTTCTTTGGTGGTGGAAAATCTGATGAGCAGGTGTGTTGCTTCTACCACTCAAACACAGCCCTGTCGGTTGTTGAACTGGCACTTGGTATATGGTAGTGATGGGTCTATCAGACATTGCTTGTGAGCAGCAGAAATGCCAATTCAGTAGGTCTTCCAAGTCTGTTGTAGTATCTAGAACACCGCTGTGCAAACCTCAGCAACCCAATCTATAGAACATCATGCTGTGGTGCCTGCAGGTGGGACATGCACATGGCAGCACCCAGATGGTTGATGAAACCGTTGAGCCCAAGACCTCAAGGGAGCAAGCATCAGAACCCACAATCTATGAGCCTGACACAACAGAGTCAGAGGCCACAGTAGATTCTCATTTCTCAGAGCGTGGTACCTATGAGGTGCATGAAGAGAATGACAGCAACTCAGGAGCTGATGACATAGGTCCTGCTGAGGATGTAGGCCCGACCATTCACACAGCAGCAGATGTACAAGAAGGCATGCAGAACATTAGAATTGCTGACGACTAGTATTGCTGACGACTAGGCAAACAGCATGTTGGCCTTCTCTTGTCTGGGAGTTGCTGAATGACACTCCTGTACTTGCATGGCATATGTCTTGCTGACCATCCACATCAATTTTTGCCTTGCTTGCTGTCGCTTTGTTCAGATCAAGTTCTCGCAAAGCCACTGTGTCTCGAAAACGAACACTGGAGCTTTGCTTGTGTTCTGGTATTCAAGTTAAAATCTCAGATGTAATGCATAAATCACATGCTATATACGGTTGGTCCAATAGGGGCCAATCTAGCTCAGCGATAGAGCAGCCGACTGCACATTGGTGGGTCAAACCCGATGGTTGACTGGCATGCTTCATGTGAAAACGGCCGCCCAAGATTGCTCTGTGACATCATCGGACAGTCTGCAGGAGCTCTGCTAAGCCTTGCATGCCAGTGCTGGACTGTGCCATCTTGCAAAGACTTGCCACCTCTTGCAAGAGGGCTGCATTGTGGCCTGCGTGAACCATGAGCACCATTTGACATTGCCCCACTGCCAATTCATGTAGCTGTACAACGTTGGACACAGTGTGCAGCAAGTGCCCGAGCAACGACCAAGGCTGACCATACCTGGACATATTGCACTCCTGAATCGTGGCGAGCACTACCTCTTACAGCAAATCGAGACAACTATGGATTTGAGGACTGTGCAAGCACAGCAGTCTAACCTGACATTGTGTAAGCTTGCTTCAAGGCAAACTGCGCAGCTCTGTCCTCATGCAAGCCCATCAGCGCAACTGCTTTGTTCAGCATACTCCGCCAGTGCTGGCTGTTGAGTGCCAGGACAGAATCGTAGCATTGCACAGCTCTCTTGCATTCGTTACTCTGTCTGTGAAGATTCCCCAGATTGAAAAAGGCCTGCAGCACATGTACTATTACACCATTGATGACTGGTGCATGCCTGCACTGGTGCTCAATGCAACTGTGTCTGAGGATGAACTATTGCTTGAGCTAGAATGTGCGCTGTACTCAAGGTGCTTGAATGCTTGCGCAGCTCGCCTCAGCAGCTTCCACTTCTGCCCTGTGCACAAAAACAGCACATGCCAAACTCAAGCAGTGTGTCAAGTGACATTACATCACCTCGACATGCTCGGGATTGACACGAGCAGCATTGCCAAAAGCCTCCTTGGCGTCTTCCACTCTGCCCAATGCACACAAAGCACAGCCCAGGTCACAGTAGGCATCTGCATAGGCAGGGTTGAGCTGAAGAGCGGACTGCAGGGCCATGCATGCGCCCTGCAGATCCCCTTGGGCATACAGGGCGCTGCCAAGCAGCTTGAGGGCCCTGAAGTGCTTGGGGTTCATCTGCAGCGCATCCCTGCAAGGCCAGCACAGACTGTGGCTCAGACTGTCTGCGTCTCCATGCACAGTGTATGCCCCACTGTGAGGGCTGTGAATCAAGAAGCTGCATAACGCCAGCAGACATAGCCACATTCTCTGCAACATTATGATGCAACCCATATGGCTTCTGCAACACAAGGCACATTCGGTTTCATGGCAGCATGTCATGACAAAGTCATAATAGTGAGTAGTATGACTTTTGTCTGAGAAGTGTAAAAACTTTGGGCTTCAAGATGGCCAGCAACAGCAGACCTGTAATGCTGACAGGCTGAATCCAGCTGGCCGTCTACTTCAAGACTAATGCCCAAGTTGACATGAATCTTGGGCAGCAAGGCAGCATCATCAGGCAGAGTGGCTGCTTCCAGTGCCTCACTGAAAGCCTCTTGCGACTGGGCCAGCTGATGCGCAGCAAAGAGGGCATTGCCCAGGCGGAAGAGTGGGCGTGCATCTGCTGGCGCTGCTGCAGCGGCATGCTGGAAACTCTTCACTGCTTCCTCATGCAGCTTCCTGCAAGCAATAACAGTTGTTTGCATTACAGTAGTACTGGATACACCACAGTATTCAGGACTGTAGCAAACAAACAGCAGCAGTCATTTGTTGTGTCTATCTGCCCTCTATCATAAAATCACATCCAAAGGTGCACTTATGGCAAGTGCATATGGTTGACTGCCGCGTGCTGCCCTGCTGCAGCTTATCCAGCTGTGTCTGAAGATCAGACGATGGCTCACATGGTCGCTGTGGTGGTGGTGCTGCTGCTGTTTCAGCATTTGGAGCAAAGCCACAGATCACACAACCTCCTTATCTTCATGAAGCACCATGCATGCTTCAGTGCATGTCATTTAGAGCAGCTCTGGATAACAGTGGGTGTAATGCCAATGGTCCAGGCGAAAGTACACAGAATAAAAAACAAACAATTTGTTGTCTTCTGCAGCAGCAGCAACACTCATGCCCACCACATTATTGCCATGACATTCAGCATCACATGTCGTATACATAGCAACGTGTTTCCCTGAGCAGCTTTCAGCCTTGTCTGTGTCATCAGCGCTGCTCAGGTGCAGTATTACAGATATGCAGAATACGTCTGAATCACCACAATCCAGAGAAGAGCCAATAATCCACCCAAACATCCCTGACTACAATCACAATCAGAATGCAAGCACAGTTTGGGCAGAAAGCACCCGCATGTGGCTGCACCTGGCTGTGAGCAGCATACCCATCTCCATGTGGGCATCATAGCAGTCAGCACTATCCAGTGCATCTGCTCTTTGCCTCAAAGCATGCGCTGTCTGCTGCCAGTCACCACCATCCTGCTGCACTGCTTCTGCCAGCTCATCCACTAGGGCACCACAGCTCTGGTCCTCCTGTTGCATCAGGCACATGTGCAATTGCTGAGTCTGTCATGCAATATTTACAGAAGCCCTGCAATTGTACAGCAGACATGGTACAGGAGCGGATGACCCATCACAAAAACAAGCTGTCTCCGGTGCAGATATACCAGCAGACTTGCTGACTTGTTCGATGCTTGTGTCCATGGTGACATCATATAGCAACATGGCAAGCAGATTGCGCTGAGTTACCTCATTTGTGGCTGCACAGAATGTTGCAAGCATGTCACCATGTGCATGATGTTGAACAGGCAGTGAAGTAGGAGAGCCCCAAGAACTTTTTCGCCGGCGCCTAGCGCTGTCCTGCTGTGTACCTGGCTGAGGCGCACTCTGCAATGGCTCTTGCAAAGGCACCAGGTCTGACTTCACACCTGTTGTGAGACCTGGACCATGGAAGGTGAAGCTTTGGCTGCCTGGTGAAACCCGGGTGACGTCAAAGTTTGACCCCAGGTGGCTTTGCAGAAGCGTGGGTGAGCCAATGTTGGATGCAGTGTTTTCATCACAGCTGGCATCTTGCAGGTCAAAGCTGAAGCTGTTTCTGCCTGGTGACTTGCTGGTGACGCCTGGGGACTGGTCAAACAGGTCGGCAAAGATAGCGTGGTCTGCTGTTTGTTGCTGTTGAGTCAAGTTGGCTGTGTTCACAATGCTTTGTTCCTGCACATCAAGAATGACATTGCAGTATACGCTAGGTCTGATGCAGCCGCAAACCATAGAATCAAGGAGTGACCTTCTTGACATTGCTGTCTGCTAATTGCAGCGTGGCAAAGTCCAGGTCACAGTCTCCTATGCCATCCAAGTACAGCTGTGCTAGACTTTGCCTAGTTAAACCACCTGCATCTGCGCTCCCCTCATATTGCTCCAATACCTGTCAGCATACCTGCTGCCACTGATCACCCCACAATTTCGACATAGCGGCGATGCAGATCGTGCTGGCAAAGCAGGCCGATCGCATTGTAACGTGAAGTGACAAGATTTACCTCTGCCACAATTGCCTGCAGCTGCACGTCTGTAAAGGTTACTGTGGGATTGCACTGTTGGATCAGAGCTTTCAGCTCCTGTGCGCTTAGTTTAGAGTCCTTGTCGATGTCAAAGGACTCGAAGATGGAAGAGACCTTTCTCAGGTCTGCTTGTTCATTGCTGGCCATGCTGTCTCGCCACGCGTCAGGTGCAAAAGTCGAGAGGCATGCCGTGCTTCCGGATCATACGGAATTGCTTGTCACTCATGTTTGTAAGTCAACCTTCAAATGCGAGCTTCCTCGACCCGAACAATCTTACTTCAGGCTGGTTGATGCATCATCGCGATCGAGAGCCTGCTCACAGCAAGTGCAAGAGTCCAAGATTTGTCAGGAATCTGGTTCCAGAGCACTCATTCCAAAACTCTCGCTACATCGGCCTGCAGTGAGCTTGAGAGAAGCCATTGTCCAGCTTGTCCTGCAGTCAAGTATGTGGCTGTGCTCACAGTCAAGCATGCAGCTGTGTGTCACATACCGTGTCAAGCTAAAGACATATCAAGTCTGTCCTAGCAACAGGTAAGCTTTCATGACTGTGTATACTACTGACAAAGTGTTACGGAATCAGGCTTGACACCTGCAGCCCTCAAGCAGGGTCCCAAAAGCCTGGCTTGTGTGCGCACTCAACAGTCTTGTATTGGGCGAGTTCATGCATGCTAAGGTTACATACCTAAAGAAACGCAATGTACAAACTCAATCATATATCCATCATTGTTCAAAGGGCTCGTGCTTTCATCAGACATCTACATCCTGCGCAAACATTCACATACATACTTACAACGCTGCTGCATATGCTGGCACAACTCACGTCTGCCGGCACTTGACATGCAACAACATATCGCAGGCAACATGGGCAAAATGGTGCTTTGTGATCAGCAGCTAATGCACTTTGAAGCAGCTAGGCACAGGACAACACTCTGTCTGGCTTGCACAATCTACTACATAAACACCCCCAGTGATGACGAATGCTGCAAAGGAGCACTCCCACCCATGTCTGCCATCTCCTCATTTCCCAGAGCCTGCGCATTCACACCATTCGTTTAGCTGCCAGTTCAAAATGTTTACATGCTTACGTGACACATGTGAGCGAGCTTTGCCATAATGAGCAACAGGGGGCAGACTGGGAGTGATTGAGAAGCTGTGATACATGCTCTGTGGTGCGGTATGTGTGCATTGAGGGCATCTATCATTGCCCGACCCTGATGATAATGCTTCAACATCTCACAGCAGGGCCTGCTCACCTCCAACAGCATGTTGAGCTCCTGACTGCTGAAATTGGGTGTGACCAGCACCTCAAGACGTGGGCTTTCAATCATGCCTTCCATGGCCTGTTCACCAGATGACTGCCCATTGGCAAAGCTCTGCCCCCTAGTCAGCATCCCTTGCTGCCCATTGTTGAAACTCTGTCCCCTGGTCATCATCCCCAACTGCCCATTGAGGGCAAAGCTCTGACCTCTTGTCAACACGCCTTGATGCTGGGCCAGTGGGTGCATCTGACCCCCACCAAATTGCTGCTGAGCGTAGTTGACATTGTCATACGCCTGAGCAGTGATGTGATACGTGGGTTGCTGCAGCTGCTGCTGTTGCTGGTCAGATCTGCCAGGCTTGAATGTGCCAGCCATGTTCTGACCTGCAGCGCCCACGTGCATATGCTGTTGTTGCATCTGCTGTTGTGGCATGTACTGCTGGGAGTGCTGCAGCTGTGCACCATATCCACTCTGTGGCTGTTGCTGCTGCTGTTGATAGTACATGTTTTGTTGGGCAGTGTCTGACAGCATCTGCTGCTGGGATGGTAAGCTCCCTTTGGAGAAGAGCTTGTGCAGCAGCTGGCGCTGCTGGTTATTGATCAAGGACTGGGTTCTTGGTGTATTGGCGGTGAATGCCTGAGGCTGAAGATCACCAGACCCTGCGCCAGCAACAAACGCTGATCCTGAAGATACGGCATCAATGCCTATGCAGACGGACGGTGTAGCAACATGTCTGCACTTGCTTGACTCTCAGGTATTACCTGCCATGCTCAAATGACAACAAGCTGAGGTGGTAAGCTACCACTGCCTGTGATCTTGTTTGCAACATGTTGGTACTGCACTCCAGAAGCAACAGCACCGCAGCAGGGTGGGGTAAATTGCAGGGCAGCTGACCCACCTCCAGCCCTGGGGGTGACCCCATTGTTGAGCCACTTGGCAATGTCCCCATCAGTGTCTGTACGCCACAGGCCATTGCCTTCTGCCATCTGATCCTTGACTTCACTGTTGCCAGCTGCAGTAAAAGCCTGGGGCAGCGGAATCATCTGGTCTTCCAGGTGGATGGTGACTGGCAGGCCCAAGGCATTGACCTCCTGTGCTGACTGCCTCTCTTTGGGCGTCAGGGAATCCTGCATTGCACAATTAAGATTGCACAAGGTCAGCATGGTGCACACTCTCATGCTGATTGTGAATTTGCTGTGCAAGGGCAACCTGCTCACAAACGATGCTGGTGGACACATGCATGCAAAAGTAGCAAGTCTGTGTTTGCACAGCAAACTGGCGCTGCAATAACAAGCAAACCCATCAACAGCATGTGTGCAAGATGTATGCCCAAGCGTACCTTCCATACACGTATGTTGACAGACCCCGGGGTCCTACCAGACCCGCTCCCATCTGACCCATGCTCAGATTTGACATGGGTACGCACAGTTAACCCCTTCAGGTGGGGGTGGGTCATCACTGTGGGGCCGCTTTCTGTGGAACCCTGGTAGCGTGACCTGGCACCTCTGTTGGAGGTGGACATCTGATTGGGTCGTGCATCGTCTGCCTGTGCAAGGCTGCGCAGCCTGCTTGGTCTCGTACCTGTTACACGCATGGCTAAGAAAGCTTCCTTCTTAGATTGATTGTTTGAGCCTTCTGGTAAAGCACACAAGGTTCCCACCACCAGACATCTACTGTTCATGGCAAGTATTGGCAATCAACACGCAGCCACAGATGCAAATTTGCATCATCAAAGTTGCCGAAGTTCAAAGGCCACAGCAAGCTATACGCTGCATGCAACAGCTGTACTTCTGTGTGGTGGAGCTTGTATACCTGGCAACCTGGTGGGCTGCATGGAGACTGAATTTGATTGTGCTGACCGCGACTGGCTCGGCATGGACCCACTGAAGGAGGAGTCAGCAGATGCGGTCGGTACTGAGCTGGGGCTTCCATTTGCCAGTCGAGGGTTCTTCTTGGTCAACGACGCCCATCTGTTCTTGACAGCATTGTCAGTTCTGCAGGCAGACCAGATAACACGGTGTTCTGGCCCGTTCAATGCAGCAATTGGTACTTTGTCCTTGAATGTCTTCAATTACCATGTGCTGGTTCATGGTCTGAATACTGCAATGTTCTTTCAGCAGCTGAGCAATTGATTTACGATCATCTACATGCACACTGCATATGGAGATCACCATGCAGAGTCGGCATGCTGCCAGATAGGATTATGGCCCACCTGCCACCAACCATCTTTGCAATCTCTGTCCATTTGTTGCCATATTTGCTGTGACTTTCCCTCAGCAAAGCATCTTCCTGCACCACACAGGTGGCCTTACATGACCAAAGGCACAGACGCATCAGTTTGAGGTGCCAGGCTTGGGTTTAGAAGCAGTCAAGCTGCATACTGCTGGCGTCCAAACCCCAGTCTTCTTCAGCTCTGCATCTTGAAAATTTTTCCATCTTCTTCGGCACTGCATCACAAGATTCTTTTGTGTGTAAATGTGTGTGGATGGTTGTATGACATCTCTGTGCATGCCAATTGAGCTGCATACAATACAAGTGGGGTAAAACTGCTTGTAGCTGTGCAGCGCCATACCTGTTTGCTCTTTTTAGACTTGATAATGGTTGCTAAGTGAGCCCACTTCTTGGTTCCGTGTTGTGCCACAAGGCGCCTAAGCATCTCATCTTCCTGCATGAGCACAATAGTCCAAACCTAAGCATCAAAAGTTATGGTTGACTTTTGCAGAGGTCACTGGCTGGTCGGTGTGTGATATCAAGAGAAGCTGAAACCTTTCCATGTAGCACAGCATCAACGTCTTCTACAGCTTACCTCTGCTGTCCAGACCGGCCCGGCAACAGGCATGACGACGAGTTGTGCGCTGGGACTGCTCCGACTGAACTGGTTACATCAGGTGGATGCCGGCCGACGAAACGAAGCTAAAGGGCACAGTAAATGCTTGCAATTGCCACTCACGAAGCACAAGAAAGAGCTGTGCGCAAATCTGCAGTGTGTGTTGCAATCATTGACATACGCGGCTAGGCCAACTGACGTTGTGCAGTTTGCGAGCTACTTTTGTGAGCTTGCAACGGGAAAGTTGAGCGTAACTCCGCAATGACTTGCAAGCTGACACGTTTTGTTGTACGTAGCAAAACAGAGTCAAGCCGGAGGGTGTAGTGTGCTGTTTCACAGCTTGCGCAATATAGTCAACATGTCGAGGCATTTGGGGATTCAGGAGTGAGGCATCACGCGAAGAAGAGGATGAACGTGTGTCGTAAGCATAGGCAATGTTGTGTCCACGCACAGACTAGCGACTGACGATTTTGTGTGGGTCGTAAGTATTTGGTGCCGCGTAATCGAGATCAAAAGCTGAAAACATTGCTTTCTTACGTCGAGTGCTCGGAGTTAATTCCAGCAACATGGGACACTTCAAGTATGTCTTCCTCGGAGGAGGTCAAGGAGCAGGATATGCCGCTGCTGAGTTCGTGAAGCAGGGCGTGAAACCAGGCGAGCTGGGAATCGTGACGGCCGAGAAGGTGAATGGCCCAGGCAGCCATTGTCGGCTTTCGCTCGTTTGCATGCTCGCACGCATCGCTAGGCATGCGATTGTTGCCCCACTGATCGGCGGATATCTCGATTCATGCTCTGTTTACGAGTGCTACGTGGCTGAAAAACCTTCGCCTCTGGTTGCAGTACGTTTCCTACGAGCGACCCACGCTCAGCAAGGGCTATCTGAAGGCAGAGGGTATGTCACAGAATTGCATTTTCTTGCTTGAGTATGCCATAGATTGTGAACTCATGCTCTCTGGGACCAGGTGCTCCAAGATTGCCTGGGTTCCATGCTTGTGTCGGAGGAGGTGGTGAGAAGCAGACACCTGACTGGTACAAAGAGAAGGGTAGGTCACTTCAAATACCTTACTCTGATGTGCATGTACTGCTTGGAGGTGGCTCTCAAAGCAGCTGTCTGCAGGCATTGAGTATTTGACAGACAGCAAGGTGGAGTCTGTGGACATCAAGAGCAAGACACTAAAGCTGGCTAAGGGTGGCGATGACATCAC
>JAABUU010004975.1_pt1 | contig 15245 bp, 18 predicted proteins | sample 5559301 | NCBI WGS metagenome assembly JAABUU01 (sample SAMN10711884, study PRJNA513360) | rock metagenome | isolation source: Antarctica rocks | place: Antarctica: Victoria Land, Richard Nunatak white | reverse complement strand
GGTGTACAGCTTTATAGCATGTCATCCATAATGTCATCCCTAACATCCTGGTCATGACTGCAAAGGTTGGCGTGATGTTATCCAGTCTGATTTGAGCACATCATCAATACACATGATTTTGTTACTTTAGGGAGCTATTCAGGACTGTACATACCTTATCCTAGGGCAGGACGCATGTTGAAAGAACAAATGAGTGATCGAACCCATACTGTGTTATACCATGCCTTTGCAGACCGGCACTGCGCGATGTCATGCTGTGTTGACTCACGTGGTGCCATGCTCTGCTGCCATGCATTGCACTTCAGAAGCCCTGTACCTGTGTGCCTGCATGGGTTAGGCTGCCTCCTCAGGGGACTTCCATTACAGCCACAACATGCATATACTTGTATCTGCTGTCAAATTGTGTGTCTTAAGTTTGTGCGCTTGCAGGCTGATCAAGGTGGGAGCATTGACCCATCAGTGTTTACTGACAGTGATGGCAAGCGATGGCTGCTGTTCAAAAATGATGGAAATGCTGTGGACCAGCCCACATGCATCTACTTGTGCCCTCTGAGCTCAGACGCCCTGCAGGTATTGCTGTATGACAAAGCTCTTGGGATTACAGACATGTCACTGGTTTCATAGAGAAATCTTGGATGTCACTCCTAGTACTTCACTTGGTTGAAGGTCCACCATCTAAAGCAGTCCTGAGCGTCTGAACCCACCCCAATCATGTCTCTGAACCCACCCCAGTCATACCAAGTAGCATGTCCATGTTGAACAAGACATTCACTGGCTCAGTTCCAGAATGCCATGCATTGAATCTTGTCAGATTTAGAGTTGTGATTGTGTTGCAATCTGCATTTGGGTTCAAAGGGGCAAGCTTTGCCAGACGCCTGCAAAGTTTCATGGAGGCCTGGAAACTGATTGCTTGCGTGAAACACTGAGTAGATTTTTACATGCCTTGCAACAAAACCTTTTAAATTTCAAGGTCACAGCTGTCCTAATTGGAAACTTTTGAGGAAGATGGTCTGTCTTGTTACTGAGTTGCTTAAGAGATGGTGTGCAGCTTGCAGGGGATGCAAAAATCCTGATTCACAACGATCAGCCCTGGGAAGGGCCAGTCGTAGAAGCGCCCTTCATGTGGAAGCATGCTGGCCGGTATTACCTGTTTTACTCGGGTAATGGCTACAAATCGCCAGAGTATGCAGTGGGTTATGCTGTTGCTGACCACATCACAGGCAAGCTCTAAGCTGTGTAAACCTTAAACGCAGGTCATGCCTCATCATGCATGGCATCTTGTGAGCATGCTGATCTGCTTTTGCATGTGTTAGGCTATTATGTTCATGTTCAGGCTCTCAAATTGCATGTTGTCCTGTGCCATGTACTGTCCTGATCTGTAGCCTTCTGTGTGATATGATATGTTGCATGGTCGGCTAGTACATATACCTAGAGTCTATACACCTAGGAAACATGTATGTGTATACATGTACTGATATATCGCATGCTTTCCAAAGGTAACCTGTAATAATGTGTCATAGGTCTTGTATATATGCCCTGCACTCTAAATATCTAGGTACATTACAACTTGTTATGACAGTTGATCATCTGTATGCAGGCCCTTTCCACAAACACCCTCAGCCTGTGCTAAAAAGTGACAAGGCAGTTGTGGGTCCGGGCGCATGTTGCATAGTGAGAGGCCCAAATGACACAGAGTGGATGCTGTACCATTCGTGGAATACAGAGCGTACATACAGGGCAATGAGCATTGCTGAGCTGACATGGCATGAAGACAAGCCTGTAGTACACGCAAGCTGGGGCAAGCCACAGCATGCACCTTTTTTTTGATCTGACTCCTTGTTGCTTAAATCCTGTTCATTCCTGAGGTTGGTACCACTTCATACAGAAGACATCTGCCAAGTTTGCCAACGAGCAAGTCTCAGATACTGCTGGGATCAGTGCAACTGGACATACACCACAATCTGTGCAACACATCATGCGACTTTGACTGGCTGTGATCTTGAGTGTGCAAGCCAGTTCCAAACCCAGCTAGCAATCAATACTGATCAGCTTTCACAACGGGGACCTTGCAAGCATGCCTGAAACTTGACTAAAGTGCACCTGACACTGACTCAAGGGCAGCAGCAATACTAATAGTGTACCGGTGTACGGCAACTGTGACAGCAGCTGGCAGACTTCTGTTGGCTGGTGCAGCATTAGCAGCTTATGCGCAAATTCAAATGCAGCAACAGCCAGTTGTCGCGTTCTGGAACAGGTATCGATGAGAGCTTCGAAGCACACACAGGCTACAGTTTAAGGCAATCATACTATACGATACGTTTTGCATTGGTTGACCAGACTGAGTGGCCATGGCTTGCAGATACAGCTCATGCGTGATGCAAGGGATGGCACAACCAATGGCAGTACTGAAACACTTGTGGCACATGTTTGCATGGCACAAAAAATAAAGTGTTGATGCTCAAATGTGATCAGGTGGTCCTCCACCCAAACAGACGCATCAAGGCTTGCATACTGTGTGAAGGCTCAGCAGTCACGCTAATGGCTTGCTGACGAGGCTTCTGAAGGCAGACTGATCGGCAATGTAACTGCAATGGCATCACAGACGAACCACCAGAATTCTCTAGGTCATCTCGCATCTTTGCTGTGGTCTGATCTGCTTTTGCATATGCCACTGGCATGTCTGCAGAGTCAACAGGCTGATCAGGCTGCAGTGTTGCTCTGTCAACTTGGCTGTTGAAAGTGTTCAAGTCTGCTAGTACTTTGCGCTGTACAGCATTTCTGGTCATGCCATATCTTGCATCCCCCAATATGGGAGCTGACAGCACCCTGGCACAGTGGATCCGCAGCTGATGCTTGCGTCCTGCACACAGCATCGGACAGACTGCACACAACAGCGCCTCCTACTATTTCTGACCATGCACTGCTCAAGCCAAAGCCATGTGCGTCGCTTTTCTTGCTGTGCATCAAACGTAGGGGTTTGACTTGCAGCATTATGAGTTGAGCTTCAATGACGTATGTGTCAGCAGAATTAAGATGCACGAGGGTCATGCCAAGCAGATCATCACAAAGCTCCTTCTTGTAAACCTATGAGCTGGTCTAAGCATTGCATCTTGGCTTTTGAGTCATCAGCAGTGAGTGCTGGACCATCCAGAGGGAATATGTAGAGTTCAGTGCAATCACAGCACATCAAACAATTCAATGCAGTCCCTACCTGTCTTTGGGGTTAGCTGCATAAGCGCAATAGCGTCATTACTATGCAACACACGGTACAAGGTTATTGCAGGCTGCAGGGAGCCCCCAGGACCCATCAGGGGGTCCTTGATGACGCCCTGGGGGTTGAGAGCTAGGTGGTCACTCTTTTCTACCATGGCTATGTAATCACGCTGGACAGTAGCCCCTGCAGACAACATTGGACAGAAGTCCAGAATGCTTGCAGTGATCAGTAAACAGTGATGTATGGCGAAACCCTGATAACTCCACGTCACTGAACCAGCCATTACAGCATCTGCCATGGGATTTGCTGTGGCAAGAAATTGTTGTGTCTGTCAGCAACAGCATAGTGCACCTGAACATGAGTGGGGACGCCACGCAGGACGCGCTCTCATGCAGCTGGTACAGCACGAAATACTCATGCAGCTTTAGGAGAAACAGACTAACAGTGTCCCTGACAGGAAATGATGCCCAGCACCTGCACCCTAAGCTTTGTTGCGTGTTGCAGGTATGGGACCTGAAAAACCTAGGGCTGCAGGCCAGCCAGCGCATAGTCAGCGCTCTCCATTGATACAGAGTGGCCTGTGAAGGTACCAGCAATGCTGGCATGCGAGAACACGGCTGAGACTTGAGGCCTTTGCAAACACTCATTGTAAGCAAAACAGGACGGCCAAGAGAGGATTACAAGTGTATGCCAGTCCAACTAGGCTGAAAACGTGCCCAAGGACCCAAATGTGCAACCACAACACATATCGTTTCCAAGGTTCAGGTACATTCATGTATGCTTCAGTGGCTGTCAATGTAAGTTCCCCTTCATTAATCACACCAACATGTGAAATTGTGCCTGTTCAACAATTATTTCATTCTGGAAGCTGGCATACCTACGGTTGAAAGCCACAGGCAGAATACTGTAAAGGTGTCTGAGTACACAATTCAACTAGTTCAACTCTACTGGTTGCCCAGACTAGTTGATCAGTACTGCAGGGCTCAACAGGGCCACAGCTGGGCATGCGTTTGTACCTTTGTAGACTGCATCAGGGTTTGATGCAGCAGTAGCATGCTGGGCAAAGGCCTGACTGAGCCATGCTGCTGAGTCCGCAGTCCGTGCTATCACCAAGCAGCCACTTGCATCCCTGTCCAGTCTGTGTACCAATCTGCAGCCATCAGTGGTGGAGCTAAATGTTGAGATCTCATTCTGCGCAACCCGTGTGCAAGGCTGTGGCAAACCATGAGTAAGGTGTTGATGTTAGTCACCCTCCAGACTAATGTCCAATCTTGAGTGTCAAGAGAATGCCTGCTGCAGCACGCACCAGGGAAGCCAACAAAGTGCGTTGAGACAGGCGTGTGTCTGTCATCACAGCATGTTACACTTATGCTGCAAGCAGCGTCTGTGCACATCAATCTATCTGCTACAGCCCCCAACATCAGGTGTGGGCTCTGCAAAGCTGTTGCTAATGAGCATCAGGACTCAATGAGTTGTCTGTGAGAGGCTTTGATCGCACAGAGACAAAAGCAAAAGCATCAGCCTTTCACAGCAGAGAGTTGAATTTGGTACCTAGGCTGCTCAAGGCTGCCAAAGCTCAGTGCTGATCCCATTATCTTGTCTAGGGACATCTTGACCCCGGGACCACCTTGCACTGCCAGCCCTGCTGGTTTGTTGATGACCAGCAGCTCGTCATCCTTGTGAAGCACGCTCTGCCTTAGGTGCTCTGCAAGTGCGAGCGCGGCCTTTGTTGTGAGATCTGGCTGTGCCAGGGACCTTGATCTTGAAGCTGGTTGGCCTGCTGTGGCTTGCTTTGGGAACAGCAGCTGGCTGCCCTCAGGCAGCTGCGCTCTTTCTGAGATAGACTTGACTTGCGCTGTTGCTGGGAGGAACAGCTTGATCTGCCTCTTTCTAAAGAGGCTGTGAAGCTGTGCATGATTGAGGCCTGGACCTCTGCGTCTGGCCCACTGAAGCGCTGTGAGACGAAGAGATTGTTATATTAAGCGCCAGTAATATATACTATCAGTGTCATCGGTACCGAAAGCACCTGTGGGAGGTTGTGTTTCTGCTAGAAATGTCACAGGTAGGCTCCACTGATAGTCGTCTCGCCAGACGTCACTGATTTTCAATACTTCGTCTGCAGGACACGAACAACGGCGAGCCTGTCAAATGAGTGAGATCACAGCGACAGACGAGGTCTCACAGCAGAATAGCTCACCACAAAGCTGGGCCTGCGAAATAAGCTGCCACGGGGCGGCGGTGCATGAAGAAACCAGACGGCTTCGTGCACAAAGTAAGCCGCGCAGCATCCGCGATTCAACTTGGTTGATGCCCAGCGCTGCGCTGGCAGCGCACCTTCAGCGGCGTTCAAGCACCATTGTGGTCTCGGAGCTTCAGATATACAACTTCTGTCTCTCTCGAGAAATTTGTGCATGATTCGTTGTCAGCTTCATTTGAGGTGTGACTTGTCACAGCAAATACGTGCAGACAACACAAGGTGGCTATGTCTATCGTCACCAGGATCTGAGCATGTTAGGCAAGCAAGCTGTGTTCAAACCTGATATGCTTTACCAATTGTGTCGAAGTTCATATGATCAGCTTAGACATGAAATGCATTACGTCAACAGCTCTGGGAAGGGGACCTTTTCTTGCTGAAGTCTGCAAAGCAAAGACATCAAAACTTTCCAGCCAATACACGTGTACTTGTAAAAACGTGCTCAGTACCCTCACTGACACATCAAAATTGTATAAATGACGAACGACAGTCGACTGTTGTTAAAACTCTTCTGGCTCAGTCTGCATCATGTCCATGCAGGGTCCATCATAACATCCTGTGAAGGCTGATCTACTTGGCATCAGAACGCATGATGTTTGTGAAGCGAGATATACCACCGCCTATTACAGTATGTAATAGCTTGCCTCAGCAGGCTGACCCCGCTATCCATGCTTCCGCGCTTACTGCGCTTTGTTGTCTTCGGTCGACTTTCAATAAGTTGCTGGTTGACGACCTACATATGACCCACATATGACTGTGAGTTAAAATGAACAGCGTCAACTTTTGCTTTGCTGGGGCTATGGCAGCATGTGAGAACAGCTGGCATGCTGCAAGCTCAAAGGCATGATGTGCTTATTTACCCAAGGTGCAATGGCGCTGTCCAAAATATCACAGCTTCTTGTGGAGTTCCATGCATACACACAAAATGCACTTTTGTGCCATGACACAAACTCCACATGTTGTACCTGAATTGCCTTGTCGGCAGGGCTGCCTTCAAGAGTAGCCCTACGCCTTTCAGAACCATCTCCAACGTTTGTTGTTGCAGCTGTGTCTTGTTGCGTGTCCTGCGGCTACAGCAAGCCTTTGCTGGCGTATGCTTGTGAGAGAGGTCACTCATGACTTGTGCAATCTTCTCAAGCCATATGACCACATGCTGCTCTTCACTGGTGCAAATCAGCAGGGTGGGGTGGTGGGCAGGGGTGAGGGGTTGGGTGGGGGGGCTGGGTCCGGAGAGGGGGGGGGTCAATCACCAGTCTTCAGATTTGCGATTATTTTAGGTAACGCTGGATGGGTGATACGCATTTCAAGCAGGCCAACACAAACGACAAAAGTGTGGTGCTATGATGCAAAGATTTGCTTGATTGGCGCTGCTGACATGACATGCGACACATGCTGATGTGGAAAATCAATATGCTGCCAAAAGCTCCCTTGGACATAGCACAGCAACCTTTACACAGCACAGACACACGCACAGATGGCATAGCAGGCCAGCATGCACTGTTGCACATATAGCAATGCTGTAGGAACAAGCGGCAGTCCACAGCAAATACTATGCCTCTGATTGGACTGTCAGGTTAGGACTACATGAAGATTGTGCACTGTGTTCACGCAGACAGATGTGACAGTCTGTAAGCTCAATCACAGCAGAGAGTACACAGCACATACCTGTGACCATGCAATGCCCCTGAGGAATTGCTGATTGCCTACTAGCACCTGCTTTGGCACAATGTTGAGAAGGGCCATGGCTTTGATGAGCTCTGACACAAAATCAGCTTGAGGGACTCGCTGTGATGCAGTGGTGGTTTGACAGTATGTCTCAAAAACCGAATCTGCGAGGAGGGATGCCTTGGTGCCTGGTGCAAGGTTAGCCATACCCCAGAACAGCAGCAACAGTTTTCGTGCTCTTGGATATTTGAAGTTGAGCTTAGTCTTCATTGTGGAGAACAACTCAACGTCAGCTTGTGTCGAGCCATGCACAGCTGCTGATCCGGTCTGATCTTCGGATTTGTGCGTTGTGAAGTCTTCTGAAACAGCGGCAACAGTATTGTTGGGACCGTCATCTCCTCGTGCCTGGCGATCGCAGCTTTTTTTAGCAACTGGTTTCAGACACAGGTGCTTTCACAGACAACACTGCTCTGCCGCCGACCTCTGCTGCTGTGCTGCCACGCTGTCTTGCTCTCGTCCTTGATGCAAAATGGCAGAATTTGTCCCCCAGTTGCTTGGGTGCTCTCAAGTATGTTTGGAGGTGGGGTGACCTGGCGTGACTCCAGACAGTAGGATTGCTGCGAGCCAGCGTGCACCGTGCATGGTGCTGCACGGAATTGGTGTGCATGGCTGGCGCCATGCATATGCCGCCTCCGGGCCTGAATGGCCCGAACGCAGTGTTGTGCGGACCACATACTTGCTAGCAAGAGCGACTGCTTGCCCAATTGTCCCACGAAGCTGTAAGAGCAGCTGACGTCCGCACACATCTGCCTGGAGTCTCTTCCCATTCAAATGGGTGTACGTTCAGTGTTGCAGCTCCTCTTGAGTTTATGAACTAGTCTGAAACGAACATAGAAGTCCCCAGCGCTGCCGATTGTTCTCTATATGCAAGCAACTGTTCATGCACACGCTTAGCAACTTTGCCGGCCAATGATCCGAATCAAATCAGAGTGTGGCTCCAGACTGCTGCGCCAGCCCAATTTGCTTTGATGACCTGCAAACCCACAAGCTGTGTTCAAAGAAGCACTTCAATTGGTTGCAGCAACCATACAATTTGACTGGCCAGTCAACCATGGTGACTACGCTGTGCATGTGCAATTGTTGCACAGCCAGACATGTTGTGGAGAAATGCACATAAGGTGCTGGTACAACTGACAGACGACCAGCATGATCTTGCAGATTTCCAGCAATACCAGCTGGCATTTGCATTTCGATGGTCCTCACCTGACGATCATGAGCTTTCTGACCTTTCTGCTTGTCATCTAGCACCACTGCTGTCAATTGATGGCGAATACATGCCATTCACAGATCTGGGTCAACCTGTATAATTATGCTTGACAAAACAGTCAGTGTGTGTTTGTGCACGCATGTCAAGATGTACAGAGTTGTGTATATACATATATGGCTAGCCAGACAAGCCTGAACCTACTACAACACCTCACACAGATTTTGTGATGGTGGGTGCTGAAATGTACTAGTACTATTCACTTGAGACGATCCGGCAGACTCAGGTTCTGAAACAGACTAAAAACAGTGAACTGTGCTCAGCTCCATCTCCATATGCCGAGACCTGGGTCCATTAAAGCCACACACAGTAACAAAAGACATGCACCTGCGTCCTGTGGCAAATCAGTGATGTCTTTGCAAGCCTTCCAACAGCACACACACAGCTTCAAGCATCGTTCATGCGACTGGTGCAAGCTAAAATGACAGTTGGGCCAATAATACCTTGTGCTATGACTGCAGCAGTGGCTAACATAACCACAGCAAAGCCAGCAACCCACCACAGCACAATTTTAGTAAGCAGTTTCCAGTTGACATGCGATGGACCCTCCACCAGGCCAACAGCTACCACAGCACCCACCTAAAGGATCGTAGTCAAGGTCAGCTCTAGGGTACAGGGTTAGGGTTTCGGGTTGATGCCCTGCTGCGTCATCAGCAGCATACATTGGCCGCTCACATGCCAAGTGTGGTGCACATGTGCTGTACACGCAATGCAAGCCATGGCTGCATACACCGACCAGCTAGCTGCTGGACACCATGCATGCAGCAATTACAATGCAACAGACTTGTCCCCTTGTGTTTCTGCATCCAGTGGGTGTGACAAGCTTCATGCAGGCAACCAGTGCACAATGCAGAAGCCATGATCCATGCAAGGAATGCACTGAAAAAAATGCTGGGAATCACAAAAAGACATGCTGGGAATTACAAAAAGAAAGCACATTGGCAGATGTATCCAAAAAGAAAACATTGCAAAAGCTGAGCGTGGAGCAGATCCCTGCATTGCATTGACCACCCAGACAAATTGTGAAAAGCTTACAATGACGTAAGTGAAGGTTGGCTGGACCTCATGGAGCCGAAGAAGATCATGGTGCTTGTGACATAGACCATGACCACGTAGCTACGAAACAGAGACATCTGGGCCAGAACGACACCTGCGCGCAATGCTCAACAATTCTGCACACCTGAGGAAATGGAGCTTGCATTGCCAGATCGAAGATCCCCTCAGTGGCAATTGTATCAAAAGGAAACTCTTGGATCAGCGAGGACTACATGAATACTAGACGGATGGATTAAAAACGGGCTGTTGAGCGTCTGTTTTGGTTTGTTAGCACAATTCTATTGCAAATTTGTGCAGAAGAAAATTGAGACGACCGTGAAAGGATGCATGGCATACCTGTGACAGGGGCTAACCGGTCTCCCCAATTGATCGTGCCGATCAGCATGGCAACATTCTTTATGGCATGCAGCACAATGCCCACGTCAGCTGTTGCAGGAACAGCTTGGGATTTGGTGATCACGTGCCGCATGGCTACAATGCCCATGGTCGTCTGCCCTGAGTTGCCGCCACGCCATAGGCCACCGACAAGAAAGCAGCCGACACAACCTACAACACAAAGTGCGTGTCAATGCTGGCGCAGATGATCATACACCATGTCACCAAGCTTTCAAAGCAGTCCAGCAGACTCAGTGAGAAATGTCTTTGACCTAATGGTTGAGCACGCTGTACATGGCATCCAGCTACAGCTGCAGGCTCTGGACAGCCTAGGTGTATGTGAACTGGGGGATTGGCAGTTTGCACTGTGCACACACTGCACATGCTGCTGAGGCTGCTCACTGTGGTAGCTGCCAGTGCAGTGCACAGCACTACATTGTAATTACTGCTTCCATTGCTGATGGACCAGCTTGCAAGGGGGTTTTGGAATGCCAGTCTTAAGGCAAGCTTCAAGGCAACTGCCACAAAATTCTGGTCTCGCACAGCTTGCAAAGATGCCTGGAGCCCAAGTTGAGACATGCTGGCATGCAACCAAACATCGATCATCACTGTATAAGGGCTCCATTTGACTGGAGAATCGCAAAAGTTGATAGCAAAACATACACCATTGGGGCTGAGGTAGTGGCAGAAGCAGAGAGAGACACAGGGCAGATGCAAAGGGCAGGCAGAGAGAGACACAGGGCGGGTGCAAAGGGCAAGCAAAGAGAGACACAGGGCGGGTGCAAAGGGCAAGCAGACTGCAGCAGGCAGGAAGGCTGACCTGGAAGGGCCCAGATAAGGCTTCAGCGGCCGGGTCAAGCTGCTCGGCAGTCGAGTGGATGCGCGGCAGGGTGTCACTTGAGTGCATGTGGGCAAACATGTCCTTGTGGAAGAGCCTGTTGCACGTGTGGTGCAGCCAGCCCGAGGCATTGCGTGAGACGTCCTCAGCTGTCAGCTCTTGCACTGTTGCTTCATTCTGATCACCAGCAGCCATTCTGACAACATTGGCTGTGACCAGCTGGGGACTACATGATCAGCTGGTCACTGTATGATCAGCTGGGGATTATATGATCAGCTGGGGACTATATGATCAGCTGGGGACTACATGATCCGCTGATGACTGTATGATCAGCTGGGGACTGTATAATCAGCTCAGGACAGACGTGCACACGCACGGTCACTATGATTGGCAACAGCTTGGAGCAAAAACCCTTGGAGTAAGGTATCAAAGGGAGGACCTGGGCAGCCCAGTATAATACTTGGCTTCTCATTGAATTGACGCCGAGAGGTGTAATCTTTTCTTTTCTTTTCTTTTCTTTTCTTTTCTTTTCCTTTCCTTTCCTTTCCTTTCCTTTCCTTTCCTTTCCTTTCCTTTTTTTCCTTTTCTTTTCTTTCCCTTGGTGTTTTGACAGCTGTAATGTACATATAACACAGCAGAGGTCACAATTGTGGCCTAAGCTGGTGTGGCGATTGCAGGCCATCAGCAACAACAACAGCTCAACAAACAGAACCATACAAACGAATGACTCAGCAAATGAGTCCACGAGCATTGTAGTGCACAGGCAGTTGTGCCGATGCGCACCCTAAACCCTAGACATGCACCCTGAACCCCAAACATGCACCCTAAACCCTAGACATGCACCCTGAACCCCAAACATGCACCCTAAAACCTCGGGAGGAGATGCTCACCAAGCCCAGCCGGTCCATCCTTTTAACCATGGGGGGTGCATGATGCCACAGCCGGCGCGACAAATAAGGAACTCCAAGGCATGTGGCGATGCTTGCCGCCGAGCCCACAGCAGAAGCTATGATGCATGGCTCCTGAGGCGTGGTCTCAAAGGCTGTCGTGCCATTGGGTGAGCAGATGCTGTACACCAGCATCAGCACACACTCCACTGACACCGTGCACGCAACTGCTGGCAGCAACTGCAAGTACTTGTAGGCTTGCCTAGTTAACAATAGTAGTGACAATTACGATAGTAACAAGAATAATAATAATGAAAACAGTATTATACAAATCTGAGTATATAAGTAGTAATGACAATTTTAATAATGCTGCTTTCCGGCTGATGATGAGCTAGGTATGACAATGCATCAACACCCGGGCAACTCTAGAAGATGAAACATGACGTGCCGCACAGATTGGCATACAAGATAGGCCACACAAGGCCTTAATTCAGAGTGGCATGCTCACCCACAGCACAGTGTGTAGGGTGTCTTCGTTATGCATTATCATGTTTCTGAAGAGAAGAAAGAGCAACGCACAGCCGCAGACAGCAAATGTTGGGGGAATGGTCCACACAGCCAAAGCCCAGCCCAATCCGGTAAGAAATGGTGGTGAGGGGGTGCTTTTGCCAAGTTCTATTTCAGAGGCGCCGCGAAACACCATTATTGCGCCAACTGTGCTGGCAACTGCATGAATAAAGCCTCGGACGGACAGACAGACAGACAGACAGCAAGGCAGGCAGGCAGGATGTGGGACGCACTGCTTGTCCTGTAGGCAACACTGCCAATACCAGATTGGTCAGGAATGAAGTAACATTAAAACTAGGACAGGCATATGCTTCCCTGCACAATGCAAGTTTGGGTACAAATAAGAATACCCTGCATGCAGGCAGATGCAGCATTGCACAAGTGTGACAAAAGCTATACCAAGCAGGTGTATGAGAACGCAAGAGCTGCATGGCAGTCCTTCAGAATGAGCTTTGCAGTACAAACGTAGGCAGGAATAACACTAGATTCTGATCCAGGTATGGTGCAACACATCGGAAAGGTCCCATGTACAGCTTGAAGGACGCATCATCAGACCAACCTGTTCCTAGATATGCTGGTATGGGCACAGCTTGCCATACAGCCAAAACCTGCCAGACGACAGGTATGGCAACGATCCACATCAGTGCATATGCTGTCAGCCTTGGGTAGGGTTCAAGCTTGGTCCACTGCTGCAACAGGTCTCCAAAGACAGTGTATTTCTCAGCCCCAAATGCAAGGGCACCAGCACTCTGACAGATGACCCCAAGGAATTTTGCGGTCCGATAACTCACTACTTTGGCACCAAGCACGGGCCCCCAACAGCTGATCATTATATTTGCTCCTGCCGCACTGACAGTGATGTGATATGGGAACCATCAGAACCATCAGATAAAAGTGAAAAACTCGCGAGAAATCAATAAGTGAACTGAGGCGCTGAGCAATGGCAAGCGTACCGATAATGACTGAGTGCACAACAGCAGCCACCTCGCCAACCACAACCATCCAGACTGTGTTGTCCATGGCGACCCTCGTCCCTCCTGGGATCAGCTGTGAGCCCAAAGGCTCGGCAGAGCACTCAATTAAGTGATGCTGATGTCATAGCGCTGCTCTGCATAGACCCGAGGCATATTGACAGCCAGATCAACGATCTTTGGTTGTGGAGGTTGTGACTCTCCCTCTAAGACCTTCACTTTCTGTTATGACTAATTAGTTAGTCATTCCTCTTGTCCACCACCAGCTGCTAGGCAGAGCCCGACCTTCTGTAGCTCTGTATATACTGCTTGCCTGTCGCAACTGTACAGTGACTGTCTGCATTGATTGCAAAGACTGCGCTGGCTAGCTTCCATCACCTTGGACCATAGTCGCGAAGGGCAATACTAAAGATGCAGACCCGTCAAACCTCCATTTTGCTCTGCCTGCTGTTGGCGGGAGTGGTCTCCGTCATGGCTGCAACTAAGCCACTGACGACTACGCCTGTCATCATGTTCGACAATAAAGACTATTCAGGCAATTCTCAAAACTTTCCAGTGGCGATGCCATACAACGGGTGCTCCCCATGCACAAGTCTGGTATATCCCCGCTTATCCCCGTCCTGCTTATAGCACAGCCCAATACCTTGAATTTCTGCTGAGGTTGCATTCAGCCTGTACGAGTGCGGCCTGTAAAATTGGAATGTCTGACCTTGACCACTGTGCATCGTGACACCATGATCGTGTTGGCACCACCGACGGCGGAGCGTGACTTTCGCAGAACCTGATCAAAACCAACTCATGGGAGTCGTATGTGGCCGGTAATGGTACTAGCATCCAGCTGTTTGATAGCCGCAGCTGCACTGGTAAGCGGTCTGCTTTTGAGCTTGCACTACTCTCACTCTTGCTGTTGTGCTTGGTCAAGCTCCAGCTGAAGTGTTAGTAATATCACCTGTCCGCTTGGCTTGTTGAAAAGGGTTGTGCACACACTGCATTTGTAGCATTTTCTCTGCAGGCACCACATCCGGCAAGGTAGCAACTTGGGGAGTCATTCAAGGCACTCTGGCTGACTCTGTGGACTCCATCATTCTATGTGATGAGCCTAGACTGCCTCTGCCAGCCTCAAGTGGATGACCCACATGACCTGCAATGCTGAAGTGATGTGAACAAGCAGTTGGAAGTGGAATGTCACAAGCAAACCTGCAATATGTGCTTGGGTTTAGAAGCGAATGTAGTTCTCCAAGCTTACAGATATTTTTCAGGGTAGTTGATTTTGGAAGTCACAGTTGCAGGTGCACACAAATGATGCTAAGAAGCTGTTATACTCCAATGCTATGCTTCTAATGCTGAGTGTTTCACCTGTTTGCTAGATTTGCTTGAAGATCAGGACAGCCTGATGACCTAGACTTCAAAGGGCCATTGAAATTTGCTGCAATTGGGATTTGAGTGAGGTTCAGCAAAATAAAGCAAATGTCAGCAATGCAGCAAACTTGCTCTGCACAATATACGTAGTCAATTTAATGGCACTGGGGCAAGGTGCCGTGACTTGCACGTGCACAGTCCACGTTGTGAAGCTTGCAGGTGCCTCAGCTGAGTGTGTGCTGCGCAACACGATAAACTTCAAATCTGCCAGCGGGAACGCATCGGTATCCCAGGGTCCTGATGATCAAGCATGAACGCATTCACTGCATTGAGGGACAGTCCAAGCTAAATGTACCAAACACCTGCAATGGAAAGATCCATACCATATGCATGGCTAACAGTTGCAAAAAAGAACTCAGACGTTGTAACAGGCAATTTGTGAGAATAAAAAGGTTCACTTATTCAACAACTTCAGCGGGTCTAACTTGAAAGCACATTAACAGTCACAACTGCGCATCCTAACCCCAACTTGCATGAACGCGTACTGTATCAGACTTTCCATAATCCAGGCATGTTACCAGGCTCTGCAGATCAGTGCGCCCTTAAAATGCATATTGGAGATCCGGTCCATCGATGTAACAGTTAAAACTGCTGCATACTTATTCTTGACTCAGATTACCTGTTTGTCTGCCATAGTTGTTGCTCTGAGTATGTCATAGGTCCTGCAGCCATTAG
>JAABUU010004972.1_pt1 | contig 15255 bp, 19 predicted proteins | sample 5559301 | NCBI WGS metagenome assembly JAABUU01 (sample SAMN10711884, study PRJNA513360) | rock metagenome | isolation source: Antarctica rocks | place: Antarctica: Victoria Land, Richard Nunatak white | reverse complement strand
CGACGTGGCGGACGGCGCGGTACGCGGCGTCTATCTGCTGCTCAACCCCGACAAGCTGGCCTTCATCGAGCGCCAGCTGCGCGAGGCGCGTTAAGCGGAACTGGTTGCGTGTGCGGTGGTAGACTAGGGGCAAGAGAGCGCCATAGTAGCGGAGGGATGATGGGCCATGGTTATTCGCACCCCGGAGGACATCGACTTCTCCACCTTTCCCGAGAGCGATGGTCAGCCCATGGCTGAGACAACCGCCAACGTGATCCAAATGCTCGACTTGTGGTGGACGTTAGGGCAACTGTTCAAAGCACAGGGACGCGACGGGGTGACCACCGTCGGCGCTAACCAGTTTGTGTACTACAACAGATTCAACGGGCGCGACAACATCTCACCCGACGTGTACGTCATCTTCGATCGCCCTCCCCCGGCCCCGCCCAGTTGGAAAACGTGGATCGAGGGTAAGTTTCCCGATGTCGTCTTTGAGATCACCTCGCCCAGTACACAGGCCAATGACCTGAGCACGGAGTGGGGGGTAAGCGCGAACTCTACGCGCGGCTGGGCGCCAAGGAATATTACATCTATGACCCGCAGCAAGAGATGAAGCCGGGGTTCCTGGGCTTCGAGCTCCGCGGGGGCCGTCTGGAACCATTGCCGCAACTGGTCGGCGGCGGCATCGTGAGCCCGTTGATGAGGACGGAACTGCGGCCGATGGCGCTGGATGTGGTCGGGCAGAGGCCGGCGGGAACATGGTTGCGGGTCATCGATCCGCGCACCGGTGAGCAGATCCTGGGGCTGGACGAGCAACTCCTGGCCCTCGAAACGGCGCAAGCGCGGCTGATCGAGGAGGAGCGGGCGCGCCTACTCGCCGAGCGACACGCTACGGACGAAGGGCGGGCGCGCCTGGCGGCGGAGCGACACGCCGCGGACGAGGAGCGGGCGCGTCTGGCGGCGGAGCGACACGCCGCGGACGAAGAGCGAGCGCGTCTGGCGGCGGAGCGACACGCCGCGGACGAAGAGCGAGCGCGCCGGGTGGCCGACCAGCGCGCTACGGACGAAGAGCGCGCGCGCCGGGTGGCCGACCAGCGGGCGGAGCAGGCGGAAACGGAGTTGCAGGAGTTGCGCGCCGCCCTGGCGCGTCGCCAGAGTGCTGCCGTTTCTGACAAACGCGGTGACGACCGAGAGAGTGGGGTAGGCGACGAGGCCAAAGGCGATGCCGACACCAAATGAAGCGAGACCGTCCTGAATGACGGTCTCGGCAGTGAAGGGGCGCTTCCGTCGGAAGCGCGTGGCGAGGGCGATAACAAAAGAGGAAGGTCGTCGAGATGAGCGTGACGATAACACTATGCGAGCAAGTACCACCCGTTGCCCTTCGTGGCGTCTTTCCCGACGTGCGTCACCTGCCCCCACGCCAACCACGGCAGGAAAGGGGCAAGGCCGCCGGCGAAAGTTACCCGGCCAACCAGGCCCCCAATCGGCGTAGCACGCCGCGTACGGCCGCTGTAGCTCTCCACGTCCAACCAACGCGTCTCATCCCGTGTCACGCGTACGGTGCCGGCGGCCTCGACGAGTTCCGTGAACGGCAGCGCCAGCCCCGCGCCCGTCGTAGACAGGGCCAGCCCGTCGATCCGGCGCAGCAAGCGCCGCGCCAGTAGTTGAAACGTGAGCGTATGCGCCAGCGCGCCAGCATCGATCAGCCGCAACGGCGCCAGCAACTCCAGCGTCACCGTATCCGGCGACAGCCGCGCCGCGTACGCCAACGCGGAGTCATGCGTCACCGGCAGTTCGCGCGCGGCGGGGTCAGCGCCGGCGCGCGGCAGGATACGGCGCTGTAGGCCGCGCAACGGGTCGATGGCCCAGACCTCACGCACCTCGAAGAGACCGGGCTCCGCGCCGCGCTCACCGATACCACGCGCGGCCATGCGTACGACCCCGTCCAGCAGAAGCGGGAGCAGGCGCGCGGGGTCGCCGAACACGGTCAGCCCAAACTCGAAGGGCTCGCCAGGCGGCACGAGACCGCGACGCAGCGGCGGCTCGACCGTGAAAGGACGTGACCGCATACCCGCCATGTCAGGCCGCCCCGCGCTGTCGTCGTCCGTGGCGACAAGGGGACAGATCGGGCAACCATCAAAGAGTTGGGCGGACCCGCAGGCCATGCCGCCCCGCACGGGACAAAACAGGTCCAGCAGCGCCCGCAGCAGCGCGCCGCGCACGACCGGCCCGCTCACCGGCGGCAAGACCACCTCCGTGCGCGCCGTGCAAAGCAGGCGCAGCGGCTGGGCCGTCAGCGCCGTCATAGGACACCGCCGTGAGAGATACAAGCATCTATCGTCACCGCCTCAATGCCGCCGGTAGACGTCGATACCATCGCGCAGCGCGTAGAGATAGACGTACCATGGCGCGTCGCCGTGGTACGCGAGCGTAAACTCCGTGACCACCACGACATCGAACCACAGGGCGGGTCTGGGGAGGAGCGTGAGGCTTATGCGCGCCTCCGCCTCCGCCGCGTCGGTCTCATCGGGCACGACGACGAGCAGGTCGATATCGCTGTCGGGCCGATGCGTGCCCCCCGCGCGCGACCCGAACAGCACTATCCTGTGGGGCCGGACCTCCCGCACGATGATATCGACCATCCAGCGCATGACGTCCAGCGCGTCGGCGTCACTCTTGCACGCGGTCGTCAGCCCGTGCACACTATCGCGCCGTATCGTCGTCATTGCCATGCCTGGCAGGCAAGATGACCTGTTCGCGGATCTGTAGCCCCAGGGCATCCGCCACGGCTTGCACGCGTCCCAGGCTCACGCCATCGTAGCGCGTCGCTTCGTACCGCTGGACTTGTTGCTCCTTCAGCCCAAGCCGCGCCGCCAAATTCTTCTGTGTCAGGCCCGCCGCGATACGGGCGCGTATGAGGGCCTCCGGCAAGTCAGCCAGAGAATCAAACTCTAACACAGAGACCTGGCCCGCCCGCAGCGCCTCATACTCCGCTAGTTGCTCGCGCAACTCTTGTACCTGGCTCTCGTAGGCGTCTTTGTAGAGGCGCCGCATCGCGGGCTCCAGGTCCGCTCCCGTCTCCTCGACGTGGTCTGCTCCATCAGCGAACTTCTCGGCCCACGCTCTCGTGATACGATACTGCCGCTCGTTTGTAATCATGGTCATCCTCCCAGATCGAGCGCGATGATGCCTTTGGGGTCACCGTCGCGTCCACTTTGAAAAAAGTCCAGGTACGTTCGACGCGCATTGGCGAGCGCCTCGGCCGGAAAGAACTCGCCGCGAAACGCCGCCTTCTGTGCCGCGCGTCGGTTCGCGAAGGTTCGTAGCGCGGGGTCGAGCAAGTCCGCCCGCACCCCCACCGACTCCCAGCACACATCGAAGTCGCCCGGCGCCCTCTTCGCGGCGACGAAACTGCCGTTGATGTAGACACGACGACACCCCGCCACGCGGAGGGCGTCCAAGCCAACCCTTAAGCCCGCCAACAGGTCTAGCCGCTGCGTGGTATAGCCATAACGTCCAACGAACTCCACCCACGTCGTGTCGTGGACGCCAGGCGGCAGGAGTCCGGTTGCCTCATCAAATGCTGGAATCACAACGCAATTCTATCGTTGCGTTGCCTGGTTGTCAAAAGAGTTTCCTCACCCTACCACGGGTCGTACCAGTTGCAACCCCAGTTGGCCAACGCGCTGGGCGTGCCGTTGCACGACTTTCAATACCCTACGACGGGTCGTACCAGTTGCAACATCCCCGCGTCGGTGCGTTACTGCGCCTATTGTGGCACCTTTCAATACCCTACGACGGGTCGTACCAGTTGCAACATCCGGTCGAAAAGATGATGAACCGAGAGCTCGATGCTTTCAATACCCTACGACGGGTCGTACCAGTTGCAACGCCCGCCGTCGCATGGCCCCATCACCAGCGTCGAACTTTCAATACCCTACGACGGGTCGTACCAGTTGCAACACCACCACCATGAACAAGAAACCGTTGGGCGTCATCGCCTTTCAATACCCTACGACGGGTCGTACCAGTTGCAACCACGGCGTGTACGCGAGCGAGGGAGGGTGGGTGTACGTGCCCTTTCAATACCCTACGACGGGTCGTACCAGTTGCAACGACTGCGCATAGCTTGCACAGCATCATCTTCGTAAAGACTTTCAATACCCTACGACGGGTCGTACCAGTTGCAACTACACAAGAACACCTCCATTGTGCAAGCGCTACAGAACTTTCAATACCCTACGACGGGTCGTACCAGTTGCAACTCGGACAAGCCCAGGGGCTGTAGCCCTGGGTACATGACCACTTTCAATACCCTACGACGGGTCGTACCAGTTGCAACATCACAGAAAACGTAAAGACGCATGTTGCAGACGCAACTTTCAATACCCTACGACGGGTCGTACCAGTTGCAACGCGCTGGCGGGATATCGGAAACGCTGCACGGGTTGCACTTTCAATACCCTACGACGGGTCGTACCAGTTGCAACCGCAAATGACGTGAAACGCGATTGCGTACGCTACGGTCTTTGACGCCTCGCTACGTACTCTATCATAGGCCTTCGCACATAGCGCTGTCAAATATGGCGTCCGCCGCCGGCCGCTTTTCTCGCAGATCGTCGCGGCCGGTAGGATGAGGCCTGATCTGCGACGCCCCTGTAACGGGCATTCCCTCATCGTCGCGCGTCTCCAGAGCCACAGGGGGCCATCGAAAAGGCCGAGGGGTGATCGCGCGCGGACCGATTTGCGAGGGATGGCCTCAGCGCGCCTCTCAGTGCCTCACCCCTCCTCATTTTTGGAGCGGCCCTATCCGGCGCCCCGCCGCGCCACGGGCGGGTATGGCCGGGTCCGGCGCCGCGCCTGCTACGCCAGGCCGCGCAACGGAGCGCCAAGTTCATTGAGTGCGGAGATGTCACGTTCGCAGACGGGGACGACCAGGACGTACGCCGCCGTGCCGGCGATCAAGCCCGCGATGCGCCGCGTCAGGGCGCGCTGCCGCGCCCGGCTCAGTTCGCCGAAGAACATGCTGAGTTGCACCCGCGTCATCCCGTAGTCCAGGCATACGTCGGCAACCTTGACGCGCACGCGGTTCTCCTCGATGTCGTAGATCACGATCGCTTTCATGCCCCTGCTCCTCTATACATCAAAACAGGCCACGCGACGTGACGCGACATCCGCACAAGCGCGCGGATCGTCCGCTAGCGGCGCCGGCCATAGCCCTCTCACCAACGTCCGATGAAGGGCTCGTACGCGGCCCGCTCGCCGCGTAGGTACGCCGCGAGACGGCGCGCCTGCCCCTGGATGATGTCGCGCAGCGCGTAGCGCCGGCCGTCGTACGGCTCGTCGCCGTCCAACCGCTCACGCACGCGATCTATGATGGCGTAGCGGCTGGGCGCGATCAGGCCGCCGCTCTCCTCGTCCATCTCCATGCGCACGCCCTTGTTGAAGAGCGCGTAGATGCAACGATCCACGACCATCTGCCGGAACTCCTCGACCATGTCCAGCACCAGGCTCGGCTTGCCCGGACGGTCCGCGTGCAGGAAGCCGCCGTAGGGGTCGAGACCGGCCAGCACGATGGCGCGCTGGACCTGCGCGTAGAGGATCGCGTAGCCGTAGTTGAGCGCGCTGTTCACCGGGTCCTGTGCGCCCCGCGTGTCGCGGCGCTCCCACTCCACCGCCGCCAGCAGCAGGGCGCGCGCCGTGCTCCAGTAGAGCTCGCTGCCCTGCCCCTCCAGCGTCAGGACACCCTGGCGCACGCTGTCGGCGTCGTCCCCCGCCACGCTCGCCACGTTGCGCGCCAGCCCTTCGATCAGGATGGCGGCGCCCGCCGCGCGCTGGTACGCGCCTTCGTCGGTCGCGTGCCGATTCTTGGCGAGGTAGCGCAACAGGCGCGCCGCGTTGTAGAGCTTACCTTGGGCAAACGTGCGGGCCAGATACGCGCCGCGCGCGTCGCCGTAGGCGGCGAACTGCGCCCGCCGTGTACGCACCGTCGCGCCAGGCAACGCGGGTAGCAGCGCGGCCTGCGGCCCTTCACGCACGGACACGAAGTCGAGCGCGATGTCGCGCTCGGCGCAGGCCACCACGATGTCGGAACTCACGGTCACGCCGCGCCCGACGATCAGCACCTGCTCCAGGTCCAGCAAGGGGACATCTTCGAGCACACCGCTTTCGCGGCTCACGCGCAGGCGCTCGCTATGCTTGCCCACCCGTAGGCCCGCGCCGTCTATCACCAGTACGCGGCGCGGGACGGCTTCCCGCGCCAGCAACGCGGTCAGGCCCGCGCCGCCCTGCCGCGCGCCGCCGGCGCTCACCCCTTGGGCCGTACTACTCACGCTGTGCTCCATGGCCTGTCGTGTCTCGTTCATCATCCCACTCCTTCATGTGTCGCTAAAATGTGTCGCCAAACCCGCGACTTCCCTGGTCGCCTGTCAGGGCCAGCCTGTCATACCACGCCCAATCGCGACTACCCGTGCAGCGTCGCGTACCCCAAGGCCACGCTGCCTCCAATCAAGACCACGCCGTTGACCAGCGCGACGATGCGGAAGAACCGCGCGCCGCGCGTGTCGCGCCAACGACTCACTACCGCCGCGAGGAACGGTCCCCACAGCCCCACACCCAGGCCGAACCCGCCCAGCAGCATGGCCCGCTGGCAGCCGCCAAGATTGGTCAACGAGCCGCCCACGGCAAGCCAGAAGGCGATCGTGTAGGGATTGAGCAGCGAGAGGGCCGTGCCGGCGGCGAAACCCCGCCGCACGGGCCCACGGCGCGTCGCGCGCACGGCGTCCCGGCCCATCCCCGCCGCCCGCGTCGCTCCCGCGCGGAGGCCGTCGCGCGCGGAGAGCAGGCCCAGGCCCGCCAGCAGCGCCGTCCCGGCGACCCCAAGGACGGTGTGCGCGGTTGAATGCGCGGCGAGGCGGCCGCCCCCGGCCAGCGCCACGATGGCATAGGACACGTCGCCGACGAGCGCGCCCAGTTGCACCGCCAAGGCCACCCGGAACCCGCCGCGCAACCCGCGGTTGATCGTCTCCGCGTTGACCGGCCCCGGCGGCGCGACGTAGAGCAGACCCATCACCACACCCATCAAGACGATCATGGCTCCTCCTTCTCGTGCCGCGAACGCGCACGCGCACGGGGCGCGTCCCTATTGGTGGGCGCGGCGCGACGTATCTATTGGGAGCGCCGGGGTCAGTTCGCTGACTGTCCAGCCGGCAAGCTGTCACCCGCGCATGTGTTGGTAATGGCGAACATCGTGGGCGCGAACGGGGCCGGCTAGAAGCCGGCGCTCCCAGTAGATACGCGCCGGCGCCGCGTTAGACGCCGGCGCGTGAATCAAAGGGGTGAGGAAGCGCGGCGCTTCCCGGTCGTCGCGGCCACGCCGCGTTGGATTGGTCGTGGCCTCAAAAGAAGGGGTGGGTGGACATCGCCTGACGGCGGCGCTATTGGGGGTGCGCCCGGCCGTACAATCGCCGAGCCTCGGGCGTCTCACGGCGGCCAAGCTCCACCATCATATCCGCAAACGGCGCGCACGCAAAACGTTTGATTTATTACGTTTTTGGTTCGTCGCGAGCGCCCACGCCCACCGCTCGCCAGGACGTACAACTCATTACGTTTGCGCGCCAGCGTGCGAATAGAGTAGCCTATGTCTAGCCGCGATGAACGGGCCAACGCCTGGCCGAAGAGTTAAAGGATGAGAGATGAGCCGGATGCCACAGGTTCCCACGCCCGACTCCAGCTTGCTGCGTGGCGCGCGTGAGCCGCTGTTCGACCTCGACGTGAGCGTCGTGACCCCGCTGTTCGGGGGCGGGGCCACGGCCGGCGTCGCGGACCCGCTCGCCCCCGTGCGCGCCGCCTCGGTGCGCGGCCACCTGCGCTTCTGGTGGCGCGCGTGCAAGAGCGCGGGCTTTGCCACCGCCGACGCGCTCTTTGATCAGGAAGAGGCTATTTGGGGCAGCACGGCCTATCCCAGCCCTGTCGCCGTCATCGTGTCGCTACTATCGTCGGGGACCAAGGTCGAATCGCGCGAGTATCAGCGGCGCGCTGACGGACGCTTCCCCGCGTATGCCCTCTTCCCTACCAAGACGTTGCTGGCGCGGCGTTGGAAGACGTGCGATTCCAGCTGCGCATAGACATTGGCGCGATCCCCGCGCGCCAAGACAAGCCACCCAAGACGCGGCAGGAGCTCGAACATGCCGTCAGGGCCGCGCTGTGGGCCTGGTTCACCTTTGGGGGTATAGGAGCGCGCACGCGACGGGGTTGCGGCAGCCTGTATTGCCGTGATTTCGCCCCCGATGCGCGCACGCCTTTGACGACGTGGCTGCGCGACACGAGTGTACGCTATGTCGATGCGGCGCCACGCCAGTTGCTCGTCCCGACATTGAGTGGGGCGCGACTCGTCGTTGCCGCGCCCAACAGCGCGGCTGTTCCGGTGGATAGCTGGCGGCGCGCTGTGAACGTGATGCGAGACTTCCGGCAAGCGCCCGTGGGCCGGCGCGAGGGTAAAGTTCCCGGCCGCAGCCGCTGGCCCGAGGCGGATAGCATTCGCCGGGCTGTGCATCGCTATGATCCGGAAGCGCCGCGTGAGCATCAGGTCGATGCCGCGTATTACCCGCGCGCCGACCTGGGTCTGCCTATCATTTTCCAATTCAAGCAAAACAACCGTGGGTCGGAGCCAGGGGACACGTTCACGTTGGAGCCCGCCACGAAGGGCGCGACGCGTATGGCCTCACCTATTATCCTCAAACCGCTCGCGCTCACACAGGTGCAGGCTATCCCCCTTGTCGTGTGCCTGGACGCGCCGCATGTATGGGACGCCACGGCCTCTGCTACCGTGCTCAAAGCGAAAGCGAAGTATGGCCCTCAGCGTACCGTCGCGCGCTACGCGCGTGAGCAGTTGGAGAATCCCACCCTGAATATGTCGGTCCCCCCGCTACGCCGGTTCCGCGCAGCCAACGCCCGTGACGCTTTGCTGGCCTATGCCGAGCAGGAGTTGGGCGGCGCGCGCCTTGGTCTTGGAAGCGCGGGAGGCAAGCGCTGATGCCCTATATACTCGCCCTCTCACTCGGCCCGGTGCAGGAGTTCATTGCCGCCGCGCGCAAGACGCGCGACCTGTGGTTCGGCTCCGAGTTGCTCAGCCGCACCGCCCGCGCCGCCGCACTCTCGTTGCACGGGCAGCAGGGCGTAGACCTGGTGTTCCCCGCGCCGGAGGGTCTGCGCGACGATGTGTATGTGCCCGTGCCCAACAAGATCGTCGCGGTCGTCCACGCCAACCCCACCGCACTGGCCCAGCAGGCGCGCGAGGCCGCGCAGGAGTACCTGTGGGGACAACGCGACGCGGCTCTCAACAACATGGATAGGCGGCGCGCGCTCCATCTCATCAACCAAGATCTCCTCGACGCGCAGCTCACGGACTTCCTGGAGTTCTACGCCGCCTGGTAGCCGTTCGACGGTGAGGCCGGCTACGACGACGCGCGGCAAAAGGCCGATGCGCTGCTGGCCGGACGCAAGGCTCTGCGCGACTTCAAGCCAGCGCGGGGCCACGATGGGCTCCCTAATACTACAACGACGGATTCTTCCAATAGCTATGAAGAGGCGCTTTTGTGCTAGCTGTTGACACCCTAATGGCAGCAATAATGGGCGCCGAAGGCCAGCATAGCCGCGCCAGCGGTCGAGATGTGCCGCTGAAAACGGCGGTTTTACACAAGCGTCGTTGTAGTACTAAGAGCCTGCTCAACGGAGGGCGCGAAACCGTTATCGTCCGCCCAAATCGGCTCGATGACGACGGCCTGCGCCGCTTGGATATGAAACGCGCTGAACTGCTCGACGGCGTTTCCCTCATTAAACGATTCGCGGACCAGCGCCGCTTCGTTTCGGTCTCGCGCATCGCCGCCGATCCCCTGTTGCGTCGCCTCGCCATGGTCAACCAGTCAAAACTGGCGCAACTGCGGCGCATTGCGGCAGGACTCGCGGGCTCTCCACTGGCGCAAGAAATCCCGGTCGGCGCGCCGGGCCTGCGGCAGTTCGCCCCTTTCCTATTCGACACCGAACTGTTCTACGACGATGGCGCGCGCGAGGAAACAGCCAGCGCGGAGGAGAAGGCGCGGGGTAAAGAGTTCTACGATATCGTGCGCGATTTTTGCCACGTTACGGATGGCGTTTCCGAGCCGCCGCCCTACCTGGCGATCCTGGTGGCCGACGGCGACCGCGTGGGCGCGACTATCGGCAAGCTCGGTACGCGCGAGCGGCACATCGCGTTCTCACAAGTGGGCAGCGCGTTCGCACGCGCGGCCGGCGAGGTGGTCGCCGAACACAACGGGGCGCTCGTCTACGGCGGCGGCGACGATGTGCTGGCTTTCCTGCCGCTCGACACGGCGCTACAGTGCGCGGGCGCGCTGCGCAAGGAGTTCGCACAGCACATGGCGCCCCTGGGGCTCGACAAGGAAACGCCGACTCTGAGCGTGGGTATCGCTATCGGCCACTTCAACGAACCGCTGCGCGATCTACTGAAGTGGGGACGCGCCGCTGAGCATGCCGCCAAGCGCACGCGCGACACGCTGGCCGTGGCCCTGCACACCCGCGCGGCGGGAGCGGCGGATGTCACCGTCGCGGGCCCCTGGACGGGCGGCCCGCTGGAGCGCTGGGAACGCTGGATCGAGTGGTACCGGCGCGACGCGCTGCCGGATGGCGCGACCTACGAACTACGCGGGCTGGCGCGCGAGTTGCGCGGACTGGCGCGCGCCGGGCACTCGAAAGAGGCCGACCGCCTGGTCATAGACGAGGCGGAGCGCATCTTAAAGCGCAAGAAGGGCGGACGCGGCACGCGGCGCCTGGACGGCGCGGAGATAAAGGTGGCGCTGCGGCGCCTCAGCCCCGACGCCCCGCCCGAGGAACAGCGTGCGACGGCCCCGCGCGGGGAAGAGAGTACCCTGGATCGGTTGGAGGCGCTGGTGAGCGAGTTGATCATCGCGCGCCACATCGCGCGCGTGTGCGATGTGGCCGAAGGACCGTTGGACACACGACAGGCGACAGCCGTCGTCGCGGAGGGCGCCCATGCACGATAATGGCAGTAAGCAGCCGTCCGCGCGGGAGGTGCTGCTGCGGCCGCGCGACCCGATCATCGCACGCGATGGCCGCCCCTTCGCCGCGACGCCCGGCGCGCAGGCCATCTCGCTGCCGTGGCCCCTGCCGAGCACGACCGCGGGCGCGCTGCGCACACAAATCGGCAATAGCCTCGCGTTCGACTGGCTCAAAGACGGCCCCGACCGCGCGCGCGGTATCGCCGTACACGGTCCCTTGATGGTGGCGCGCTGGCCCGGCGATGCGCAATGGCAGGTCTACGTGACCGCGCCGCGCGACGCGCTCATCGTCGACGCGGCGGCTACCGATGCCGCGACGAGAGATCACCGCATGAGCGCGCTGCGCCCGTACGACGCGGACGAGCTACCTGCCGGGGCCGGCTGCGATCTACCCGCCGGGCTACGGCCGCTGCGTATCCCCGGCGTCGGCAAGCCCGCGTCCGGCTACACCTACTGGCCGCTCGACGCCTGTGAGGGGTGGCTGGCGGCGTTCGCGCCCGCTGAGCAGGCGCCGCCGGCCCGCACGTTGAACGCGCTGCCGCTGGACGCGCGCATGCACGTCAAGATCAACCCGCAAACGCGCGCTGCCGCGCAGGGCTACCTGTTCGGCACGGTCGGGCTGGCCTTCGCCGACGCGCCGCACGCCGCCAACAATCATAGCCGCGAGGAGTCGCCGGCCCGCGCGCTGCTGTGTCGCGTGTCGGGTCAGGAGGTAGGGTCATGGACGCAGGCGGAGAGCGCGTTCGTGACGCTCGGCGGCGAGCGGCGGCTGGCCGCGCTGGGCTCCGGCGACGGGCTCTGGCCGGGGCGTCCTCACCAGGGATTGCGCGACGCGCTGAGAGGCGCGCGCCGGCTGCGCCTGCTTTTGGTGACGCCCGCGCTCTTCGCGGGGGGCTGGCGTCCGGGCTGGCTCGACGACAACCTCGAAGGATCGCCGCCCGGCCTGCCGGAGGCGCGCCTGCGCCTCGTCGCCGCCGCGGTGGGGCGGCAGGCGCCCGTGAGCGGCTGGAACATGCAACGGCACAAAGGGGAAGACGGACGATGGCGAGAGCGTGGACCCAAGGCCGCGCGCTACACCGTCCCGGCCGGCAGTGTGTATTTCTTCGACGTCGTGGCGGGATCGCTCGACGACCGGGGGATCGAGACGCTATGGATGGCCGCGTTGAGCGATGAGCCGCGGGACCGCGCCGACGGCTTCGGGTTGTCCCTGTCGGGCGTGTGGTAATGGATGGGAGCGGGCGAACGATGAGTATGACGACAGTGTTGACGGACAGTGAAAAGGAGTAGGGCGTGGACGCGCGGATGATGTACCTGCACGCGATCTCACCCGTACATACGGGGACGGGCCAGGCCGTGGACGTGATCGACTTGCCCGTCGCGCGCGAGGCGACGACCAACTGGCCCTACGTGCCCGGCTCCAGTATCCGGGGCGTGCTACGCACGCTGTGCCGTCCCGACGGCGGGGCCGCGCCGGGAGGAGGCGACCTCTTCACGCAGGCGTTCGGCCCTGAGAGCGCCGAGGACACCGACGCGGCGGGCGCTGCTCTTCGGCGACGGGCGCCTGCTCTGCCTGCCCGTGCGTAGCTTGTTCGGCGTCTTCGCCTGGGTCAGCTGCCCATTGGCGCTCGACCGCTATCGGCGCGACCACGCGTCGGCCGGCCTCGCCACGCCCCCCGACGCCAATCTTGCGAGGCTTGCCGAAGGTGAGATCGCACTGACAAGCACCGCGCGCGTGGCCGACGGCGGCAAGGTCTACCTCGAAGATCTGGACCTCACAGTGAGCGCCAGCGCCGCGTCGATGGACGAGCTGGACAGGTTGGCCGCGCACATCGCGCGGAGCGTCTTCGACGAGGGGCCGTGGCGCGGCCACTTCACGGCGCGCTTCGGCGTCGTCGGGGACACCACCTTCTCCTTCCTGACCGAGACCGCCACTGAGGTGACGGCGCGCATCAAGCTCAAGGAAGAGACCAAGACCGTACAGAAGGGCGCGCTGTGGTACGAAGAGGCGATCCCGGCGGAGACGATCTTCAGCACGCCGCTGCTCGCGGCGCCGCGCAACGGGACCACCGCGACGGACCTGTTCGAACTCGTCGGTGCGCGCCTGGACAACCTGGTGCAGATCGGGGGCCACGCCGGCGTGGGGCGCGGGCTCGTGCGCGCGCGACTCGGGGAGGGCCGGCCATGACCGCGCAACCGGCCCAAACGACGCGCCAGCAGCGCTATCTGACCGCGGCCCTTGATCACGTCACGGACGTTAAGACTCGTAAGGACGAGAAGGTACACAAGATCTACGGTGGCTTGTGCCACTCGTTCCCCGTGCTAGTGCGCGCCTGCGGCCTGTGTCAGGCGCTGGCCTTCGTGGAAGCGAAAGCGACGGGCAAGGATAGCGACGCCCGCGCCCAGGCGTACTGTTTGCTGCGGGAACACGTCGCGGCGCTGCTCGGACGTACCCCGAAGACCCTACTGGAAGAGGTGCGGAAGGACGGTATGCTCGACTACATGCGGCACACGCGCGCGGTCCTCGCCGCCTGGATCTACTACAAGCGCTTCGCCGTCTCGATCCTCAAGGTGGAGTCGGCGCAAGACGCCCAAGATGAGGGAGGCTCCGGTGTCTGAGGCGCGCCGCGCGACTGTCGACGCGGCTTTCACGCGCGTCTTGACGCCGGGTTATGCCGGGGAGGCGCACCCCGGCCTCTTGCTCGACCGTGGACTAGAGGACAGCAGCGCGGCCCAGAGCGGCGAGGCGACGACGGCGAGAGCGGTCTTGTTCGACCGCGTCGCCACGCTCGCTCCGAGTGCGCTTTACCGCGACGCCTACGCGCGCTGGGAAACGTTGCTAGAGCGGCGTGCGAGCGTCCGTACGGTCAAGCTGGCCGTGCGTGGCACGCTGATCGTGGGGCTCGGCGGCGCGAGTGTGCTGGAAACGGGCATCACCGTGCAGCGCGTCTACGGCATGCCATACATTCCCGGCTCCGCGCTCAAAGGGCTGGCGCGCCGCTACGCGGAGGGGACGCTCACGCAAGAAGACGACACCCCGGAGCGCGCGAAGTTCGTTCCGGGCGGCGCCTACCACGATGTCCTCTTCGGGCGGCCGGACAACGCGGGCCATGTGACCTACCACGACGCCTGGTACAAGCCCGGCTCGGCGCCGGACGACAAGCCCTTCGTGCGCGATGTGATCACGGTACACCACCCCCGCTATTACACCGGGGCGGCGGGCAAACGCGAGGCCCCATCTGATTTCGATGACCCCAATCCCATCCCTTTCGTTGGGGCGCGCGGGACGTTCCTAATCGCGGTGGAGTGTCCCGACGCGCAGTGGGTGGAGGCGGCGCTGGCCCTATTGGTCGCGGCGCTGGACGACCTCGGCGCCGGCGGCAAGACATCGAGCGGCTATGGACGCTTGGCCGCGGCGGGCGGCGCGCCGGTCACGACCCCTGGCACGGTGACACAGCCGCGTCGCCAAGACGCCGGCGCGCCCGCCGCACAACGGCCGTCTGAACCGGCGGCAACGGACCGTGCGGCGGAGATGAAAGCCAAAAGCACGGAGTTGGTCGCCGAGGTCGAGGCCCTCCCTGCCAGCGAGATTAGCGGCAAGCTCGGCGACTACGCCACACAATGGCAAGCCTTACAAGGGAATAAGGAGGCTGGCGTACCGCTCGCGGATGCCATCTGGCGCAAGGCCGGGCGCGCGCCGAACCCAGTTAAGCTCAAGCAGCGGCCTTGGGCGATCGACATCCGTGACTACCTAAAGCGGAACGGCCGCAAGGTTTGAGCATACTATTATGGAGGGCGACCATCTCATGCGTACCGTCATCATCACCGTCGGGACCTCACTCCTGACCAACCGCGACGACAACGATGGCCGCGCCGTGCGCCCCTGGGGCGGCTGGCGACGCGATGCGGCCCTCCCCACGCCGGAAGCGGCGGCGCTGTTCCTGGGCGAGGCCGACCCCGCCCAGGCTTCGGCCGAAACGCACACCTTGCTGCGCTTGCCGCTACGCGAGACCGATCGGCTGGCCTGGCTGCATTCCGATACGCCCGAAGGCCATTGGTGCGCGCTGGTCCTGGATACTTACTATCAGACGCAAGGCTACCCCGGCGCCCTGCACAGGATCACGGGGCTGGGCTACCACGAAGCGTCCTTCGCCGAGCGTGGGTTGCGCACGCTGTTGGCGCGGACCTTCGACGTGATCGACGCGGC
>JAABUU010004971.1_pt1 | contig 15257 bp, 16 predicted proteins | sample 5559301 | NCBI WGS metagenome assembly JAABUU01 (sample SAMN10711884, study PRJNA513360) | rock metagenome | isolation source: Antarctica rocks | place: Antarctica: Victoria Land, Richard Nunatak white | reverse complement strand
GTGGTGGTTGTGGTGGTTATGGTGGGTCCTGGTGGTGGTGGGGGGGTGGGGAGTGGAGGTTGGTGAGGCGGAGGGGGAGCTGGAGCGGAGGGGTTGAGGGTGGTGTTGGTGGTGGTTGGTTGGTGGGGATGGTGCGCGTGGGGAGAAGGTTTGTTTGGTGGCCGGGGGTTGGTTGAAGAGGTCGGACGAGGCTGTGGTGAAGTAGTTGCCTGATGGGTCTTCGGTCACGAATGGGTTGTGATTGCCAGGCATGCCTGACGGTTCGCATGATATCAGGAGGCCTTGGGAGGCGAATGGGTCGGACGGAAATTGCGGGATGCCTTGCGATGCGTGTCTGATTGCTGTGGGGGCCGTTTGGTAGTATGGGTGAGAAGGCTGCGGGACACCTGTCGGCCACCATTCTGACGGAGGCTGAAAGTTCGAGGGAGTTTCGAAATCGAGGTCCGTCGAGGCCTCAGCGGTAGACATCCACGAAGCCCGATTTTGGGATTGAGGTTGTGGCGAGTGCACGTCAATGTGCGGGTACATGGCTGCAGGATAGCCGATACCGTCCGTTGTTATTCGCCTTTGCAGAGCAACCCTTTGAGCATTGTGCATTTGTGCCGTCGGTGGTGAGAGTGGACTTGTGATGGAACCCATTGGAACGCTGAATCTTTGCTCTTGCCTGTCGGTCTGATTGTGCTCTGCAGCTTCCGGTACAATGAATCTTGTCATTTTCTCATCCTGAGAAACTCTCGTTGACGGAGGCGGAGACATGGGTAGATTGTCCGCGGGCAGGTCAAGGTTGAAGTTCTCGAACCGCTGGGTCCATTCCTGGTAAGAGGGCAGGTCAGCCGCGTGGTAATGCGAAGGTCGCATCATCCTGGGTGAGATGCTGCTGTTGCGGTTGGAGCTTTTTCTAACATCGAGCTCTCGTCGACGGATTGTCTTCGGCGTGGTGACCGCACTCTTCGACTTCTTTCGTGAAGCGGTGGAAGGAGGAGTAGAGGGAGGGGACGAGGGCCTGTGGTGACTAGTAATCGAAGGACGGAGAATGCCTTCAAGGCTGAGGTTTTCCTCTTCAGAAAATGCAGCCTCGTTACCGGTATATTGCTGAACGAAGGTTTGATAGCCTTGTGTAGACGAGGCTACATTTTGTTGATTGGGCCATCCGGCTGTCCAACAAGGCTGATGTAATTGGGCGTGCCTTGCGTTCAAAGCGGTTGTAGGCGAAGTACCTGCAGGTTCGCTACCACTGGATGAGTTGCCAGCTTCAAAGGGATTTTCGGGTTCGCATGACGCGCTAGAGTCATTGAACCCTTGACTTGACTCGAATGGGTCAAGATTGATGTATTGATCAAAGAGGTCGTCGAATGGATCGTCCAGAGGACAAGTCAGAAAATCGAAGGCTTTGTCCTCTGGTCGGACCGAGAGATCCAGAGGACTGACCATAGACATTGGAGTTGGCCGCGAGCGGCCTGTAGGTAGAATTTTTGTCTTTGTTGGATGTATAGCTAGGACTTGAGGTTAGGTACCCAATTGAACGAGGGTAATAACTTGCAGCGAGGTGACGCAACAGAGAGGGAGTAGTCGGGATAGGTAGAGAGCAATGGAGGTGGTGAATTTCATGCACGATGATGATAATAAATAAACAATAGACAAGGGAGTTATTTAAAGTACAGGAAGATGCCGTGAAGCAGATACACCAGCCCTCGACATTCGAGAAACATTCCATGCATCTTGGAGGGAATGTAGGGTAGGATTGTGGAGAGCCCTACGGGTTAACCCTGACAAACAAGGGACCCTAGGGCCTAGGGCAATACCTGACTACCCCGGGGAAGAATATCCCAAGGGCTACCATTCTTCGACCTGCCACGGACTTTTCTCCATGGCATCCGGATGCAGCCACGGTGATCCATAAATGCCATGACCAGCCACTTCCGGAATGAAAGAGAGCTCGATATCGTACTAGCCTGCATTCCACAGGGTAGCTTGGTAACTCCTACCGCCTAAACAAGCAGGCAACATCTCATAATGGGACACAATGAAAGGAACGACACTGCAGCGGTGTGTATTGATCGCCAATCTGTATGAGTCTCGCGTGGATGTGGGCAAAAGGCAACGGAGATATTTATAGCTTCAGCGCGCGGCAAAAGAGAAAGTAGTCACTCCCGAGAGGAGCACGTCAATGACAAACTCCTCCCACAGATTGGGTCACTTGATGCAGGTAAATATATGTCCTCGAGCGCTGAGACGGTACCATCGACTGAATAGAATGGAGACCTAGAATGAAAATCTTCCATGATGCCCGTAGAAGTGAAGACAATGTTCGGATACTTGCAACCTTCAACAACGACAGAGGACTGATCCACTGGAAATCGAGAAGACTTATCAATGTATCTGGCTAGAGCAAGTTTCATAGATCGATGCGATGGGGTGGGACAGACACTAATAATACTCGTATTCTTGCTTCATTAATTATTGAGTGTCAAGATGGCGCCAGCCTCACATCGATGCTTACTCAGCCTCGAGGGGCTCAAAGCACGTGACCACTATTGGGACGTCCACAGTTGCGTATAGATTGAGCAGATCAACCATCTAACAGGAAGGTCTCCGCGGCTGTCACTGTGGGCCGCAACTGAGTGAAAGAATCAACTGATTGAAAGATCGGGAAGTCATGATGTAGTCGCTCATCACTACAGTACGAATCCCAAAGGAAAGAAGCCAATGGAAGCGTCAAGGCAATGAAAACCACGAAGAACAGTTCGCTAAACGCCATGGTTGGTATCATGCATCGCTATAAGAAACGGCAGATCTATTATGACAAGCGACGTACGCCACTCGTGACGCCGTTGGCTTGCTGCACACCGTTGACTTGCGGCCCACCATTCCTGACCGTCGAGTCCTTGCCGTCAAACCTGGGCTCCATAGCCATCCCCTCGACGCCACCCACTTGCGGATGCCGAGCTGCTTGATCCGCAACCGCAGTGCCAGTATGACCGTCCGCCCACTCCACCTTCTCTCCGTCCTTCTTCTCCTGCTCCTCCTTCTCCTTCCAAGCCTTGCCCTGCCTCTGCGCTTTCGTCATCGTGCTCTTCTTCGGTGCCGCAGCCGCGCGGAACTCTTTCCTTTGACTGCTGAAAACCTTGTCGAAACTGTGGCCCTTCTTCTGCGCATCCAATGCCTTACCCGCTTGCCGCACGTTCTCGAAGGCACCGTGTTCGTGCCAGTGTTTGCGCTCCCTGTAGATCTCGATGCGCCCTTTGAGACCACTGGCCTTCTTCTGCCGCTCGAACCGGTGGAGTTCGAGTACGATGAGCCAGCCGCGCTCGACGGCGTCGATGGCGCTTTTTCGCTCCGCCTCGTTTAGAGCATGCAGGTCCTGCTGCCCTTGAATGATACGTGCTCCCTGGATGAAGCGCGTAGGTTGTCTTCCTTTCTGGAGTTCTTTGTGTATGCCCTTGAGGGTGTATCCGAACGGTCCAAAGAGGGCAGCAAGATCTTTCAAGACGAAGCCACCGACGCCTTTGCCGACGCCCTTGACGAAACCAACAGGACCTCCCCGCTTGGCGCCCCTGTAGGGTTGGAGAACGACTCCCGTCCAGCCGTCGTAGATACCGTAGATGAATTCCTCACCCGCAGCCTTGAGTCCGGAGTGGAAGCCGTTGATACGCGTAGGGCGCCGAACGGTGTCATCACCATATAAACGAGGAGCATTGTGAAACCCCTGGGCAATTGCCAATGAAATATCCATAGGTGCTAATCACGATTGTAAGTGCTGACTAGCTTGGAAACGGAAGAGCGAGACATACCTTTGACTAAGGCCTTGCCGCTTTGGGCGAAACCAGTACCTGCATCCGCAGCAAGTTCTTCCGCGAGGTCATCTGAAGTACCGGAGCTAGTGGACCCGGAATCCGAGTCGTCTCCGTTGTGGCGATGCCTCTGTGCATGCTCCTCTGCTCTGTTGTGGTGTCCATTGACGATCCCGTGCTTTGCGTTCCCATTCGGCATATGCTTGTCCCGACGACTGTGGCCAGTTTGGTCACTTGGCAAGTCAGCACCCTGCGGTGCCGTCTCCTTTCTCTTTCGTTCCTGAGCTTCTCTCTTTTTGATGCGTCTTGCCCAACGCACTGGCGTGCCGCCGACGCCATGGACAACACCACCGACCGCCGTCAACATAGCAGCCCCTGCACCAGTAATAGGTTCACCGGGTCCTTGAAAGTCGTTCCACTCAAAGTGTCGAATCAATCTGAGGTCCCGCCGTTTGATCCTCTTGTTCGAGACTAACAAATCGACTGCCAGTGCCGAAAGACGAATGATGGACTTCTTCATAGTCCACACAGCAACGCGATCCTCAAGGATCGAGCAGCGCATAGAGTGCTCCCCACGTAAGGGTAGGCTACGATGGAACGACTTGACGGCATTCTCGGCACCATCGCCTTCTGCTGCGATACCCTTTGCAATCTTTTCGGCATTTTCCTTAGCTTCAGGAGACAGACACTGCTTGATACCTTCAGCGAGCTTGTTCGCCGTAAGGCGCTTGTACGGAACGGCTTCATGGGCTCCAGCACCCGCTTTGGCGACCATTGCTCCCCAAAACGGCTGGTCGCCGAAGAAGGGTACAATCATCGTTGGCTTTCCACATTTGAGTCCAATAGCCGTCGTTCCAGCGCCACCGTGGTGGACGACTGCACGAACGCGAGGGAACAACCAGTCGTGTGGAGTGTTTTCGAGCATGTATACATTCTCGGGTGTGTTGTTCTCATCACCCAAACCGCCCCAGCCCTTACTGACAAGTGCGCGTACCCCGGCCTTCTTCACCGCCTCAAATATGAGGGCTGTGAATCTGTCGGGATCGTCCACCACGATGCTACCGAAACCAATGTAGACCGGTGGCTCACCAGCGTCCATGAACTTTGCCAGCGATTTGGGTGGTTTGAACGAGGATGCCAAGTCAAGAAACACGAAGCCAGCGATATCGATTTCGGGACCCCAGTCCGCAGGCTTCGGAACCAACCCTGGACTCCAGCAGTACGTTGTGGGAACTTTGAGCCGGAAGAGCTGACCGGGTGCCCATAAGGTAGAAACTGGTTCGAGCCCGAGTGTCTTGACCCTGAAACGGTTGACCAGGTCACCGAGACCCTGCCACGTCCTGGAGTGATTCAGTACGTCACATATCATAAGAAGAGCAGAGAGACTTACATCATCTCAACCAGCGGATATGACATGAAATTAGTATAGTTGGTGTCAACATTTGACGCCTTGATATTTGCTAGCGGGTGTGGAAATTGCTGAGTGGGTGTGTATGGGAAGGTAAACATGAGGTGCATAGGTATCCCTAAGCGCTCCGCACAATGAATATGTGCAAAAGAAGGAGGATTGGCTATGATAGCATCCGCCACGAATGGGTGCTTGTCATACATCATCTTGACATTCTCTTCGTCTGTTTCGTCGTCGGTAGCGTTGATGCAAGCTCGCCAGAATCCCTGAAACATCTCGAACATTGCCTCACGCCTGCGGCCAATTTCCCCGGCCCAGACAGTCGACATCGAGGGTATGAGACCGGGGTTCTTGACCATGAAAGCCATCAGCTCAGAGGGATCGCCGCCAACCGAGAAAAATTCGAGCCCGGTATCACGTTCCACGAATTCTTTGAACGCTGGGTGAGTCGCTATCCTAACTCGGTGGCCGTGCTGTTCCTTCAAGACCTTGCCGATCTTGAGGAAAGGTTGGATGTCTCCTCGGCTTCCTATGACCATGACGACGATGTTAAGTTTCGGTGGGGCCAGAGTCTCATATACCGATGCCGCCAGGGTTGATGCTGTCTCTGTGCGGGAAACGGCCGGTCTGAGTGGATTGTCTTCCCCATGGATTGGTGAAAGGGGTTGCTCGTCGTGATCGTCATGTTGCTTGCCTGAGCCCAGATGATGGTGTAGGGTGGCCCCAAGGGCTTTTGCCAAGTATCCGCTGTTGGCGGTTTCGTTGACACTGATGTTCAGCCTGCCATCCCTTTTCGACACCTTCCCCTTGCTTTTGTACATGTCGTTGCCGACGGAGAACTTCGAGTATCGCCCTTCATTTTGATCTCCGCGTCCAGACTTCCTGTTGCTCTTGCCCAGGTCGCCATGCTCCCCCGAGCGCCCGCTAGTCCTTGATCGTGTTCGAATCAATCCGCTAGGCTTCTCACCCTCTGAAGACGAGGATGAATCCAGTGAATCTGAATCCGAGTTCCAAGCAGCAACTGGAGTCGTATTGACCCCTGTGGTTCTCCTATTCAGTCCCAAGAACGAATGACCTTTCGGGTGCGCGGAGCGTTCTGTCATGAACCGTCTCTTGGCCATTTGCGGTCTCGGCTGGGTCCGCCGAGCATCGTTATTCGAGCCTGAAGTCGCCCATGGCTCAGATGACTCTGGGGCGCGATCTGTGACAGACGGCTCATTGGCACGCGAAAATGAAGCTGCCGAGTTGGCGACGGACGACGCGTTGGTAGAATGAGAGCTCTCGTGAGGATATGGGAATTCCAGGGGTGGGGGTATGGGGTGGATAGTAGTACCGGCGTCTCGATCTAGTGGTTTCGAGGACATTTGTGCTTGGTCCTGACAAGGTCTTTGCGTCTCAGATTAGGTGATGTTCGAGGGCATGACGGAACATCCGGAGATAAGGTAGAAAGGTTGTGATGGTAACTCACCACATAAAATTGAAGTGTTGAGGATGGGTGTCGGCACGTGGAGTGGAACTTTGTTGCGCTGTTTAACCTTACGTCACATCACACCTCACACAAAGTCAAGGAACAAATGCACATTTGACTTATATTATTATATTAATCATATCAATGTCAAGGGCAAAAGCATAGCGGTATCGTTCTAATAATATTTCGAGAGATAGGAGGCGATAGTTATCAGAATCTCTCCTTTTCGCTTTCGGGAGGATTTATAGGTAACTAGGCAACGCTCGTTAGCCGGACCGCCACTTGAGAACTAGCAGGGAATGCGCTTGTAAATTGCCGTCTCGTGACCGCGTACCTTACGGAGAGTTGTTCCGGGCTCCACTAGGGCGATTCGTTTCGTCCCGTCTACCTTATCTTGCCCCGGACCGTCACCCCGGACCGTCACCCCGGACCACACTGTACCTAAAGTGCTCTTGCCGATGCCGATGCCCTTGCCCTTGCCCATACCCTTGCCATTGACCATGCCCATGCGTTTCATGTCAGTTCCAGATTTAACTGATAACATTGTAGAGATACCAGGTAAGGTAGTGCATACAAATTCGCTCATGATTATAGCATATGTGGCCAGAAACAATATTGTGAGAATGGCATCGAGGTTCGAACTGACTGGAGGCAGTTCTAAGGGAAGACTGAGAGGACCGCTCTTTCTGAGCCTTTGCGATATGACGATCAAGTCATGACTGTTATACCACAACTAGTTGGTGAAGGGAAAATCCAGTCTTCTGGAAAATTGGAGCATCTTGTGCTCAGCTTCGTATCCAAGCAGGTCACCGATTCTGTCACTACAAAGACCTCCGTCACCTTCCATCTGCTCCGATACCGTATAGCCTATATCGGTGGCCACACCATCATCATCGCCGTCGCCACGACAGTCTCCCCAGACCCCTCGCATGCAGTTCCCTCCTCGCCGCGCCATCAATGATGACTCCTTCGCCCTCACTCGTAGAGCTTCCACCACTGACCTGTTTCGCATTCGGTCCATTCCCGACAAACCGGAGCAGCACCGACATGAGGATCGCGCTCAATATTGATCCGCACAGGATGCCGACCATCACCAGGTTGCTTTTTCGGTATTGCGTCGGTCCAGGCTTCCGGTCCGATGTCCATCCGCTGTAGAGGGCATAGGTCGTCAAGATGGACCCAAGGTTGCCCAGGCCAGACACCAAAGCCGAGGCGGCAGCAACGCCGACTTCGCCGTGACGAGGCTGGAAGATTTCATTGGTCCAGGTCATGGTGATTGGTACTGTAGGCCCAAGCCCAAACCCGACCATCAGCAGACCACCGTACCGAGGCCATGGGTTCGCATGGCTGCCTGCGTATGTCGTGACAAGAAGCCCCACAATCTGAATACAGACGGAGGTGGTGAAGAAGAGGGCACGATGGTGGTGGAAGCGGTCTGAAAGTGGGGTGACGAGGAGAATGGCAATAAGATCCACTGCAACGATCAGCGACTGCCCTTGAGGATCCCGCTCGCTGGAACGGTTGACATACCACCCAGATAGGAGCGAACAGTAAGCTAAGTTGTACGCCTGCCAGGTTGGGATTTGCGCCCTGGATGATTACCGTGCCGTAACTCTGCACGCCGATTCCGACGCCGACCACGCCGAAGTACATGATAAGCAGCGGCCAGATTTGCCAATCAACAAAGACCCTCAGAAGATCCTTGATGGTCCAGACTCGGCGATGGTACACCCTAGTCAGGTCTTCATAATGAATTCTGGCATCCTCCCCTGTCAGAGCCGGTCTGCTCTGAGGGATCCACTTGCGCCAACCATCTCGGTTCCTGACTACCCCTGGCGGCAATGGTCGATCCGGTAGCCACCACAGGAGGCTGATTCCAACGACAATACCAACAAGGCCATATAGCAGAAACATCCACTGAAAGCCCACCAATCCACCCAAGCCGTCCATCTTCTGGAAGCTCGCAGACACCAAGCCCACAACGGAAGCAGACACTTGTGCGGCGGTGAAGTACTGACCGATGCGTTTGCCTGTGCGGGAGGGAGGGTAAAAAAGTGTCAAATAATATGCCATGCCAGGCCACATTCCCGCAATGATGATACCAAGCAGGAGACGCAGCAAGCTCAAGGTCACCACTCAGCACCGAATTCGGAATAGACGAGTCTGGAAACTTACTATAAACTCCAGGCAGCCTTCATGGCAGCCATACAGCTGCCAATGATGCCAACGCCAACGACGATGCGGCTCATCCAGACATGCGGACTCAATCTCGTCATGATCAAATTCGAGGGTAGGTCAAAAAGAACGTAGCAGACGTAGAACAAGGCCAGGCCCGTCGATATCTGCTGTGGCGACAAGTGCAGCTCCGAAGCCAAATCGTGCCCCTGCTTCTGGTTCATGGTCTGTGCCAAGCCGACATTCGACCTGATGGCCGCACATACGAAATAGAGAACCCAGAAGGCTGAAGGCTTCCAGTGAGTGTCACACCGATACATGCCAGTCATGGAAGTAGTTACCGGGTATTATTCGAAGATCGAGCGTTCTATAGCGGATATTTGTTTGTCAGAGGAATGATCTCGCTTTGAGCGTGTTGAGGTCGCCATACCTGTACACTCTCTCAATGCGAGCGATATCTACCACTGGCGTTCCCAGCGCCACATCTTGCTCGCCGTCGCTCTTTCCTGACTCGATGTACGGAACGGGCTGATTATGGACAGCAATTTCCTTATCCGCGGCTGGCATTGCCATGTAGAATGATATTTAATGGGAAAACTGTGCAGCAGAGTAAGGGCAGTAAACAATGAAGTAGACAGTCAGGTACTGTGTCAAGATAGTAAAATGCTCAAAACCGCATTTCAGGTCAAGGTACTCGATTTATAAGTCCGTGGTGGATTGTGTTGGTCGAATCTTCAAAAGGCTCTCGAATGTCCTTCGTATATACTTACTTCGTATATCTTCAGGAGCGGGAGTTGGTAGGGCTCTGTGTATGAGCGGACCCTACATGACTAGCGTGTCCCGTCTGAAATGCTTGTTTGGACGGGGCTCTGTGTCGTCAGTCTGAACCGGTCGCAAGGAGAAGCCCTTCGGTGAAAAGTGATCTTCTATGGTTGAATCACTTGCGCATCCTGAATCATTGCTTTACCCGTCTGACACCTGAGACCTTTATCCTGATGTTTTGGATGAGCGGACCTGGATTAATAAGTGACCGGTCTTTCGAGAAACCCTGAGACCTTTAATGACCCCATCAGTGAGCTTGATCACATACTAGTAAGAGCTTTCGACAACGATTACATTTGTGCAGCTAAAGCGACCCTCATTGGCCTTTCGAAATTCCAGCTCACCCGGATCTGCGCTCTGCGCTCTGGCCAACAAGCTGATGTTAGCCCGCACTTTAACCCATGCCTTTAACAGGCCAGTAGTAGTGGTGACCCGAAGATGTCTCTCCACCCTGGAAGGGGATCCACACATAGTTAGTCAGTCATTATTACACAACAACAGCTCACTTACCAAGCTCTGTTGCAGTTTGTCTTCCCAGACAATCGCTCCCTCGCGGGACATCTGCTCTCCCTCCTGCCGACCTCGCCACCAACACCCGAGCTCGCCATAGGCACCACGACGAAGCTTCCACCAACGCCTGACTCCTTCAGCGAGAACACCCACTTTCTGAACATCCTTCAGTCTGTCATCGCCGAACATGCGCACGAAGACCCAGATGTGATATCCCAAGCCCAGGTCATGGCTTCGAATGCAGGCTCCAACCTTGGCTCCGGAGGCGCCTTCTTTTCGCCGCAACGACGGCAACGTGCAAGAGGGTCGATACAGGGCGGGGGAGGCGGCGCTGGGGGAGATGGAGCTGGAGGTGCAAGTGCTCAAGGGGGTGCTGGTTCGGGCGGAAGAGGTGGATGGATTCACGTTTCTGACCAGAGGAATCCTCCAGACTACGGGAGAATAGCGTGGCCGGAAGACATTTTTGGCAGCCTTGAAGTGGATGGTCAGGGGAACTTTGTAGGGGACAAAGGGGAGTATCAGCCTAGTGGTACGTGAGACTATCGGACTGCTGAAATCAGGGGGAGGGGTCCGCTGAATCCAATTCCGGTTGCAGGGACGTATCGAATTATCACGAGGGAAGGAATGTAAGTCGTAAATCTAGATTGGTGCTTGCTATTGTTACAAATGCTGACTGCTACTCTGGGTAGACTGGGAGTAAGCTGGTTCCTGAGACAAAAGCTCATAGAACGACTTCGTCATGAGGAATCCTCATTGCGCCAGCCTGTACGATGACTCGAAAAGATCAGTAGCCTTGTACGAATAAGGTCGTGATGTGCAAAGAAAGGCAGATTCGAACAAAAGTCTCGTGTCGACCTTATTTTGAAGCTGCAAGACTTGATTTAGGTGACAAGGCAGTATGATTAGGAACTGTTTGCACAGTAAATGCAGCAAGTCGAACAGTGAGCGTCGCCATACTATGCAAGGATCCATGACTTACTCATGATCTATTGCAACGTTAGTCTGGCCCTTTTGTGATTATAGCTTCACAGAAGTTGTTCACCGCATCTTTTCAACAAGCTCTGAGCTTGCAACGGAACGGATCGATAGAGCTTGATATTCTTCATTGGCAAAGTGAAGAGGGCAGAGGATGGGAAGAAAGCTTGGAAATGAGGCCATCTGCATATGCACAGGCTTTTCCCGGGAAGCTGCTTGCTGCTACTATCCACGGTTTCAATTATTTATGATGAGGGCGGCCCCCAAACGGATAGATCCGTCCTCTGTCCTGATTCGTCTCACATTCGTTAGCAACGCAACAAAACAAACTGTGCCACTTCAAATCAAACCACAAGGCTCAAAACCTACACTCTACCTCGTTTCTGATCTTTTGTAGTCCAACTCACAATCGTTTCACAGACCTGTGATGCAGCCTTTTCAGCGCCCTAAAAATTCAAGAACACCATGATTATGAAGGTCAAGGTGGAACAGATGGACAGTGCAGAGCGTGTGGGCCAGCTGGAGAAGATCGACAAACTTCGTGAATTTGGCGTGGGCGAGGATATCAATCTGCCACAGGTTAGACTTGTCCTGGAGCATCTAACTTTCTTGTTGCTGTTGTACTGATGCGGTAAACGTCAGCTTGTTGTCGTTGGTGACCAGTCATCCGGCAAGAGCAGTCTTCTCGAAGGTCTTACCGGATTGCCCTTCCCCGTTGCTAGTGAGCTTTGTACTCGCTTTGCGACTCAGATCGTCTTCAGGCGTTCACCCACGACTGAGGAGTCCATCACGGTTTCCATCATAGCAGCAGCAAATGTCGATGATGGAGCAAGAAAAAAGCTCGGAGGGTTCTCGCGTTCCATGACAGAATTTTCCGCCGAGACTTTTGCACAAGTTCTAGACGAGGTAACCCTGGGGTTGTCCCACGTACAAGCTGAACTACGCATAATTGACCATGTTCAGGCTGCGGAATGCATGGGTCTTCCCCGTGCAGGAGACGACATTGATCTTCTGGATAAGAGGTTTTCCAACGATGTACTCAAGGTCGAGATCTCCGGACCGCAGCAGGATCATCTCAGCTTTGTCGATATTCCAGGACTGTTCCATAGTGAGCTGGCACACCTAGCGCAAGTGGAGGCCTCACTAATGGAACCATTTCAGACCCAACAAAGTATCAGACATCTGAAGATCGCATCATCATCCGCGAGCTCATTGAAGGCTACGTCGAGGATCAACGAACCATTATACTGTAAGATGTGAAAAGTCTGATCCTATGCAATCTCTTGGTTGACTCCGATAGGGCTGTGATGGATACCAGGAACAATCTAGCAAATCAAGAGGTTTTTCATATCGCCAAGGCTGCAGACAAGGAAGGAATTAGAACAGTGGGTATTATGACAAAGTGCGACGCTCTACAGAAAGGGGATGAACCTGCTGTCAGTAATAATACCATCCACTGCGCATTGGCATACACTGATAGGCGCCCCAGGCCATCAGGATTGCCCAGAACTTGACAGAGAAACTAACGCATGGCTGGTTCTGCGTCCGCAACCGCTCAACCGCTGAAATACTTTCCGGTGTCACTATGGAACAACGACACGAGAACGAGAAGAAATTCTTCGCAGCTGCTCCATGGAATATTCTCGACAACGGGCGTGTCGGTATTGCCTCCCTCAGGCGTTTCCTAGGCCGCCTGCTCAGCGATCATGTTGCCAATGAATTCCCCGCGATCCGTAAGGAAATTGATGATCGCTACAAGAGAGTACGAAAGGACCTTGATCAACTGGGGCCGTCCCGACAGACCATGCACGAGCAGCTGCAGTACATGCTCAAGCTTACTCGGGCCTACCAGCAGAAGGTCGAAAACAACCTCGAAGGTCGTTATCTCGAGACAGGCATGCATCCCTCAAAGCTGCGTATGCACGTGCAAGCGGCAAACGAGTACTTCAATACGAAGATGCATGATAAGGGTCATCACTACCAATTCCAATCGACTGCGACGAGCCTCAAAGACGCCCTTAACCCCGCACCCGAGGCTCCGACAAATGACTACGAAGACTCCGAAGTTTCCGTAACCTCAGCCGCTGCGTCCGGGGTGACGGACAGAGTACCAGGCCATCCAGACATCGATGACTCCGGCAAAAATATCTACATCGCTATTCGGGACCTGTACATAACATCTCGAGGTACCGAGCTACCAGGCCTGGTCAATCCCTCTGTTCTTGAGGTTCTATTTGCAAGACAAACGGTGAAATGGACTCAGATTGCTCAAGATTATGTCGACAGAGTTGTTCGCCTCATTCAAGACTGTAACCTGGCATTATTTGCCCAGCTTTCCATGGACGAGCGTCTCAAACTGAAAGTTATTGACACGATCAATGACGGCATGGAAACCTCCATTACCGCAGCAAGATCTGACCTGTCTCGCATCCTGACCGATGAGCGCGAAGGGCCGCTCACCACTATAAATCACTACTTTGCTGACAACCTTGCTGCAGCCCGGGCCGAGCGTGTTGTCGCTCAATTGCAGAAGTTGGGTTATAAAGACGGCGAGAAGTACACCATGAACTTCAAGTCACTGACTAGCGTCGCACACCTTAGCAACGAGGCTTCGGCGGTCCACGACATCCACGATGTGTTGAAAGCTTACTACAAGGTGGCGCTGAAGCGCTTCAATGACAACATTGTCAATCAAGTAGTGCAGAGAAACCTTCTCGGACCTGGGGGTCCTCTGACAGTCTTTGCGCCGGACTGGGTCGGACAGCTCGACTCCGACGAACTCGCAGTCATTGCCGGCGAAGACTTCATAACTCTCAACACGCGTAAGGAGCTGACTGCACAGCTGGGACGTCTGGACCAAGCTCGAAAGATATGCTCCGAAAGATTTCGAGCCAAACCTGACGGTATGTAACGTCATTTGCTTGAGGGAGTCGGGATCACGTTCCGCTGTTGGCCTCAAAGGAAGTTTTGTTCCTGTTGAGGGCCTGGCAAGGCATAAGGGGTTGTTGGGACCAGGCGACATTCAGGATAGAGGTAGTACTACACCTAGCATATTTGTTGCTCACACTGTGTCCTGCTCTGTGTCTTGAAGCATTCCACAACGATCGGCACGGCATGAACTCCTGGCTAGAATCATATTTGGTCCTGAAAATAATGCCGTCTCTTCCAGGCCGAAAGGTCAATAGTTGGTGTGTAAAATTGACCGTGTAAATGTAGAGAAGTAAGGTAAGGGGAAGAATATGAGCTTGTCTATTAGGGCTCTTCTTATGGCGAAAGCAAAACTGGATGACTAAGCTTCATCCGTATGAGGGCAAGTCAGGGGCCACGTCACGTTAGCTTCTTACTTCACTAGGGTTAGCGTACGGGAATAAGCGAGGCATCGTCAAAGCTCCTTGCATCGTCATCATGGTCTGACCGTCCTGAGTTCATGAAGCGTTCCCTGACTCATTTCTTACCAACACAGAAGCATGAGGCTGCTTCACGCCCATTTATAGCGTTGCCTCTGTTGCAGCCCAGCTATACGTGGAAAATCTGGACCGTGTACAAAGAAAAATTGTTGGACCGTGCCCAAACCTCCACACTGCCTGGCCACAACCGTTGTCTTCTTCCACCCCAATCAGTGTCTCGAGCCGCTTTGCCCGTGGGTACCCGACTCGTCCTTGGTGCCTGTATGGTAACTCTTCGATTTATCGGTCGGAAACGATTGCCCGAAGCTCCAGTCGGGAAGCTCGTCTGCTCAAGCTTCAGATTACTGAGCCCCACACTCAACATCCACAAAACGGCAGGCAATATCCACCAAGATGACTTCAGCATTCGATGACGAAGACTTGTCAATGTCACTGGCACACCCAAATAATCGCCGTACCCAAACCACCAATCCTACACCAACCCAGTCGAGCTCACAGAGTACCGGGAGGGAATCCAGCGGTCCTCCAACCCCTCAGACCCGCTCTTCTCAACGCCTCGGGCAGTACGATGTAAAGAAAACTCTAGGGGAGGGGTCCTTCGGCAAGGTCAAGCTGGCAGTACACCGAATTAGTGGTCAACAGGTCGCTTTGAAGATTATATCGCGGCGAAAGCTCATCTCAAGAGATATGGCAGGAAGGGT
>JAABUU010004963.1_pt1 | contig 15273 bp, 16 predicted proteins | sample 5559301 | NCBI WGS metagenome assembly JAABUU01 (sample SAMN10711884, study PRJNA513360) | rock metagenome | isolation source: Antarctica rocks | place: Antarctica: Victoria Land, Richard Nunatak white | reverse complement strand
ACGCCTTGCGCTACCCGGAAACCGCCACCAGCCTGATCGCGCCGGATGGCCGGTGCGTCGCGCACACGCCCTACGGCGAGGAAGCGCTACTCGTCGCCGATCTCGACCTGCGGACCGCGACGGGCCCGGTCGCCCGGCGCTACGCCCCGGAGCGCTACGGCGACTGAGCCAGGCACCGACGCGGCACTCACACGCCCCGATCGGCGCTCGTACTCGCACCGCCTGGCTCGGGGAGTAGTGCGGTGCTGCGGTTTCACTCCCCTAGCGGTTAGCAAAGACCATCCCCACTCACCTCCCTTAAGAGGATATGTCTCCTCGGATGGGTGGCCGGTCGCGCCGAGTTCGCGCGGTATGGGACAATGCTCGCGGCACGCCTGCGTTCAGGCCGACACTATGCTCCCGAGGAGTTGCGCGATGAGCACGACCGACAATACACCCCGCCCCGCCACCCGCAACGACCTGGAGGCGCTCGACACGCAAGAATTCGCCATCCTGACAACCTACGGCCGCTCTGGCGTGGCCGTGCCGACCACCGTCTGGTTCGCCCACGACGATGGCATCCTCTACGTGCAGACCGGCCCGGAGGCGGGCAAACTCAAGCGCATCCGCGCGAACGGAGACGTCGCGCTCACGCCGAGCACCCGCGTGGGCGAGCCGCTCGGCACGACGATGACCGCGCGCGCCCGGACCGTCGGTGGCGATGAGGCCGCGCGCGCCGAAGCGGCGCTGGATCGCAAGTATGCGGCGGGTCGTAAGCAACTGCTGGCGCGGCTGGCCGGGGAGGACATCCCGACGGCGCGCACCTATCTCGCGATCGAGGCCGCCTCGTAGCGACGGCTGCGCGACACCGAAGAGGGAGGGGAGGATTAGGATAGCCGAACTTTGGATGAACCCAGATCCGGCGGCGTGGGCGGACGCCCTGGCGCGCTACCCGGCGACCATCGCGGCGCAGGGAGTTTCTCGCCTCGTCGAGCTGGACACCTGGTATCGCGAGGAATTCCCCGCCGCCCTCGCCGCGCGCACGCCGACAAGCCTCGAACACGATGAACTGATCGCGGTGACCGAGTGGAAGATGAAGCGCGGCGTCTGGCGCGCGCGCAATCTCGCGCTGGTGCGCGGCAACGATCCGGCGGAGGTGGCGGCGCGCGGCGCGGAGGCGTTCGCCGCCCTCCCCGACCCACGCCGCCCGATCACCCGCCTGACGCAGCTGGCCGGGGTCGGCCCCGCCACCGCCTCGGCGGTCCTGGCCGCCGTCCGCCCCGAGATCTTCCCCTTCTTCGACGAACTCATCGCCGAGCAGATCCCCGACCTCGGCCTGGTGGTGTTCACCGCAGGCTATTACGCCCGCTACGCCGAGCAACTCCGCGCCCGTGCCGAGGCGCTGAACGCACCGGGGCAGGCGTGGACGGCGCACACCGTCGGGCAGGCGCTTTGGGCAGAGTCGGGCGGGAAGGTGGTCGCGCGGGCTTAAGTGGCCCGCCGACGACCGGGGAGTTGGGGCGGCAGGAAGGTGGCGAGCCCGCGACGCAGCCAGGGGCCGATCAGCCCGCCACCGCTCAGCGAAGGGACCAGCACGTTCAACGCACCCGGCAGCACCTCCGCGATGAACGGCGTCTCGCCAAATGGATCGCCATCGAACTCTACCGGTAGGGGCGGATCGGCGTGGATCTCGATCTGTCGCCCTCGGAAATACCGCAGATAGGGCGAGCGATAGTGCCGCGTGAGGATCGAGAGGAAAGACGCCGCCGCGTCGCGCGGGCGCGGGGCGGTGAAGAGCACGAGATCGAGCAGGCCATCGGTGGAGCTGATGTTCGGCCCGATCCGCACGCCGCGCACGATCACGTCGCCCCCATTGGCGACCAGCGCCATCCAGCCGCGCTCGCGGATCGTCTGCCCATCGACGATGATGGTGAAATCGACGCTCGGCTGATCGAGCAGCCCGCGCGCCCCGAAGAGGATGTACGCCCCCAGGCCGAAGCCGCGCTTCGAGGCGCGGCTGGTCATCGCCATCAGGTGCGCGTCGTACCCCGCGCCGCCCATATGCAAGAGATACTGTTCGCCCACCCGCGCCACGTCGATCGCGACGGTGAGGGCATCGCCGCGCAACATCTGACAGAGCAGCAGCGGATCGGCGGTGATGCCGAGCCCCTGCGCGATGATGTTCGTCGTGCCACCCGGCAGGATCGCCAGCGGGGTCGCGCGCCCGACCAGCGCGGCGGCCACAGCGTTCACGGTGCCATCGCCGCCACACGCGACGACCGCCGCCGCCTCATCGGCGACGGCGGCGACGGCGACGGCGATCGCCTCGGTCGGGCTGGTTTCCAGGAACTGGATCGTGTAATGCTCGCCCAACTCGCGCGCGAGGAGTCTTGCCAGGTCGCCGACAGCGTAACGGCGCGTACTCGGATTGACGACGACGACGAGCAGCGGCAGCGGTTCGCCGGGGAGCTGGTCAAGCATGATCGCGGATCACTTCCTCAATCATTGGCCCACATTCCGCGCGGTCAGTCGCCCCTAAATCTAAGTGCTGTGTTTCACGGATACGTGTCGGATTATTCTTCCCCGCTCCTCGGATGGGCGGGTCCTCCGGAGGGGAGCTACTGCCCTTTGGGCGGTGGGATGACGAGCCGGGTGCCCTTCGGGCGGACGAGCCGGGGGTGAGGGCCGTATCCCGACAAGTAATTCTGCAATGCGGCACTAAGCGCCAATAAGCACCACAGACCGCTCGCCGTCGCCGCCCAGTCCGCGCGGGGGGATAGTATGCCCTTCATGGGTACTGCGTGGCCGCAGGCCAGCCAGCCGGGGGCTTGTACCCCCTTGCGGGGTAGTGGCTACCCTCCGGGGCACTTCAGTCCACCGGCAGCCCACGCCCGCCGGAATCCCGCCCACACGCGCTGCGGTTTAGTATTCCTCATCCGGGCCGAAGACCCGGTCCACGATGTAGTTGACCAGCCAGTTCGCCGCTGCGGCCATCAGGATGCCGAGAATGGCGCGTACCGTATTGCGTACCAAACTATTCATCTGCTGCTTTCGCTCCTCTTTCCGTAGCGCCGCGCGACCAGTGCGCGCAACAGGATAACACGGCGGATCGCCGGACTCACGCGCTGACCTTGGTCGGGGTCATCATTTCCTCATCCTGTTCGAACTCATCATCGTTCAGCCCAGCGGTCGCGCCGTTCAATTGCCCGATCACACGCCCCTTGAAGGTGGACGAGGCGGTGAAACCGGGGGTCAGCGTCGAGCCGATGGTGATGCGCTGGCGTGTCTGCGGATTGATACCATGACGTTGGCTGCGATGACGCATCTCGAATGTGCCGAACCCGGTCCAGACGACCTTCTGCCCGGCAACTAACGAGCGCGCGATTACGCGAAGCGCGCCGCCGAGCACTTGCGCGACGACGGTTTGCGGGATGCCGCTCTCCTTCGCGACCTGTCGGATGAATTCATTCTTATGCACAACTGTTCCCCCGTCCCGTACCTGCTGGGAGTGCCACGTCCAAACACCGGACCAGCACCCCGCACAGCGGCGGAGGAACGCTGGTCAGGAGGGTAGACGGCGACGATCGAACCAGGATACCCCGCCAATGAGCACTATGAAGAAGAGCCCATAGCCCATAATCGCACCGAACTGTTGACCGATCGCCACGAAGCGTACCCCACTCGGCAGGGGTAGGAGCGCAAACGGCCCGAGTATGATGCCGTGCAATCGCAGGAAACCAGCCAGTGCCGCGCTACCAACACCAACGCCGGTGATCGCAAGCACCAGACCGGCGAGTAGGATTGTCTCGACCGCAGCGGCGAGGAATATGACCCCCTCCGTCGCACCGAAAGGGGAAGCATTTACTGTGCCACGACGCTCTAAAAGCACCATCCCGATCCGGCCCTTGCCCTTCTTTCATCTGCTCGCACCCTCAGGCCCTTACGCGCGGCTCACGGCCCACAAAAGTCGCGGGCGGCAATGGCATCCGGCGCGGCGCACTGTCAGCGAGCCGGATTCGTCTCCAGCGCGACCCGTCGGAAGCGGTGCTCCAGGTCGCGGCGCATCTCAGCGAAGGCGCGCGCGAGGTGCGGGAAGGCGACCCAGACGCAGGAGAGTGCGAACAGGGTGCCGGTGATCACCCGCAATTCCCAATTGCTCTCGCGCAGCCCGAAGAGCTGGGTGAAGCCGTCGAGCGCCATCGGCACCCAGAGGAGGAACATCCAGCGCCAGCGCAACGGGCGGGTCCATCGCGCCACGAGCGGGAAGGCCAGCCCGAAGAAGAAGACGCCGCTGTAGATCGCGCAGCAGCGCTGGCAATAGCACATCTTATTGCCGAAGACGTAGAACGAGCGCTCCGGCAGCTGATGACAGGTCAACCCATAGAAAAAATAGATCGCATTCGCCGGGAAGGTGATCCCGCGCGACAGCAGCCAGGGCGCGAGGAGCGGCAGCCCGGCGTAGAGGCCACCGATCAGGTTGACCGCGAGCACCCAGTGCCGCGCCACCGCCAGCACCGCGCGATCGACGCGCAGGATGAACGCGCGGGTCCGGGGCGATACCGCTGGCGGGGCGGGCATCGGCGCTTCCTGGCGCGCGCTATCGAGCTGCGGCGCGAGGCGTGCCCGCACCTCCTCCGGCAGCGCCGACCAGCCCGGCGCGACAGTGGCCGACGTGGTCGCGATGCTCGCTTGTGCTTCGTCGGTCCGCTGTCTCTCGCCCATACTGTCTCCTTGAAAAGTCCGTAGTCCGTAGTCCGTAGTCCGTAGTCCGTAGGGGCTTCGCTGTCAGGGCGGTGCAGATCACCTCCGTAGCGCCGCCGCAACGATCCACTACGGACTACGGACTCCGTCTACCGACTTCAAGCCACCGCGACGCGACGCCCTTCGAGCAGGCCCGCAGCGACCTGTAGCGTTCGCTCCACATCCTCGTCGGTGATCTGATAGTGCGTGACCAGCCGCAGGCCGCGCAGGCCGTAGTTGGAGACGCGCACGCCCCCTTCGGCCATCCCCGCGATGAACTCCTCGGACGCGAGGCGGGCCGGATCGGGCTTGAAGATCACGATATTGCTCTGCACCGTCTCCAGGTCGACCGCGATACCGGGGAGCTGCGCCAACCCCTCCGCGAGGTGCCGGGCGCGGACGTGATCCTCCGGCAGGCGATCCACCATCTCCGTCAGACCGACGAGCGCGGCGGCGGCGATCACCCCCGCCTGCCGCATCGCGCCGCCGACGAGCTTGCGGTTGCCCCGCACCCGCGCGATGAACTCGCGCGTGCCGACGACGATCGACCCGACCGGCGCGGCGAGCGCCTTGGAGAAGCAGAACTGGATCGAATCGAGCGACGCGACGATCGTGCTCGCCGGGACACCGAGCGCGGCGGCGGCGTTGAAGACCCGTGCGCCATCGAGGTGGACCGGCACCCCGCGCCCGTGCGCGATCGTCGCGATCTCCGTCAGGTACTCCGGGGTGAGGACCGTGCCGCCGCAACGATTGTGCGTGTTCTCCAGGCAGAGCACCCCGGTGCGCGGGTAACCGGCGCGCGGGGCGCGGATCAGATCGCTGACCTGCCGCGGGTCGAAGCGCCCGAAGCGATCGGTCCGTAACTGATTGAACGGCAGGCCACCGAGCGCCGCCGCGCCACCACTCTCGTACCAGAGGACGTGGCACTCGTCGCCGAGCAGCACCTCATCGCCGCGCCCGCAGTGCGACAGGATCGCGATCAGGTTGCCCATCGTACCGGAGGAGACGTAGCACGCCGCCTCCTTACCGAGCGCGGCGGCGGCGGCCTCTTCGAGGCGGCGTACCGTCGGGTCCTCGCCGTACTGATCGTCGCCGACCTCGGCCTCGGCCATCGCGCGGCGCATCGCCGCCGTGGGGTGGGTCACCGTATCGCTACGCAGATCGACGAAACCATCGGGGTGCGCCATCGTCGCGGCCCTCCTCATCATCGGCACGGTGGGACTCGCCGCCCCACCAACTGCCATCACCAGCGGTCAAGTACGCCCCAAGTATAGCCGATGCCCGAACGGATCTCGGTACAGTTTGGCCCGGGAGAGGACCATTGGGTGAGTTCAAGGATCGTCGATTAGCGTGCCTCGCGGCGCGCTCGCGTGTACTCACGCTGGAAACGCGCGGGGATCGGCTGGCCGGCTCGAATGAAGCGGCGCCACTCCCCGGGGCGCATGTTGATCTTCCAAACGAAGTAATGGATGAACTCGCCGAGGCCGAAGAAGTAGAGGCCAAGTCCAAAGATGGCGTCGCCGAGACGCAGCGACCGCCCGATGATGAACGCGCCGAGCAATACGAGCGGGAAGACCAGGAGCAGCGCCAGGTTTGCAGAGTAGAGGGCGCGCAACAGCCACAACAGCTCCCGCGCACCCAACGCCGCCCCGCGCCGCCGCTTGACGAGCCAGTAGCCGCCCCCCTCGATTAGGAATAGCGCGAGCGTCAGGTATCCGAGTACGACGAACGGCCCCACAAGCCCCTCGTACCGCCCCGACAGATACCAGAGGAACCACCCGGCGAGCGCCACATTGAACCATTCCAGCAGGCCGGTCTACACCAGCCAAGAATCCATCCGCTGTCGCGGCACGGGGCCGGTTTGCATTTGCATCGGTCATCTCCCAGCAACCATCGGTCATCTCCCAGCAACAATGAGTAGGCAGCGCCAGAATAGAGCATGGCACCCCTGCGTTAGCAGATACGGCTTCCGGTACGGCGCGTTCCACCCGCAACAGCCCTCCGTGGTACCATACAGATGGCGCTTCCGGTGAAGAAGCCGAGGGTGCCAGCGCGCGGAGCGCCCGCGCGCGACGACTGAACCATCAACGAATGATGCGGAGTACGTGTGTCCGACCAGGCCAACGATCTCCAGGCAACGTTGACCGCCTTCGCCGCCTTCGGGGCCGCCCTGCCGACCATCACGCCGGTCGGCAGGGCGACGGTCCTCTCGGTGGACGATTTCGCCCGCCTCGACCCGGAGCGCCAGGGGCGGACGGGGCGACCGGAAGTCATCTACGCCGCCGGGAAGACCGCCGCGCAGGTAGTGGCGATCGCCGGGCGCTTGCTGGCCGGGCGCGGTGAGGTGCTCGCCAGTCGCGTCAGCGATGAGCAGCACGCCGCGCTCGTCGCCGCCTTCCCCACGCCCGACTATGCGATCGAGCGGCATGGCGACTACCCCACGGCTCGCTTACGCCGCGCCGACTTCGTGCCCGCCCCGCCGGTCGGGCATGTCGGCATCCTGACCGCCGGCACCTCCGATCTACCGGTCGCGGACGAGGCGCGCATGATGGTCGAGGCGATGGGCTGTCGCGCCACCCTGATCGCCGACGTCGGCGTGGCGGGGCTGCACCGCCTCTTCGCGCCGTTGCGCGCCCTGCTCGATGATGGGGCGGGGGCGCTGATCGTCGCGGCAGGGATGGACGGCGCATTGCCTTCGGTCGTCGCCGGGCTGGCGACGGTCCCGACGATCGGCCTGCCGACCTCGGTCGGCTACGGCGCGGGGGGCGGGGGGGTCGCGGCGCTCCTCTCGATGCTCCAGACCTGCGCGCCCGGACTCACCGTCGTCAACATCGATAACGGCATCGGCGCCGGTGCGAGCGCCGCGATGATCGCGCGGCAAGTCGGCAGTCGGCAATCGGCAGTCGGCAGCGAGAATTCGTAGCGGCTATGGCTCGACCATCGGCTCGGGTGTCCGAAGCGGCCCCTTCTGCCGACTGCCGACTGCCGACTCATCAAGGAGGCCCCGTGGTAGCTGAAGCGGAACCGACCACCAACACGACCTACGAGGCGAAGCTGGAGCGGATGCGCGCGATCCTGCGCGAACTCGGCTCGGTCCTCGTCGCCTATTCGGGCGGCATCGATAGCACCCTGCTGCTGAAAGTGGCGCACGACACCCTCGGCGACCGCGCGCTCGGCGTCCTCTCGGCGTCGGAGAGCATCGCCAGCGACGAGGTGAAGGACGCGCTGGCGGTGGCGGAAGGGCTCGGCATCCCGGTACGGACAACCTACACCACCGAGCTGGCCGACCCGAACTACGCCAGCAACCCCAGCAATCGCTGCTACTTCTGCAAGACCGCCCTCTTCGACGAGTTGGAGGCGATCGCCAGGGAGCAGAACATCCCCTACATCGTCTACGGCGCGAACATGGACGACCTCGGCGACCATCGCCCCGGCGCGGTCGCGGCGCGCGAGCGCGGGGTGCGCGCCCCGTTGCAAGAGGCGGACATGCACAAGGACGATATCCGCGCGGCGGCGCTCGCCCTCGGCGTGCCGAACTGGAACAAGCCCGCGATGGCCTGCCTCTCCTCGCGCGTCGCCTACGGCACGGCGATCGATGCGGGGGTACTGAATCAGGTCTGGTCAGGCGAGCGCTTCCTGCGCGATCTCGGGCTGACGCAACTGCGCGTGCGCCATCACGGCGACACCGCCCGGATCGAGGTGCCGCTGGACAGCCTGCCGCGCCTCGTGGTGCCGGAGACGCGCGCGGCGCTCGTCGCACACTTCAAGGGGCTCGGCTACAAATTCGTCTCGCTCGACCTCGAAGGCTTCCGCAGCGGCAGCATGAATGCAGCCTTACCGGTGCCGATAGCGGTGCGCCGGGGCTGAGCGCGGGGAGGGTGGGGGCGACGGTAGGGTTTGACCCCTCCCCGCCGCTGCGGCGGCGACCCTCCCCTGAAGCGGGAGGGTGGGGCGCTGGGAGGCCATCGGCTGTCCGTGTCGCCGCCGCGCAGTAAACGAGTCACCCCTCCCCGCGTCGGGGAGGGGCCGGGGGAGAGGTCCGTCAGCGTCAGCCAGATTGATTCGTGGCGCAACAGCGTTGCGGGATGAGAGAACGGGAGCGAAGGGGGAGCATGGCCGGGGAAGTGCGCGTCGGGGTTATCGGCACCGGGATCGGCGTGGCGCACATCGAGGCGCTGCGACAGGTGGCGGGCGTCCGGGTCGCGGCGATCTGCTCGGCGCAGGAAGCGCGCGCGGCGGCGGTCGCCAGGCGCTTCGCCATCCCGCGCGCCACGACCGACTATCGCGACCTCCTCGGCGACGATATCGACGCGGTGGTGATCGCCACCCCGCCCGCCCTGCACCTGGCGATGGGGCGCGACGCCTTCGCCGCCGGGAAGCACGTCTTCTGCGAGAAGCCGCTCGCCGCGAGCCTCGCCGAGGCCCACGCCCTGTGCGCTGCCGCGCGCACCGCCGGGCGGGTGCGGATGGTCAACTACAACATGCGCTTCGCCGCGCCCTACGCGCACGCCCGGGCGCTGATCGACGAGGGGTATCTGGGCGATCTCGCCCTCGCCGACGCGCGGATCACCATGAACCCGATCGACTATCTCCGCTCCCCGAACTGGAGCGACAGCAAATCGGGCTGGTTCACCGACGCCGCACAGGGCGGCGGCATCCTGGCCGGATCGGCGGGGCCACACCTGGTCGATTTCCTCCTCTGGTTCGGCGGCGTGATCGCCGAGGTCGCCACGCGCACCGCCGTGACCCGCCCGGAAGTGACGCTGGCCGATGGCACCGTTGTCCGCGACATCAGCGGCGAGGATGCGTTCGTGGTCCTGGCGCGCTTCGCGGGTGGCGGCATGGCGACGATTCGCGCCGTGCCGGTCGCCTATCACGGCGGCGGCTTCGCGCTGGAATTGCACGGCACGCGCGGCAGCCTCGTGGTCGAGCGCGGCAAGCTGCGCGGCGCGACCGACCGCGACCGCGATCTCGCCGACATCCCCCTCCCCACCGATGCGACGCAGGATCGCGTCGCCATCGCCCGGCGCTTCATCGACGCCGTCCGCGCGAACGACACCGCCGCCGCCCCCACCTTCGACGACGGACTCGCCGCCCAGGCCGTCCTCGAAGCGAGCCTCACCGCCGCGCGCGAAGGGCGGTGGGTGACGATCGAGTCGGCAGTCGGCAGTCGGCAGTCGGCAGAAGGGTAAAGTCGGCTACTCTGCCGACTGCCGACTGCCGACTGCCGACTCTCTTAGCACCGCCGCCGTCTCCGCATCCGCCGGGAAGAACGACTCGATGGCGAGTTCGGCGACGGTGATGTCGAGCGGCGTGCCGAAGGTGGCGACGGTGCTGATGAAGGCGAGTTCGCGGCCTTCGTGGCGCAGGCGCAGCGGCACGACGATCTCCTCCGGGCCGGGGAGTTCGACGTCCGGGGTCGGCTGGTCGCAGGGATACGCCCGCAATTCGTCGTAGAGGCGACCGAGACCCACATCGGCGGTGAGGGCGATCTGACGACGCAAGCGCCCGAGCAGATGGCCGCGCCATTCCCACCAATTGGCGATGCGCGGGGCCATCCCGTCCGGGTGCAGGCTGATACGGAGCACGTTCGCGGGCGGTGCGAGGAGGGCCGGGGCGACCCCGGCGATGAAGAGGCCGACGCTGGCGCTCATCTCCACCAGCTGCCAGTGGCGGTCGATCACCACCGCTGGATAGGGCTCATGCCCCGCGAGGAGCTGTCGCACCGCCGCGCGCACCGCCGCGAGGCGCGGCGAGTCGAGCGGACTCTCGCTGTAAACCGGGGCGTACCCCGCCGCGAGCAGCAGATGATTCCGCTCCCGCAGCGGCAGTTCGAGCCGCTCCGCAAGGTGTAGCAACATCTCGCGACTCGGTGCCGCGCGCCCGTTCTCCACGAAACTGAGGTGGCGGGTGGAGATGTCGGCCTGGAGCGCCAGATCGAGCTGGCTCAGGCGGCGCTGCTCACGCCAGCCGCGCAGCAACTGCCCGACCGGGCGGCGGAGCGGCTCGGCGGTCACCATCCTGCACCCAACTCTTTCGTGTAGCGGCCACGCGCGGCGGATGGAGTGTAGCATCAGCGCCGCCCTTCCCGTTCTGGCGACAACGGCAAGGCGTCGGGCTTGCTGACATCGAGGCTGGCCGCAGCGGCTTATCAGGCGGTGATGAAGGCCAGCAGATCGGCGTTCAGGCGCGCGCTATCGGTGATGTACAGGCCGTGCGGCGCACCGGGATAGACCCGCTAGTTCGCTCCCGGCGATCCCGGCGGCCAGGCGCTGCCCGGTCGCCGCGAGCGGCGCGGAGACGTCGGCGTCACCATGCACGACCAGCGTCGGCAGCGTCACGGCGGGGAGATCGAGGCGGAGGTCGGTCGTCGTCAGCGTATTCAGACAGGCAAGTTGGACCGGCAGCGGTGTCCCGAGGCACATCCGTATCCCTTCCTCTACCGTCGCCACGGAGGGACGGCGCGCGGGCTGATCCTGCGCGAAGTAAGCGGGCGCAGCAGCCGAGAACCATCCCGCGCGATCACGTCGCAAGGCGATGACGGTGTCATCGAACACCACGCCGGGAATGCCCACGGGGTTATCATCGGTGCATCGCGGGAAGGGCGCGGTGGCGGCGAGGAAGACGGCCCGCGCGAGCCGCCTCGCACCATGCCGCGCGCAGTAGCGGATACTCTCGCCACCCCCCATCGAGTGCGCCACCAACGTCACATCGTGCAGATCGAGGTGCGCCAGCAACGCCGCGAGATCGTCGGCCAACGTATCGTAATCGTAGCCACCGGGCGGCGTATCCGAGCGCCCATGTCCCCGGCGGTCGTAGATGAGCGGGCGCAGCCCGGCCTCGGCGAGCGCGACGACCTGATAGTCCCACATCCCGGAGTGCAGGCTCCAGCCGTGGATGAAGACGACCGGCGCACCGCCGCCCCAATCGGTGTAGTGGAGCGCCGTACCATCGGCGGCGACGAATGTCGGCATAGTGTGCACCCTCCTAATCCTCCCAACAGCACGATAGTGGCGACAGAGCGGCGGGCAACGCGGCAGATCGGTCGCCGTACTCGGCGCAGCGCGAAGAACTGCCACTCGGCGAGGGGGCATTGTCGGGAGACTCATGCGGGCGGGCAGGCCGTCGTCACGGTGACGACGGCCCGCCCATAAGACACGGGAGTACGTGCTACGCCGCTCCGGCGGCACCCTCGAAGAAACCGGTGACCGACCGGAGCCGCCCATCGTCGGCGAGCACGGCGACATCGAGCCCCGCGACGACCGGCGTGCCGTCCGGCCCCGCCAGCAACCAACCCCACCGTGCCCGGCCCGGATAGGCGTCGATAGCGCTGGTCAGCCCGAAGCGATGCCCCGGATACCGTGCATGAACCGCCGCGATCATCGCGTCGAGCGCATCGTACCCCTCGGCGGCGAGGAGCGGATCGCGGTAGCTGGCGTCGTCGGCCCAGGTCGCGGCCAGCGCCGCCCGGCGTGCCGACGCATCGGTCTCGTTCCAGAGGTCGAAATAGCCCGCCACCACCGCGCCGATCGGTGCCACCGCCTGCTGTGTGTCCATCGTATCCTCCCACTCGCTTCTGCCCGCGCTCACCATCGCTCGGGCCATACCAATAGCCTACGCCCTGCGCCAGCCTCGGTCGATTACCCGGGAGGTAACGGTTTCGGCGCGGCGATTGGCAACAGTCTTGCGAAGGCGTGGGCAGACCGTTGATAGCCGCACAAGAAGGGCCGGGCCGATGAGCTATGCTGAGCAGTTGAGCGGGACGAATCCGACCAGGCCGATCCTCGACGCCGATGCGCTGGCGACCTGTGTAGAAGCCTGCTTCGACTGCGCGCAGGCCTGCATCGCCTGCTGGAAGCGCTCGCGGCATAAGCGTCGAGCGACAAGTATCGAGCGCGACCAGTCATGCACGGCTAACCCTGCTCGCGCTCCGTCAGTACGCGATCAAGCAGGCCAGACAGGCTCGGACGCGCGCAGCGATAGCAACGCTGCCATCGCGTCGGCGCGCACAACTGGTCAACGTTCGGCGTTAAGATCGCTCCCGGCCCAACCTATCGGAACCACCGATCGAGGCACAGATTCGCGCGCCCTCGCGCGCGCCGGTGGTGACAGGCTGGCACCGGCGCGCAACCACCGGCAGCGCCGCCCGTTCCACAGGTGCTTCGCAGCCTCGGCAAAGACGACCACGCCGCCAGATTGATCGTCAACCGGACCGACACACGTCCCATCGTGTGGCCCGCGTGGTACTTGTGTCCCGATTCGCGTCGGCGTTGCACAGCTCTCGCACCATCTCGTGATACTGTAGCCGCGACCCGCCACAACTATCCGGTTTGGGTGCCGCCCGCGCGGTAGTAGCGATGGAGAAAAGGCTTATGATCGTGCGCCAGGGATCGCCACCCCGACGCACCCGCGCACCCCGCTGGCTCGTCCTGCTCCTCCTGGCCGTGCTGCTCGCGCCGAGCGCCGGTGGGCTGCCGCCCGCCGCGCGCGTGGCGGCGGCGGACGATCAGGCCGGATCCGGGCTGGCGCGGATCAACGCGGCCCGCGCCGCGATCGGTGTGCCGCCGCTGAAGCGCAATCCCGCGCTCGATCAGTCCGCCACCGCCCACGCCAACTACTACAAGCTTAACTTCGGCGACCCGGCCCTGAGCGGGATGGGCCTGCACTATGAGGATGCCGGGAAAGCAGGTTTCACCGGGGCCGACTTCGCCGCCCGCGCCCGCGCGGCGGGGTACAGCGGCTCGATCAACGAGAACATCGGCGTCTCCGGCGATCTTTTGGTCAGCATCGATTGGTTCATCGATGTCATCAATCACCGCCTGCCGCTGATCGACCCGCGCTACACCGATATCGGCTTCGGTGTGCTCAACGAGGGCAAGGTCAAGATCGAGGTGATCGACCTCGGCACGGTCGTCTTCCGCAATCAGATCGACCCGGCGTGGCTCCCCTGGCCCCCCGCCGACGCCACCGGCATCAACCCGCGCTTCGATGGCGAGGGGAACAGCCCGTTCGCCGATCAGAAGCTCCCCCTCGGCTACCCGATTACCCTCAAGTATAACGGCGCGGGCGTGGTCAGCTTCACCGGCGCGAAGCTGGCGACCGGCGGGCAGGCGGTGCCGCTCGTCGCGGTCGTCGGCACCAGCTTCATGGCGAAGAATACCTACGTCATCGCCGCGACCGCACCCTTGAAGGCTGGCACGATCTACACCATCGCCATCGACGGCACCGCCAACGGGCAGGCGTTCAATCGCACCTGGAGCTTCACCACGCGCGGGAACGCGCCGTCCAGCAGTCCGTCGCCGTCGGCGTCACCATCGCCGGTCGCCTCCGCCTCGCCCACCCCGAGCGCTACCCCGGCCCCGAAAGCCGCGTCGCCCGGCCCGTCGCCGAGCCCCGCACCCACCGCGCTCCCCGCTGGGGTCGCCCGCCTCGATCCGGCGGCGATCGCACGCTGGCAGGCAGCGGACTACGACATCTGGCGCGGCGTGGCGCAGCGCACCTGGACCTGGGGGCCGGATGTCCTCGCGATCCGCCAGGAGCCCTACGCCGGTGTACCCGGCGGCGTCCGCACCGTCTACTATTTCGACAAGAGCCGGATGGAGATCAACGATCCGCAGGGGGATCGCACCGACCCCTGGTTCGTCACCAACGGCCTCCTCGTCCGCGAGATGCTCGCCGGGCAGGTGCAGACCGGCCCCGCGTCCACGACGCCGCTCGCCCCCCCAACCCTGCCGCTGGCGGGCGACGCGACCGATAATGGGGCGGTGACCTACGCGGCGCTCAGCACGGTCGCCACCCTGAGCACGGGGCAGAATGCCGCGCCCGACCGCAGCGGCAAGAGCATCACCACCACGATCGACGCGACCGGCGCGACCGCCGATCAGCCCTGGCTCGACGGCGCGGCGCACTACGGCTACTACGAGCCGACGCTGAGCCACAACATCGCCGATGTCTTCTGGAAGTGGCTCGGCGCGCAGCCGGTGGACTGGGTCTACGCGGTCGGCTACCCGCTCAGCGAGCCCTACTGGACGAACGCGAAGATCGGCGACGAGCACGTCTGGGTGCTGGTGCAGGCGTTCGAGCGGCGCGTCCTCACCTTCGTCCCGACCGCGCAGGATGGCTGGCAAGTCGCGGCGGGTAATGTCGGCGGGCATTATTATCAGTGGCGCTACGGCAGCGCACCCACGCTGACGCGCGTCACGCCGTAAGCGCGGCGAGCGCAGGGGGCCATACCGAGAGGGGCTGGGGCATGATGCCCCGGCCCCTTTCCTGCCCTAACGGTACTTTGTGGACTTCGGTGGAACGGCTTCGGCGAGTGTTCGCCAGGTGGGGGAATGGGCAGTACGTACTCGCGCGTCATGCCCGCGTGGGTCGCCTCCATCGGCCCGTTTTCGCCCTCGCATCCGAAGTCCACAAAGTACCGCTAATGCGCCGTTCCTCAGAAGCGGTAGAGTTACGGCCTAGATTGGAGGAGGAAGGAGGTCGCCATGCCGAAGTTTATCAAGGCCCGCGCGGCAGCGGATGAGCGAGAGGAACGGCGCATTCGTCGCCTCG
>JAABUU010004962.1_pt1 | contig 15282 bp, 15 predicted proteins | sample 5559301 | NCBI WGS metagenome assembly JAABUU01 (sample SAMN10711884, study PRJNA513360) | rock metagenome | isolation source: Antarctica rocks | place: Antarctica: Victoria Land, Richard Nunatak white | reverse complement strand
AGGTAGGAGCTGCTGCTGGTCGCTGCCGTTCAGCTCAGAGCTGGCAACCCGGGGCCGGACCGAGGCGTCCTTCGAGGTGGACGGACCTGGCACAAAGGGTTTCGAACAGAAATTGCGAGGTGCCGAGGATGGACAAGATCCCTGAAGGGTCGGGTGGGTGAGAGACAAACCGCGCCCAGAACTAGCGGCTTGGTGGCCGCAGGGCAGCGTCTGTGTCCCAATTGGAGTGCCCAGAGTGCTTTCGCGCCGTTCAGGGTGGCCTCTGCCGGGTTGGCGCGCTCGCGCGGTAGGGTACGGGCCTTGATACGCTGAAGGTCAGGAGGCCCGATGGACGTTAACCGTCGATGCCGGGTGGCCCTGGGGGTGATAGCGGCGGTGGCTTTCGCTGCGGCGTTGCAGACCCCGGTGGCGCTGGCCGCCCCGCTGCCGACGGTCCTGACCGATGCTCAGATCGCGGCAATGTCCCCGGTGGCGCAGGCTCAGTACCTGGATCCGCTTCGTGCCGTCGCGGCCGCTCTGAGCGCATCGGGGAGGGGCGACGTCGGCATCTTCTCGCAGGTGGTTCTGGACCCGAACCGCCATCAGGTGGACCTGTACGTGACGGACCCGGCTCGGGCTGCGCCAATGATCATGGCGGCAGGCGAGTCAGGTGCTGCCGTAGATGCTCGGGGAGGCATCATCCAGGTCCGCAAGGCCGCCCATACGATCCAGGAATTGGATGCCGCCCGCTCGGTCTACCTTTCCGAAGATCATCCGTTCGAGACCTACGCTATCGGCCCAGCCCTGGGCGGGTCGGGGCTGGATGTGGAAGTGGCGAACCCGCAGCTGGCCGCAAAGCAGAGCAGCGGCGTACGTGTTGGAGTGAAAATCACTTTCGTACACGGGTTCCGCCGCGTCTTCAAAATCTACGACACCTCGGCGGAGCGACTGGGCACCTCACAATCGCCGGGGCAACCCGTCGGCCCTGGATGGGCGGCGGTGAAGTGGCACGACAGCACCCCGTTCATCGGTGGGGACGTCATCACTCCGGACGGTCGCAGGTACTGCACGGCAGGCCTACCCGCAGTGCGGCCCAGCGACCACCATCCCATTATGATTACCGCGGCGCACTGCTTCTCCGTCGGCCAACACCCTTTCACCGGCGGCGGACCCACGTGGAGTTGGGGCAGCGGACACACGGGCAACTTCGTCGGCGCCGTCACCGGCCGCATCCAACAGTGGGACGCCGAAACCCTCGATGGGGCCGACAACAACGCCGATGAAAGCGACACCGCCGGATGGAAACCCCTCACCAGCGCCGCGTACTCCTACGTCGGTGACTTTGTCTGCCATTCCGGCGCCCGGTCCGCCTACCTCGGTCACGGCACGCCGTGCGGCATCAAGGTCACCAATCAGGACCTGTGGTTTTCCATCGGCGGCTACAGCACCCGAGGCGTTGAAGGCGTAGACGTCAACGGTTGGGGGTCCGTCAACGGTGATAGCGGCGGCACTGTCTTCGCCCGCACAGATGCCAGCAACAATCGCCAGGCCCGCGGCATGGTCTCTGCTGGGGGCACCGACGGAACCCCGGATCAGAAGAGAGTCGACTGGCCAGAAGCACCTGATATCTTGCGCGCCGACAAACTCCAGCTGAACCCCATCACGTAAGAGTGGGCAGTGCCGTCCGGGGCGTCCTACTATCCGATCATGGATCTGGTGGCCACCATCACCTGGTCATCACCGGTGACATTTCCCGGCTTACGCGGCGAGGTGAGTTCTCTATCCGAGACAACGACGGCCACTTGATGATCGGAGTTCCACAGGCTCGACCAGGACACACCGCCGCATGGCATGCCCACAGGAGCAGCCAAAGTGGCCGTGTAAGGGTGGGTCGGATCAATCCTGACGGTTTGTAACACTTTGCTCCCCACCGGCGGGTGTGCCGTGCTGTCCCCCGTGACATCCTGCCCCGCCACGATCCTGCCGTTCCTGAGAACCAATACGCGCGGTCGGCCAGGGGGGACCCCGACATCCAGGGCGACGGTCGAGACCAGTCGGTACATGACCACCGGAGCGCCGTTGGGTGCCCCCTTCACACCAGGAATGGAAACCTTCACCACCGCCTGAGGCGTGCCCCCATCAGTTGGCGGTTCAATTGCCTGGCCGCAGGTATAGGAGCGAACCAGGATCTGACCCGATGGTGCGGAGCTACGAATGGACGGCCCGGTGATCGCGGGCACCGGCGACGCACCCAGGAGTGCCGAGTGACCGCGGTGGCTAATCAGGATCGCCACGCCCACGCTGATGGCAACAATCAGGGCAGCAGCACCGCCCGCCAGCACTAGCGAGCGGCCGCTGTTCCTTCGGTGTCCTGCTGCACGGCTCGACCTGACCGCCGCGTCGACGGTCGCGTTGATTGCTCGGGCCTCCACGTCGGTGACCTCCGCGGCGGCGCGTAGCAGTCGCTCCACCTCGGGTAGACCGAAGGTGCTCATTGCCTCAGCTCCCGTTCCATCGCGCGCCCCACCGTTGCCAGGCCGCGCGAGATAGTTGACTTGACCGTGCCGATGGAGACCCCGAGACCCGCTGCGATCTCACCATCGCTCATCTCACCCCAATAGCGCAGGGCGACCATTTGCTGTTGACGCTTGGGCAACTGCCGGACAGCGGTGACGACCGTGCGATACTCCACGGCGCGAATTACGGCCGAGTCTGCCGAGGGCGCAGTGAGGGGCTCGAAGGCACGATTGGCCCAACGCACTTTCCGTCGTCGGTGATAAGTGCGGGATCCGTTCACCACGGACACCCGTAGATAGCCCGCGGCGTGAGCCCGGTGTTCCAGCGACCCCCAGCGGGCCTGCAAATTAGTGAAGGCGTCATGGACAATGTCCTCAGCCACTGAACGATCCTGCGTGAGCAACATCGCCAATCGAAGGAGTCCAACTCGTTCCGTGCGGTACAACGTCTCCAAGTCGATCTCCGAAGCGGTACTTGCCCCGGCCATCTGCACCACCCCACCGATCGACCATGTTATGGCATGCGCCCCATTGGGCCGCGCCCGTCTGTTGTACACGCACGGCAGGTCCAAAAGTTGAGCGCTCCCTGAGATTGCGTGAAAGTGGTCAACGCGATTGTTCCTGTGCCTGGCCTTGGGCGCGATCGCGCCCCGACCTCGATGTCGAGCAGCACTCCCCCGTCAGCGCCCTGGGTCGTTGCCAGGAGTGTTGACTGCGTTGTCGACGCCGACCGTCGTCGTGGTCGACTTGGCGATGCCCAGACCGAAGAAGTATGTGTCCAGGGCGCCCTGACCGAATCCGCCGCCGATTTCCATGATCGCCAGCGTTTGCCCGGCGCCGTCGGTGCCCCACGGCATCCGGCGGATCTTCGCCGAGTCCAGCGGCTTGAACGTCGCGCCCGCCGCCGCGGCGGCGAATCTCAATCGGGCGCGGGCTTGCGGCCGGTCGTCCGATTCCAAAACAGCTGTTAGGACTTTCTCCGCCCGGTTCGGCGCCGACCCCGCAGACGTCGACCGGGTCACCCGCATCGTAACCGAGGGAGGGGCCACGGTGATCCACAGCCATCCGCTTCGAGGCGACTGCGGATATTCCGGAAGCGCTGGCATCCTGCAGGCACTCTTCGGCACCACCCTGCGACAGGCGCACGTCACGAACCCGGACGGATGGATCGTCGACGTCCGGCACCGCATCGGCCACCTCAGCGTCCCTGCCACGCTGGCCGGGTGGTCCAGTACCGACAGGAACCCTGCGCGGTGAGCGACCAACCGGGGCGGAAGGTCGCCGCGCTACTGGTGATTCACCGCCACCGGTGCCGTCGGCGCACGCAGCGTCGCGCGCAGGGCAACCGCTACCGATACGGGCTGGACACGCTCGATGCCTTGTAGGGCAGAGTGTTACGCCTGTCGGCGAAACACGAGGAGCATGACGTCGCTGGCACGCTTCAAGTTCAAATACGGCGTCAGCGTCCACAACACGGCGAACGCCGCGACGGGGTGGCCAAGTTGGGGAAGGTGGCCGACGGCCGTGGCCGGAAACCGGTGCTGCCGAAAGAGAAGATCGACGAGATCGTGGATTTGACCCGCAATTCCACGCCGGCAGGTGAGACGCATTGGTCGGTGCGGACGATGGCGAAAAAGGTGGGTGTGTCGCCGGCGACGGTGCAGCGGATCTGGGCGGCGCGTGGGTTGAAACCGCATTTGGTGAAGACGTTCAAATTGTCCGCCGACCCGAAGTTCGAGGAGAAGCTGATCGACGTGGTCGGGTTGTATCTCGATCCGCCGGAGAAGTCGATCGTGTTGTGCATGGATGAGAAGTCATCGGTGCAGGCGTTGGACCGGACGCAGGCGTCGTTGCCGATGGTCAAGGGGAGAGCGGCGACGATGACTCATGACTACAAGCGCAATGGCACTACGACGTTGTTCGCAGCGTTGGACGTGCTGACCGGGAAAGTCATCGGATCGTGCCTGCCCCGGCACCGGCATGAGGAGTTCCTGAAGTTCTTGAACACCGTCAACAAGGAAGTTCCGAAAGGACTTCAGGTGCACATGATCCTGGACAATTATGCGACCCACAAGCACGCCGATGTGCAGCAGTGGTTGGCGAAGCACAAGCGGTTTCACCTGCATTTCACCCCGACGTCGTCGTCCTGGTTGAATCTAGTTGAGCGGTGGTTTCGAGAATTGACGGACAAGGCATTGCGGCGCGGTGTGTTTCACAGCGTCCCCGATCTGGTCACAAAAATTCAGGAGTACCTGGATGCGCATAACGACCAACGGAAATCGTTCGTGTGGACCGCGAAGGCCGAGGACATCCTGGCCAAGGTGCAGCGCGGTCGCGTCGCCCTCCAAGCAGTTAATCAAAACTGAGACACTGCACTAGGTGCCCGTCACCCGCCGCCGCGGCGCATCACGGTTACCGCACCGGCGCGAACCCCGGGATCTTCTGTCCCAGCCAGTGCAGCGTCTGCGGGAAGAGATCCACCCACACACTCATCCGGTGGCCGGCATTGGTGAGGACATCGGCGGTGACCGACAGGGGCGGCCGCGCAATGCGGAGCAGTTCCTTGGTGGTGCCGTAAGACATCGGGTCAGTCTTCGACGTTTGTATCCATAGCGCGATTCGGGGTGGATCGCGGCGGGCCAGCGCGACCATGTCGTATTCCCGGCCCTGGGCGCTGGTCGAGGTGAACGGACGATAGTTTTTCTCGAAAGTCGGCTGAAAGTATCCGCCGAGGCTGATCGCAGCGCCGAAAACGTTCGGGTGCCTCATCGCCAACATGCCGGCACACCAACCGCCGGCGCTGAACCCCATGGTGGCCCACGCTCCGCGGTCCACCTTGACCCGCAGATGAGCATCGACCCAGGCAGGAATGTCCTTGGACAGCCAGTCCTCCATTCGGGGCGCCCTGGCGCCCCCGTTGACGCATTCGGTGTCGATTCCGCGCGGGTCAAAGTTGGGCATCACGAGAATCGCATTGCCGATGTTCCCGTTGGCAACCTGACCGGCCAGCACCGAGCCTAGGTCGAGGCTGTTCGAGAATTGAGCTGGTGAACCAGGGATGCCATGGAATGCTTCGATCACCGGGAATCCTTGCCGACTGGCGCCCGGTGAGGTGTACGCGGCGGGGAACCACACCGTCACCTGACCGCTCACCCGGCTGACCGGCCCGCGGATCGTGTAGGTGTGGTATTGCCCGTTAGGCCCGGGTGTTCCGACGAGCCCGAGATTGCGGTCGCGCATCGGTGACGCCGCCGTTGCGCCACCGCTCTGATCGCCGCCGGACCAGTGTCCGGCGGCTGCGTCGGACGGTGCGGCCCCGGCCGCCTGGATCTGGTCTACCTGAGCGGTTCCGACCAGTCCGGCGCCGAGGTCGGCCCAGTTCGCATACCAGCCGTACTGGCTGTTCAGGGTCGCTCCGAGCGCGGCGACCGCGAGCACGACCACGGCCAGCTGGTGTCCGATTCGCCGCAGGACGGCGGTCCAACCGCCACCCGCCACTTTCGGCCAGGAAACAATCGTCCAGACGAAAGCGCCGACGGCGACCGCCCACAGCAGCCACACCACCGTCGAATCGGTCAGTGACACCCAAACACCTCCTCTTGCAGGTTTGTATCGTCACAGCCGCAGATGTGCCCATCATGTGCGAGCCGTGGGTTTTCACGCCGAGTGTTGCCGGTCCCGCGGATCGGGTGCCGATCGATCGGGCGCCGATTGATCGGCACCTGGAACATAAAGCACGCGGCGGCCCGATGACGCACCGCGAGCAGAGGCCGACGGCCCGGCATCCGAACAGCAGTTCGTGGGTCGCAGCTCACCCCGCGCGGGCCCCCACCTGTAACGGAGCTCACACTTGCTAGCATTGTGCAAGGCTTTTAAGCGCCGGAGTGACCACTTGGTCCGACCCAAAATGCAACTTCTTCGAATCCGGCCGGGACAAGGAGCGGGTGTTGGCAGGCTGCGGTCACGTGCGTCGGGGGCTCCGTGCGGCGATCGTGACAACGTTGAGCGCTGCGATCGCTGCTGCGATCCTGCTGGCACCGTCCGGCGATGCGGTCGGCGGCGAACTTCAGGCCACCGTGTCAGATCCGGATCGGACTGTGGGGCCGTTATTTTCCGGCGGATTGGCAGCCGACCACAAATGCACGGCCAGCGTGCTCAGTGCGGGCCGGGACCTGCTACTGACAGCGGCTCATTGCCTGGTGGGCACAGGTGCCGGAGTGCAGTTCGTGCCCGGTTACGACGGCACGGCCGCTGAGCCGACGCCATACGGGGTCTGGACGGTGACGCGGACCTGGGTTCCGGCGGGTTGGTTGGCGAACCAGGATCCGGATCATGACTATGCCATTCTGCAGGTCACGGACCTCGACGTCGGGGGACGATCCGCATCGATCAACGAAACTACGGGCGGAAACGACATTTCGGTTCCGTTGTTTGGACCACCGAGCCGACGGGTGACGGTCGAAGCCTACAATGCCGGTTCGGATGACGCCCCGATCAGGTGTACCGCATCGGCAGATCTCCATCAAGCTATCCCGAGCTTCGGGTGCGAAGGTTACTCAGCGGGGACCAGCGGAGCGCCGTGGTTGCAGGACACCGGCTTCGCGGGGCGCCGGGTGGTGGTCGGCGTGATCGGCGGCTCCTTTCAGGGTGGCTGCTTGGATTCGGTGTCCGACTCTCCGAAATTCGACGGGGACGTAGTCGCGTTGTTGCTGCGAGCGACGCTGAATCTGCGGCCGGACGATGTGCCGGCCGCCGGGGACAACGGCTGCTGATTCCCCGGCGGTGTGATCGGCCGCTTCGGCGTCTTTTGAACGCACAGCGGGTTCACGTCGTTGGTAGTAGCTTGCCCAGCGTGCTCACCAGTGGAAGTGATCCGTCCAAGAGGGCGGCTGAAGTGGACCCTGTGCGCCGCGGACAGGAGCGCCTCGCGCGACTGACCGTGCTGGTGTACTTCCTGTCCTCGGTGCTCACGTTGGCCTCGTGGCCACTGGGCCGATTCACGTCTGGGCAGAGCTGGGTTGAAACCGTTGGTGATGTGTTGAATCTGCCGCTGGCCTACGGATTGTTTGGGGCCGTGCTGCTGTTTTTGTTGACCGGCGCGTTGTTGCGGCGAAAACGGTTCGCCGTCTGGATCGTCATCGTGTTGCAGTTGATCGGGGTCGCGCTGGCTCTTGTTTTGACGGCGCAGTCGGTGTGGGGCCACCGGCCCCCTCCACGCGGTGTGGAGGCGAATCTGGGTTCGCAGTTGAGCATCTACGCGGGCGGTCTGTTCGGCGCGCTGGCCGCCATTGGCTTGGTATGGGCCAGGCCGGCGTTCCCGGCGCGCCGCTCGCCAGGATCGCGGTGGGCCACGTTGCTGACCCTTGCCGCGGGCATGGGCATCTCGATCCTGTTGGCCATCGTTCTCGCTGCGTCTTTCGGCGGGTCTTTGGCCCATCCGTTGACACCGGTGGTGCAGGGTGTGCGAGCTGCGTTGGGTTTGGACGGGCTCACCGGCCGCCCGGCTGGAATGCGGCATCTCCCCGGCTGGATCACCTGGCTTGCCAGCACGGTCTCGGCGGTGGTCGTGTTGGCTGCGGTTGCTGTGTTCCTGCGGTCAGGGCAGGACCGGCAAACACCCGACGCCCGCACGGAGCTGGCCATTCGAAAACTGCTGTTGAACGGCCACGACGACTCGCTGGGCTATTTCGGGACACGGCGCGACAAAAAAGTACTTTTCGGCCCGGACGGCCGGGCGGCTATCACCTACCGCGTGATCGCATCGGTTGCGTTGGCATCGGCTGATCCCGTTGGTGATAAAGACGCCTGGCCCGGCGCGATCAACGCGTGGCTAGGTCAGGCCCGCACATACGGGTGGGTTCCAGCGGTGTTGTCGCCCGGCAAGGAAGCGGCGCAGGCCTATGTCAACGCCGGCCTGCGAGCGATCCCGTTGGGGGACGAGGCGATCATCGACGCAGCATCGTTCAGTCTCGCCGGACCGGCGATGAAGACGGTCCGCCAGGCGGTCTTCAAGGTGCAGCGCGCCGGCTACACCGTTTCGATTCGCCGCCACCGGGACATCGGTCCGCAGGAAATGAACGAATTGGCGCACTGCGCTCAGACCTGGCGTGGTGACGCTCCGGAACGAGGATTTTCGATGGCGCTGTCCCGGCTCGGCGATCCCGCTGACGGGTCCTGTCTGATGGTGGTCGCCCACCGGCCGGACGGGCAGGCGGCCGGGCTGCTGTCGCTGGTTCCTTGGGGTCGAGCCGGGGTGTCGCTGGATTTGATGCGACGCGATCGGGACAGCATCAACGGATTGGTAGAGACGATGGTGACTGCACTGATCGATCGCAGGTCCGAGTTCGGGCTCCGCCGCCTTTCCCTGAATTTCGCCATGTTCCGGACGGTCTTCGCCGCGGCGGAAGAATTCGGTGCCGGCCCTGTCACCAAGCTGAACAATGCGGTGCTCAGCGTATTTTCCCGGTTCTTTCAGCTGGAGTCCCTGTATCGGTCGAATGCAAAGTACCAACCCATGTGGGTTCCACGCTACCTCTGCGTCGATTCACCGCTGTCGCTGCTCCGGGTATCCGTCGCCGCCGGGGTGGCCGAGGGTTTCCTGCCGCAGTTCGGCCGTCGGGAACGACTGTTGGCGACTCCGGCGGAGCCATGGTTGATCAGCGCCATCGCCGACGCTGAGACGCGGGCCGCGAACCGGCCAGCAGCGCCATTGAGGCGACCTCGCGAGCAGGAACGGATCCGGCGGGATCGGCTGGCGGTGCTCGGAGCCGCCGGCATGCCTGCGTATCCGTTCGAGGTTGCGCGCAGCGGCGCGCTCACAGATGTATTGGACAACCCGGACGGCACAACTGTAAGCCTGACCGGTCGGGTCGAGGCGATGCGCGACTTCGGAGGAGTGTGTTTCGCCGATCTGGTAGGCGAAGGTGGGCGTGTCCAGCTACTACTGGAGCGCACCCGGTTGGAAAACCGCAACGGTGACGGGCCGCCGGGCGGAGCGCTGGCCCTGTGGCGCAGCGCTGTCGATCGGGGCGACCTGGTCAGCGCCACCGGCGCGCTGGGATACAGCAACAATGGCCGGCGGTCGCTGATCGTGTCCAGCTGGCAGATGGCGGCCAAGTCGCTCACGCCACTGCCCAATCGGCGAACCGGGCTGACCGATCCAGAGGCGCGCTTGAGGAACAGATCAGTGGACCTCATCGTCAACTCGGATGCCGCAGCCTCGCTGGCCGCCCGGAGTGTCGCCGTGGCCGCGTTGCGCCAGGCCCTGTCTGACAGAGGCTTTCGGGAAGTTGAAACGCCCATACTGCAGAACGTGCACGGTGGTGCGACAGCGCGACCGTTCACAACGCACATCAACGCCTACGACCGAGAGCTCTACCTTCGTATCGCCCCCGAACTGTTCCTCAAACGGCTGATCGTCGGAGGTAGCGGTCCTATCTTCGAAATAGCCCGCAACTTTCGCAACGAGGGTGCAGATGCCACACACAATCCGGAGTTCACCTCGGTGGAGGCTTATCTGCCCTTCGCGGACTACACCACCATGCGAACCATCACCGCCGAGGTGATCCGGTCGGTGGCCACCGCTGTGCACGGGACGCCGATCGCGCTGCGGCCAGGCAGCTCCGGCGTTCTACAACCGGTCGATTTGACCCCGCCGTTCGCCGTGGTGGGCGTGCACGAAGCGGTGAGCGCAGCCTGCGGCGTATCGGTCGACCCTGGAACACCGGCCGAAACGCTGCAGTCCATCGCCCACGCCCAGACGGTTCCCGCGCACGAAGGAATGACTGCCGGCGAAATTGTGGTGAGCCTTTACGAAAAGCTGGTCGAGCCGCAAACTGTACTGCCCACGTTCTACACCGACTTCCCCGTCGAAAGCTGCCCATTGACCCGGGCCCATCGCGTCGACCCGCGACTGGCCGAACGGTGGGACCTGGTTGCCTTCGGCATGGAAATTGGAACCGCGTACACAGAACTGATCGACCCGGTCGAGCAGCGCGCACGCCTCACCGCGCAATCACTGCGAGCCGCGGCAGGCGACGAGGAAGCGATGCAAATCGACGAGGAATTCCTCGGCGCCCTCGAGGTGGGAATGCCGCCGACCGGTGGCCTGGGACTGGGCGTCGACCGCGTCGTGATGATGCTGCTGGGGGTGCCGATCCGCTCCGTCCTGGCCTTCCCATTCGCCCGACCCCGGCCCCGAAATCCCGGTGTCACAGGGCCGCGTGCACAACTTCTCCGTCTCCCTTGACAGCTTCGCCACCGGCGAGGGCAGTCCCTTGACTCGCCGTTCGGGCACGCCGGCACTCGACTGTTGGAGTGGGCATTCGAGACCCACACCTTCCGTCGCATGCACGGCGAGTTGGACGGGTCGACCGGTAATGTTGCCATTGGTTCAAAGAATCCCGGGAGTCTGTCGCACAGAACACAAAATAGGAGTCTCGAATTTACTGCTGGTACCCATTGGTCATGGTCGACTTAAGAAAAGATGCCGCACCAGCGTCAACGCTTTTGAGGTAATCGCCGAGGATTCTCTCCAGTAGGTCAATCCCGTAGTCGACCTCGTTCGGATCGTTCAGGGAACGAAATGACGATGCCCAGACCGCCTGATGATCGATGACGCCGATTAAGCCGTTGGCGTCCGTGTGATGCCAGATCTTCCTCACCCGGTCGAACATCGAGTATGGCAACCGAACCCATTCACTGCCGAAATAGATGTACTTGCCGCCTGGGACCGTTGCGGCCGAGCGGGCAGAGTTCGACTCGGTGGTGTCCCGTGCCGGTGCTGACATGCGGAAATTACACAGCATGCGCCGCGGGGCGACGAAACTGGGGCGTGCATCTACCAGGCCACCAAGTCCACTCGGGTCATAGAGAGTTGATCGCCGATTCGATGGCTGTCAAAGCGACGATTTTCTGGGGCAAGCTGGCGGTGTCCCACTTCCAGGAAGTGGGACGGGGCAGCCGAGGCCGCTGGTCGTCAGGCTCACCCAACCGGTGCTGGGCCACTACTTGTCGGCAGTGGCGCCCGAACCGCAGCCGCAGGTCTGCGTCGCCTGCTGCGACTGTGTGGCCGTTCCTGCTGCTGCTGCTGTTTCGCGTCTCGACCCGGGCACGGCACCGCCGGCCCTGGTCGCACGCTGCCGTACCGCTGCCGCTCGTTTACACCCCGGGGATTGTGTCGGTTCGGAGTCGGGCTTGGTGTCGAGGCCGAGATCGCGGGAGCAATGATCGAATCCTGTGGATCTGCCGGGCAGGACGTACCTTCCTGATAGACCCAGTCCGGGTGGGAAGCGACTGCGGAGAAGGCCCGCTGTCAGCGGGTCAGCTACGCGACGAGAAGACGAACATGTGTGAGCCACTGCTGACGCACCGAAACATAGAACGATGACATCGAAACCGGCGATTGTGGGGATCGCCGGGAAACGGATGCGACTGGATGTGCATGTTTGGGAGCAACTGGTCAGCCCCCCTGGTAAATGTGTAAATGCACACCCGGTGCGCGAAGGCTTGAATGAGCTTGACCATATTATCCTGGTCGGGTTTGTGGGAACCTCAACACGGCGCCCACGCCCGGGCTCCGTGTCCGGAGTGATTCGGTTTCGTTCCGCCGCGTCCAAGGAGCGGTATCGAACCCACTCCGAGGAGCCGTCGCGATTTCGCGGCCTGGCGACGACCAAGGCGGCGGGTTCACGGAACCCGAGTCGCAACGCCCTCTCCGTCCTGGCCGAGCGCTCGCCGGCGAACGACCGACCGGCGAGTTCGGCCCAAGGTGAGGTAGGTGGGGTCGGATTAGGAGATACAGTCCGTTCGTGGTGTGTCTGCAGTGACTTCAGCGAGGGGAACGGTTGTGCCTGCCCACGTGAATTCCGATACCTGGGTGGTGGTGCCGACCTTCAATGAAGGGCCGGTCGTGGGGGGAGTCCTCAAGGAATTGCTGTCCTGGTTTCCGAATGTGGTGGCGGTCGATGACGGCAGCAGCGACAACTCGGCGACGGAGATCGTCGGCTCCGGGGCGCGGCTGGTGCGACACCCGATCAACTTGGGAGCCGGGGCCGCCATGGAGTCGGGTCTTCAGTTCGCCCTGCTCGACCCGAGGGCCCGCTACTTCGTGACTTTCGATGCCGATGGTCAGCACCGCGTCGAGGATGCAGTGGCGATGGTGGCCAGACTGCGCAACGGCGAGCACGACATCCTGCTCGGGTCCCGCTTCATGGGCGCTTCGCAGGGCATGCCACGGTCTCGGCGCCTCATGCTGCACGCCGCCCGCATCTTCGAGACCCTGTCTTCCGGGGTGTCGCTGACGGACGCGCACAACGGGCTGCGCGCATTCAATCGGACCTTCGCGGAGAAGGTTCGGTTCCGCATGCGCGACATGGCGCACGCCAGCGAAATGCTCCGCTTGATCCGTTCGACCGGAGCCCGCTGGGCCGAGCAGCCGGTGACGATTCTGTACACCGACTACTCCCGCGGCAAGGGCCAAAGGTCCATCAACTCCGTCAACATCGCAGTCGATGTTTGGCTCAATTATCTGCTCGAGGAGCGTAAACGCTGATGGAGCCCATCAAGGTCATCCTGGTCGTCGCCTTTATCGTCATCTTGTTCTGGGCGTTTCGGCACCGTCGTCGGGTGGGTCTGCGCGCAGGGACCAGAGTGGCCTTGTTGGTGTTGACCGCGTTCGCGGTCGCCTCGGTCATCGACACGGCGATTCCCCAACAGGCCGCCGACCTTCTCGGCGTGACACGCGGTACGGACCTGGTCCTGTATTTGTTGGTCGTGGTGTTCGCGTTGAGCAGCGCCGGGCTGTATTTCCGCTGTCGGGACATCCAAGCCCAGGTGGCCGACCTGGCACGTTCGATGGCACTTCGTGAAGCGATCATCACCGGTGGTCCCCCGGGCCACCGGGAATGACCTCGTCACCACCCGGCCCAGGACTGCTGGCCCAAATTCGATCTCATCCCGCTCCACGATTCGCCGTGGTCGGCGGTATCAGCTTGGCCGCGGACATCGGAACGCTGGCTGCGTTGCATGGCGTTTTGCACGTCGCATTGTTGCCCGCGACGTCGATCGCCTTCGTGGTGTCCTCGTTGATCAACTTCGGGTTCAACCGGCAGTGGGTGTTCACCGGCGGCCGCACTGGACGCGCCAGAAAACAGATCTTGCGCTTCTACGCGCTGGTCGTGTTGAACCTGTTGAGCACGCTGTTGATCACCGGTGGCCTGACCGCGCTCGGGCTGATGTATCTGATTGCCAAGCTGGTGGCCGCGGTCGCCAATGCGGTGGCCAACTTCTTCCTCTACCGCGGCTGGGTCTTCAAGTGAACCAACCGTTGCACCCAACGAACGAAACCCATTCTGCCGACACCGACCGACTGCCGACCGGTGTGGTGGCCGGCGCCGACGCCGTTCCGAGTCACCAACACGACCGTTCGGTCGTCGATGATCCGGACGAAATCGCCGCACCCGATGACTGGTCGCCGGTCCGGCCACCCCTCCCGCGGCCCGGGATAGCAGTGACGATCCGTCGTATCGTGCTGCTGCTGCTGATCACTACCGCCGCGACAGCCGCCATCGTGAGCTACCAGGTCGGCCACAGTCGGTCACTGAGCCCGGTGGACGAGCTCACCTATGTCGACTACCTGGCCAAGGTTGACACCGGACACTTCGTCATCAGCCGCGGTGAGCAGTTGGGTCCGTACGCGTCGAATGCGATCGCGTGTCGAGGCATTCTGCCGAGCGTTGCGCCGCGTCCGACGGTTTGCGACAGCCATTCGGGATATCTGTACCCGGCGCGGAACACTGCCGACATCGATCCGCCGACCTACTACGTGCTGACCGATGTCGGCGCCCGAGCACTCATGGCCGTCGGGGTGACCCGCGACCTCGTCGACGCAGGACGGCTGGTCGGGATCTTCTGGGGAGGCGCCGCTCTAGCGGCGGTTTTCTGGCTGTGTCTGCTGCTGGGCGCCTCGCGGACCAGCGGCGCGCTCGTGTGCGCGGCCGCATTGACAACGACCGGATTCTGGAAATCGTGGACCCACGTCACCCCTCACGCCAGCGACGTGCTCATCGGCGCGCTGGTCAGTGTCGCCGTCCTGCTCTGGGTCAGGCGCGAAGCGCCCGGGTGGCTGTTGTTGCTGGTCGGCGCTGCACCTGTCATGTTCAAAGCGTCCGACGTGACCGTCATCGCTGCTGTCATCGTTTTCCTGCTCGCGCTGGCCCTGTGGCCAGGATTCGGAACCGCCGCGGGTCAACGCCGCCTGCGCTCAAGACGCGAACTTCTTCTCGGGACGGCGATGATCGTCGCCGGTTTAGCGGCGGCGACCCTTCTCTGGCTGCTGGTGCGTGGCCACTACTCGCTGTCGGCCGTCAACGACTTCCCCCAGTTCAACGCGAACAGGTTCCAATTGAAGTGGCTCCTGGACAGTCTGGGCACTTTCGCCCAGTCCTTCCAGAGTCTGTCCACCACCGGGCTTGCACCGATCTTCGTGATCTGGATGTTCGGCAGCGTCGTCCACCAGCTCTCCGACCGCTCCGACAGCCTCGAAGTTCGCAGTCTGTCGTTCGCCGCCCTGACCGTTGCAATCTTCGGCGCTTGGCTGTACGTCGTCAGCAACTACGTCCTGTTGCATCAACGCGTCGTCATCCCCGCCAGGTACGGAACAACTCTGATGCCCGTTCTACTAGATGAGTGATTCCAAGGGGTCAGTGGTCGTAGGCGATCAGTGAACGTTTTGTTGGGGCGCCGATGATGTCGTTGTGCCATACCGCCACGGTCAGGGCCAGGACGC
>JAABUU010004959.1_pt1 | contig 15285 bp, 12 predicted proteins | sample 5559301 | NCBI WGS metagenome assembly JAABUU01 (sample SAMN10711884, study PRJNA513360) | rock metagenome | isolation source: Antarctica rocks | place: Antarctica: Victoria Land, Richard Nunatak white | reverse complement strand
TCTCATCATATTTCTTGACGAGCGCATTGAAGAAACTTCTATCATTTAGTAGATGCTTTTTCATCATATTTCTCGATGAGCACATTGAAAAAAGATAACTCAAATTGATAAAGACTTCTCAACTACATTGCTGTTAGAACTGATTACTGCTTTTAGAGCTGAATGCTTTTGATAAAACTGATCACTGCTGCTAGAGCTGAACATAGATGAAAACAGATAGATTTCAAAACATCAATCTTCTCAATCTCAATTACTAGATCAAATCTTGATATTTTTCAATTATTTTTGAAGCATTGAATTCAGCTCAATCAGAGCTATGATTGTGTCTTTCAAAGTATGTTAAGTAGTCAATGTGCATATGTTGATTCAAGCGTAGAAAGAATTACTACTAAATGAGTGATCATTCAGCGTAGTGAATCTTCTCAATCTCATTTACTAGATCAAATCTTGATATTTTTGAATTATTTTTGAAGCATTGAATTCAGATTTATCAGAACTACAATTATGTCTCTTAATGTATGTAAAATAGTTGACGCATATAAATCAATTTAAGCGGGAAAAATTGATGATTTTGATGTTCAAACTGATTCGCGTTAGCAAAATTCTTTAAAATCGCAATGTTCAACATTTTTCTACAAATGCACTTTGATGTCTTTAAGTTTAATATTATGCTTATGAATACAGTTAACTGAAAGAAATAAGATCTGAAAGTTTGAAGAAAATCTGTTAGAGATCAGCATAGAGCGAGTCATATGAGTGTAATGTAATGAGTATATAAATGCTAAGAAAGAAAAGTATCTAGAAGAAAAGAATTGACTATTTATATGACTCAGAAGAACATAAGCTAATTCTGAATAGAGTTGATCTCAAAACAACTCTATAGTCTAGCAACAAGCGATCAATGATAGTCATCAACATAGTCATCAACATAGCTATCAACATAGATGCGTAGCTAGAATCATAATCTTATTTTCTCTCTTCAACGATTCATGTTTGCATGAATGTATTTTCTTAGTCTTGTGTAGAATCGAAATGTCTATTGTAGCAGACTCACTATGCAAGATAGAATGATGTCATTGTAGCAGACTCACTAGTTGCACATGAATGTATGATCAGATTCACTGATGAGTAGAGCGATGAGAGTGAGTAGATCATTGCATTGATCGTGTCATTGAAGCAGACTCACTGATTGACTTGCTCATTGAAGAGATCGACTTTGAACTCGTCATTGTAGCAGACTCACTTTGAGTGTCGTTCAAGCAGACTAACTATCGAGTGACTGACTCGATGACGAGATCAATATCGAACACATCTTTGTAGCAGACTCACTGTTGAGATTTTGATATAGAAACAAGCTCATGAATTTGCTTATTATCAAAGATGATCGTGTCATTGAAGCAGACTCACTAGTCGACTTGCTCATTGAAGAGATCGACTTTGAGCTCGTCATTGTAGCAGACTCACTAGTTGCACATGAATGTATGATCAGATTCACTGATGAATAGAACAATGAGAGCGAGTAGATCATTGCATTGAGAATAGATGTCATTGAAGCAGACTCACTAGTTGCACATGAACTGATAGACGAATCGATTCACTGATAGATAGAGCGATGAGAAGATCATTGCATTGACAAAAGATGTCATTGTAGCAGACTCACTGAGAGTTTGCTTCTCAAGATAGAGACTTCACGCAGTTCTAGACTGATTTCTTTGATTGCTCTTTGAGATAGAGACTTCACGCAGTCATAGACTGATTTCGTTTAATTGTTCAACAAATTCGAAGAATTTCTTGCGAATCTGAATGAACGATTAATTCGCTGATCTTTGATCTAGTCGAATGATTTCAATCGTTTGTTTATACTCGCTGATCAGCGCACGAGTGAAGAAAGATGAGTGCTGCTGCACGAACGCAAGTCGCTAGATCAAAGTCAATAGAGAGTTGAAAAACTACTAGCAGAAGCACTCAAAAAAATCGATGCAGATTATTTCACTTCGTCTGTAACGAAGAAGCATTTATATAATGTTAGAGATCAGCATAGAGCGAGTCATATGAGTGTAATGTAACGAGTATATAAATGCTAAGGAAGAAAAGTATCTAGAAGAGAAGAGTCGACTATTTATATGACTCAGAAGAACATAAGCTAACTCTGAATAGAGTTGATCTTGAAACAATTCTATAGTCTAGCGACAAGCGATTGATGATAGTCATCAACATAGTCATCAACATAGCTATCAACATAAATGCGTAGCTAGAATCGTAACAAAATTGACTCAGAAAGTTAAATGATACTCAATCTTTGAAAACAGTGATATTAAGCTCTTTGTTTTCAAGTTCTCGCTTAATTTTCTCTTCAAAAACAATGATACTCAGCTTTGAATATCATTACTCATTTAAGATAAAAGTTATAAATTCATTACTTGATAACACAGTGTCAATTCTATTGTTTCAACTGCATGAAGCAATTGTATAAATGACGAGTGATTTTCTTTTTCAAAAAGTTTTGTTCACTCAATATAAATAGCATAAAGTTTCTTATGAATTAAGTTTAAATCAATGTCATAAGAATGTATGAATTACAATTACAATTACATTACTTACTACATTACTCACTACATTATTCATTATACTACTAACTTTATTACTTACTACATTACTTACTATTTATTACATTATTTACTATATATTCTTATTATCACAAACTTTCAAATATTTTATATTAATGACTGAATTTATATATATTTAATATGTTAATTACATTAATTTTCAATGATTGCATTGAATGATATAAATTGTCAGAATCATGTCTAGATGATACAATCAATGAAGATCAGAATTGATAGTGCTTGATCTTTAGAAATAGCTATAACTGAATATTAAGAATACAGAAGAAGATTGATACAAGAATTTTTATTTATGTAATGTTCAAAGACTGTGCTAGACTCGAAAGAGATGTGTTTGTAACATGAAAAGAAGATGATGTAGATGAACAAGATGTTGATGAAAGAAAAGAGTGTTAAGAAAGAAAAAGAATGTTAAGAAAGAAAAAGAGTGTTGAGTCATATCTGAGTCAAATCTGAGTCAGATCTAGATCAGATCTTGACTAGATTATTGACTAGCTTTAATCAGTCTTGATATGCTCATAACATTATCTTTTCTTTTGAAAATTCATGTTTGCATGAATGTAGTTTCTTTGCTCACTTTTGTTAATAGTTATTTCGATATTTAGCGCGATTTGCTTGAATATAGCTTATGAAATTCATTCAAAACTTTTTCTAAGTCATTGAATTTCTCTTTATTGACATAGTATCATTCGTTGTCTCTATTTAGATCTTTTCATTTGACTTTGTACTGTATTTGATCTCAATAGCATCTGAAGTTCAATATATCATCTATCTTTCAATGTTCATCATCTTTGATAGTGATTGATCTGAATGATTCTGAATGTTGTTCTGATAGAAAATCTTCTGAATATGATTATAGTAGCTTCGAGCTGAATATTGAATGCAGATGCTTCATGCTGACTGATAGATGAAGATGATAGAAGATATTTATTTCAGCAGTGATTTGATAAAGATTTAGCTGTTTATCTTTCAAATCTTTGCAGAGTTTCGTTGTCTTGATGTTTCTGAAAGATAGTCAAACTCAGTTATTTACTTCATATGTGACGTTTCATCTATGTTTATTGATTTGAACTTCGATGATCAGCTTCGTCTTTTTCAATTGTTGATGATCAAAGCTCAATAACTCTTTCATTTGAATGATAATATTGTTTGATTTTCTAGCTTCAAGTCGTTCACAAGTTGTTTTGTAGTCAATCATATCTGAATCAAAACTCATTCAAGAATGAAATTCTTTATTAAAGTAGAAGAAAATCATTGAAGTGATCGAGAAAATATTGAAATTGTCGCTAAATTTCATCATAGATATTCATTTGATTCAGTCGTTCTGCATGTAATTGCAGTAAATTCTAAGTTCGCATTCAACGTTCTGATTGACTCGTTTCGATTGATCGTTGATCTCAGAATGATAGACTGTGAATAGACTACTAGCAGAAACACTCGAAGAAATCGATGCAGATTATTTCACTTCGCCTGTAATGAAGAAGCATTTATATAATGTTAGAAGTCAGCATAGAGCGAGTCATATGAGTGTAATGTAACGAGTATATAAATGCTAAGAAAGAAAAGTATCTAGAAGAGAAGAATCGACTATCTATATGACTCAGAAGAACATAAGCTAATTCTGAATAAAGTTGACTTCGAAACAACTCGATAGTCTAGTGACGAGCGATCGACGATAGTCAGAAACATAGTCATCAACATAGTCATCAACATAGCTATCAACATAGATGCGTAGCTAGAATCATAACAGAAAGAAAAGAAGATTAAAGATGAAAAAAAGAATAGTTAAGATTCTTGAAGTATGTAAAGAGAAAATGTATCATCAATGATACTTTGAACTACTTTTTTAAATCTTTTGTAATTTTTCAGAAATGTGAAGAATGCAATAGTATCTGATTTTCTCAAAACAATGTTTCATATTACAAATGTGTTTATGATATTTATTTTGAAACTTTATACGCTGCTCATTTTGAATTTGCTGAAATTTGAGATCAGATGAATGATTTTCTATAATGCAATGTGAGTGATTGCATTTTTAATCTGATTAAAAATATTGTTAATGATTTGCTAGATTTGCATTATGATGTTGATGATGACATTGAAGATGATTTGCTTTCATTCACTTTTAATTTATTCATCATTTACTTTAAGAATGTTGATCAATGATGTAGTGAATAAATGATATTTATGAACTTAATGAAATTCAATTAAACAAAGATAGTTTTACTCAGAGATTGTTGAGATGAAAAGATTAGTAAGCAAAAGAATATTTTAAATGAACTTTTAATGTATGAGATGAGTGACAAAAGTCTTCGACTTTCTTTGATAAATAAACATCATAATTTTCAAAGTTGCTTTACAACACAATTTGTAACAATGCATAAGTCATAATAATGAATCTGAAAAAATATTATAATTATTAAACTGTAGTCTTTGATCTTCAGAGTGTGTAAGTGAATTGTCTTTGAGTAAGCTATGTACAATTAGCTTTATCAAGATAAGTTTAGCTCAGAAGACTTTGCGCTTTTATATAGTCATGATATTCTAGTAAATAAAACAATACACTTTACATTATTCATCATTACTGTCACTGCTGTCTGTTAAGACTCACTCTCTTCAACAGATTATGAGTTCAAGTTAGTGTAAATGATGCACATTTATCATTTCATTTGCATATTCATGTAGTAAATGTTTGTAAATTTAATTGTGTCTTCATTAACTTCTAATTGCAATCAATGTGAGAAAGTTAAGAATTTTTGACGAAAATCAGATTAAATATGTATTTACTGATACAAAGATCAGTATAATTCAGTCTCAAGTCACGCTGAAGAAACAGTTTGACAAGCTGCATTTTCAAATCAATATAAATAAATTTGAAATTAAGTTTTCATTGCAGCAAATCAAGAGTACAGTAGTTGAATTTTATGAAACTAGTATCATGATATTCTGTATTGAGACAGAAAGACTGATGAGACAATCAATATTCAACTTTATCATCTCATTAATGATCTTTCAGTTTTACATAATTGAACTTTCTATCATAGCAGTCATGCTATAACTTAACGTTGTTCAAGTAATTCAACTGTTTCAAAAAATTTCTTCAACTACATTATATTAGTTTAGCAGTCACATCTTGTCATTATGCAATGATGATTTTACAAAGACTATCATATAACATTGATAATATCATGTCAGCTTTGCAAGTTTACTGCAGTCAACTTTGTTATAACATGTTCAGCAAATATGCATTTAAAATTTTTAAAAAACTATTACTTAACTTTAACAATTATTATACAAGTATGTTTAATTGAAATTATAATTTTCATACAGTAGCAATTTGAATTCACTGTATCAATAATTAAAAATCATCAATTCAACTTTCATTTAATTCATTAATAATAATAATAATAATAAATTCATACATTCTTGTGACATTGATTAGATCGACTCATGAGAAACTTTATGCTATGTGTGTTGAGTGAACAAAATTCTCTGAGGTAGAAAATTGCTCGCTGTCTATACGACTGCTACATGCAGTCGAGACAATAAAACTGAGACTATGTATCAAATTTGTTCGCAATGATTGCATGTTAAAGAATGAGTGTTCTTGTCATTTTAAACTGCTTCAGCAGCTTCATTTTCATCATCATTCTCGCTGTTGTCTTGAAACTCTTCGTGATTGAGACGATGATTTGATAGTTCATGAAGTCGACGTCTCGTAGCATATTCAATCGAAGATGCGTTCAATTCAAGCAATGCATCAGAATATGCTTGACTGTCTGATGACTTCATTCGCAATTGCATCGAGAGCTATTCACGCTTGACATGTTTTTCAAGTGCAGATAAATCTTCAGTTCTATGCGTTCAATTCTGATGTAAGTTGCAAGAATGCTTTCAACCTTCTGAAAATCATCACGCATCTTTACTGACTTCTTGAATAGATGAGATCTTTGAGCGAGAAATGCATTAATGTCTGCAATGCGTTTTTTGTAGTTTTTTCATCGAAGATTTCATTGACTTTTGTGAAACTGTGCAATCACTCGTTCACTCGTTTGAGTCATCATTAAGAGATTGAGTCATTCACGTCTAGACTGTATCTTTGCTTCTTTGCGAATTGAAGCATTCAGAAACGTCATTTTTTGAAGATTGAAGAGCGAGAAATGAGTTTATTAGTTTCTATCAGATGAGCATGTATGATCTTGCATGCTCATTGAATCTTCTGTGTTCTGTCTTTGATTCAACTGCGTAGTGTGACTTGATTCTGTAGCTTGTTCAGATGAACATGTAGCAAAAATGTGTATATCTCAACTTTCAGCGTTTCGATGTTCACTTTTCTGAAGACGTCGATCACATGATGCAACGCTTGATTCTGAAGAGTTTCTAGCCTTCATTTCATATTCGACAATTTCTTTTCTTTATCGCGTTGATGTCATATCAATGCTTTAAACGTCATTTTCAATTTTATCATTGCAGAGTATATCTGTCTTGCTTTTATGAATGTAGTCTCTCAGATGAAGATCTCAAGTCGACTAAGCATCATCATCTTGATAACGTGATCTGCTTCTATTTGACGAAGATGCAAATCTCATCGTAGTTTCATGTTCAGTTGCACTTCAAGAACTCGTACATCTGATTTCAACTTTATTATCAAGTTTTCTATGCATAGACTGACTGTCATGTCGAATATTTTTGACTTATGAGTAAAGTGAGTGAGTTCGTATTTCTCTGAGACGAACGTAGCATCATGAGTTCAAGCTCACTTTGCACAGACGTCGTGTGCTTGACTTAGCAATTTGCAGATTGATTCTGTGATTTTGTCGTAGATCAGAATATTGATATCATTTATGAAGTCAAGCACTTCGATTTTGATTTCTAAAGCTTTGCATTTTTCGATTAAGCTTGCGTTAAAAAATAGAAAGAGAATCGATGATATGAGAAATCTCTGCAATATGTCAGCATTTACTCGTTGCATCGCGCTGATTTGTTCATCGAACGTCAGCAATGACTCTCTGTTTTTCAGAAAGCTGCAAGTTCATTTGACTATGTAGTTTGATGTTCTTTTCATTCTCAGAGTATGTAGAAGTCTAGTGTGCAAGACATAATTGAACGTCTCAGCAATGTTTAGACTAAGCATGAAGACTACGTACTTGATTTTGCAGTCTCATACTGCGTGTACTTGATTCACTAGTAGATTCAGCGCTGAGATCACAAATTGCTTGCGTCTCGCTCTCATTTGAGCGTTCAAAAGCATGTGATGAGTCTCAGCAATGTCACTTAATCTTCTGATCATGATTGATTTTAATGTCTTACTCATGATGTCTAGCAAAGCAATGAATCAAAACGTCTTCAAGTCAATGTAGTTGCTCTTCTTTAATTTGCAAAGTATCATTGTCTGAGTTTTTTTGAACTGCTTTGAATGATATTTGTGAGTTACACATGCGTTGAACAAATTAATTAGTATCGAAGTCAGTTCTGTTAAACTCACTTAAAGCGCTCTATTTGAAATTTCAAATGCGTCTGATGCTTTGTCAACTTTTACTCGTTGAATCATCTGTCTCATCTCATCTTGCAATAAGACTGAATTGAATGACACTGCTAGCGATATAAACGATCTCGAAATGTCACTGATGTCTGCTTGAGACGATGATGAAAAGAACTTCTTTCATAGCATCTCTGTTTTTTCTTTGAATGAGTCTGTTATGTGATCGAAATTGTTGCTCTTTAATGATGAAAACTGTGAAAGTTTCTTGAGTAGCTGACTTTCGATTCTGATTCATTTTGCGAAGCATCAAATCGATTTCAATTCGTTGCTCAGCTCATGCATCTGTGATTTAAAATGTGAACGTTTTGTTTCTTTAATGATCTTGTTTTTGTGATCGTTGTATCTCAGATAGTCGTTTCATGTTTCTAGAGTACTCTGCAATTTTCATACAACTCATAGTCATCACGATTTCGTCACAACTTTCAAGCAGATTTGATTTCAAAAGTCTCGTGCTTGAATTGATGACTTTGCTTAAGAGATAAACTTCTCGATGATCTCTTGTAGCACATAAGTGATCTCAGCTACTCTGTCATCTATCGCTGTCTTGTCGTCAAGAAAACAATCGACGAGAAGATGTATTCTTAAATAAGAGTTTAGTGCTTCTGTGTTCATTTTCTTTCATAATTGATGAGTCGTGAGCTGCACGAAGAATGTGCGTAGACACAACTTCGTGACAATTGAAAGATAATCAGATTTCTGATGTAGATCGATTCTCATCTTGCATTTATGCATCATGAATTGAATTTTCTCGCTGTCAAACGCTAGATTTATTGTTGTGAGCTGATTGTGAGTCTCTCTAGTAATTGTATCTGATTCAAGCAGTAGTTTTAGTCTTGCGTTCGTAACAATGTTTAGTAGAGCATTCATTGCTGTGTGATGAGTAAAGCATCTTCTGTCTTCTCAGTATGAATGATGCAGATTGAAATCTTCTATGATTAGCTGTTCACAGTCATCTTTGATTAGTTCGTTCAGACGAGAAATAGTAGATGATTCTTCTGTGAAGATGATAAACAGCGAGCATGAATTGTAAATGTTTATGAGTCGTAGCGTCTGTATCTTGTCTTTCAAGTTGCTAGTTTGTAGCTTGATTGAGCAGATGTTTGATTCAATGATTTTCATTGCTCATTGATTGAGTTTTAAATGCTTGTTGACATAAATGCATGTTCTTGCTTGAGATAATGAGTCTCTCACTAGATGAAAGAAGTTGTGAGTCAAGTTAAACATCTGCGAAGCATTGATGTTGCAATCTTGTTTCTGAATGATTATTATGTCGAATTTATGAACTTTTCTGTCTATCAGAAATGATTTCTGAATTTTCAATGACTTTCTGATGTTGTACTGTAGAATTCGCAGAAAGATTTGATTCATCATAGAATTATCAGTAGCTGTTGTTGACTCTGTGCAGAGACAGCTTTTTGTATGCTTTTAATCATCAAGAGTCTTTTGCATTTTCTGATTTAACATTTCTATATCTGTTCAGATGTCATGTCTTCTGAGTCGCTAATCACGCATGAAGAGCGATCAACTCGTCTCTTCTTGACTCTCATCACTTGTCATATTGACTCATTGACGTCTCGACTGCTTGTCGTCATCAAGACATTCATTGAACTCGATGAATTTGTTAAACTTGCAAGATTCATTAAACTCAAGAAGTTCAAAGAGAAAGAAGAGAATGAGCAATTGTTTTTCAACGCTTCAGAGTATTTGATTAATCTGTTTCAAAAGATTTCTTCTGATTGCTTTATCTGTAGTTTTCACTTGAGACATGAATGTCTTCAGAGTTCGTGACTATCATTGCAGTTCACGCATCATCTTCTATTCATCAACACAACGCATTCTTTGATGTGATGTTTATCTGTGCATTTGAAGCAGCACTCTTCATTTTTTCAGAATCTGATCATATGATCAAAATCGAAGCATCTATAGCACTGTGTAATACGACAGTTCTTTTCAAACAATTTGCATGAGCATTCTTGATATGAGTTCAGCATGTCTACGTTTAGTAGTCGATTCATCATCATTTCGATTGCGATCTTTACGATGAGCGATGAGTGAATCTTCTCACTCTCAACTATCTTCTTGAGTCAAGCTATTCTCAGCATCTTTAGATCTTCATGAAGTCTCACATTATTCTTTATCAGTCTTTTGATTATCATCTTCTGATTGCTTGTGTTCAGTGTGATGTGTACATCATGTGCTAGTATCGCGAAGCTTCTACGCATTACATGCGCTGAGCTTGTCATTTTCTTCACTCATGTCTGAGACTTTTCTAGAACTGCTCGAGCTTTCGAGCTCATCACATGAAGTGCAATGTCTTCGCTTTCAAGCTTGCGAAGCGACATTATTAGATTTCGTTGCATCGTCAACACGTTTGCAATTTCTTGAAAGATTTGATCAATTGATCTCTTTTGTATCTTTTTCATCTCTTTTCTCTCTTCTATTTTCACTAGAATCTCGCGTTTCTTGCGAAGCAATGACAGATTATCTCTGAGTCGCTGTTTCTTAATTGTCGCTTCTTCTCTTGTTACATTGACTCATGATGATGTTTTAAATGTGAAACATGTATTTTCTTATATTTGTAGTTGTTTATTAAAAAGTTGAATGAATGTCTTCAACTTCTGTACATTTTTTGCAATGAATGTGTCTTGACTTTTGATCTTTCTTTCTGAAACATTTCAAAGACGTCGAATCAGCTCTAAGATCACTTCTTTTCATGAGTGATCTTTGCTCTTCTCTTTCTCTAACGTTGATGTCTGTGTTAGTAGATTGATGATGCTGATAACTTTTGTCTCGTTATTGCATAAGTGTTTAAATCTCACGTCGCTGTCTCTCTGCAACGAGTCAACGCTGCTTACAATCATCATTGAATCAACATTACTGCTGCTCATGCAATTCATCATCGTTTATTCGTTTACTTAATCTTTTCTCTCTCGTTTATAATGCTCTGTTCAAAAGTTTGTTTTGCACACGTTGTGATTGTTTCTTTAATTCATTAATATTAATCTAGTTATACATCTTTTTTTAACTATCAAATTAATTTTTTCTTTTTATTTTAATGTTTTTGATTAGTTTTATCTGAAATCTTGTCACATACTTGAAAGAGCAATAAAGTCTCTCAGCTACTTATTAAAGAAAGCTAAAAGATTTTTAAAAACATGATTAAAAAATGCATTATTTAAGAATGTTTTTAATTTTCTTATTAAATTACAAACAACATTGTTTATTTAAATGCAATACTTTAAGTCACTTACTCATTTTATGATTTAATTTTGATTGTTTTAATCATCATTTCATGTTTACATTTTATCTTCATTGACTAGTTGCAATTTTATTTTTTATTCATATGAAGACTTGCAATTGCATCATTTTATCTGCAATTAATATTTACAATATCATTTTTATATACTTCATAATAATTGTAAAAAAGAAAGAAAGAAAGAAAGTTTAAAATGATTTAAGTAAGTTTAAAGCTAAACTTAATAGAATAAAGATAAAAGAAAAAGTTTGAGTTTATTTTTAATAAACAGTAAAGATAACAGCAGAAATATTAAAGATCATCAGAATAAAATTATTAATATAAAAGACTTTGTCTTGAAGAAGTAATTAACATTATTAAGATAAGTGTTAGAAATCAGCATAAAGCGAGTCAATATGAATGTCATTTAACTAAAAGATAAATGCTAAGAAAGAAAGATAGCTACAGAAAAGAAGCTGACTACATATATGTGTTTCTCAGTCGACGCTAGACTCAATAGAAACTAGTCAAGATGACGAAGCGAGAATAAATCTAACAAGACTAGAAGATTAAGTCTGACAAGACTAGAAGATTAAGTCTGACAAGACTAGAATCGTGACATTACTTTCTTTCTTCGACGATTCATGTTCACATGAATGTATTTTCTGCTCGACTTGATTGATTGCTCAATCATGATTTCACAGACTCAGATCTGTTAAATCGTGATTGACTGAATTGTTGATTAGCGCGATTTGTTCGAGTATTGAATATGAAAATCATCAACGATCTTCTGAGCATTCATAAATTCGTTGTCATCAGCGTTGTATCAATTGAGATCATTGTCATAGTCATTTCATTAGATTTCATACTGCAGTCGTCTTCGATATCGACGAAAATTCAATATATCATCGATTTTTCACTCGTCTTCATCGTTTACTACTATTGAATCTGAGAGTTCATTCTTTTGATCAGACAAGAAATCGTCGACGACAGAGCGAAGCAGATCAGAATGAAATACATCATGAACATGCATAGACTCTGATAATTTCAGTTTATATGAAGAGTCGATGAGATCTAGATTGATGAAAGAATCGAGCATTTTGTCATCTAGCTTCTTGAAAGATCTCGCTGTAATGATGTTTCTTTCATTCAGAAACATCTTTGATTCAATCTTGTAATCAACTTCTTTTCTATGCTTATTGATTTGTTTCATCATTTGTTTTCATGTTTTGACTAGCGACTCGCAAGCAAACTTCAGTGTTTTGTTCATATGTTCAAATATATTCTCGACTTTAGTCGTCTGCAAGCGTTCACAAGAACTTTCATATTCGATGACATTGAATTCAAAGCTCATACGAGAATGAAAGTCTTTGTTTAGAAAGAAAGAGATCGAGAAGATGACTGAGAACAGAGCATTATTGTTGATGAACTTGATCATGAGTAGTAGTTTAGCTCAGTCATTCTGCATGTATGAACAGAAGAATCGAAGATATCTTTCGACGTTCTGATTGATTCATTCACTTTGATCATCGATCTGAGAGTAATAAACTGTGAAAAGTTGAAGATTAATGTCTAGTCTTTTGCAAAGCAACTTTTATAAAATGAAGATAAATTGAGAATCTCGATTCGAAACAATGAAATCGAGTAAATCGTGTATTCGATATATTCACTGAAGCATTAGCTCAGCTGTTTTTTCTGCTGTGATTTTCTCGTCATCAATGAAGCAAGAAATATAATGTTGTTTCTTTGTCAGTTTACATATCACTGTTAGTATGATGTTTTTGTCTTTCGAAAAAGATAAGTCAATGATGAAGTTCATGACTATGTTCTTTTATCACTGTTCAAGTATGAGCAGAGAATGTAGTAGTTCATTGAATTTATCTTGAAAAGTCTTTGATCGCTGACAAATGTAGCAGTTTTGAATATATTGACTTATTGTTTTTCGCATTGAAGATCAATAGTAGTATCTTCTTATGATCTTCATCGTTCTGAGAATTTCGAAATGATCAATAAAAGATTGATCATGAACTTTTCGAATTAGCTTCATTTGAAGATGCTCATTGAAGAAAACTCATAGAAGATTATCTCGATATAGTATTTCGTTCTGAACTCGACAATCTCTTAATTTAATATGTTTGTATTGAGCTTCATCTTTTAATACGACTTCACGAAGTAGCGTACAATTCTCGTCGATCTCATTAGTCTCAAAAATCTGTTTATAGATTGATTTCTCGATGTTCTTCTTTAGATCAGCAATTTTTATTCGATTCAAAGTCAGAATAGTGATTCATTGATAGTGAACACACTCATTTTTTGAACTTCTAGAAACTGAATCGACTTGACGAGTCAATGCATCGACTTTGATGTTTTGTTTATCTGAGCAATACATGATTTTGAAGTTGAAGTTGACAAGCTTTTGTACTCAGCGCATTTGACGTTTACTTAACTCTTTATGTTTCATTAATGATGTTAAAGCTTGATGATCAGTGAACATCTTGATGAGTAGTTCAGTCAATTTCAGCTCAGATCATCAATGCTTGAAGACACGAATGATTGCTAGTAATTTCTTGTCATAGATCTCGTAATTGCACTCAGCGAAACTCAGATTCTTGCTGTAGTAGATCATTGAATGCAATGTTTCTTCGTCGTCGTACTGAGAAAGTATGTCATCGTTGACGTAGTTGAATGAGTCTGTTTCAAGAATAGTCTTTCTATTCTGATCAAAATGACGAAGAATAGAAGCTTCAGTCATTCATTTCTTCATATGATCAAAAATCGTTTGACAAGCTTGATTTCATTCAAATATCATCTCTTTTTGAGTTAGTTGAATCAAAGAATGAACAATCTTTGAAAATTTCTTTATAAAATGTCGATAGAAGTTGCAGAAGTCAACGAAGAACTGCATCTGAGTGAGATTTGTAGAAGTAGATCATTCAACTACTGCTTGTACTTTTCTGAGATTCATCTTTAGTTCTTCGATGAATAGCAATAGTTTCAGAAAGAAGATTTTCTGAATGTGAAACTTACATTTGTTTATATTCATCTGTAGATCGATCTCTCGTAGTTTATGTAGAACTAGTCATACGTGTTTCTTATGTTTCTTCAATGTTTTGCTGTAGATGATAATGTCATCTAGATAGATCTGACAAAACTGATGTAGATAATCAAACAGCACGTCGTTCATATAGTGTTGATAAAAAGTCGAATCGTTGATTAATTTGAAAGACATCACGTGATATTTGTAGAAGTCAAAAGAGATAATAAAGATAGTCAAATCTTCGCTATTCAAATGCATACGTAGTTTGTTGAAGACGACTATTATATTCAATTGAGTCAGATACTTGCTATCTTGAATACGAGCGAGAATTTCGTCTATTAAGAGTAGAGAGTAGCGATTTCGTTTGATCAAAGCATTGAGCTTTCTATAATCGACGCAGAAACGCAGACTATCGTCTTTCTTTTTGATGAATAGTATGAGCGAAGCGTATGAGATCGAGCTGAAAGATATAAAGTTTTTATTCAGATGTTCAATCAGATAATTCTTCATCTTTTGAAGCTTGTAGTCAGACATATGATAGAGATGACTTCGAGAAGATGTTTTCTCGTCTGTCAACTCAATTTTGTGATCGTAGAGACGATGAGAAGATAGTTGATCAGTCATAGCTCGATCAAACACGTCTAGATAGTCATGATATTTCAAAGAAAGCTTAGCTTTGACTTCTTTCAAGATTTCTTCGTGTGAAAGCTCTTGTAGATCTACATCTTCGAGTTTATTTCTAGCGGTTTTTAGAAGTCGATCGATTTTCGTGATGATGATCGCGAAAGTAGTCACATTCGATCGTTTGACTAGTGATTTATATGCTGCAGTCTCTATCATTGCTATG
>JAABUU010004958.1_pt1 | contig 15286 bp, 16 predicted proteins | sample 5559301 | NCBI WGS metagenome assembly JAABUU01 (sample SAMN10711884, study PRJNA513360) | rock metagenome | isolation source: Antarctica rocks | place: Antarctica: Victoria Land, Richard Nunatak white | reverse complement strand
GAGCACGGGGGAGGGACTCCTACGTGGGGAAGGAACTCCTGCGCCCAGGCCGGGTATACTCTGCCTATGAGTATCCCTCCGGCCCACCCGCGCTCCGCCGCCCTGTTTGCCGAAGCCCAGTTCTACATTCCCGGCGGTGTTAATTCCCCGGTGCGGGCGTTCAAAAGCGTGGGCGGCGACCCGCTGTTTATGGAGCGGGGCGAGGGGCCGTATATCTTTGACGTGGACGGCAGCCGCTATGTAGACCATGTGATGAGCTGGGGGCCATTGATTTTTGGGCACGCGCCGCCGCCGATTGTGCAGGCGGTGACTGAGGCAGCGGTTAAAGGCACATCGTTTGGGGCGAGCACCGAAGCCGAGCTGACTCTTGCCAAGAAGATTGTCAGCGCGGTGCCGGGAATTGACAAAGTGCGCCTGGTATCCTCGGGCACTGAGGCCGTGATGAGCGCTGTGCGGGTGGCGCGCGGCTACACCAAGCGCCATAAAATCATCAAGTTTGAGGGGTGCTATCATGGGCACTCCGATGGCTTCCTCGCCAAAGCGGGGTCGGGCCTGACCACATTCGGCCTGCCGGACTCGGCGGGCGTGCCTCCCGCCCTGACGCAGGACACCCTGACGCTGCCGTACAACGACGCCGACGCGTTCGTGGCCGCCATGCGGGCGTATCCCGGCGAGGTCGCGTGCGTCATGCTGGAGCCGGTGGCGGGCAACATGGGCGTGGTGACGCCCCGGCCTGCGTTCCTGCATGCTCTGCGCGAATGGACGGCAAAAGACGGCGCGCTGCTGTTGTTTGACGAGGTGATTTCAGGCTTCCGGGTCGCGTTTGGCGGGGCGCAGGCGCTCCTGCAAGTCACGCCTGACCTGACGTGCCTGGGCAAGATTATCGGCGGCGGCCTGCCTCTCGCGGCCTATGGAGGCCGCGCGGACATTATGGACATGGTTTCGCCCGTCGGGCCGGTCTACCAGGCCGGGACGCTGTCGGGCAATCCCCTCGCCGTCGCAGCGGGCCTGGCACAAATAACCCTGCTGGAACAGCAAAAGGACACGCTGTACAGCGACCTGCACCACAAGATGCACGCGCTGGCGCATGTCACCAAGGAAACGGCGCGTTCGCTGGGCATTCCCCATCGCATCAATCGCCTGGGTTCCATGATGACGCTGTTCTTTACGGACACCAAAGTAGTGGACTTCGCGACCGCCAAGACCAGCGACACGGCGCGTTATGGGGCATTCTTTCGGGCACTCCTGGCGCGCGGCGTGTACTTTGCGCCGTCGCAGTTTGAAGCCGCTTTTGTCAGCACGGCGCACACGAGCGAAGCCCTGGCGCAGACAGCCCAGGCAGTCACCGAGGCCCTGCATGTCGTGGCTTGATGCCCAGTGGAACACGCTGCCGCGCACAGACGAACCCGAAGACATTGATAATCCCAATCAGCCGTTCCCAGACATTGCGCGGTCAATGGCGGATGTCGCGCGCACCAACCGCCTGTTTGGCGGGACGCGGGCTGTTTTGTCTCATGTCGCGCGCCTGCTCCGCGACGTGCCCCAAGGCACGCCGATCCGCATTCTGGACATTGCCACCGGCTCGGCAGACATTCCCCGCGCCCTGCACGCGTGGGGCAAAAAGCGCGGCCTCCCGCTTACCCTTGTCGGCGTGGACAATCTCCATGCCATGCTGCGGCTGGCGCATGAGTTGTCCCCCGAAACGCAGCTTGTGCAGGCGGACGCTCTGCGCCTGCCGTTCGCCCCGCGCTCGTTTGACATTGCCTTGTGCGCCCTGGCCTTTCACCACCTGGGCTTTGACGGTTCCGTGCAGGTGCTGCGGGCGATGGACACGCTTTCCACGCGCGGCTTTGTTGTGGGTGACCTGCGCCGCGACCAAGTGACGCTGGGGGCTATTCACCTGGGGGCGAGTATTATTCGCGCCCACCCCTTCACCCGGCACGACGCTCCGGCCAGTGTCCGGCGCGCCTTTACGCCGCGCGAGTACGAGAAGATGGTGATTGCGAGCGGCGCGCAGAACGTGCGCGTGCTGAGCCATTGGCACTTCCGCATGGCCTTGGTGCAGCACAAGCCTCAAACGCAGGCCATCAGAAGCAAGCCGTGAGTGCAAGAACGAAACGCGCTGAGAATGGGTATGTTATCAGTGGGGCGTGCCCTTAGGTTTGTAATTAGAATGGCAAGTGAACGTGAGCAAGCAAACGTATGACGTGGCGGTAATCGGCGGCGGCCCGGCGGGAGCCACGACCGCCCTGCGGCTGGCCCGCCGGGGCTATCAGGTGGTGCTGTTTGACCGGGACGCGGCCCCGCGCCCCAAGCCGTGCGGGGAGTATCTCACGCCGGGGGCTGTGGAATTGTTGCGGGACACATTGGGCGTGCTGCCGCAGATGCTGGCGCAGGGAGCCGCCCCGATTACCCGCGAAACGGTTGTCCCGCACAAGGGACGCGCATTCGGCGGCGAAACCAATGCCCTGGCGTGTCCGCGCACAGTGACCGACACTGTCCTGCGCAACGCGGCCCGCGTGTCGGGAGTGGCTGTGGTGGAAGAGGTTTCGGTACGCCATGTTTTGCAGCAGGACGGCTGCATTCAGGGGGTTCATGTGCGCGGCAAGAGCGGCGATGAGTGGGATTGCCGCGCGCGTGTCACGGTCGGCGCGGACGGCACGCGCTCGCTGCTGGCCCGTGCCTTGGGCGTGGTGCGCCCGCTGCCCCAGCTCCAGAACATCGCGCTGGTGGGGCATTTCCAGTACCCCTCTGGAAGCGGCGGGGCCTCGGACGGTGTTACCATGCACCTGCCTTCGGACGGCAGCCACGCCTGCTGCGGAATGGGGATGCCGTGCGGGCCGGACCGCGCGAGCAATGTCAACATGGTTGTGCCGCTGTCCGAAGCTTCGCGCCTCGCCGGGCGGCGCGAGGAATACTTTGCCGAACGCCTGCGCGTGTCGTTCCCACGCGTGTACGAGACATGGCAATACGCAACACTAGTCGGGCCATTGCTGTCCGTGCCGTGCTTTGGGCATCACACCACGCGCGCGACCGGTGACGGGGCCGTGCTGGTCGGCGATGCGGCAACCTTTATCCATCCGTTTACGGGGGAAGGGGTCTTCTTTGCGCTGCGCGGGGCGGAATTGGCGGCGCAGGCCATAGACAAAGCGCTACGGGGCAGCGATGTCAGCCAGCATAGGCTGCAAAGCTACGATGCCGCCCGCGCCCGCGAGCTTGGGCCGCGCTATCGTTTGTGTGATGCCGTGCAGCGCGTGGTGCATTCCCCGGCTCTGCTGGCTCTGGCGGGAACAGCTATGCGCCGGTCGCCGTCTCTGACACAGACACTGCTGCGGGCGATTGGCGATACGGGTCATCCGCGCGACTTGTTTCTGCCGCCTGCCGTGTCGCGCGCGTTGTCTTAGCCTTTTTATGCATACAGAAAACACGATTACTATTAGCGCTCCCATTGAGCGCATCTTTACCCTGGCCGCCGATATTCAGCGCTGGCCGGATATGCTGCCCCACTACCGCTTTGTGCGCGTGCTGGACCAGAACACCGATGGCACGCGCAAAGTGGTGGAAATGGCGGCGGTGCGCGACGGTTTTCCAGTTAAGGGGGTGCCGTACCCGGTCAAGTGGCAAAGCGTGCAGATTTGCGACCGCGCGGCGCGCAAGATTTACTTCAAGCATCTGGCCGGGATTGCACAGGGCATGTGGGTGGTATGGACTATGGTGCCTGACCCTCAGGGGAGCGGCGTGCAGGTGAGCATTGGGCATGACTTGACGTATCCACTGACCGTGCTCAACGGCTGGTTTGCGCGTGACCTGGTGGGACGCGGCTTTGTGCAAAGCATCGCGGGACAAACGCTGGCGACGATCAAGCAGATTGCCGAAGCGGAAATCACTTTAGAAAGAACAGCATTATCGTGAAACTTGAGCCTCAGCAACGCGTAGTGGTTACCGGCATCGGCATCATCTCGCCCCTTGGTATCGGCGTGGACGGCCTGCGGGCGGGCCTGCGGGCAGGAAAGTCTGCTGTCGGCCCTCTCGATGCATTTGACCCGTCGCCATTTGCCACGCACATTGCCGCGCAGGTGCGCGGCTTTGACCCGGCCCCTTACTTAGACGGCAAGAAGCTCAAGCGCCTGGACAAGTTCTCGCAGTTTGCGGTGGCGGCAGCCAAGATGTCGCTGGCCGATGCCAAGCTAGACCTGCGAATGGAAGACCGTGACCGCGTGGGGGTTTGTTTAGGCACAGCACTGGGCGGGGTGGGCTTTGCCGAGGAGCAGTACCCTGGCTTTATGGCGCAGGGGCCGCGCGGGGTCAATCCCATGCTCGCGCTGTCTGTGTTCAACGGAGCCGGGTCGTGCAATGTCGCGATTGAGATGGGGGTCACTGGCCCGGCCACGGCAAACGGCGACTCGTGTGCCGCAAGCCCTATTGCGATTGGGCGGGCGGTGGACTTGATACGGCTGGGCCATGCGGATGTGATACTGGCGGGCGGGTCGGAAGCTCCCCTGTCCCCGCTGTGCTTTGGGGCCTTCGCGCTGATCCGGGCGATGAGCCAGCGCAACAGCGACCCGCAGACAGCCTCGCGTCCGTTTGACGTAGGCCGTGATGGGTTTGTGATGGCCGAAGGCGCGGCGATGCTGACGCTGGAAACATTGGAGCATGCGCGGGCGCGCGGGGCCTCGGTCTACGGGGAAATCCTGTCGCACGCGAGCACTAATGATGGGTTCCACATGACGCAGCCACGGCCTGATGGCGTGCAGGCCGCCCGCTGCCTTGCCCTGTGCCTGGAGCGGGGCGAGATTACCCCCGCGCAGATTGGCTACGTCAACGCCCATGGGTCAAGCACCGCGCTCAACGACAGCACGGAAACGCTGGCGCTGAAGATGGCCCTGGGCGATGCAGCCTACGGCATCCCGATCTCGGGCACTAAAGGCTTCCACGGGCACGCGCTGGGAGCAACCGGCGCGTGGGAGGCTGCCATCAGCCTGCTGGCCCTGCGCGACGATTGGCTGCCCCCGACGCTTAACCTCAGCACTCCCGACCCCGCCTGTGACCTGGCCTATATCCAGGGCACGGAAGGGCTGCATCGGCGCGTGGATTATGTGCTCTCCAACTCATTCGGGTTTGGGGGCATCAATGCAGCTTTGCTGTTTGGGCGCGTAGATTAAAAGCGTGCAAAGACAAAGCCCCCGGCCATTGTGGCCGGGGGCTTTCTTGTGTCTCACGCTCTTAAAGCAAAGGCTTGAGAATGGCTTCCAGTGCGGGGCGCGAGATTGTCGTGCGCAGCACTTTGACCAGCTTCCCCTGCCTATCGTAGATGTAGGTGCTGGGATAGGCGGCAGGCTGCCACTGCGGGTCAAAGGCACTGGCGAACGCATCAATGTCGCCGGGGCTTTGCAGATACTGGGTGCCGCTGACGTTGTGCTTAATCAGAAACGGGATAACTTTCGTGCCCACGCTGCGCGCGGTGTCGGCGGAGACAGTGACCAAGTCTACGCCCTGCGCATGATAGGCTTTGCCGACTGCCACCAGGTCAGGGAACTCCTGCACGCAGCCATCGCACCAGGTCGCCCAGAAGTTCAGCACAACTATGTGGCCCTTGTGGGCTGCGACTGCCGCTTTGAGGGCAGGCGCAGTGACAGGCTTTACCATCACGGCGGCATGGGCTGTTGCCGTGATAGCGAGCAATGCGCACAGCGTCGGCAATGCCAAGCGCATGTTAACTGCCCCGCTTGATGGAGCAGCCAAAGGCGGCGGACTGCTTTGCGGGCAGGGCGCGGCCTGCCAACATGCTGTCTAACGCCGAGGCAAGGTCGTGCGTTTTCACGTCGGCAGGTTCCATGCTGTTGTCAATACGCCCGTGGTAGACCAGTGTGCCATTGCTGTCAATGACATATGCTTCCGGTGTGACATGGGCATTGTAAGCATCGGCAACGCTGTCATGGACATCTTTGAGCACCGGGAAGGGAAAGTGCACTTTGGCATGGGAGGCAACTTCGGCTGTGGCTTCGGTGGTGTTAGCATTGACGCCGACAAAGGCGATGCCGCGCTTGGCGTAGGTCTTTGCCAGCGTACTCATGCGCGTGTCGTAGGCATTGGAGACAGGGCAGCGCGTGGAGATGAACAGCAGGACAGTGGCCTTCTTGCCCGCGCCCAGCGAGGCGAGCGATGTCTGCGTACCCGTAGCAACATTGGGCAGCGTGAAGGCGGGGGCGGTCTGCCCGACTGTCGCGACGGCAGGGACAGTCGTCTTGAACGAGGCCAGTGTCACTTCGGAAGCAGCGGCGGGGGCTGTTTGTGCGTCGGCGCTTTTCTTGCGGAACACGGCGGGGTGGGCTTTGAGCCAGGAGGCCCAATCCGCACCGCAGGTGGCGAGGTGGCTGTCTACGGCGTTGTCCACGTAGGCGACTTTGCCGTCTTTGCCAATGATGAACGTGACACGGCTGGCGATGTTCGGGCCGGGCAGGTACACGCCGTAGGCTTTGGCCGCGATTTTCTGCGTGTCGGCGAGCAGGGTGTACGTGATGCCCTCTTGCGTGCAGAACGACTTGTGCGACTTGGGGTCCTGCACGCTGACGCCGTAGACTTTGACGCCCATCTTAGTTAAGTCGGGGGCGGCAGTGGTGAGGGAATGGGCTTCGCGGGTGCAGCCGCCGGTGAAGTCGGCGGGGTAGAACGCCAGCAGCGTGACATGCCCTTTGTCCTGCGCCGAGGTGTGCGTTCGGCCATCCTGGTCGGGCAGGGCGTAGGCGGGGGCGGGCTGGCCGACTGTAGGCACGGGGGCATTCTCTGCGGCGCGGACGACGCTAAAGGCGGCGGCACTGATACCGAGAGTGGCGGCGGCAAGGAGCGCGGCGCGTGGGGCTTTGCGTAGGGTCATAGGGTTTCTCTTTTCAGTGCCGGTTTGTGTACAAACTGTTAAGATTAAGAACGTAAAGGGCGCGCGGTTTGTTCCCTTTGAGCGAAAGGGGCGACTTGCACTTCCAGCGGCAGGCCAAAGGTCTTTTCAAAGGCGGGGGCCTGCGCCTCGGCGGCCCACACTTCCAATTGGGCGTCGGCGGTGGCGTGCAGGGTCAGGGTCAGGCGGCTCGGATTGCCCTGTGTCTCGCAGGCGACCGACTGCACCAGCATCAGGTGGCTGCGGTCTAAGGCTTCCGCCAGACGCAGGGCGCAGGAGAGAACTTGGATCAGGCGCTGCGTTTTGCCGTCCAGGCCGGCAAAGCGGGCATGCTTTTTGCGCGGCAGGGCTTTGCGGTGGTACAGGGCAACGCTTGCGATAATCTCCACCTCGCGGTCATTGAAGCCCAGAAGTTCCGAATGGCGGATGAGATAATACGAATGCTGCTGATGGTCGGTGTGGGAAACGAAGAAGCCAGCATCGTGCAACAGGGCGGCGTACTCTAACAGTTCCCGCGCGCGCCCATAGACGTGCAGGCCCAATGTCTTCCACTGGTCAAACAGCGACAGGGACAGGCGGACAATGTGTGCGCTGTGGGGTTCGTCTACGTGCGTCGCTTCCATCAATTGCCGGATGGAGCGTAGGCGTGCCGAGGACGCTTCCCCTTCGGTGGTGTCCGGCTGCTGGAATGCGCTTGCTTTCTTTTTGCCGAGTGCAGGGAAAGGGAAGGCCTCAGCAGGGCGCTGGGCGGGCACATCATCCCGGCGCAGGCGGTCTATCAATATCCCCTCGCGCAGGCCCCGGTCGCTGATGCGCAGCGAAGTGGCCCCCACTGTTTCCATGACTGTTTGGAGAATGCAGCCGCCGCCGATAATAATATCCGCGCGTTCGGGGTTGATGCCGGGCACGCGGCGGCGCTGCTCAATGGGCAGGGCGCACAGGCGTCGCATGACATTCTGCGCGCCTTCCAAAGTAAGGGCATAGTTGCGGAACGATGTGGGGAATGCGGCAGGGCCGATGTGCGCAGCGATCTCGGCGATGTTCTGCGCTGTCCCTGACGACCCGTACATGGCGGAGAAACCTGCTTTGGCGATGGCACGGGCGGCGGGCGCAAGCATGGAGCGCACCTGCTTCTGCATCTGCGCCCAAACGGCGGGGGGAATGGGCTTTTTGGGGTCGGGCACAAACTGCGCGGTCAGGCGGATGGCCCCGCTTCGCAGGCTGTCCAGGAAAACGTGCTCCTGCCCGCTGCCGACAATCAGCTCGGTGCTGCCGCCGCCGATGTCCATAAACAGGGCGCGCTGGCCTTGGGGGATGTCCACGCCGCTGGAAACGCCGAGATAGATCAGCCGCGCTTCTTCCTGGCCGGAGATAACGCGCACATCCAGGTCGGCCAGGTCATGCACCCGCTCCACAAATTCGCTGCCGTTGCCCGCTTCCCGCACGGCGGCGGTTGCCAGGGCAATGATTTCGTCGGCCCCGAAGCCACGGGCGACTTCGGCGAACCGGGCGCAGACAAGTGCGCCGCGCGCGATGGCCGCTTCGGTCAGGCGCGAGGCGTGGGCGTCTTCATCGCCTTTTTTGCGCTTCTTGCCCTCGGCCTCAAACTCGCCCTCGCCCAGGCGCACGACTTGTTTCTGGTTCGCCAGCGTCGTCCAGGTGTGGTTTGGCCCCACCTGCACAACCGCAAGCCGCACGGAGTTTGTGCCAATATCCATCGCGGCAAGTATTTGTTTCATAAAGGTATGGGGGTATTATGCCCGGTTTTGGGTGTGCTTGCAACAAACTCAGCCGCTCTGCTTGGTGGAAAGCAAAGGCTTGCCTCAAACCCACCGTTCTGAAGTCCGGGGCGGCCTGCTCGCATCGGTGCAGCGCGTGTTGGGCCGCTGGATGGTCAGGCTCGGATTAAAGCCAGCCCTTCGCTTGGGCTTTGGCTATGATCTGTTGGAAATCCAGCACGGGCGTGAATGTCGCATACTGCCCCCCTACCCACCTGCCTTCCATCTTGGGCTTCTTCCCAATGATGTAGTATCCGAGCCGCAACTCCATCTTACCATCATCGAATTGTATCTTTTGCAGGATGATTACCTTCCCAACGTTGTCTGACTGAACGTGGGTCACCTCGTCGACAACCTGGTAATGGTGCTTGATATCTGTGACCGGCTCTACCGTCTTACCTTTCTTGCCGATAGTGGTACAAAAGTCAGGATGTTGTGCTGGCGATACGGTCATGTTTGCCTCTCGTCAATAGAACCACCTACGCCCAGCGGTCGAACGGCCAAGCTCACCTGCGGCACACGGAACAAGGAACGAGCGCAGTTTAGCGTCCGCTGCAATGCTTGTTAGGCCGCCACTTGCTCACTCTCTGGTACAGTCGGCACGAACAAAACAGTCAGGTGTTCTAATTTTTCCAGTTCCTTTTCCACATCCGCGAGCATTTCATAATACTCATAACGCTTTGCAGGCTGGATGCTCGGGCGGACTGGCACATACCACCAATCCTGGTCTTGACGAACCCCTTGCTTAATAATCTCCAGGGTCGCGCCACCCGGACGACGGCCTATGATATACCTCTCAATGGTCTCGATGATTTGCTGCTTGTTCAAGTTTTCCATGTGTTACCCCATAGCTCCTGCTGAATGGTCGCCGCGTCACGGATGCAGTCTCGCGCTGATTGCTCATCTACCGAAACATGCGGCCTGTAATCAGCATCTTCACGAAAGAGACGCAGCGTGTTGATCAGTGCGCTGATGCTGTCTTTCTTGTCCTGCGGAACATTGAGATTGCGCTGTATGTACATAGGCACTTTTTCGTGCGTCGGGTTGCTGCGCCCGTAAGAAAATGTTGTGGGCATTTTGACGATCTCGTTGGTCGCCGCACAATAAGCTGCGTAGTAGGCACGGCTAACGCTGCTGCGGTTATGTCCTTCTCGCAAAAGTGCCTCTGCCGCTAAAAGGCTGTCTCTGCTCAGTTGTCGCCAAGTTTCTAGCGTTACTCACTCTCACTCAATTTTACCCGTAATGTCTGATAGGTATTGTGTATAAACAAGCCGTCATGCAGCGTGTAACGGCCCCACTCACCCGCGCCCGCAACCGCTGCAAGCGGCGGAGAGCCTCACATGCGGGCAGGTGGAGGCTCGCTTCAACCCCCGGACTGAAGTCCAGGGCGGCCCGCCCGCATCTGTGCAGCGCGTGTTAGGTTGCAGAAGTTAGGGCTATGCCGCAAGGGCCAATGCCTGTTGAACCGTCTGGGGTAATTCAACAAAGAGGAAGTAGCTGGATGGGTAAAGATAGTCCTCACCGCTCTCGTCAATTACCCGCACGAGGGAATGTTGCCCGGCCTGCTCATCCGGCAGAACCTCATAGATTTTGCGCCGCTCCAGGGAAGCCGGGTACTCCGAGTTGTCCACGCACACTACGAAAGAGGGTTGCTGTTGGGTATTCATCTTGATATTTCTCTGCTCTCAATCCTCTCGACTCAACAGGCGCTTAATCTTTACTTCTTTGCGCCCGATGCCGTTGGCCTCGTACCAATGAACCTCCGCTCGCCAAGCGGAGCCATCGGCCAGGCGGACGGAAGCTGTTCCTTTAAGCTTGCGCCACCGCCCCGCGCCGTAAGCCTTCCGCAACCGCGTGACCTCACGGATGCGCCCCGCAATGGCAATCTGTTCCACCTCAATAATGGGACTGATTAACTCAAAGATCATATCAGATTATAGGATACCACAAGACATTGGAGACAGGAAAGCCGTTGTCCTGCAACCCAACGGCCAGGCTCACCTGCGCCCGCACCCGCTCTGCCACCGGAAGACCCTGCGAAGCCGTGCAAGGAGACGCCGTGTGGCGAAAGGTTTTGGTCAAACAGCAGTTTCGCGCTGATGCTGTTCAAGCCTGAACTACCAATGTCCACTGTTCCCGATCTGCCGCGTCGCTGAGGGAAGCCAGAATATCCTGCTCCGTGAGATAGGGAAAGTCTGCTAAGATTTCCTGTTGGGTCATTCCTGCGGCGAGGTAGGACAGAACATCATAGACCGTGATGCGCATCCCCCGGATACAGGGTTTACCGCCACGTTTGCCGGGTTCCAGTGTAATAATGGGGTGGGTGTTCATAAGAAGAATTTACCCCTGCTTCCGCCAAAGTGCAAGCAGTCGCGGTGCGGCTTAGCGGCCCCGCTCACCTGCGCGGCCTGCCAAGCAAGCCTGCCGACTTACCACCCGGCGTGACATCAGGTAGCGTCAGGTCCACCCACCCGTACGAATGAGTGGAGGCGGGCTTCAACCACCGGTCTGAAGACCGGGGTAGCCTGCCCGCATTGGTGCAGCGCATTGTTGGGCCGCAGGCTGTTCTGTTTAGGACTGGTGTGTCTGACGATACAAATGCCTCACTTCTACCCAGAATGTAAAAGCTAGGTAGAAAGATGCCAGACTAAGCACTATGTCAAACCATTTATCGCTTGTACCTCGCAGGAGATTGAATGTGCTGTCAATAGCGATAATCGTCCAAATTATTGCCCATACTATTGCTTTTCGCATCGGCAGTTCCTCCTCTGGCTTTTCGTATAAAATAGGCTCTGCGCCCTGCAACCTAACGACCCCAAGATCAGCGACGGAGGCTGGCGAAGCAAGACGTGGAATGCAGAAGAGAGTCGGCCGCCAGCCGCCGTTCGCTGGAGCGCATGGTTAGGCGCATTTGCCCGTACTGAAGCTCGGCTTCAAGCAAGCTCATGCTGTCTCGTCTTCCAGGAATTTCCATCCGTAACCCGTGGCATGACGGGTCACCCGTCCAACCGACGACGCCGGAAAGTGGCTGCTATAAAACGGGATGCGGCTCTCGGAAGCGCGATCAAACAACGCACGCCGGGAAGTTCGCGCGGCATCGGGAAACTCGCAGAACATCGAGACAAGCTCCGGGTGTGACATCTCCAGCGGATGATGCACCACATCACCACCAAAGATCGCCTCTTCACCTTCCGAGGAAATCACGATCGCCGCGTGGTCGATGCTGTGGCCTGGTGTCGGCACATACCTGATCCCCTCCAACACCTCGCTGCCATCGACGTTGATTTGACGCAAGAGACCCGCCGCTTCGATAGGAGCCAGACTATCTTCAAACACCCCTTTGAGCGGCGTGCGGGTCGGTTCGCCCAAACCCGCCTCGCTCTGCACGGCTTGGATCATTTGCTTGTCTCCCACGGAAAGCGCCTCCGCGTAACGCCACTCCAGACGCGAGCAAACAATAGTGGCACTCGGAAAGGTGGGAACCCAACGGCCGTCCCGGAATTGCGTGTTCCAGCCCACGTGGTCCGCGTGCAAATGAGTGAGCAATACGTAGTCGATCTCTTCGGGACTCACCCCCGTGGCCATGAGCCGCGTAAGGTAAGGTGTATGCAAATGATCCAGCGCCTTCAGCTTCGGGCGGTCTTTGTCGTTGCCGCTCCCCGCATCAATCAAGATAGTTCGGGTGCCGTCTCGGACGAGCCAGCTATGAACGCTGAGTTTTACCTTTCTGTTTGCGGGGTTGTAGGTTCGCGAATCCAGCGCCGCCGGATCGTTTGCTAGTGTCTCTTGCTGGATATCAGGCAAGAGCTGGGTGGCGGCGAAATCATCGAGGTCGAGTTCCCAGACCTTTGTCACCGTCAGCTTACCGACATGGTATTCGGGATTGTTCATTGTATTTTCAGCCTGCTGTAGATAATCACTCCGAACCGCTTAACTTGTTACTATGCCGCATAAGCGCGGCATAACATACAAGTGATTGCGGCAAATACCGCTCGCCCCATCTGAGACACGCTTTGCGCCAGAACACGCATACCCTGCGGTTTTTGGACACATAGGTAGTCTTTTATGTGATGGGTCTTTGTGCTGTCGCTAGGTTCGCCACACCCCGCTTCCATTCCTTCCCCGTGATTTTCCTCTGCTCGCTGTAGTCACGCTGTAGTTTGCAGGGTAATTAGGAAGGCGGCGCGAGGTGTTATAATGAGGCATGAGCAATCTCCCCTACAGCCCGCTGGCCGGGCTTCCCCTGCTGCGGCGCGGTGTCCGTACCCGCCGGGCCTCTTCCTATGACCGCACCGGCGGCAACAATGACTTTGTGCGCGTGGAACCCCATGCCACGCATGCCCTGGCTGACCTGGAAGGCGCGGGCGTCATTCGGCACATTTGGATAACATTGGCGTGTGACGACCCATTAATACGCCGCAATGCTGTCCTGCGCTGCTGGTGGGACGGCGAGGCGCACCCCAGCGTGGAAGCGCCGCTGGGCGACTTTTTTGGGCAGGGCTGGGGCGAAAAGTACCTGTGGGCCTCGCTGCCGCTGGCCGCCGCGCCGCTAGGCGGCAATGCGCTCAACTGCTGGTTCGCCATGCCGTTTGGGGCGGGCGCGCGCGTGGAGATTGACAACCAATCGGACAGCCCTATCACCAATCTTTATTACTATGTGGATTACGAAGAGCACCAGAGCGGCATAGATGCGGACACGGGACGCTTTCATGCCTGGTGGAACCGGCAGATGCCCGGCCCACAATCCGGGCAGGGCGACCGGGAAAACGAGTGGGAAACATTGGGCGCGCAGCCGCGAAATCCCGCCGACACCCACAACCATGTGCTTGTCCATGCGCAGGGGCGGGGCCATTATGTTGGGGTCAACTACTTTGTGGACAGCCCCACGCCCCTGTGGTACGGCGAGGGTGACGACATGTTCCTTGTTGACGGCGAACCGTGGCCCGGCTCGCTGCACGGAACCGGCACCGAAGACTACTTTTGCTCATCGTGGTGCCCCAAAGAGATTTACGCGCACCCTTACTTCGGCTACGCGCGGGTGAACGGCGAGACCGGCTTTCTCGGACGCACCCACTGCTATCGGTTTCACCTGGAAGACCCCATTGTGTTTGACCAAAGCCTGCGCGCCTCCATTGAACACGGCCATGCCAACTCGCTGACCCTGGACTTATGCACGGTGGCCTACTGGTATCAAACCGAGCCACACGCCGCGTTCGCCCCGCTTTTGCCCAAAGAGCAGCGCGCGCCCAGGCCCCCCCTCCTGCCCACGGATATTCACCGCTGGCGGGACTCGTTCCGCCGGGAGCAGGGCGGGGGCGTGGTTTGGGGCAATGAACCCCTGCCGCCGGGCACGCGGATTGAGTGACGCGCAGGCATGATGTCAAGGCTTTGCGAGAGCATTGCGAGGGCGTGTTACGGGCGTACCCAGCCTGTACCAACGACGGAAGAAACTGTTCCGTCGTTGGAAGGGGCTTGCAACGCCGTGGGCAGGGGTGTGCAACAAGTTTGCAAAGATAGCGAAAACGTTACACGCCGGCCAGTTCAGCCAGCAGGCCGTAGCGCAGGCCGCGCGTGCTGACCAGGAAGCGGTCGGAGTGGAAGTGGGCAAGCAGAGCAGTGAGTATCAGCGCGCCGCCGATAATCACATCGGCGCGGGCGGGTTCCAAACCGGGGAGGGTGCGGCGCTCGGCGAGAGGTTTGGCGGCAAAAAGAGCCAGGGCGTCCTGGGCATCGTAGGCAAACAGCAGCGTGCCGTGGACATCTTGGGGCGCAGGCACAGACTGGGCCAGGGTGACCGCGCCGATATTAACCACAGTGCCGCCCAGCCCCACCAGGATCGGCTGTCGGGGGGGCGGGGAAAACGCGGCCAGGGCCGTTTGGATATACTGAAGGGCTTCGGCTTTTTCCGTCTCGGTGGGCGGGTCGGAGTGCAGGAAACGCTCAGTCATGCGCACCGCCCCAATGTCCAGGCTCAGGTGGCGCTCCAGGCCGTCTGCGCCGCCGAAACAAAGCTCAGTGCTGCCGCCGCCGATGTCAAAAACCACCAGGCCAAAGTCCGGGGGCAGGCCCAACTCCGCGTCAGAACGGACGGCGGCGTAGGCTAATTCGGCTTCGCGGTCGCCCGAGATGATTTCAATACGAAGGCCCGTCTCCTGTTCGGCCAGGGCGAGAAAGGCCGGGCCATTGGCGGCATCGCGCAGGGCGCTGGTGCCTGCCGCGACAATGGGGGCGCAATTCTGGGCGCGGGCCTCGGCAACAAAGCGCGCGAGTGCCGACAAGGTGCGGGCCATGGCATCGTCGCCCAGCCGCTTGTCCGCATCCACACCCGCTCCCAGGCGCGTGACTTCCGCCGTTTCGCGGGCGATGTGCAGCGTGCCCTGGTCGTCGGTTTCGCCGATAGTCATTTTGATGGAATTGGTGCCAATGTCAATGGCGGCCAGTCGTTTCATAGGGTTACCTGTCTGAGAAGAACTTCGGGGGCGGCATGAGCGTCTAAAGTGAGAACGGCATAAGCGGGCTGGTGCGAAACGGCGCGCCCCACGGTGCCAGGGTTGACAAACAGCGTGCCGCCTGCCGTGCGCGCGAACGGCGAGTGCGTATGTCCGCAGACAACGAC
>JAABUU010004957.1_pt1 | contig 15286 bp, 12 predicted proteins | sample 5559301 | NCBI WGS metagenome assembly JAABUU01 (sample SAMN10711884, study PRJNA513360) | rock metagenome | isolation source: Antarctica rocks | place: Antarctica: Victoria Land, Richard Nunatak white | reverse complement strand
CACGCGGCCCTCGCGTCTGGCCTGCCTCGCCGCCTGAGGCTCACCCATAGCCCCTCCTGCATGATTTCGCCAACAGCATCCTCAAAAGGCCAAAGTCGAGCTAACGGCGGAAAATCCTGTCAAGTCGTTGGTAGTGTTGTGGTCATACTGCTGGTAGGCAGGGTTGGCGTCGGGCCAGCAGGAGGCGTGCGTTGCGGTGACGAAGCCCCCTCGGCCTGCGCCACTCCTGCGGTCCGGCGAGGGCGCGGCGGGGCGCGGCGGAACTGCTCCGCCGCGCCCCGGTTGTTGCTCGTCTTTGTATCCTCTGCGGGCGTTAGCCGCGCAGCCAGTCCACCTGTACTGCGGCGTCCCCGAGGCCGCGCACGCCGACCTGTTGCGGGTCGTCGGGGAAGAGATCGAGGGCGTTGTCCAGGAAGTGAGCGTCGCCGGTCGTGGAGAGGATGACCCCTTTGGCCGGGCGGGCGGCGTGCACCGTCAGGGTGTCATCGCCCGCGCGCTCGACCGCGATCTGCGGGTCGGGGATGTCCAGGTACTTGTACGGCTCCGGCCAGAGGCTAGCGCGGTGGACAACCTCACCCCCGACGATCAGCCGCGCGCCGATCACGATCGGGCGACCCTGCCGGATGGCGAAGGTGCCGCACGCGGTCGCGCGGTAGGGGAGCAGCTCGACCGCCTGCTCCTCGCCGCCGACCCGCTCGCCGCTCAGGGTCCAGGCGGTCAGTTGGATCGTCGCCGACACCGGTGCGCCGGTCGCGTTGATCGCCCAGAAGGCCGTGCCCCCCGCGGCGCGGGCCAGCGCCACCGCCAGCGGGGCCAGCTCGCGTTTCACCGTGTAGAAGGCGGGCTTCGGGCGCAGACGATAATCGACGGTCGCCCAGCTCGTCACCGGCCAGCAGTCGTTGAGCTGCCAGACGAGCGCGCCGGAGCAGGCGTAGTCGCCCGGCCCGCGCCACCCGCGTCGCCAGCCGCGCACCCCGGCGGCCAGCGCCTCCGCCTGGATGAACCGCGTCCCGAAGATGTAGCTGTCCAGGTCGTGCGGGTGGCGGATGTTCTCCACCAGGTAGGAGGCGAGGCGGCGACCCCCGCCCGACGCCTTGAGGTGGCTATCGAAGGTACGGCTCTCCGGGTACTGCTCGTCAGGGGCCACGAACTCGTCGAGCGCCGCGCGCCCCACAGTGGAGGCCATGCCGAACTCGCTGACGAAGCGCGACTTGAACGTCGGGTAGTCCTGATAGGGGAGCATCGCGCCGTGCCAGACCCCCCAGATGTGGCGGTCGCCGATCATCGGGTCGTCGCCGCGCAGGCCGCCGTAGGGGCTGCCGGGCCAGTAGGGGCGGGTCGGATCGAGCGCCGCGACCGCCTCCGGCAGCAGCCGCTCGTAGATCGCGCGCGCCGGGAAGGCGGAGTCGGCCAGATCGGTCGTCACCGCCGGATCGTAGCGCGCGCCCGCGATCTGATAGTCCTCGTTGTTACCGCACCAGAGGACGAGGCTCGGATGGTGGCGCAGCCGACGCAGCGCCGCCTCCGCCTCCTGCCGCACGCTCGCCAGGAAGGCCGGATGGGCCGGGTACATCCCGCAGGCGAACATGAAGTCCTGCCAGACGAGGATACCGAGTTCGTCGCAGAGGTCGTAGAAGACATCGTCCTCGTAGTAGCCGCCGCCCCAGACGCGGAGCATCGCCGTGTGCCCCTCCGCCGCCAGTTCCAGCCAGGCGCGGTAGCGCTCCGGCGTCACGCGCGTGGGGAGGGAGTCGGCGGGGATCCAGTTGTAGCCGCCGCCGAAGATCGGCGCATTGTTGACCTCGAAGAGGAAGCTTTGCCCCGCCTCGCCGCGCACCGCCTCGTGGACGAGGCGCAGGCGGCGCAGCCCGAGGCGCGTCTCCTGCCGGTCGAGTTCGATATCGTCGCGCATGAGGGTCGCGGTGAGGGTGTACAGGGGCTGCGCGCCGTGCCCGCGCGGCCACCAGAGCTGCGGATCGGTCAGCGTGAACAGGTGGTTGACCGTGGCGACCTCGGCCCGCACGCGCGCCTCGGCCACGACATTGCCGGACGGGTCGCGCAGGGCGAGCGCGACCGCGAAACCGGCGGTCAGCGTGCCGGTCGCGATCCGCACCGCGACCGGGATGGCGGCGCTGCGGAGATCGGGCGCGACCTCGGCGGGGGCGTGGAGCGAGGCGATCCGCGCGCCGTACGCTTCGAGGTGGATCGGACGCCACGGCCCGGCGGTCATGATGACCGGCCCCCAGTCCCAGCCGTAGTTGTAGCCCGCTTTGCGGACGTAGACGCGGCTCGGGTCGCCGTTCCAGGCGTCACGCGGGCCATAATTCGCTTGCAGCGCCTGCCCCGCCAGCAGGGCGGAGTCGAAGCGCAGGCGTAGTTCGTTGCCGGTCGGGCGCAGAAGAGCCTTGACCGGGACGCGGTGCGGCACGAACTGATTGTCCGACCGCAGGATCTCCTCGCCGTTGAGCCAGACGGTGGCGATCGTGTCCAGCCCATCGAAGCAGAGGTCGACGTGGTCCTCCCCGGCGATCTCCTCGGGGAGATCGAAGCGGCAGCGGTAGAGCCAGTCGCGCTCGCCGACCCACTGGACCTCATGCTCGTTGAGCCCCACGAAAGGGTCGGGGATGCGCCCGGCGGCGAGTAAATCCTGCTGCACGACCCCTGGGACGTTCGCGGGGGTCCAGCCATTCGTGGCGGTGAACTGGGCCTCGGTCGCGCCCGCCGTGCGCGCGCGCAACTGCCAGCCGGTATCGATCATCAACTGTTTCACGGTTTCCTCCATCGTTCGCACGCCATCCACCAGTGTATCCGCACGGTTCGCACCGCCGATACCGGTGGTCCTGTAGCGACGGGTTTGGCAGGATGGCGCGCGTGGCGTAGACTCGCCCCATCACGCGGGCGACGATCGACGCTGAATGGTCGGGCCGCGTGGCCGAGCGGTTGAGAAGGAGGCACGATGACAGCAGCGCACAGTGGTGACACCGCATGCCCGGACGATCATGTACGCGCGGGCTCGCGCCCGAGCGCGTTGCGGATCACCGACATGCGGACGGCGACGGTCGGCTGGGACAACTGGCACTTCACGATCGTTCGTATCGACACCAATCAGGGGCTCAGCGGCTATGGCGAGGTGCGCGACTTCGCCAGCAAGAATTATGCGCTGATGCTGAAGAGCCGCATCCTGGGGGAGAACCCCTGCAACCTCGATAAGCTCTTCCGCACGATCAAGCAGTTCGGCGGTCACGGGCGGCAGGGCGGCGGCGTCTGCGGCGTCGAGATGGCGCTGATGGACCTGGCCGGCAAGGCGTACGGCGTCCCGGCCTACGCGCTGGCGGGCGGCAAGTTCCGCGATCGCATCCGCATGTACTGCGACACCCCGAACGAGCTGACCGGCGAGGCGATGGGCAAGAAGCTGCAAGAGCGCCTCGATCTCGGCTTCACGATGCTGAAGATGGACGTGGGCGTGCAGCCGCTGATCGGGATTCCGGGCGCGCTGAGCTGGCCGCAGGGGATGTTGCCGGGCGATCCGGGCGATAAGGTGGAGCGCCTCTTCAACTCCACACAGGTCATGCACCCGTTCACCCATGTGCGCCTGACACCGAAGGGGATCGGCCTGATCACCGAGTACGTGGCGCAGGTGCGCGCCGTGGTCGGCGATGAGGTGCCGATCTCCGCCGACCACTTCGGCCACATCGGCGTGGACGACTGCCTGCGCCTCGGGCAGGCGCTGGAGCCGTTCAACCTCGCCTGGCTGGAAGACCTGGTGCCCTGGCAATTCACCGACAAGTGGGTGCAGCTGGAGCGGGCGCTCAACACGCCGGTCTGCACCGGCGAGGACATCTACCTCCTCGACGGCTTCAAGCCGCTGCTGGAGGCGCGCGCCGTCAACGTGATCCACCCCGACCTCGCGACGAGCGGCGGGATCATGGAGACGAAGCGGATCGGCGACTACGCGCAGCAGTACGGCGTCAGCATGGCGCTGCACATGGCCGGGACGCCGATCAGCACGCTGGCGAGCGTCCACTGCGCGGCGGCGACCGAGAACTTCGTCGCGCTGGAGCATCACTTCAGCGAGGTGCCGTTCTGGAGCGACTTCATCAGCGGGCCGGGTAATCCGGTCATCCAGAACGGGCACATCGCCGTCCCGGAGACGCCGGGCCTCGGCTTCACGCTGAACGAGGATGTGGTCAAGGAGCACCTGGTCGAGTGGGATAAGGGCTACTTCGAGCCGACCCCGGATTGGGATCGTCGTGGCAGCCACGATCGCCTCTGGTCGTAACCATACGCCTGCGGGGGCGGGGCCGGTGTTGCCCCGCCCCGCGTGGCGTCATGGGGATGTGGGCTTCAGAGACGCAGAGAACGACGAGAGAATGAGGGAAGGAACAGGAGGCACAGAGACACAGAGGACGGAAGGGAGAGGGGATGGAAAAATGGGGACGGAGCCAGGAGGGGGAGGAGCGCGTCGATAAACTGACAACGGTATCCCCAAGGGGCGAAGGCGCTCATCCCCGGTCTCATCATTCGCCGTCCTCCATGCACCGCCGCTTCCCGAACGCTGTTCCCCTCCCTCTACGGACCACGGACCACGGACCACGGACCACGGACTTCTCCCTGCCGACCGAGGAGCCATGACACGAGCGAAGCGCACGATCATCCGCGTCGCGGCCCTGGGGGTCTTACTCCTGCTCGGCGCGCTCTTCTTCGCGCCCTATCTCCCCGCGCTCGTCACCACCCTGCTCCTCGTCGCCGCGATCGCGATCCTCACCTTCGCGCTGGCGTTGCTCCTCAAGGCGCGTGCGGAGCGGCGGCGGTGAGGCGGACTCCCCATACACTGAAGGAGCCTGCTGTTTTGTAAACAGCAGGTTAGGGGTTCGAGTCCCCTGGTCGGCTCCATCGAAAACCGCAGCAGAATGCGAAAAGCGAGCGATCCTGCACACGCAATGCAGCCCCATCTTTGGATGGGCTATGTAGACAAACGTGGTACTGGACTTGCTGCACGGACCATTCGGCCCGCTTGGACCGCGTCTGGACACGCGCCCGCGTCCGTTACTGGCTGCGCGCCGACTGCGGGGTGCTCGCTGAGACGGAGCAACAGGGCACACGGGTGCTGGTGGGTCCGGCGTCAGGGGCGACAGCGATACCGCCGCGGCGCGTCTACGCGACCATCCTTCTTGACCTTAGCCTCAGGACAGCGCGGGCGCGGCGACATGTTCCCCTCCGCAGCAGACGGCTCCGGTCCTCCAGCGGCGGAAGGTAGCGCAATCGTGTTTCGCGGTCTCCGTGAAAGTCACGTTGTCATGCCAGCCGGGGCGACGAAGTACCGCCGGAGGGCACCGATCGCCAGCCGGGTGCCATGGAGGAACATCCCGGTCGTGTCGCCCGCGATGTGCGGCGTCAGGAAGACGTTCTCCAGCGTGCGCAGGGGATCGTCGAGGGGGAGCGGCTCCTCATCGAAGACGTCGAGGTAGGCCCGGAAACGCCCGGTCCGCAGTTCCGCCAGGAAAGCCTCGCGATCGAGGAGCGCCGCGCGACCCGCGTTGACGAGGATCGCTTCATCGCGGAGCCACGCGAGCTCCGCCGCGCCGATGCGCCCGCGCGTCTGCGCCGTGACCGGCAGGTGCAGCGAGATGATGTCCGACGTGCGGAACAACTCTTCGAGCGGGACGAGGCGCACCCCTGCCGTCGCTGCGATCGTCGGATCGAGGTAGGGGTCGTAGCCGAGCAACGTCGGTCCGAAGGGGGCCAACCGCTCCGCGACCACCCGCCCGACCCGCCCCACGCCGACCAGCCCCACCACGCTCTCGTTGAGCAGTCTGGTCTCCCGCCGCCCCGGCTCGGCCCAGAGGTCGCCACCCTTCAGGCGGCGGTCGAACTCGTCCATACGCCGAGTCCCCACGATCATCGCGCCGACGACCCATTCGACCACCGCCGCAGTCGTCGCATCGGAGACATCCAGCACCTCGACCCCCGCCGCACGCCACATTTCAGCAGCCTGGACGTGGCCGCTGTGCCACCAGTGGGCGATCGCCGCCACTCGCACCGTACCCGCCGCGCGCAGCGCCTCCGTGGTGAGCTCCGCCGCGCCGAGGCCGTTCAGCGAGAGCAGCCCGTCGACGCCCGCCAGGTCGCGCGCCAGTTCCTCCGGCGTAGGCACCACGGTGCGGGGTCCGGCATCGACCACGTCGGCGAAGGCCCGCAAGCGCGCCGTATTCGCCGCGTCCATGTGCAGGGGGTACCACTCGCCGACACGATGGATGTAGATCCGGGGACGACCCATAACGCCCTCCTTGCCGCCTTCCGTCTTCACCGGTAACCCGCCAGCTTGAGGAGCCCAAGGGCTTCCCAGAGGGGACGTTCCCCCTCGGCGGCGACCAGTTCCACGCAGGCGCGACCCACAAATCCCGCGCCCTGGAGGACCTCGCGCAGCGGCCCCAGCGGCATTGCCCCGATGGGCGTGGTGAACCCGCCTTTGATATGCACCTGCGCCGTGAGGGGCGCGCAGAGCCGGGCCTGTTCGAACGGGCTCTCGCCAACGTTGAGGCAGTTGCCGGGATCGAAGTATATGCGCACGGCGGGGTGATCGATCGCCCGCACCAAGTCAGCGAGCAGATAGGGCTTGTAGGGTCGGACGTGCTCGAGCGCCAGCGTGACGTTTGCCGCCGCCGCCGCGTCCGCCACAGGCAGCAGGCGTTGCCGATAGCACGCGGCATGCTGTGCGGGATCGCCCGCTTCGTGCGTCGCGAGGAGGAGCGTGTCGGCCCCGATCGCGCGCGACAGATCGATGCAGGCACGGATGTCCGCGAGGATCGCCTCCTGCTCGGCATCCGGCAGCGCCGCGAAACCCCCGAAGTGGCCCATGCTCGTCGAGCGGATCGGCAGTCCCGTCCGCGCGATCGCCGCCACGTAGGGCCCGGAAGAGTCCGACCGGAGGGCGGCGATCTCATCGCGCGTCAGGCTCAGCTCGAGGAAGTCGTACCCCAGTTCCCTGAGGATCGCCAGCTTCTCGGCCACATTCCGTCCGCCGAAGACGTTGTCCTGTCTGGCCCCGATCAGCATCGTCACCCCTGTTGCTGTACGGTTCGCAGCGGTGCCCGCTCTATTCCGTACTGCTGCGTACCGTGTCGTGCGTACTGCGTCCTTATCCGGCACCCAGCCAGTCGAGCGCGAATGCCGCCGTCCAGGACTGCTCGGGGGCACCGAGCGACTCGCCGGTGAAGGGCTCGAAATACTCGGCGAGGCCGCCACTCAGGAGTTGGTCGAGCGATGCACGGCGCAGCGTCTCGGCACGGGCGGTTTCGCCGACGCGACCGAGCGACCACCAGAGGAGCCAGTTCATCACCGGCCAGGTCGGGCCACGCCAGTAGCGGCGGGGCTCGAACGCCGGGTCATCCGGGCTGGTGCTCGGTGGCACCGGCCAGCGCAGGCGCGGGTGGCCCAGCCAAGCCGGCGAGTCGAGCGTCGCCAGGAGGGCGTGCAGGCGCGCGGGTGCCAGCCCCCCGGCGATCAGCGGGGCGAAGCCGGCCACGGTGCGCGTCCGCACCGCCGCCCCGGCGCGCAGGTCGTAGTCGAGGCAGAGGCCGAGGTCGTCGTCCCAGCGCTCGTCGAGTCCGCGTCGGCCACGGTCACGCCAGGCGGCGAGCCGCGCGCACTCATCGTCGTCGGCCCCGACCGTCGCGGCGATCGCCAGCAGCGCCTCGTTCGCCGCGACGAAGATCGCGCTGAAAAGGACATCCTTGACCAGGAAGGGATGCGTCCGGTAGATCGCCGCCTCGTCGTGGCGTGCCCCTTTCAGGAGTTCCACGAGCCAGCGATAGCGGTCGTACTCGGCTCGCGTCGGGCGCTGCGTGGCGTCGCCCACCCGCTGGATATCGGAACGGGCGTAGGGCGGCAGCGCGCCCATCGTCAGCGTCGCCAGCGCCCCATCCCAGCGCGGGGAGTTGTCGGTGCCCTCCCAGGGGTGGTAGATGGTGACCAGCCCCGAGCTTTCCGGGTCGCGTGCCGTCGCCAGGAAACGGTGCCAGGCGAAGAGGCGCGGGTAGAGGTCGCGCAGGAAGTTCCCCGCCGCGTCGGCCTCTGCCCCCCCGCGACGCACGGCCGTCTCGTGGATACGCCAGGCGGCGATCGCATGGACCGGCGGCTGACAGAGACTGCTCGCCACGATCCCCGCCGGTGCCTCGGGCGAGAGCGCCGACCCCCACCAGTCCGGGCCGGGGGCGTAGTCGACGGCGGCGGGATTGAAGACGATATGTGGCACCTTGCCGTTGGCCCATTGCGCCGCGAAGAGTGTCTGGAGTTCCTGGGCCGCGCGGCGGGTCTCCAGGTGCGCCAGGCCGATGGCGATGAAGGCGCTGTCCCAACTCCACTGGTGCGGATAGAGCCGGGGGGCGGCCCTGGTCCACCCGCCGAGATCATTCTCGCGCAGCATCGCCACCGCACGGGTGGCCAGCTCCTCGGGCGTGCGGCTGTGCGGCGAACCCGTAGGGGTCATGACGCCACCGCCCGATCGTCCGTTACTGACCAGGCGAGCGCGGCGATCAAGGATGGATCGTGCGGGCTAATCGGCTGCCCGGCGCGGGGGTCGTCAGCGGGTCGAGCCAGGGCCGCCCGCAGGTGCCGGTCGCGGCGGCCACCCCGGGCGACGACCCGGCGTTGCGCGCGATCAGCCCTCGGGGTAGCCGCCTCCCCGCGTGTCACCCCTCTCGGATCGCGCCGTTCCTCGGTCGTCACGATGCGCCGATCTCCATCTGCGTCCCCGGGTCGAACCAGCGCAGACGGTCGGCCTCCGGGCGCAACCAGATCGCGCCGTCGGTCGCGACCGGGAAATCGGTGCGCGTCAGCACCTTCAGCCGCTGCTCGCCGATCACGGCGGTGATCAGCAAATGCGAGCCCGCCGGCTCGACCACCTCGGCGCGGGCGGGCAGCGCGTCCGGCGTCGCCCGATCGTCCACCACGATGTTCTCCGCACGGATGCCGACCAGGATATCCTTGCCTCCGGCAACCGCCAGTGCCGCCGGTGCGCCTATTGTATGCTCACCGATCGCCACACGCACCACCCCGTTGTCGCGCTGTATCTGGCCGCGCAGGAAGTTCATCGGTGGATTGCCGATGAAGGCCCCGACGAATTCGCTCGCGGGCCGGTCGTAGATGGCCATCGGGGTGTCACACTGCACGATCACCCCTTCGCGCATGACGGCGATTCGGTCGCCGAGGCTCAGCGCCTCGACCTGATCGTGCGTGACGTAAATCGTTGTCGTCTTGATCTCCTGTACGAGCTTCTTCAACTCACCCCGGAAGTTCAGGCGCAGCAGGGCATCGAGATTCGAGAGCGGTTCGTCCATCAGCAGGACGGCGGGCTCCATCACGATCGCGCGGGCGACCGCCACCCGCTGGCGCTGCCCGCCCGAGAGTTGCGCCGAGTAGCGCCCGAGGTAGGGGGTCAGTTGCAGCAACTCGGCGGCGCGCTCCACCTTGCCCCGGATCGTGGCCTTCGGCACTTTGTGCATCCGCAGGCCGAAGGCGATGTTGTCGTACACCTTCATGTGGGGGAAGACGGCGTAGCTCTGGAAGACCATCGCGATGTCCCGGCTGCGCGGCGGCAGATCGGTCACGTCACGGTCGCCGATCAGGATACTCCCGCTCTCCGGGTACTCCAGCCCCGCGATCATCCGCAGCAATGTCGTCTTGCCGCAGCCGCTGGGGCCGAGCAACACCATGAACTCGTTGTCCGCTACGGTCAGATCGATATCGTTGACGGCGGGCTGCTTGCTCCCGGCGAAGGTCTTGCGCACCTGCTGGATGTCGATCTGGGCCATGTCGCCTCCGGCTCTGGGTGCGGGATGTGGAATGCGGACGAGGGTCCGAGCGCGGGCCGTGTGGCGACGCCCGTGCCCGTCATTCCGCGTTCCGCACTACCGCACGACCCGCCCCCACATATTCATCAGGTAGCGGCGCATGAAGAAGATGAAGACAAGCGACGGGATGACCAGTGCGCAGCCGCCCGCAAATTTGTAGTTGAGGGGCGAGCTGCTGAGCGAGCTGAGCACCTGTGCGGGCAGGGTGCGGTGCTGCACGGTCAGGATTGTCGAGGCGAAGACCTCGTTCCAGGAGCCCACGAAGACGAAGATGGCCGCCGCCGCCATCCCGGGCAGGGCCAGCGGGAGCACCACGCGCCAGAAGGCCCCGAACGGCGTGCAGCCGAGGGTCAGGGCGGCCTCCTCGAGGTCGCGCGGCACGGCGACGAAGATGCTACTGATGACGAGGATCGTCGTGGGCAGTGAGAGCGCGGTGTGGGCGAGGATAACCGCCCAGAGGGTGTCGTAGAGCCCCCAGCGGATAAAGGTCACGGCCAGGGGGATCGAGAGGATGACGATCGGGAAGGCACGGGTGGCGAGGATGATGATCTGGAACGCCTCGCGACCGCGAAAGACGAAGCGCGCCAGCGCCAGCCCGGCGGGTGCCCCGATCAGCAGGGCGAGCACGAGCGTCCCGAGGCCGACGATCACGCTATTGCGCGCCGAGTCGAGGACGCCGGTAGAGTCGAGGAAGAAGCGCATCGTCGTGGTGGAGAACTGCGTGGGGATGAGCGCCTTGGGGAAGGCGAAAATCTGCCGTTGCGGGCTGAAGGCGAGGATGGTGATCAGGTAGATCGGCAGCAGCATGAAGAGGGTGATCAGGATCGCCAGCGCGTACGCACCCGCTCGCCCCAGGCGGTGTCGGAGCCCCCTGATCCGGCGGGCGACCGGCCGGGCGCTGGTGCGTCGTGTCACGTGTGCAACGGTCATGGCAACCTCGCGGTCAATTCACTCCAGGCGGTCCGGCGCGGCCTCGGCGCGGCGTGCTTCACATGCTCATCTGCTCATCACGCACCCTGAGGACGCGGAGATAGAGCAGGGTGTTCGCGATCGAAAAGGCCAGGATCAGCAGCGCGTAGGCGGCGGAGACGTTGCGGTTGCTGAGCAGGACGGTCCAGTTGTAGGCCTCCGACGCCAACATCGGCAGGCTGCGCCCGGCGAGCGCGATCACGACCGAGAAGACCTGGAAAGCCGCGAGCGTGCGGAGGATCAGCGCAACCTGCAGGCTCGGCCGCAGCAACGGCAGCGTGACGTAGCGCAGGCGCTGCCAGAAGCCCGCCCCGAAGACCTCGGCGGCCTCGTTGTAATCCTTCGGGATCACCTGGACGCCGGCGACCAGAATCACCATCACCAGCGAGGTGGCCCGCCAGGTCTCGGCCACCACCACCGCGAGAAAGAGGCTGACCGGGTGCTCGTAGCTGAGATAGGGGAACCCGTTCTCGCTGACTCCGACGGTGTTGAGGATCGAGTTGAGGTAGCCGCGATCGGTGAAGATCGCCAGCCAGACGATCCCGGCGGCCAGATCGGAGATCGCGAGCGGGACCGCCCAGACATAGAGGAAGAACCCCGTGCCTTTAAGTCCCGCCTGCAGCAGGAGCGCCATCGCCAGCGCGAGGACAAGCTGGAGCGGCACGACGACGACGATCAGCAGGAGCGTGTACTTGACCGCCGGCCAGAAGTAGGTATCGCCGGTCATCCGCTGGAAGTTCGCCAGGGTCGGCGCACCATCCTCGGTCAGGAAGGCCAGGACCATCGCCTGGACCATCGGCCAGGCGAAGAAGATCGCCAGGAAGATCGCCGTCGGCGCGAGCAGCAGCTGGGCGGCGGGGAGGCGGCGGCGCACGCCGCCTCCCCGCCGCACCCGCCCGACCCCCACCGTACGGTCGACGCTCGTCCCTACTTGACCGTGCATACGCCCTCGCTCACCGGGTCGGGCGACCAGCAAGGGGCCTTCGCGTCATTCAGGACTCCCTGGAGGATCTTCGCCTGCTCCTCCAGCACCGCCTGCACCGGCTCCTTGTTCACCACGATCCGCGTGAAGGTGTCGATGTAGACCTTGTTAAAGTCGCCGCCTTTCGCGCCGAGCCCGACAGGGAGGAGCGCGGGCAGGGCGTCCGTCGATGCTGTCTGCGCCTTGATCGCCTCCGCTTCGAGCTTGATGCCCGGCGAGAGGTCCGTCGGGATGGCAGCGCTTGTCACCGGGAAGAAGGCTACTTCCCGCGCGGTCGTGATCTGCTGCGCCGACTGGGTGAGGTACTCGATCAGTTGTTCCGCGCCCGCACGGTTCGGGGCACCTGTCGGGATCGCCAGCCCGGCGAGCACCGGCATGAAGGCACGACCCTTCGGGCCCGCCGGGGCCGGGAAGGTCACGAAATCCCCCGGCTGGTTCGTGAGCGCCTGAATCCAGCCGGCGTTGTGGTCCCAGCCGATCCAGATCTCCTCGGACTGCAACGGCTCCGACACGTTCGCGTAGCTCGCGGACTGCGGATTGGCGAAGGCCCAGAGCTCCTTGAAGTCGTTCCACATCTGCACGGCCTCGGGGGACTTGAAGGCGACCACGGAGGAATTCGTGTAGGCCGGGTAGAGGTAGCCCTGGAAGAAGCGATGGATCAGACCCTTGGGACCCCCGGGGAAGCCGAGGCGCCGCTGCCCGGTCGCCTTCTGGATGTTCGCGGCCCACTCCTTCAACTGCACGTAGGTCAGCGCCTCCGTCTTGGCCCCCTGGGGCAGGTGCTGCAGCGCCTTCTTATTCGCACCCATGAAGTAGGTCGCCTGCATCCAGGGGATATAGAAGGTCTTGTCGGTCGTGCCGAGCCGGGCCAGATCCGTGAAGCCCTTCGGGAAGCCGCGGTCGCCCAGCTTGCTCAGCAGCGGCGTCAGGTCTTCCAGCAACTTATCCTTGCCGAACGGGACCATGTCGCCGTGCAGTCCGCCGATCAGGCTGACGGTCCGCTTGCCCGCCTGCCCCTCCGCCCGGATGCGGTCGTTGAACGGGCCGTAGTCCTCGGGGAGAAAATCGACCTTGCCCTTGAAGCCCTGGAGGATCGTCTTCCGCATCTTCTCGGCCTGGTCGACCGGCGTCAGTTGCGTCGAGGAGAAGATGATGGAACCGGCGTCCGCCGCCGAACCGCTCGATGCCGGCGCGGTCGAGGCGACCGCGCTCGACACAGCCGATGGGCGGGTTGACGCCGCCGCGCCCACCCCTGATGCCGGTGCGCTCGTCGCCGTCGAGGTACCCGTGGACCCACAGGCGCTCGCGAAGGCAGCCAGCGCCGTCGCGCCCGCCGCGCCCAATCCCATCCGCAGCAATACTCGCCGCGTCAGGCGGCCTTGTACGATCGTGTTCTCGCCCGACGCATCCATTGGACCCTACTCCTCCCGGTACGTATCCGGCGGGCCGCCGCTGCCAACCCACCTTGCCCAGACCCACCCCCACCGTCCCCGAATCACCCCGCCCACACTCAAGACCATCGCAAACTGTCGTCCTCCTCCCTTCGGCCTGCCCCTGCTCGTGCAATCGCGTCACGACCGCCACCGTGATATAAGCGCGATATTGCGCCATTAATACGTGCGTATGGAGCGGATCGTGATCGCGTGTCGTGCCGAAAATCGCCGGTGCTCCTCATGATCCTCGAAGCGGGCGTTGCGAGGGGCAATGCTGGTGAACTGGTCGCCGGAGTAGAGTTCGAATCACGACTCAGTAATCTGCGTGAACACGGCATTGCTGGTGCATCGGACGATGCCGAAGGGGAAGCCCACATTCGCCTCGTGGAGAAGGTGAATCGTTCGCGTCGAGAAGCGTTGCACGTCCATCATGAGACCGTACAGCAGCGCCACTGCATTGTCAACTCACGGTGGTGGCTTGGTGATCTCGCGCCATGCGGTAATGCGGGCATTGTCAAGGTAACACGGCGACCGGGTGTGCGATACTCCCGCGCATGAAAGAACAGGCCGCCGCCCCGAGCTACAAGGGCCACCGGTTCCCGCCCGCGATCATCGGCCACGCCGTGTGGCGCTACTATCGCTTCGCCCTGAGCTATCGGGATGTGGAGGAGCTGCTGGCCGAGCGCGGGGTGATCGTCACCGACGAGACGATCCGCCAGTGGTGCCGGAAATTCGGCCAGACCTACGCGAACGAGCTCCGTCGCCGTCGCCCGCGCCCTGGCGACAAGTGGCACCTGGACGAGGTATTCGTCAGCATCAACGGGACGCAGCAGTACCTGTGGCGCGCGGTCGATCAGGATGGGCACGTGCTCGACATCCTGGTGCAGGCCCGGCGTGATAAGGCGGCGGCCGTGAAGTTCCTCCGCAAGTTGCTGAAGGGCCTCGCGTATGTGCCGCGGGTGGTCATCACGGACAAGCTCGCCAGCTACGGGGCGGCGCTGCGGGAAATCCTGCCGAGCGTCGAGCACCGCCGCCACAAGGGGTTGAACAACCGGGCCGAGCATGCCCACCAGCCCACGCGCGAGCGCGAGTGGCGCATGCGCCGCTTCAAGGACCCGGGGCACGCCCAGCGCTTCCTCGCCGCCTACGGCCCCATCGCTTCGCACTTCCGCCCGCGCCGCCACCGCTTCACCGCCGCCGCCTACCGCGAGACCAGAACGGAACGCTTCGCCGCCTGGCGGGCGGTTACTGGCACCCCGGCGCTGGCCTAACAGCCTATCCCGAAGTGGCAATTATGGTAAACTTGGTGCATGGATACGCGTACCGCCGCGACTGCGGCACCCACCACCAAGCCGAACGACGAGCCGACGATCTGGCGCGTGGACGACACACTGTGGGCGGAGCTCCAGCCCCTGCTGGTGATCGCCAAGCCGCGCGAGAAACCGGGGCGACCGCGCCTGGACGACCGGCCGATCTTCGACGGGCTGATCTGGCTGGCCCGGAACGGCGGCCAATGGGCGACCCTGCCCCGGCAGTTCGGGGCCAAATCGACGGTCCACGCGCGCTTCCAGGAGTGGGTCGAACATGGCTGCCTGGAGCAGGCGTGGGCGCGACTCCTCGCGGTGTACGACGCCGAGGTCCAGCTCGACTGGCAGTGGCAAGCCGCCGACGGGTGCCTGGTGCAGGCCCCGCTCGGCAAAAAAGGGGGTCCGGTGAGGCGGAAGCGACGGGGGCCAACCCCACCGACCGCGGCAAGTGCGGCGTCAAGCGGCATTTGTTGACCGACGGCACGGGCGTCCCCCTCGCCACGGTACTCTCCGGGGCTAACCGCCCCGACATGAAGAAGCTGGCGGACCTGCTCGATGCGCGGGTCTACGCGGCCCCGGCCCTCGGGGAACAGCACTTGTGCCTGGATCGGGGCTACGACTATGCCGCCTGCCGCGAGACGGCGGCGGGGGGGGGGGGCCCCCCCCCCACCCCCCCCCCCCCCCCCCCGGGCCCCCCCCCCCCCCCCCCCCCCCGCCCCCCCCCCCCCCCCCCCCCCCCCCGGG
>JAABUU010004956.1_pt1 | contig 15286 bp, 11 predicted proteins | sample 5559301 | NCBI WGS metagenome assembly JAABUU01 (sample SAMN10711884, study PRJNA513360) | rock metagenome | isolation source: Antarctica rocks | place: Antarctica: Victoria Land, Richard Nunatak white | reverse complement strand
TCAGGTACGGCTTGACGTTGCCCCTGGTCACGAACTTGAGGCCCGTGTTCGTGTTGGAGGGGAACATCAAGGTGTTCGAGGCTTTGTAGAGGTACAACTGCATGACCGGGTAGAAGCCTTGCAGGTAGGGCTGCTGGTCGATCGTGAAGCCCATTGTGCCGTTGTGGATACCGGAGATGGTCGTGGGCAGAAGGTCGAACCCGCCCGTGGACACACCATGCGTCTGCAGGCCGTACTTCTTGGAGGCGAGGGCAATGGCCGCCGTGCTACCGCCGTCAACGGCGAACATGCCTTTGACGCTCTTGTGGCCGAGGTAGTAGGACTCGACGCTGGAGTTTTCGTTGACTACCAGCGCGCCCGTGGCGATCGTATCGATCGTGTAGTTCTTGCCTGACGCATGGAGCGCGGCTTTGGCGCCATCGAGGCGCGGCTGGATGTTCAACGAGCCGGGCGTGGCGATGAAAAGAACGATGCGGCTACCCTTCGGCACCTCGCTGGCAATACGCTGGCCCATGGACACACCGGCGGCGTACAGGTCCTGGCCGATGTAGGCCAGGCGCTTGTTGTTGCTGCTGGTAGGCGCGTCGGCGTTGTAGGACACGACCGGGATACCCTTGGAGATGGCCGAGGCCACCGGCGCGTTGAAGGCTTGGGGGTCGATGATGGAGACGGCGATGCCAGCGGCGTTGCCCGCGACGGCCGTCTGCAACGCCTGCGTCATTTGGCTGACGTTGCTGGTCGCGGAGCCGGTCCAGGCATACGAGCAGCCGAGCAGTTGGGAGGCGTCGGCGGCGCCGTACTGCGTCGGCGTGAAGAAGGGATTCGTCGTGACGTGGTTGACGAAGACGAAGTGGTAGTTTTCCTTGGGCAGCGTCGCCTGATCGCGTCCCGCCGCGAACGCCGCCGGGATATCGCCCGCGCCGAGCGCCGCCGCCAGCGCGGCGCCGCCGAGGCCGAGCTTGGCCGCGGTCGTCAGGGCTTCGCGCCGGCTGACTTCGATGCTCAGGCGCCGCGCCTGCTCGAACGGGTTGGTCGTGAAATCCTCGTGTGTACTCATCGTCTATGATCACCTTTCCCGCGACAGCGGGGGAATAGTACCGCCCACATGCGAAAGTGCGTGTGGAATGGACAGGGAAGCCGCGGCGAATGGGCCGTGGCACGGAGGCTGTCTGCAAAATACGCGCAATCGTACAGCCTGAGTGTTGACACTCCACACGGCTGACGCCGTGGGATTCTTGGTTCAGCGACCGTTGCATCGTTGCCCGGAGGCTCTGGCGCCTGACACAATCTCCCCAAGCGTGACTTCCGGCGTGCCCCGCGGTAGCGACGCCGTGTGTCCGCTGACACGGCGTCATGATGGCCCCCGAAAGAGCGATCATCACGAACACTATACCATATACCACGCGCGGGCAACCATGTGCCGCCTGCCTGCGGCTAGGGTCTGTGAAAAGTCAGCGGGTCCCACTGGGAGCGCGGGCGTCTCACTCGTCCCGGCGTTCGGGCGGCAGGCGCTGGGAGCGCGGACGTCTCGTCCGCCCCGGTATCCGGAGCGATGAGCGCCGGACGGGCGGCGACGCGCCGGCCCTGGGGGGATGGCAGGCCCCCGCCTGCGAACGGCCGGGACGGACGAGACGTCCGCGCTCCCAGTGGACGGCGCCGACTTTTCGTTAGCGCGCAGAAGTTCTGGGGTCAGGCGGCGAGGAGGGAGGGGAACGTGCGCTGGCGCCAATAGCGGTCCCAGTCGCCGTTGAGGCGCAGCGTGCGCAGGCGCATGAGCGCGACGCTGGTCTCCTCACTCCAGTGCATGCCCTGGTTCTTCTGGCGGCGGGCCGGCGCGGGTCGGGCGGCGCTTTGGCTTCCGGGCGGAACGCCTCGGCCGCCGCGATGGCCCCGTCCACGTCGCCGCGCCAGAGCAGACGACCCATGGTTCACAGGAAGCGCACCCGCGTCGGTTTATCGCGGCAGACCTGCGTGGCGACCTGGTAGCAGCGGTGATGGAGGTGATACCAATCCAGGATCAGCGTGGCCGCGCGCGGCGCGAGGGTGGCCTGGTAGAAGTCGCGCAGCCAGCGCCCGCCATCGGCAAGGAAGACCACCGCGCGCGGCGCGGCGCCTGCGGACGTCCCCTGGCAGAGCGCGCAGAGCACGGCAAGCGTCGCCAGGAAGGTGGCCCCCGTCCCACTGACGTAGCGAAAGCCCTCCACTGTGGCGACGCGGGCCGTGCGCGATTCCCAGCAGTGCCGCCGCTGCGGGCGCCGCGTGAGCACCTCGTCCGCGCTCGCCACCACCTCGGCGGGGCCGACCTCCGGCCCCAAGCGGCGCAGGTCCTCCGCGCCGGCGTCGGCCCGTTCCTGGCGCCGTGCGGCCAGCACGCGCTCCCAATCGGCCACGCGCTCCCAATCGGCCACGCGCTCCCAATCGGCCACGCGCACCCCCCGCGGCGGCCGCGTCGCGCCCGCCGCGAGCGCCTGATCCACCGCCGCGCTCAACGCCGCCGGCCAGCCCGCCCGCCGACGCGGGGTCCGTGTCGGGAGCAAGCGCGGGCGCAGGCCCTCCGCCGCACCGTCCCCGCGCGCCAGCGCCGCCCGCAGGCGCCGCACCTCCACCCACTCCGCCTCCGCCAGCGCCGCGCCATGTTCGCGCACCACCGTGCGCAACGTGCTCGCGCATAACACGGCTTTCGCCGCAGGCGCTGTCTCCGCCGCAGGCGCCGCTTGGGTCTGCCAGCCCAAGAGGCGCTCCGCCGACACGAAGGGCAGTGTGTCCGACAGCAGGCAGGCCAGTTCTTGCAGGCCCCGCGTGATCACGAGGCCCCCATGCGGCGGCAGCGCTGCATCCCCCGGCCTCGCATGCGTCTCATGTGCCGTGCCCACCCCCGTCGCCAGCACTTGTCGCCGCCGCGTCAAGCGCCCGAAGCGGCTCGCCACCTCCAGCGGCGCCCCTCCGTCCCGCTGCCACACCACAGGGGGGAAACGGCGCCGGTGCGCCGCCACCGCCGCCGCATCCGTCGCCTCCCACTGCGCCTGTAGCACCCCCCGCAGCACCGCCTGCCCGTGCTGGTGTGTCATCTCCTCCAGCGCGTCGAGCCCTGTCCCCGGCTCCACGACGCTCAGATCGGTCTCCGGCCGATCGAACCGCGCCACCTCCGTCGTCCGCTCCCCGGCTTCCTCGTCCTCCACCCGACAGATCACCACCCGTACCCGGCTCATCCTGTCCCTCCTGCCCCTCCTGCCCGCGTCCCCTCAGGCGCGACCGTTAAGGACAGCATACCCCATCCCCCCGTGCTGTGGCACCCCCACCGCGTCACCCCAGGACTTCTGCGCGCGAACGATAATTGGGGGTATCCCTAACGGCGGTTGCCCCAGGCCGGGGCGCCTGTGCTATCATGGTGCTGGCCTAACGAGACGCCCGGGCGGGGGCGACGTGGCAAAGGTATGGACGGGACCATGGACGCGGACACAGACGCGTTGTTTGGTGTGCTGCTCAAGGATTATCGGCTGCGGGCGGGGCTGACGCAGGAGGCGCTGGCAGAGCGCGCCGGGGTCAGCGTGCGCGGCATCCAGAACCTGGAGCGTGGCGGGCATCGGCCGTTGCGCGACACGCTCACGCGCCTAACCACCGCGCTGGAACTAGATGGACAGGAGCGCGTCCGCTTCCTGTCTGGGGCCACGCCATTGCCCCGCCGGCGCGGGGGCTCCGCGGCCACGGGCGCCACGGCTCTCGCCCGGCCCGGCGCGCTGCCCACGCCACCCACCGCGCTGGTGGGCCGCACGCGCGAGGGCGCCGAGGTGGACGCCCTGCTGCGTCGCGATGATCTGCGCCTGCTGACCCTGGTCGGACCGGGCGGCGTGGGCAAGACGCGCCTGGCCCTCCATGCCGCCCACACCGCCCAGGAGCGCTTCGCCGATGGGGCCGTTTTCGTGGACCTGACACCCCTGCGCGACCCCGCGTTGGTCCTGCTGACGATCGCCCACGCTCTTGGCTTGCTGGCACAGGGTAGCCGGCCCGCCGACGTGCTGGCCGCCCATCTACGCGACCGCCATCTCTTGCTGGTGCTCGACAACTGCGAGCAAGTGGTCACGGCAGCGTCCGACGTGGCGGCGCTGCGTGCGGCCTGCCCAGGACTGCGTGTGCTGGCGACCAGCCGCGTGGCGCTGCGCGTGCGCGGCGAACAAGTCTACGCTGTCCCGCCGCTTGCTACCCCTGACCTGGCGCGCCTCCCGCCGCTCGACGCGCTGAGTGTGGTGGCGGCGGTGGCGTTGTTTGTGCAGCAGGCGCGGGCGGCCGATCACGATTTCGCGTTGAACCCCGGCAACGCCGCGGCCGTGGCCGCGATCTGCACGCGGTTGGACGGGCTGCCGCTGGCCATCGAGTTAGCGGCGGCGCGGCTTGAGGCGCTGCCGGTGGCGGCGCTGCTGGCGCGCCTGGATCGGCCATTGGAGGCGCTGGTGGCCGGCCCGCGCGATGCGCCGTCGCGCCAGCAGACGCTGCGCGACACCATCGCCTGGAGTTACAAGCTGCTGTCCCCAGCCGAACGGGCGCTGTTCCGGCGGCTCGCCCCCGTCACGGGTGGCTGTACCCTCGCCGCGGCGAGGGCGATCTGCCTGACCGAGGCGCCGAGTGACCCGCTGACGGAAGCGGATGTCGCGGAGGATCTGGTCCTGTTGGCGGAGGCGCGCCTGCTGCGCGTGGATATGAGGGGTGACGAGGAGCCGCGCTACGCCATGCTGGCCACCATCCGGGAGTATGCCCTGGAGCAACTGGAGGTCGCGGGAGAAACGGACGACGCGCGGCGGCGTCATGCGGACTACTACCTGGCGTTGGCCAAGGACGCGCAAGAGCATTTCCACGACGCTGGCCTGCCGCTCGCGCTGGATTTATTGGAGCGAGAACTGGACAATCTGCGCGCCGCCCTGACCTGGCGCCTTGAGCGTGGGGAGGCTGGCGACGGGGCAGCGATCGAGCGCGGCCTGTCCGTCGCGGCGGCGCTGTATCCCTTCTGGCATATCCGCCCGCACCTGCATGAGGGCGGCGCCTGGATCGAGCGTTTGCTCGCGACGCCAGGCGCGATGGCTCCCACGCCGGGTCGTGTCAGGGCGCTAGCCGTCGCCGGCCTTGTCGCCGGGCTGGCGCACGACGCGGCGACTATGCGCGCACGGGCCGAGGAGGCCTTGGCCCTGGGCGACACGATCGATGACCCGTTGGCCCGCGCCTATAGCTTCCGCGTGGCCGGCGGGTTCCTGTTCAGCCTCCGCCCCGGAAACGAGGCGCCTGATCCGCTGGCGGCGCGCGCTTTCCTGGAGGAAGGACTCGCGCTCTTCCAGGCCGTGGGGCCGTCCGGCCGCTGGGAGATAGCCACGTCCCTCATACAGATGGGCATGGTGTCCGCGCACCTGGGCGACATCGCGCGCGCGGAGGAGGAGTTGGCGCGTAGCCTCGCCGTGGTCGAGGACTCCGGCGCCCTGTGGCCCGGTACCATGGCCCTCGATGCCCTCGGCGGCCTGGCCTGGGCGCGTGGCGACATCGCGGGGGCGCGGGCCTATTATGAGCGGTTGATCCCGGCGGCCACTAGGCTCGGCAACACGCAGACCGTGGCGAATACGCGCTACCTGCTCGGTCAGTTGGCCGAGGAGGACGGCGATACCCCGGCCGCCCGCGCCTGTTACGTGCACGCGCTCACCCTGGTGCGCGCGGTGGGCGACTTCGCGCTCCTGGAGCGGGGCATGGGGGCTATCGCGATCATGGCCGTGGCGGCGGGGCGGGAGGTTCCCCGCCGCGCTATCGGCTTCGCGATGGCCACGTTCGGGGCGCCGCAGGCAGGAGGGCGCCCCCTCACGCTTGAGCAGGCGCTTGACGCCGCCCTCCGCTCTACGGGCGAAGTCTAGATCGGGCCCGAGTCAATTGGCTGCTGGGGCAGCAGCGCCGCCACATCGACCTGGTCGGGATCGACGCCATGGATCTCCTTGACCTGGTCCACGAACCACCGCGTGAATTCATCTTGCGCCTGCAACATGCGCCTGAGACTCGCGGCGGGATCGTCCCCTTCCCAGACAGAGATTTGCAGGTAGCTGCCGTCAGGGAGGGGTTGTGCAAAGCTGTATTCGCGCAGGCCAACCCGACGCCGAGACGCCTCGAATTCGGCGCGGCGCGTCCCGTCCAGGGCCGCGCGGAATTGCTGATAGGCCGCGACCTTAGCGGCGGGAACGGGGCTGGCTACGGCAGTGATGGCCATGTGACGTCATCCTTATCTCTACAACTCTTACTGCTCATATGTGGTATCGTTCGTTTTCGCTACCTCAGGCGACCTCGTCAAGTCGTGCGGCCGCCGCGTTCCGCCGATATGATCTCACTCCTTTCTATGCAACGTCCGACGGTATCCCGGCCAACACCCCGTGGCGTGGGTGTGTTTCAAGTGAGTTGAAGGGGTGGCTCCCCCTCTCCCGCGTCAGGGAGAGGGGGTTGGGGGGTGAGGGCCGCGCCCCACCGTGAATGAAACACACTCTGTGGCGTCCGCCTGCTTATAGGCTGGCAGGTGGTAAGGGCGGTGACCACGCACACCCGCAACGTTACCCACCAAGTTACGCCGGTGCGTCGGGTTGGTGAGTATCCCTGACGGCGGCGCCCCAGGCCGGCGTGCTTATGCTATCATCCGGCTTTCTTCAGATTATTGGACGCAAGGCGATAGAATTATAGTAATGAGACTCAGCCCCTGCACGGAGGATTGGCGACACAAGTTATGAAGGCGATTTTTAGTGGAAGGGCCGCGCGTCTGATTGGGGCGGCGCTGCTCGTGGGAGCGTTGATAGGAGGAGGTGATCGCGGCACGGCGTCCGCTGCCGCGCCTTCTTCCAGCTACGCGTATGCGTTTCAGTTCAATGGTTCCGGGCGCCGAGGAGGCCAACTCACTTTTCCACTGGATGTGGCGGTGGCGCCGGGAGGCAATGTCTATGTCGTCGACATCCTCAAGAGCCGGGTGGAGGAGTTTACGGCGACCGGCGCCTTCGTGCGCGCTTTCGGACGCCCAGGGCACGGCGCCGGTCAGTTTTCCCTTCCCTCAGGAGTAGCCGTCGCGCCCAATGGCGCCGTCTACGTAGTCGACAACGGGAATAGGCGGGTAGAGGAGTTCACGGCGGCCGGATCATTTCTGCGGGCCTTCGGCCATGCGGGTAGCGGCGACGGCCAATTCGTCTATCCGGGTAATGTGGCAGTGGCGCCCAACGGCCATGTCTACGTGACCGACTATGACGCCGAGGGGCCGCTTGGCCGTAGAGGCCGGCTGGAAGAGTTCACGGCGGCCGGCGCCGTCGTGCCCTTCTCTCTTCAGGTAGGGTTAGGCAATCCCCAGGGCGTAGCGGTCGGGCCTGACGGAAACATCTATGTGGTCGACGCCGACGCCAGAGAGGTGAGGGTGTTCAGACCGACCGGCGCCCTCGTCCGCTCTATCGGCGTCTCGGGCGCCACCCACCTGCTCACTGTACCAGCAGGCGTCGCGGTTAGCCGGGGGGGCGACGTGTACGTGGTCGACAACCAAACAAGCCAGGTGGATGTGTTCAACACGCGCGGCGCCCTCATCAGCCTCTTTGGAAGTTCTGGTTCCGCCAATGGTCAGTTCTTCAATCCTCGTGGCGTCGCGGTGACGTCCACGGGCGCTGTATACGTGGCCGATAGCTTCAACCATCGCGTGCAGGTATTCACGCCAAGAGGACGAGGACGTTGAGCGCTTTGGCGCCGATGCACCCGGACATAGAGGCCCTGCGCGCCCGCGTGCGTCAGCGGCGCTATCACCCATGCGCGCTGGTCACGTTTCTCGTGGCCTCCGGTCCCGTCGCGCGGCGCACGGCCGCACGGCATCCGGCCTTGTTCCGTTCGTGGCGCCGGAGGGCGCTATATCGCGCGCTCCTCCTCCCACTCGTCGCACGAGTCCTTGGCTGTGCCCCGCGGAGCCACGCGCTCTGGCTCACGTACCTCTGGCAGCAGGGCGATCTGTATCTCCATCTTGGCCTCAACCGGCGTCCCGACGTGGACGTGGTACAAGCGGCCTTCCCGCTGCCCACGGAGTGCACGGCGCTGCGCGCCTACGCCGCGGCGGCGCTGGCAAGCGGCTGCGGGTGCCCACGGCGCGCACTTGTGTGCGGTGTTGTCACGGATATCCTGGACGGCTACCTGACCCGGTGCCTGCGGCAAGAGACCGCGCTCGGCGCCTTGCTGGATAGCGAGTACGACGCCTATCTCGCCCTGGCCGCCCTCGCGGCGATCCGTCGGCGCCACGGGCGTGAGAGCGCCCTGGAGCAAGCCATCGCTATCCGCTTCGGCGGCCAGTTCCTCATTGGGCTCGTCGGGTTTCTCGCCAGCCCGCGTCCCGCCTCGGCCGGTTCCACGCGCGCCGGCAAGTTCAGCGGCGCCGTGCAGGCGCTGGCGTTCTACCAGGCCCTCGGCGGGTCGAAGCCGGGGCGCCGCATGCGCGTGGCCCTGCGCGCGACAGCGATCGGCGCCGTCGCCGCTCAGGGTCTGCGCTACGCGCGCGCACTCTCGTAGTTCGTTCGCGATCATGATGGCGCGACAATCGCGAGATCCTTGCCGCCGAAGAGCGCGAAGTGGCGCTCGTTGAAAGTGAGGAGGGTATCGACGTGACCCGACCGCGCGCAGGCGGCGATGACGGCGTCGTAGACGCGTCCACCTGAGAGGTTGCTGGCGGGGGCGTCGTGAATGAGGCGACGGTAGCCGTCCGCTGAGAGGGCGACAACCTCGGCCGTATCCGGTGAGAAATTCGCCTCGATGAGCGCGCGACAGTCCACTGGTGACAGGCGATGGGGCGCGGGGAGGCGTGTCAGGACGGAGTATGTCTCTACGAGAGTAGGCGCGGCCACGACCAGGGTCTCGCCGTCGTCGAGGCGACGCTCCATCTCTGCTATGGCGCGTTCGTGGTGCTCGTGACGCGGCGAGAGGAGCGCGACGATGCAGTTGGTGTCCGGCATGAAGCGGGGCAGGGGCATGGAATCACAGCCCGCGTTCGTGCTCACGCGCAACGACGTCGCGCGTCTCCTCGACCTCTTCGGTGGTAAGCGTAGGACCTTCGGCCTGGGGGACAGCCACCACAAACCGTCCTTTGCGGACGAGCGCGACGGAGACAGGCGCCGGCTCGATCTCGATCCGGCCATCACACCAGCGCACATCGAGGAGCGTTCCCGGCCGCAAGCCAGCTTGATAGCGGATGTCTTTGGGGATGACCAGCCGACCCGCCGCATCCATGGTTGTTTTCATACCATTGATTCTACCACGCCACTCACCATGCGGACAATACGGCGGGCTTTCTTACTATCTTGATAAGGACGTGCCACGGATAACGCGCGGTCTGCGATACTCTTAAGAGTTTATGCAGCGTAAGGGGAGTGAGGGCCGCGGAAGCATGACCGTAATCGACGAGAAGAGCACAGCGAGACAACCGTTTATTAACGCGCGCTCACGGGACGGGCGCGGGGCCAAACCCTCCAAAGTTCTCTTGCTTGGCTCGGGAGCGTTGAAGATTGGTGAGGCCGGTGAGTTCGACTACTCGGGCTCGCAGGCGCTCAAAGCGTTGAAAGAAGAGGGCGTCGAGGTCGTCCTCGTCAACCCCAACATCGCCACCGTGCAGACCGGCGCCGGGCTGGCCGACCGCGTCTACTTCCTGCCCGTCGAGCCCTCCTTCGTCGCCCGCGTCATCGAGCGCGAGTGGCCCGAGGGCATCCTGCTCTCTTTCGGCGGACAGACCGCGCTCAACTGTGGGCTGGCTCTATGGCGCGACGGCACGCTAGCCCGCTACGGCGTGCGCGTGCTCGGTACGCCGCCCGAAACGATCGAGGCCACCGAGGACCGCGAGTTGTTCGTGCGCAAGCTGGACGAGATCGGCGTGCGCACGGCGCGCTCCGACGCCGCCACGACCGTAGCCGGCGCCGTCGCGATAGGGCACGCCATCGGCTTCCCTGTGATCCTGCGCGCGGCCTTCGCCCTCGGCGGCGAGGGCTCCGGTGTGGCCCATAATGCTGAGGAGTTGCGCGAGTTGGCCGCCCGCGCCTTGCTGCGCAGCCCACAGGCGCTCGTCGAGGAGTACCTGGCCGGCTGGAAGGAGATCGAGTACGAGATCGTGCGCGACGCCGCTGACAACTGCATCGCCGTGTGCAACATGGAGAACTTCGACCCCATGGGCGTGCACACCGGCGAGAGCATCGTCGTCGCGCCGTCGCAAACGCTCACCAACGACGAGTACCAGCTACTGCGCTCCGTCGCCATCAAGACGATCCGCCACCTCGGCGTCATCGGCGAGTGCAACATTCAGTACGCCCTCTCGCCGCACGGGGACGGCTACCGCGTGATTGAGGTCAACGCGCGCCTCTCGCGCTCCTCGGCCCTGGCCTCCAAGGCCACTGGCTATCCGCTGGCTACGATCGCGGCCAAGCTCGCGCTCGGCTACACCTTGCCCGAACTCACCAACAGTGTTACCGGCCAGACCACGGCCTGCTTCGAGCCCGCGCTCGACTACGTCGTGGTCAAGTACCCGCGCTGGGACCTCGATAAGTTCCGCCGCGTCGACACCACGCTTGGCTCCTCTATGAAGAGCGTCGGCGAGGTCATGGCTATTGGGCGCACCTTCGAGGCCGCGCTGCAAAAGGCCGTGCGCATGCTCGGCTACGGCTACGATGGGCTCGGCCCGTCCTATGCCGCGCACGAGGAGGACATGCCCGCCGAGGGGGTCGACGACGCGTCGCTGACCCGGCCGACGGCCGAGCGCCTGTTCAACATCGTGGCCGCCTTGCGCCAGGGCATGGACGCGGCGCGCATCTCTGCGCTCACCGGCATCGATCGTTGGTTCATCGAGCGCGTCGCCTACCTCGTGACGCTGGGGCAGCAGGTACTGGAGCAGCCCGAAGGCGACGTCGACCCGGCGCTGCTACGCCGGCTCAAGCGCGCCGGGTTCTCCGACCGCTTCGTGGCCGTGCTCTCGCGACGCACCGAGGAGGACGTGCGGGCGCAGCGCGCGCGCGAAGGTATCCTGCCAGTCGTGAAGAGCATCGACACGCTCGCCGCCGAATACCCGGCGCGCACCAACTACCTCTATATGACCTACGGTGACAAGTACTCCGACGTTGAGCCCGCCGGGGAGACCGACCCTAAGAAGATCATGGTGCTGGGCTCGGGTCCCTACCGCATCGGCTCGTCGGTCGAGTTCGACTGGTGCACCGTGACCGCGGCGGCGACACTGCGCGCGCGCGGCTACAGTGTGATCATGGTCAACAACAACCCCGAAACCGTCTCGACCGACTACGACATCTGCGATAAGCTGTATTTCGAGGAACTCTCCTTCGAGCGTGTGCGCGACATCTACGAGATCGAGCGCCCCGCCTACGTCGTCCTCTCCATGGGTGGCCAGGAGCCCAACAACCTCGCGCTCGGCCTGCACGCCGAGGGCATCCCTGTGCTGGGCACCTCGCCCGTCTCCATCGACCGCGCCGAGGACCGCCACAAGTTCTCGGCCCTATGCGACGAGTTGGGCATAGATCAGCCGCCGTGGGCCGAGTTGGCTTCGCCGCGGCAGGCGGCGTCTTTCGCGACGCGCGCGGGCTACCCCGTGCTGGTGCGGCCGAGCTACGTGCTCTCGGGCGCCGCCATGAACGTGGCCTACAACGAGGCGCAGTTGCGTGACTACCTGCGCGTGGCGCGCGTCAGCTCCGAGCACCCCATCGTGGTCAGCAAATTTATCGAAGGAGCCAAGGAGATCGAGATCGACGCCGTGGCCAAGCACGGCAAGCTCGTCATCTACGCCCTCTCCGAGCACGTCGAGAACGCCGGCGTGCACTCGGGTGACGCCACGGTGATGGTCCCGCCGCAGCGGGTATACCTCGACACGCTGCGCCAGGTCAAGACCATCGCCAAGCGCCTGGCCAAAGCGCTCGACATCACGGGGCCGTTCAACATACAGTTCCTGGCCAAAGACGGCGCGGTGCGGGTGATCGAACTCAACTTGCGCGCCAGCCGCTCCTTCCCCTTCGTTTCCAAGGTCACGGGCTATGACTTCGTGGACCTGGCCGTGCGCGCCATGCTGGGCGAGGACGTGGCCGGGACCTACCAAACGGTCGACCTCGACTACGTGGGCGTCAAGGCGCCGCAGTTCTCGTTCTCGCGCCTCAAGGGGGCCGACCCCATCTTGCGCGTGGAGATGGCCTCGACGGGTGAGGTGGGCACGTTCGGACGCGACCTGCACGAGGCGTATCTTAAGAGCCTGATCGCGGTGGGCACGCGCCTGCCGCGCGACTCGGTGCTGCTGAGCCTGGGCGGAGATGAGAACAAGCGGCGCTTCCTGGAATCCGCCAAGCGGTTACACGCCATGGGCCTGCGCATCTACGCCACGCGCATGACCTCGGCCTTCCTGACGGCGCACGATATCCCCAACGCGCGGATCTATAAAGTCCATGAGAAGGGCGCGCCAGGCATCATTGACATGCTGGGCGAGCGGCGCATCGACCTCCTGATCAATGTAACCGACGAGTTCGCCAGCGAGCAATTCGAGGACGACTACGCCATCCGGCGCGCCGCCATCGACTACAACGTCCCGCTGCTGACCAACCTGCAGGCCGCGCGCCTGTTCGTCGCGGCCATCGTGCGCTACAAGCCCGAGGACCTCGCCGCCGCCCCCTGGGACGAGTACGTCACTATGAAAGCCGTCGCGGTCCCAGCCATCCCACGCCTGGGCTAAATGCGTGCGGGCGGCATATCCACCGCCCCGAGGTGGGTGTCCAGGGCGCGATAGAGCGGCGCCGGCATTGCCAGGCCGGGAGCGCGCACATGGGCTTCGGCGATGAGCCCGCGCCGCCGCAGTATCTCTTTGCGCAGCGCCAGGCTGACTTTGTCTTGCGACTCGAACAGGACAAGCGGCAGCCAGGGCAGGTACGCCTCGCGCGCCGCCGCGTAGCCCGCGCGCTGCCACGCGCCGACGGTCGCTATCAGCGCTTCTGGGACGGCGAACCCGGTCATCGCCCCGGCCGACCCCGCGAGTAGCTCGTCGAGCAGCCCGACGCCCCCCAAGCCGCCGAAGACTGGGACCTCGACCTCCGCAGCCACGGCGGCGATGGTCGGGGCCGTCGGCGGCGCTTCGGCCTTGACGGCGACAACCACGCCGGAGTCGCGCACGGCGCGCGCCAGGTTGCTTGGCGCGATGGTCACGCCGGTGGTCGTCGGGTGATCCTGCAGCACGATCCCCAGGCCGCGCGACTGTGATATCCGTTGCAGATGCGCGGCCAGACGCTCCGCGTCGCCCCCATTGACCAAGACCATCACGGCGTGCGCCCCGGCGTCAGCCGCGTAGCCAGCCTCTTCCATCGCCGGCGCGGTGGATGTCGCCGACATTCCGGCGACGACCGGCAGCCCCGCGGCGGCGTCGACCACGGTCCGCAGCACCAGACGGCGCTCGGCGCTACTCAGGCGCGCCGCCTCACCCAAGACACCGAGGGCGACGACGCCGCTCGCCCCCGCCGTGCGATAGAGCCCGACCAATCGTTCGATCGACTCTGTGTCGACGACAAGGTCATCGCCACGGAACGGCGTCGCCAGAATACCCCATACGCCGCGCGCCAGCGACTGAAACTGTCCCATTCCCTTTACCCTCCACACTACACAATCCTCGGCTCCGTGGGCCTGGCCTTCTGAGCCTGACCTTGAAAGGTCAGGCCGTCAAAATTATGCGTCAAACGTCGAAGCTGGCCACGGTTTGGGGCGAATGCATGCGCCCATAGAGGAAGCGCAGGAACTCTCCGCGTTGCTCGGATGGGACGCGTTCCCAGGCGGGAGCCACGCAGGCCTCGCCCCACCAATAGGACCAGATCAGCACGGCGCGGTGCGGCGCGGCAATGAAGCGCATGCGGTTGGCGGCCCACCCATCGCCGCCGACCAGTGACTCGCCGCTCAACCACGCGGTCACGCGTTCCGCGGACCAGCCCAGGGCGTGCAAACGCCACGCGGCGCCCGTGCCGATCCCCGAACGGTAGCGCGACATCAGGGCGGCGAAACGGTCGTCGTCGCTGTCCAACCAGTCCAGCACGCGCAGGCCGTTGTCGGCGATGCCCTCGAACGTGCAGGAACTGGCCGAGTTGACCACCGAGAGCAGGCCGTCGGCCGGCGCCGTCCCTTCCTTATACCAGGTCTCCCGCAGCTTGAATTGCACGTAGTGGCCGGGATAGCATTCATGGACGGCCAGGTGTTTCAGGGCCGGTCGGGTGAGCACGGGGTCGATGTTCAACTCGACGGTACGCCGCAGGTAGTCGCAGCGCGCGTTGAAGGCGACGCCGGAGACCGTGCTCACGCGCATGCCGTCCGCGCGCGGCGCGGGCAGTTCCATTCGCGCCGCGGTCCGGTCCCACGCTTCGACGAGCAGTTCGTCCAGCACACCGGCGACCTCGTCACGGGGGACGTGAGTGCGCTCCTCCCAGGCCGCGCACTGCGCCGCTAGATCGCCGTCGTACCCCATGCTCGTGAGCAGGGCGCGCATCTCGCCACGCAACGCGTCCAGTTCCTCGTCTGAGACCGGCTGTGCCGGGACGTGTAGGAACCGGCTGAGTTGATCGGTGAATGATAGACCGTGCTCACGCCACTCCACGAGGGCCAGCGTCGAGTCGCACAGCTGATTGTAGTAGACACGCCGGTTCGGCTCCGGCAGCGCCTCGGCCCGCCGCGCCAATTCGGCCAGACGTCCGCGCGCGTCGGCGTACGTCGCGAAGCGCTCGGGCTGGTGATCGGGCGCCATGTTGACCACGACCAGCCCGTCGTCCTGCTCACCCTCCGGCGCCAGCGCGCGGTAGAGCGCGTCGACGCCGAGCAGCGCGCGCGCCATGTCCTCCCCGTACGCGAGCGTAGCGTCACTGAGCGGTAACATCGTCGTTCTCCTTATACATTAAACTAAGATTGTCCCCCCTCAATGGAGGGACACGGCGGACCGTACAGCCGCCGGATGGTGGGCGAGTGTAAATTCTAGCGAAGAAGTCAGCATGAATTATAGCGACGGAGCAACACAGCACCCGGACCGCGTGCCCGCCATTTTACGCGTGCAAGCGCCTCTTTCCCCCTTGTGTGGAGGGCCTGAAACCTGCTGCCTCCCCCGCTAGAAAAATGCTGAATCCTCCGATGGAATTTACAGGCGAGGGAGGAAAGGATACCCTCTCCTAGCGGCTCGACCGTTTGAGAAAGATTGACCTTCCTCCTCGTCGTTCCTGGGGCTAATCGACCATAGAAGGATGCGCTTCGAGCGCCGTGTATAAGGGCA
>JAABUU010004952.1_pt1 | contig 15290 bp, 13 predicted proteins | sample 5559301 | NCBI WGS metagenome assembly JAABUU01 (sample SAMN10711884, study PRJNA513360) | rock metagenome | isolation source: Antarctica rocks | place: Antarctica: Victoria Land, Richard Nunatak white | reverse complement strand
AATCTTTGGTCCCAGGCATGCTCGATCTTCTCAAACGCATAAGAGATGCCAACACGACGTTCAAAGGCGACCTCGAATTCGTGAATGACTGGGAGTACTTCAGTAACGGTCAGTCTTCCCGTAATCTCCACAAGCCAAACTACTCACTAAACCCCAACAAGACCCGGAAAAGCACCTAGAGCAACTCACCACCACCGGCCCCTTCGCCGGCACCCTCGAAGCTTTCACGACCGGCGTCAAGCTACGCACGCGCTACTCCCACCTCCTCCCCGCCTCCCGCACCCGCAACAAAACGCGCCTCTGGGCCAGCGACTCCAATCGTGTCATCGACACGGCCCGCTACTTCAGCGCCGGCTTCTTCGGCCTCGACTGGCAAGCCGCCGCCACCCTCCAGATCATCCCCGAGACCGCCGACCTCGGCGCCGACACCCTCACACCCGGCGACACCTGCCCGCGCTACCGCACCGACGCCCTCCACGGCCACGACTACGGCCTCGCCCAGCTCCTCCGCTTCCGCGCCACCTACCTCCCTGCCGTCGCCGACCGTCTCGCCGCCCAGAACCCGCACCTCCACCGCTTCCGCTTCACCGTCGCCGAGCTCTACAGCATGCAGGAGATGTGCGGCTTCGAGACGCTCGTCCGCGGCAGCAGCGCCTGGTGCGACGTCTTCACGCGCGCCGAATGGCGCGCCTTCGCTTACGCCCGCGATGTCATCCACTTCTACCGCGCCGGGCCGGGCAATCCGTACGGGCCCGCCATGGGCTGGCTGTGGCTGAATGCGACGGCGAATCTGTTGGGGGCGGGGCCGGAGGAGGCGGGTCCGCTGTTCTTTAGCTTCGTGCATGACGGCGATGTCGTGCCGATGCTGGCGGCGCTGGAGCTGTTTCGCGACGAGCGCGATCTGCCGGTCGCGCGGGTGTGGGAGGGGAGGAGGTGGCGGACTAGCGCGGTCGTGCCGATGGGGGGAAGGGTGCTTTTCGAGAGGTTGGCGTGTGGGTCTTCGTCCTCGTCTTCGGCTTCGGCTTCTTCGTCGTCGACGACGCCGATCCGTGGGGAGGAGGAGGGGGAGGGGGAGGGGGAGGAGCGTCGATTCGTCCGGGTCATCGTCAACGACGGCGTTGTCGCTCTGTCGGGCTGTAGGGACGGGCCGGGCGAGAGCTGTCCGTTGGAACGGTTCCTGGCGTTCGTGAAGAGGAGGGGAGAGGAAGTGGGGGATTTCAGGGAGGTGTGTGGGCTGGGTCCGGATGCGGCTGATAGGATCACCTTCTTGCATCAGTGACGGGTCGCTTTCATGGAGGGCCTGCCTGTTTGGGGCGTTTGGCTTGGGCTGCGGGCTGGGGTGCTACTATCGGTGTTTGTGGTGTGGGGAATGGCATCCGCTTCGACATGTAGCGCATTTCAAGCATCCTTGGAGCATCATATCCATGGCTTGTGAATGAGATTGTGGTACAGCAAGTTGAGACTCCTTCGCAGTCCAGGTCGTCCGGTGAGGTCTACTTTGGTGGTGAGGTCTTCATCAGACAGTATCCCAACCCTTCACCCAAAACGCCTTTGTGCTCTCCCGCCAGCCGCGAGTCATCCCATTCCCATCTCGTTCTCGGGCACCGGTACAGAGGGAGATACGCAAATCAAGCGACGCTACGGCCCCGGTTTCAGACCAAGGCACAGCTATCCATTTGCGTCGGTCCTGGTCAAAGTATTGTGATTGACGATCGATACAGTAAGCTAAGTAGCAGCACCGGTCTCAAGCTGTCTGCCCGCCCGCCACAAAGCACAAGCCAAACCAAGCCAATCCAATCCAGTTCGAGAGGGTTCGAGCAGTTGCCGTCCAGCTGGGGAGAAGTGTGCGTTGTAAGCCCTATTGTGGGTTTACATGTGCAGCAGTCGGAGATTTGCTGCTGTATTCGAGTCGTATTCGACGAGCGGCTGTGGTTTATACAAGTCGAGTGCCAGCGCGATGACAGGAGGAGGAGTGTTAAAGGCTGAGTGATCTGGACGAAGACGCTGTATATGCCTTAACGATTCGAGCTGCTCGACATCACGCTATGGTGCCATTCGAGATCATGGTACGACACGGGAGGTGGTGCTGTAGAATGGTTGATTGGAAACGCATCAGTACCGCAGCACGTCGGTCACTTCAAGTTGTTTGGATGAACGGCGCGGTGGAAGTGCGTGGCTGTTCGAGCTTTTCATGTGACGGCTCAGGTACGGTACGCCATTTTAAAAGCATGTAGGCCCCAAGACGCGGTGTATTCATATCAAAGACTATGAGGCCGGTAGATTCGTGTCATGAGTCCTCGACACCAAGGACTGATTTCACGGTCGGAAGCGTCTGAGAGTAGCAGGTGAAAAGAATCGCATCATTGTCCTCCTTTCTCTATCGTCGGTCGAGCTGCAGATCGTATCGCGTACAAAGCGAGGCTGGAGTTTGGCTGCTCGATACCGTGCTCTGGTGGCTCGACAAAGGTAGATTCCTGAAGGCCAGCAGCGATGGGTAGTAAGGTAGTAGCCGTATGCTTTGAACACCATGCCAGGTCATGTCTGTTGAACTAGCTGCAAATATCAACAGCTTGTGAATTCAGACTATGTGGAGCGATGCGAAGCGTGCTATGGGTGCTTCAAGATCGTGCCATGATGTGGGTGCCAGTGCCGTGAAACAGAACTGAGAATGAACGAAACCCTACCCTCGAATGTTGTTCCGCAAGCTGTAGACTGAGCTGGTTACGGAGCCAGAGTAGTTTGGACGATGAAAGCCTCGTCCTATGGTGCCATGGACGTCCATAGTACGGTCTGGGAGTCGTAGTATAGTACACCGATGAAGACACATGGATCGGTGCAGTTCAGTACTTCATAAGCCAGGACTTCTCTCACGATTGAGGTAGGTCTGTTTCGAAACCTGCAGTCCCGGACAGCATAAAGAGGTTCGAATGATGGTATTGACTGAGTACCTTCGGACGCTTGATATCATACAGTCTTTCACTATTGTAGTAGGAACCCTACAGTTCTCGGTGTTTTCCAGGAGGCTCCATCCCGTACATAGGAGTGGTGAGGGCGAATATGATACGTATTGTTCAGAGACTATGCGTGGCGTAAATACGAAGAAATGGCACATCTTCTTTCTTTTGGACTATGGGCAGCGTGTCTTCCACCTTGGACGTGGAAAAGAGGTCGATCTCACGCCAAGGCCGCATCTTATCCGTAGCAAGAAGTACAGCTTTATCTCGCCATGGAGCCAAGGAATCGAAGGATTGCGCTGCGATTCTAGGGTTGTGTTGATGATGTTAAAACACGTGTGAAGGCGGTCAAACCTGCCTCGTTTCTGATGAGAATCTGTCGTTGCCGTAAGGTGGGTGTCAATGCCCTCGTTCTGTGAGTGAAAGGGCACAGGAGCAGGTTCCTACGATGCCGTAGCGATCAAGATGTGATAGCTTGATTGACGATGCTGGTGAGAGTCAGACCTATGAACTGCTGCCAATATGTGAGTATGTGTATGTGTAGACCCAGTAGGATTACTTTCTTCAACTCATACCGTAGACGCCAATATGGGAGGGGCGAGAAGAAATCCAAAGGTAGGGCTAAGTTTCGGTACTGCGTGCAACGCTCCCGATGCCGAAGGTTACACAAAAGATATGAGGAAATGACAACAATACCCAACAGACAGTCTGAATGAGGTACAAGGCGTGCCACCCTGATATCAAGATCTACCGCGTCTTCCGAGCATCTTCTCTTGAGGATCTACAAGGTCGCTGAAAGAAAGTCTAACGGAAGAGCCCTAGCGAGCGAAGCAGATCCGGACCTCTGGGCCGGACTATACCTACTTTGAGCCGTCCAATTTCCACGCTCATCCAATATAAAGCTAATCGAGATGTTACTTTACCACGCATATCTTTCGATACCCGACTTAAAAACATCTTGTCTGTGCTAAAAATGCCTACTTACCTCGGTCCTGTACGATGGTAATCTTACCTTGTAGATAGAACAGTAGTAAACCTACCTATCTTCAACTCAAGATAGTATCGATCATGCCTTCACTGCCACCGCACCTGAGAGGTTCTTCCAGGCAACGGCTATGGTCTCGTTGCTACGTCAGCCGCTAGACCTATACCAAAGCCGCTGGTGCAATTCACCTTGGAGTGATAAACCCCTATGGCGGGGTTTTTGGTTTAAGTCGTCGATATTGAATTGTTTGGCTCATGGCTCGCGAATGATTAGTCGAAAAATTGGCGCATAGAGCGCACGAAAAGACTCGATGGAGTGCCTTGCGTCAGTCCGTGCTTGAAATTATTCGAGCGATTGAGATACTCGTACTGTAAGTAGGGACGAAGATTCGCGGCCCGGCGAGTTGATGATTGGTGACCTTGGATGCAGCATCATCCCGTGCTTTTTGCCGGTGGGACACTGTCATGGGCCAATGTCACAAGCAGCTGGTGATCTCTATCGGCAGCGTGCCACAGATCATAGGGAGAAGACCGCTGCTCGACGCTCCTCAACGCTCGTGCTCCACAGCACGCGTTACACGATAATTGATGCGTCAAAGGAGCATGTAGCTCAGTATATTGCTGCGAGGTGCCATATGTAAGCTAAGGCATGTATTGTGCTCGGCGATGGTCGACATCAGTCCCTCTTTAGCTACTTGCCGCGCTAAGAGATGCACCACCGTACGTGGCCACTGGTCAGATGAGGGTGAGGGTGTGAGACACGGACGGATATCTTTGTGGATCCTCCAATGGTACGTTGAAGAGGCTGCGGAATACACCGACTGACAGGCGCCATCAAGTCCTGATTGGGTTGCCTCGGGTGACGCTAATACAGATGGCCGGCGAAAATGAGCAGCTTCTGCCGTGATTGATCTTCAGAAGATTATCTTTCCCGCATGTTGTCAGAGTGAGATCAGGGGATGGTGTTAACCCACCAAACGGCTCCTAGGACCTAAGAGTGACCGCGATGAGAGCGAAGTTCCTCCGCAGTAGTGACGACAGTTAGAAAACCATGCCAGCGAAGTTGAGGATGCAAAGAGAACTCACGCATGCAAGGTCCATCAACAGTGCTCCGAATCACCATACAAACATGATACGCATGAGAGTGGCTGCGGCATGGTTTGGATGCAGCTGCATATCCCAACCCGAACGCCGCAGAGCGTTGAGGTTCCCGTCCTCGTCCTCGTCCACGTCCTCGGCCTCGTTCGTTTTATTAGTGGCTGCCCCACAGAGACTTTCCCTGATGAATGGTTGCTGTTGGTCGTAGCACCCCTTGTATGGGGCTGTACAGTAGATTATACTGTACTGTACATTCAACGCTTATCTGTACTGTACGGCCAGCTTGACTAAGATAGAGGGGGATTTGACTCCCTTGACCAGTTGGGTCATTCGTGGCGGTTCACCATCCACTTAGGTTGGTCAAGCACGAGGCGGAGTGTGTCCTCGAGCCGTAGAACATCATTCTCTGGACCCAAGAAAGGTAGAAAGGCGAAGAGGTCCACACCCTTCCGGATATCAGGCCCGACAAAGCCCGGCCTGCAAGTGGCGAGCAGAAGCCTTGTGATAGGCTCAAGCCTAACTAAATTTGGTATGTCGAAGTGACATCTTCAGGTAATCCAATCCCGACGGCGGATGCCTTAGGGATAACGGTAGTGAAGGTAAAGTACTGCCTAAGATATCGTCTGATTCAGACCGTTAGCTCTTACCCTGTCGTGAGTGGGAGAATCGCAACAAACAGTAACACAGGCAAAGTTGTATACCTTCGTAGACTGCGACCAAAGGGCTCGACCAAACAAAACATTGGATGAGTTCTGAAGTGGAGAAGATAAGGTACGTAAAGTAAAGCTATGGACGTTCAGAAATCACCTCGAAAAGTCATTTCGGCAACGCTGTGAGCGTAGTAATAATAGTACTGATGCAAATTATGAAGCACACTCTGTCACTTTTGGGCTGATAACCCTTGCAAGCTCGTCCTGAATCGGAGAACAGCACTATTGAACATTTCGAACAAGCAGACGAACAGGAACCGTTGAAAATGCTTATGACTTTTCAGTGGCGTGTAACTATCAATCTAAATATTCCATATAATGGTGTTTAGAAGCTAAAGAAGATGAGAGGCAATGGTGTTGATCGACATAGTTTGAAAAGAGATGTGCAAAGAATATAAAATGTACCTGACTTCTATAACTACTTTACTTCCTACCTTACACTGGTTGAAGAGTAGTAGTGAAGCTAACAAAGGGTAAGTTATTGTAAAGCCCTTAAAGATTAGGAAAGTGGGTCACAATTACAGCGCACCGGTAAGTGCCGACATTGTTGGTACTTTGTATCTTCTCTAATCCAAAGTCTAAAGACATGAGGTGGACATGGTACAATATTTAACTGAGAGATGATGTCATGTTGGCGAATATTGCCATTTGGACAGGAGCCAAGATCATTGCTGTCGGAATGACTTGATTCTGTAGAAAAAATGGCCTTTTCTTCGCACGTCATTAGGGCTGTAAGTCATGATTTTTTCATATTCCTGGATCTCAGGATGGGCTTCTTTGGGATTAGTTAGGGCTCGAAAGCAAGCCCTGAGATGCCCAGACGGGACCTACCGTGACTTCACGCGAACGTGAACATACATAAGGTACACATGGCCAAGGGTTTCAGTTTTCATTTATTGAATTATGAGTACAATCTGTCTGTGGCTCAATGAGGTGAGGGAGGAGAGTATAAGGTATACCTGCTGTATGTTTGACATTGACAAACATGCCTACAAGTACGTCAGCGAATTACTTGGCACTCGTACATCCCATATTATTACATACCTATCCACCGACTTCGAGGAGGCATGCGACGCGTTGCGCCGTATCGCATCGCCGTTTCCAGAAGCGTGCGTCTCGATCTCAGCACTTCACGAACTAGTCGGTGTACGCCACGGTACGGGAGTAACTACAGTACATACTACTGTATGTAGGTGACGCCGACAGAAACCCCTGATATCTCGGACTGTCAATATTTTATCTGAGCCGCCACATCCCGGTTCGTGGAGGGGGTACGAGCCACACGATCGGACAGCATCCTGGTGTCTGATCTTCGGAACGAAGGTCTTTGATTTACGCGGCAAAAGGCCACTGACGTCGACAGTTCGAGAGCAGCCCTCGGTAGAATTTGATGCATCATGCACGGAAAAGCAAGTGCAGAATGCGAAGAGGCCATATGCGTCAAAATCAAGTCCTCCAAACAATTTCCAATGTGACACAGCGGACGTGTCGGGAGCCAGTGTTATTATTGCCTTGACCGTGCGGCGGAGCTTTCAAACTGACGTCCTATCCGAGGAGCGGGCCACCCTCGAAGGAGTCAGTCAAGCTCCGGCAGTGTGGTCTCGCGAGCTGTCACACAAGCCGGGACCCAGATTGTGGGGTTCGCTGGTAGTGAGGCACTACACGTCGCGATCTGCACAGTGTCGAAGACAAGTCCAGTCGAACATCCCAGTGCGTGCGTACCGGACATGCGCCTTCGAAAGTTCTTACAGCAGTGGGATGATGCACGGATGCTCGAACTTGTCAAAGCAACAAGCAACTGTGGCCCGTTCCAGGGATTTCCCATTTCATGACGAGAAGTGACCTAAAGCATCTGTGAGGAATGCGGTTGGCCGCGGTCAACGGCGCATAGTGTCTCTCCCTTCCAATCACCACCCTGGCCACCCCCCGCCTTCCACCCCGGCCTCGATAGGTTGCCAGACGATGTTCCCAGTGAATTTGTCTGCTGGACTCCTCGGTCTGCCGCAGTCCATTCGAAGATCCAAGGCTCAAGACTCCATCGCAAAGCATACCGATCCGGACGGCCACATGCAGATGAAAAGCGATCTTTGGGTTTTTCGGAACAAGGGGCGCAGATTAACTTTACTTCGGACCCGCGGAGGCTTTGGATTGATATTACATAGCACTCGTGCTGAAGATGTGATGTGCAAAAGATGAAACACATAATTCCATCTAGCCTTGGCCACAGCCTCCTGCAGATGTCGGTGGCAAGCTCTGCCTACACTAGACAAGCATGCCGCAGCCACACGGGCTGGACTGCAGGGCGTACCGTAGTTCTGCAATGGAGGAAGGCGGGGATAGTGACGGTGTACTTCGTACACGGACTTCATGTGGCATTTGTCCTGCAGTTCGGATGTTCTATCCCCATTCCACTCTGTCCACTCCTACATTCGTCTACGGTCTTTCCTGAAGCTGTTGGCTAAGTTTAACACAGACATCTCGACTTGCACGATGCAGATCTTATTTGATGAGCAGGGAACGTACCTTACCTTAGGTTTACAAAACTACGCCTACACGGGTAACCGTGACCTTATAGCTTTTAAGCTCTCAGCCATGGGACTGGGACTGGGACCGGACTGGAACCGGACTGGAACGAGGAGATGAAGAGCTAACTTACATTTTGCCAATCAGGTATGTCGATCGGCAAGTGATCAACGAGCATACTGAGTATAGGATAGGTTGGATGTAAGGTACTCTTGTACAGTATCTTATGCCTGACTGACATTGCACCACATCAGATCACCCACAGACGCTCATGTTCTTGTACAGTACGTCGACTCAAGGCACTCCTTTCTGATGAGTGTCAGACCATTCGTCTACCTATGGCTGCGATTCAGATGACCAAGTCACCTAGCAAGTAACTGATTGCGTATCAGATCTAATTCCCACGCCATATGTACGAACCCTTATTGCCTTTGCCGTTCCAAGGTAGTGAATTGAAAGGTACCTTAATACCTTACCCTAATTAATAATAAATGCATGTGCAAGGATGATTTATGCAAATGCACCTTCCTAAACAGATGAGCTCACATGGAACAGGGCTCGGCAATTGGAATTACACATACTCCGTACTGTACCCCAAGGTACCTTACCTTGCTGCCTACAGTCTAGGTACGGTAGGTACCGTTGGTACAGAGGCATGTACCTAAGGTACAGTAACTTACAGTTAGTACCTTACCTTACTCGAGCCGCGCCTTGCAAAGTTCCATTAAGGTTGTCGATGATCAGCCCCTTGCGGATCACCAGTCCAGTTCCCATGCATCTCTGTCTGGACAAGATCTTGACCTTGTTCTGTTCTGATTTATTGGCGCCGAATAATGAGCATGACAGCTTCCCTCTTTTTCTCTTTTTCTCTCAATTCCTTTTTCCAATCTATCAGTTTCTCTCCGAGGCGCCCAGCCCACACACCCTCTGATCCTCTCCCCATTAGGTCTTCTGCGTTGCTTTAGGTAGCCACTGTAGCTTTGCAGCACTGTTGCTGCATACTGGACGTCTTACCAGTCTTTATTTTCAAGGGAATTCTATTGCTAATAATGATGAATGTACAGTGCCTAAGAGAGCACGACAGGGGAGCATACTAACGTTAACTATAATTGGTACGAGTGGCGGACAGGGCGGGCACTGGAAACGGCTACAGCAGAGCAGGAAACCGCCGCCCTCAAGCTCCAAGGGAAGCAACTGGCAAAGCAATGATAATCACCTGCTTGATCACGTACAGATCTACTGAGTATACCTTGCCTAACCATCTCCAAGACGTCGCAGGGGTGTTGTCCCCAATCACCTTACCCCTGGTCCGTCACTCTGCTTGGTGGGCCCTTGTCTCCATTACATGATGATTATTGTTCCGTGTCGACTGTTTCCCTCTGCGAAACGTCCCTCCGAGGGGAAACTGATCGAGGAAGGCATCCGACCTCAGCTATTTGTCTTCAGTAGCAGCTTACACGACGAAATCAATCATTGTGCGAAGAAGTTCGAGTACTCGTAGCTTTGACAGAGGCGAGCATGGATGAGTACCAAATAGGGTACTTTCACTCTCACTCATACTCGTACTCGTAGACAACCTGGTACTTTTGACGTTGACTAACTTATTATTCCCTCCCGTCTTTTGCTGCGTCGTCGATCCAAAGGGAACATCCGTGCGACTGCATCCAATCACCATCTCATCACTATCAACACCAACGCCAACAAAAATCTGAATGGCTATATTCTTCCGAACCTGGTTTGACTGCTTCTGCCCGAGGAGACCCGAACCTGTCCGCCGGCATTTGCCTCCAAAGTTCACGGTATAACTCTGTCCTGTCCTTGGGCCCGTAGGTACAGATGAAGTAGTGGAGAATCATCCTTTCACCCTTGCCCTCACCATTATTGCCCTCCGCCGAGCTTTAACCACCTTTCAGTAGCTTCGAATTGGTCCGCGGAGAGCCTGATCTTCTGGTTGAGACTACAAAGTATTGCACACGCGTCCAAACCCCCTGGACGCCTGCTAATTGGCATCGGTGCCTTTGCTACGGTAGAAACGCCATCCAGCCTGCTTGCCGCCGCACAACTCGTTTCGTTTCGTTGCGTTCATTCCTTTAGAGTGCAGGTAGATATGTACATATGTACTGTATATGCTGAAGCATGGGATGCGCAGGGTCGTTTAGGCAGCGTGCGTGCGTGCGGATTGACAGGCAGGGTTCGATTCAACAGATCCCCTTCTCGGGTTCATCACACTAGGCACAGCGCCATCTCTTGACGGGCAACCCATGAGCAAGCCAATTTAATCAGAACCGTAAGCGGCAAAAACGCCTCGACGGATTGAGGTGGGATAGGCACCTAAGGTACGGTAGGCAATCCCCACCCCGCCTTTCTCAACCTTTAGCTGCTTACCTTAGTTCCAGTAGGCTTGGTCGGTCCTGCCCTACTAAGACCGGGGCGAACCGTTCCATCCACCAAAGGAGATTTTCGTGTGACAGCCTGCCTACCTTGCCTATTTGCACCTAACGACAGACGAGCTGGTGGAGGGGTGCAGCCGTTATATATCAAACACATGTAACTCATCGACGTACCTGGCTGATCCCTCTGCCACTGCCAGGCTAATCGTACCCATATATCGTCACCGAGCGCCTCTCTCCTCTCCTCGACAGGTTCGAGTTCAAGAGCGAGTGCGAGTGAGGGCACGATTGCGAATCTCTGTCGTCGGGCTTGTTCTCTCTCTCATATCTTGGTGCACGGAATCTACGTATAGCGTCTGCTGCTCGTACTTGTTCCTTTCAATCACATCGAGGTGCTCTGGCCCACGGTGACCTACCCCCACTCGGTCGGAAGGATGAACCTCTCAAGCTTGGTTCATGGCTCTCGACAACAGAATACACTCCAGCAATCCCGACCTGAACACGGGCTCTCTCTCAACCGAACCCGAGCGCATCAGCCGTACACGGCCAACGCTTCGGCATTGGCAGCCAATCCATATTCGAACAAGCAGCCGGTGCACTGGACATACACTCGTTCACCGCAACCGCCACCTTCGCCTCCGGTGGAGGAAATGAACAGATGCACACTGCCTTCCATCTCGAGTCTGATAGGGTTGACGGACGGCCAACCAGCGCATCAGAATTCTCGTAAGCAGGGTCTGCAACCTGCGCAAGTGCCCCTACTGACAGTCGCCCAGCATCCGAGGTGCCGACAGAACAAGAGCCGCGTAAAATGCGGACTGCGTATACTCAGCAGCCTTCTCCGGTGGAGTACCGGGTGCTGCCTTTCAGTCAAGCCTCCGTGAGCAACCCCAGAGTTCTGCTACCGCCAACCCCTCCGCTGCGAGCGGACTCCGTTTTTGACGGCGCCCAGTCTCCTTCCCCAGACTCGTCACACTCGACCGCCTCCGCCTCAAACCAATACTTCGGTGGCTCCATCAACGATCTGGAGCCTCACCAACAACGGCACCCTCTCCCGTCCCCCATGCAGTCCCACAAACGTCACTCATTACCGTCGGACGATGCGGCCGCTTCACCGTATCCGAGCTCTCCATACGCATCACCACCCGCCATGGGTTCGAGCGGCTCGTATATTTCTCCGACCGAGCCAGCAGCGTCATCGGCTATGTATTACCAGCGAACTCTACCTTCTTCCATCCCGCCGGTGCCTTCTTCCACGCTGGGAATGCCGACCACCCACAGTCCGACCGATCAGTCCAATCCCTGGCAGCATCATCACTATATCTCACCGTCTTCGTCGGCATCATTCCCCCAATCCCAGGATCGCTATATCTGCCAGACCTGCAACAAAGCCTTCTCGAGACCATCCAGTCTCCGGATCCACAGCCATTCACACACGGGCGAGAAACCATTCAAATGTCCACGCGCCGGTTGTGGGAAAGCGTTCAGTGTCCGGAGCAACATGAAGCGGCATGAGAGGGGTTGTCATGGCGGTGGGATTCTGGGTTCGGTTTGAGTTGCGTTTTGCTGGTTGCCCATACGTACACAGAGATGTTTCCGATGATGATCACCCCTTTTATGTCTCAACTCGTTGTGATTTGCCTCTCGTTGCAGATCTGATCACGTCAATACCGGGCACGGACAGGCGAGTCGGATTGATACCCCCCCCTTATATACTTTGATGGTGTCAGGCGCGCGGGCGATTGCATTATGGATGGTTTGGCTCTCGTGGGTTTGGGTGGTTTTATCATCATTTCATGGGCATGTGTTTGCCAAAAATCGGAGGATCACAGAGACTTGCTGTATTTGTTTATAGAGATCTCACGATGGGGAAGACACGGATGGAAGAGAAGGCTGTCAATAAACCAAGAAGAGTCCCGCCAAATCCAACCTTTCCGACTGTATAATTCTCTCGAGTGTATATTGTAAGCCGTCGCTTTCTGTGAGGAGCGCTTATGGTATAGCAAGATATCGCCTGCCGTGAGGCGTCCCAAGACATTCTCTATAGCCGCTGGCCGCCTCTCTTGGCTCGAGTACAGTACCTCATGCCCTTTGATCTCAGGCCAATTTCGCCATGCAGAGGGTGCATTAATATTGGAACCGCATCAAATCTGTAAGTCCGGTCACCGACTTCAAGACTTCGAGTCAGTTGAGATGCAGCCGAAACTCATACGTCCCTGCTGCAGCATGTGCTGCCAACGTCCAAGGGGCGGACTGTCTGCCAACAGCTTGGAGATAGTCCAGGCCGCATGTGCACCGAGCTTGCGTTTCAAACGTTCTTGTCCTACCGTCGAAGACTTCATCTGTGGCTACCCCTACCTTATCTCACAGATGCGGGTAGGCTGACTGAAAAGGAGGGCGATCTCGTTCACCTGTCTACATAGACTTGACAGCTGAACTCAGGCAAGGGCGTAGGGCTAAGTGGAAAGTTTGTACACCACACCACGCTTGTGATCCTGACCTCTCCCTTATGTCACCTTGGTTCTGGAGAATGCATGTGGTGTGGACTGATATCTAAGTCGATCGTTGCAAGAAGCCACGCTATGGATATTCATATTACCACCAGTACGAGTATTAGGAAGGATTGTCCTAGAGCTTTTCTCTAGGTCTATTCACCTGATATTTGAAAGGGAAGATTTGGATTGAGCAGGCAGCGCGAGACGCTCTCGGGTTGTGGTGCATGCCCTAGTGTATATCTTTTGGAGCACCATCTCTGATCGGAGCTCCCACGAAGTTTTGGTGGTAAATGAGCGTTTGTCGACGCCGCTTTTGAATATAAGGTAGTTAGACTACTTACCTCTGCAGTGTTGCCTTGACATGGTAGTATCAAGTGTAGATATCACTGAGGGTGGAAGATTGAGGCTGACATCAGCATACGGCATCCCTAATGGCTGGAGATTATATGGAATGCTGGTGGCGTCTTCGTTCCCAGGGATAGTGTCGGTTGATCGCAACTGCTTTGATATTGATTAAGAGCATTTTTGAAAGTGTTTCCATAATTATCTTCACCACTAAGCCTTGAGTATGGAATCAAGAATGCTGGTTGTCCCAAGAATGCAATGCTAACGTAATCTGTACGACTTTGATCTTCTTCGCAAGGTTTGATTGATTGATTGATTGATTGATTGATTCATAGGTGACTGAGGCTGCCTAGGCTGCCATACACTGCATAACTACAAGCAACTAGCACATACTGATCTCATTCTCATTATCATCTTGCTGTTGTCATCACTGTCATTCCATAAACTAACTAACTAATACAAATTCTGACTTTGTTCTCTGTAGCTCTTCATGTTTCTCTTAATTCTGATGCTTGCTAATCTTCTTTTCTTATAATTTAATGTTAATGTCTCTCTTCAGCTGTCATCAATAAAAAATAAATGTTGCTGTAAACAATTAATTGTCTTTTCTGCAGTCTAAAGTATGTGATTGTTGAATTTTCTATTTCAGACTGCATTTAAGAATTTTTATTGAAAGAAATGAATACTCATGCTATACTATGCTGTCTAGTAAAACCTCTAAACCATGTTGCCTATGGGCATATCCTGATTGAGAGAGTTACAGAAAAAATAGAAAGAATGTTGACTGCAGTCAATGTGAGCAGAGTCTTCACTCAGTCTCTGACATTAATTCTATTCTGCTTCATAGAAGCAGCTAAAACATCACTTCTCAACACTTTCACTCAGTAAGACTGCACCTATTGACTCTCACTAACAACAAACATCAGATGACTAAACACATTGTTAAGAGTTCAACAAATCATTTAAGAGTTTAACTAATCATTAACAGTGAGTTTCATGAATTTAATGAATTACTCAAAGATTTGTCTAAACAGAGACTTAATAAGCTCATTAATAATTATCTCTTGACTGAGTATAAAGTCTATCTGAATCTGATTGTGCTTATGCAGATTGCAGATGTTGTGATAAAAGACATTGATGTGCTTTAATTATTCATATATATGTATGTTCTTAATCAAGATCAAGACAGCTTAATTGTCTTTTTTGAGCTAAATGAATGAAGAAGCTCAATAAGCTTTGTTTTCTTAAATGCTTACACAGTGTGAATTGACTTCAAGATATTTATCTATACTTATGTCTCTTAATATCTGTTCAAGTCAGATCTCAGTCTTCATACACATTGACATAGTCATGTACTCAGCCTCAGTAATTAAGATAACAACAAACTTCTGCTTTTAACTTGTTCACAACACTGATTCATCTTTAAGCATGTAGATGCATTCTAAAATTGATTTTTAATTCTGCTTGTTCAAAGTATAGTTGAAGTCAGAGTATTTAAGCATTGCTTGACTCTCACTAAAGCTGTACATAATGTCAAGATTGATGATTAATCTTATGTACTGCAGTAATTTCTTAAGTGTGTATTCATGATGCTCTGCAGAATTGCTGAGATATTGACTTAATTGATTTAGTGTGAAGACAATGTTTAACTGAGTATGAATTGCTGCATACATTAAGCTTTTAATTGTCTGTTAATACTGTCTTTAATTTATTCTTTGATCAGTTAAGCTGACAAGACAAAGAGCATCATATTCATTGAATGAAATACTGATGATTCTGTGCTTATCAGAT
>JAABUU010004950.1_pt1 | contig 15296 bp, 22 predicted proteins | sample 5559301 | NCBI WGS metagenome assembly JAABUU01 (sample SAMN10711884, study PRJNA513360) | rock metagenome | isolation source: Antarctica rocks | place: Antarctica: Victoria Land, Richard Nunatak white | reverse complement strand
CGACGGCTAAAATGGCCGGAGTGCCCTGCGCAAGCCAAAGAGCGGCACTCTTTCTCGCCCAATCGGAGTGCTACTTTGCACTTGGATGCAGCTTGCGTAACACTGGGCCGATAGGCCGGCCAGCCCTGCCCAGACGCCCCCACAGACGCCCGCCGCCTAGCCCTACCTGCACCGTGTGCCCCAGAGGCGTGTCGGAAGCACCCCTGGGGCACACCTCTATCCTACCCATCCTATGCGGAACGAGCACGGCCCCCTGGGCGACAGGTAGAAGAAAAAGCACCCAAGGGGCACGTGCGCCTCTATCTTATGAGAAGAGGAGCGGCCAATGGTAGCCATGACCACCCGCGCGGGCACCCGGCGGCACACACCCGCCGCGCGCGTAGTAGACTGCCACCACAGCCCCCTGGAAGGGCGCAACGCTGCTGCCTGCGGTCCTCTGGGGGCCGTTTTATTGCCACCGGGGCAACAGCTCCCGGCCCCAGGGGAGCGGGCGCGGGGCCGCTCTCTCTGGTAGTTGACGGGTTATGGTGCTTTCGATAACTGCGGTTAGCGCAACCATAGAGGCTGCTCGCCCCGGGGAAAAGGTAGGCCGCCCTGGGTGGCTCCCAGAGCGGCCTACCGCTCTACATTCTGCGCGCTCGTGCAGGATGTCCCCCCCCACACCCGCGCGCCCAACTTTGCGCAGTAGGGCAGATACCCGCGCGCCCGACTACTAGGCCAGTATGCGCGCTCGGGGAGGGCATCGGCAGTAACGCGTGTCTCCACTGGCGTGTGAGCTTGCTCACAGGAGGCCCGGGGAGAACAGGGGAGAAGGGTATGTGCAAACCAGGCTCAGGCCGACCACCCAGCTGCCCTATAGACAGAAACCTAGCGAGTGGCGTAGTATGGGACCATGGATGAACTGCTGACCACGGCCCAAGCTGCCCGCGAGCTGGGCCTATCCTCTGCCCGGGTACGCCAGTACATTGCACTAGGGCGCCTGCGGGCCATTAAGCCGGGGCAAGATTACCTCCTGACGCGCGCCGAGATCGCCAACTTCATCAGGAACCCGCCGGGCCGGCCGCGTCCGGGACCACAGGAAACCACAGAAGCGCCAAGCTCTTAGACAACGAGAGGGCAGCCCGCTTGCCACAGGCCGCCCTCTCTATCCATCGCGCACCTATAGAGGAGGGGCGATGTCTGACCAAAGCATACCACGCCGCCGCGGACGCCCCACAAAGCAGGAACAGGGCGAACGAGCTGAACAAGAGCGTGTCCAGTCTGCCCTACGCCGGCGACAGGGACGTGCCCGCGAGATTCTAGCACGACCAGACGTGCAGGAATTGCTGACCACGTGGCGGCAGGAGCTTGGTATCCCCACCGGAGGCTTCGGAAGCGACGAGGCCAGGCGCATGGCCTGGTATGAAGAAGCCACGGCGAGCCAATATGCCGAGCTCGAACGAGACGCCGCCGCTCAGAAGGCAGTAGGGCAGGCGCTCGAGGCAGCGGACGTCGCGTGGCCTGCCCATTGGACCATCACAAGCCTTCGCCCTACTCCCGAGTTGTTACTTTATCGCCATGCTCACACGCTCAAGCTCATCTGCAATCTCGATGACACCTGGCACGCCTGGGCCATGAACACCATTATGCGCGGCGGGGCCGAGACCATTGTTACCCTTCCTGGCACAGACGAACGCACGCCACACTTCCTCTTTACGGGCGCGGCCGGACAAATCAGCCGTATAGCGCACCGCCCAGCAGTGGACCCAAATGACCGCCCGCAGACGTCACGACCGGCGATCTACGTCGACGATGACCTGGAGCCGGAGGATTTGCCAAGCGTCCTGGCATCCCTCCGCCAGCACCAGGGCCGGCCCCTTTATCAAGAGATACCGGCCCCAGCGACAGCCCCTCTAACTGAGTTTGCGCTTTCCCTGAAACTCCACCGGGACAAGGGGAACACATGGCGTAGTTGGCAGGACACGCCAGATGGACAGCGGTTCATCGTACAGATGGATTTGTGCGATCTCGATAGAGAGCGCCGACACACTGTCATCTTGGGAACTCTCAAGCCCCTAATGCCGGGTCAGGTGATGGAGGCCGAAGACGGCACGGCCATAGGTGTCCCCCTCCGTAATTATTGGCCAAAAATGGCCCGGTAGCGGTCTCGCATCTGACCTGATAAGGTGCGTGTAACGGCGTGTCACAGGGGCGCGCCCCAGAGAAAAGGAGGCCCAGATGGTCACCATTCCCACCCAGCAGGATGCAGCACTGCGGGCGTTCAGCATCAACAGCGCGGCTGAACGGCTCGACACATCGCCCGCCGCACTGCGCTATCGCGTGCGCCGGGGCTTTGTGCATGCGGCGCGCATCGGCCAACGCTACCTGATCACCGCCACCGAGTTGGAGCGACTGCTTACCACCGTCGAGATGGACGAACACCCCAGCGTCGAGGAGAACCGCAGTGCTGTGCGCACCGCGTAGAAAAAACGACCGCGGCCTGGGGCCCTACCCAAACCGCGGTCTGAGAACTCGGAGAACTTTTGTATGTCCATACCCCACGCCCCCGCTCTCACCCCAAGTCTACCACTAAACCTATCGTGTGAGAACTACCCCATTCGCACAAGCGTCCAACAGCAAGCAGAAAACGAGGTGCGCTGATGATGGAGCGCACCACAACCCGCGCGTTCACGCCGGTCAGCAAGCGCCGGCCCTGCACAGTGTGCAAGCATACCGACTGGTGCGAGGTCCACACCGCGAGCGGGGCCGTCCACTGCATGCGGGTGGAGAACGATCACCCCGGCCAGCGCCGGCAGAAGGGCTGGTGGCACAACTTGCCCCAACCCGACGAGAAGACCGGGCGCGTGATCTGGTCACCCGAGGACTTCGCCGAGGCCGACATGCGGAATCCGCACGGCAGTGTGACCGAGGACACAGCCGCCGAGCGGCACGCCGTCTACACCGCGCTACTGGACCTGTGCCCTCTCTCGCCGGCGCACCGAGACCATCTGCTCGGCCCTACGCGCCAGCTCCCCCAGGAGACGCTCGGGAACTACGGCACCCTGCCCGACGGCAAAGCTCAGGCGCCTATCCTGGCCCAGCTAGTAGGCCAGTTTGGCCGTGAGGCGCTGCTGGAGACACCCGGCATTATTGAGGACCAGAGCCGCCCCGGAGGCCTGCGGCTCAACGGGGCTGGCCTGCTCATTTCCGTGCGTGATGTCATGGGCCGGCTTCAGGCCTTCCAGGTGCGCGCCGATCGCGGCGAAACGCGCTACCGCTGGCTCTCCTCGGCGAACGGGGCCAGTAGCGGCACGCCGGCGCACGTGGCCCACCCCGCGCAGGTCACGGACACGCGCATCTACCTGACCGAGGGGCCACTCAAGGCCGACATTGCCGCCCGACGCCTGGGCGCTGTGGTCGTGGGCATCACCGGCGTAGGCACCTGGCGCGCTGCGCTTCCTGCTATGGAAGCCCTACAGGCCGCAGGCCACGACGTGGTGCTCATCGCCCTGGACGCCGATGATCCGACCAAGTCGCACACCGTGGAGCAGGTCGAGGCCATCCGACAGGAGATCGCCGCCGCGCTGATTCACATGGGCTACGCGGTGCGCTTTGCCCGGTGGGACCACAGTCTGGGCAAAGGACTCGACGACCTACTCCTGGATGGCGGCACGTTCGCGCTCTCGATCCACCACCCTCATGTAAGTGGCCTGGCTCCCGTGGGCGACGATGCGGCTCCAGAGGACACCACGCCCACGGGGCAGAAGCTACGCGTACTGACCCAACTGATTAAGAACCCCGCCAAGCGTCGCCCCAAGGGGCCAGAGCGGGGCGACAAGGCCACGCGCTTCCTGACACCGACCGATGTGGCCGTGCTCCAAGCCGCCTATGTTAAGGCAAGCGCGTGGCCTGTCTGCGCCGCCGACCAGGATCCCCCGGCCGATGTGCTCCAGCGGCCCTGCCCGGTCGCCTTCCTGGCCAGCGCCGCCGGCGTCACCCCCGAAGCCGCCGGCCGCAGCCTGAAATATCTGGCCAGCCCCCACCTCAAACTGCTGACGCTGCGCCAAGATTGGGCAACCGACCCCAAGAGCGGTAATCTGATCACCCAGACCAAAATCGGCGGCGGCCGCGAACTCGGATGGAACCAGGAGCTGCCCGAGTCGGAACACCGCGCAGCTGACCGCGCACGCAAGCGCCGGTGCCCAGGCTGCAAGGGCATCCACCTCCAGGCCTACACACTCCTCTGCGCCGACTGCGGAGAGGTCAGCACCGTGAAAGAGGCCGAGAAGGCAGCCGCCGACTATGAGCGAGCGGTGTATGAGGCAGCCCAGAACGGCGCGCCCCACTTCGCCGAGGCCGACATGCGGAATCCGCACGGCGGTGAGCCAGAGACGCCGGTGGCGTGGGTTGATGACCCTGAGCCCGAGCAACCACAGGACTGGGCAGCAGAGCCAGAGCCCGCCCACGTCACGTCGGAGGCCCCTGAGCCCACACAGGCGCCACCGTATGCGGAATCCGCGCCCCCCCTCCCCTTTAACAGGGAGTATGCGGAATCCGCATGTCGGGGTACTGCTGCGCGGGCGCCTGCAAGCCCGGCCGCGCGGCTGATCCTGGGGCTGGAGGCTGCGCCCGACGTCCCTGCACTGGAGTGGGAGCGGCGTATGCAGACAACAGCACAGACGGCGCCCTACCACGGCCTGCCTCCTGAGGAGCGCGCCCAGGTGGACGGCATCTACCTGGCGCGGCGAGAAGCGCTGCAGGGCCAGGGACCGCCCAGAGAAGCAGGGCGCCAGTCTGGGGTCTGGGCGGTGGCCTGATGGCCACCATAGACGGTGCCTGGGCCGAGGTCGAGGAGGCCGGCCCCCGTCTGCTGGTGCGCTGGGGAGGGGAGGGCTTCGACCAGGTGAAGGCGGACTTCCGCCGGCGCTTCCCGCGGCACAGGGACGCGATTTACTCGCCTGAGCGCCGCGCCTGGTCGGTCCCCCGTGAATACCTGCGCCGCCTGGAAGCATGGGCGGCTATGTGGTTTGACGACGAAGCCACCACCTGGGAGCGCCAGGCCGCCGCGCCGACGGTCCCTGCCACGGCGTACCAGGTCCTCTGCCTGACCCCTGACGCGCCCTCTGAGCTCGTCGAGGCGGCCCGGCGCATCCTGGCCAAGCGGTACCACCCCGACGCTGGTGGGACTGACGAGGCTATGGCAGCCATCAACAGAGCGGCCGATGTCCTGCTAGCCGCTGCAGGCAGGTGACGCTCCTGCCCCCACCGGTGGATAGCCCGGTTGACTGACATTGAACTGTCAGTTATGATTAGTGAACAAGATTGAACAACACGGCATGGAGGTGGCCGGCCATGGAGCAGGCAGCGGTCGGGGCAAGCGGCGTGGCGGCGGTCGGCGCAGGGCTGCTGACGACGATGGAGGCGGCCGCCGCGCTACGGATGGGGTATGCGGCCACGTTGGCAGCTATCCACCGCGGAGACCTGCCGGCGCGCAAGATCGGCAAGAGCTACCGGCTCCAGAGATCCGCGATAGACGCGCTGGTCACGCCGACGCCGGCGGTGGGAGGGCAGTAGCGATGATCGTGGGCGCGGTTGACACACTCCAGGACCAGGCCCAGGCAGCGCTGGGCCGCGCGCTGGAGCCTGACGAGGTGTACCTCTCCACGGGGCGGGTAGCGCGGGTGAAGAAGACAAACGCGCTGCACGATGTGCGGTGCGATCAGTTGGTGGTACGGGCCGGCTACGACGCTGGGGGCATTGATGGTCCAACACACGCCCGGTTCCGCACGCTGCTCGCGGTGGCGACCATTGACGGCAAACCCGTCGACTGGCCGAGCGGAGAGCGGCAGGCGATGGATTCGTGGGTCAGCAGATTTACCTCGGGGGACGCTGATCGCATCGCGCACGCCTATTGTGTGATTCACGGCTACACGCCCGGGCCGGTCCCCAGCGCGGCGGCGGCCAGTGGCCAGGACGGGAGCCCATCGTGAACGACCAGAGCTACCAGCTCGCGGTCAGGCTCAGCTTACAAGCCGGCGGCCTGGCCTCCGGGGCGGCAATGGCCATGTCGGCATTCGGAAGCATCAAACAGGCCGCCGCCGCCGCTGACTCCTCGGTGCTGAGCCATCAGCGCACCCTGGACCGGATGAACTTCATGGGCGCCAGCCAGGGGAGCAAGACGTACCAGTACGCGCTCCAGCAGCAGGGACAGGCCGCGACGGCGGCAGCAGCGGCCCACGACAAGCTGGCCCGCGCGCAGCAGGGGGCGAACCTGATCGGCGCCGGCGTGGCCTCCTTTGGCATCGGCATGGCCGGGGTGGGCGTCATCAAGGAGTGGATAGACAAGTCAGGGCAGCTTGAGCTGGCCATGACCCGGGTCAGGTTAGCCACGGGCGCGACCGACGCCCAGCTCCAGGCCATGCAGCGCGGTGATATCAAAATTTCATTGTCCAACCAGATGAGCCTGACCGAGGTGGAGCGCCTGCGGGGCACCGCTGCGCAGAGTGGCCTGAACAGCATCCCCCAGCTCAATGCGCTGCTGCCGGAATTGGCTCGTTTTTCCGAGGTACTCAAGATCACCCGGGGATACACCCCTGAGGAGAGCGCTACCACCGGTGTGCAGTTCGCCCACATCTTCCAGGGGTATACCGCCGACAAGATGCGCCCTCTCCTGGACCAGTTTGCCCGCGCCTTGCAGACGAGCAGCGCCACGCCTAACGAGTTCATCCACACTCTCTCCGGCTTCGCCGGTGTGGCCAAGACGATGTATGGCTCGGCGCCAGGGCAGGCTCAGAAGTCGGCCAGCGACTCGATTGCCATGACCTCCCTCCTGGATAACCTGGGCCAGGGTGGACGGGGTGGCACACAGCTACGTGCCCTACTGCTGAACACGATGGACATGATTAGTTCCCGTGGGGCTATTCACAACAAGGCCCTGAACTACCTGGAGAAGGAAGCGCACGGCAGCTTCTTCGACAAGAGTGGTCAGTTCATCAGCATGCAGAACATGATGGAGGTGCTGATGCGGGCCAACGCGGCTATCAACAATCCCAAGAATAGCGCCACGGTTGACCGTGCGGCCCTCACCGCCGGCGGCGCGTCCCTGGCGGGCATGTTGGGTGATCCTGCCGTGGTGGACCGCTTCAAAGCCATCCAGGGCAACGTGAGCGGCAAGGGCAGCCTGTTCTCCCTGGACGCCGACCAGGCGTTCGTGAACAGCACCCAGAAGGGCCGCTTCAATCAGCTCCAGGCCAACATGGACACAATCAGCGCCCTGATGGGGCAAAAGCTCCTGCCGGCGGTGGTGGCCGTCGCCACGGCGTTGACGCAGGCGACAGCGGGGATCATCGACTTTGTGGACCAGCACCCGCTCATCGCTCAGTTTGCCGCCACGTTCGTCGCCCTGGGCTCGGCGATAGCCCTGGTGGCGGCTCCGGTCCTGGTGGCGGCTGGCGCGTTCGCCATCCTCTCGACGGGCGGGGTTGTGCTGGGGCTGAGCTTCGCCCCCTTCCTGCTCCTGGCCCTGGGCATCGTGGCCGCCGTGACCGGCATCGTCGTCGTGTTCACCCACTGGGGCCAGGTGACCGATTGGCTAGGCACGCGGATGCACACCCTGTTGCTTCAGCTAGAGGGGCTCCCTGCCGCCCTCAAGAACGTGCCGGTGGTCGGTGGCGCCGCTGGGGTCGCGTCCCAGGGGGTGCAGGGGTGGACCAACCCCACACCGGGAGGCAACCTGTTTGACTGGATGGCCAAGGGGGACTGGCGCAAGATCATCTTTGGGGACATCCACCTACCCGGCATCGGTGGTGGCTATGGCATCGGCACCCTGCCCCCTGGCTACCACCCCAGCACACCACTGCTGCCGGCCCCCCTCGCCCGGCCCACTGCCCTGCTACTGCCCCCGCCACCCCAGCGGTATCCTGTGCCGGTCGGTGGACTTCCCGCTCGGAGCCAGGGCGCCGGTGTGCCGCCGCTGGGGGGAGCACGCCAGAGCGTGGCACACGGCCCCGTGAACAATCACTATAATGTCACCATCCACACCACCAGCGACCAGCACGCGCGAGAGGTGGCTAAGGAGGCCGTGCGCGAGTTGGAGCGCCACCAGTCGGCACGGATGCGCGACCTACACCGCTACGGCTCCCTCACGCCCTCTGGCGTCGAGCTCGGGTTCCATGGCGCGTAGGGGCAAGCCGGCGCCGCCAGGGCTGAGAGTGACCCGCTAGCCATGGCGCGCACCTGCACAATCTGCACGCACCCCGAGCGCCAGGCCATTGACCAGGCGCTGGTGGCCGGCGGTGCGATGCGCCCCCTTGCCGCGTTATACCGCGTTTCACCCGATGCGATAGAGCGGCATGCCGCGTCTCATCTGCCCCAGGCGCTCAGCAAGGCCCAGGACGCCGCCGAGGTGGCCCACGCCGATGATCTGCTCGGCCAGCTCAAGGACCTGCAAGGGCGCACCCTGGGCATCCTCACCCAGGCTGAAGAGGCCAAGGACCTGCGCACGGCCTTGCAGGGTGTGGCCCAGGCCCGGGGCAACCTGGAGCTGCTGGCGAAGCTCGCCGGCCAGCTAGCACAGGAGGGCACGGTCAACCTCGTCGTGAGCCCTGAGTGGGTCATGGTGCGCGCCGAGCTGCTGGGAGCCCTCACGCCCTATCCCGAGGCCCGCCTGGCGGTGGCCGGCCGCCTGGCCGCCCTGGAGGCTGTCTGATGGGCGCTGTGGCCTTAGCCTCACCACTGGCCGCCCGGGGCGCTCTGGCCGCCGATCTGGCTATGAGCCTTGACCCCGTACGGCTCTCAGAGGCGGCGGGCATCAAGCCGGACCCGTGGCAGGCAGAAGTACTGCGCTCGAGCGCGCCGCGGATGCTCCTGAACTGCTCCCGCCAATCGGGCAAGAGCACGACCGTGGCGACGTTAGCCGTGCACACCGCTCTGTATGAGGCCGGCGCGCTGGTGCTGCTCTTGTCGCCGAGCTTGCGGCAATCGGGCGAATTGTTTAAGAAGGCGCTTGGGATGTACCGGGCACTGGGCCGGCCGGTGCCGGCAGAAAGCGAGAGCGCGCTCTCGCTCACTCTGGACAATGGCAGCCGCATTCTTAGTCTGCCGGGCAAGGAGGGCACCATCCGGGGCTTTAGCGGCGTGAGCCTCTTAGCGATAGATGAAGCAGCTTGGGTGCCCGAGGCGCTCTATCTCTCTGTCCGGCCCATGCTCGCGGTCTCGGGGGGGCGCCTGGTCGTTCTGAGCACCCCTCACGGCACCCGTGGCTTTTTCTATGAGGCGTGGCGGGGCAGCGAGGCGTGGGAGCGTGTGGAGGTGCCGGCCACCTCCTGCCCCCGTATCTCGCCCGCGTTCCTGGCTGAAGAACGGCGCACGATGGGCGAGTGGTTTTTCCAGCAGGAGTACTGCTGCACGTTCAGCGAGTCTGAGGCCCAGCTCTTCAACCGCTCTGATATTGACGCTGCCTTCAGAGAGGAGATAGAGCCATGGTGACCGTGATAGGCCCCGTCACGATCGGCATCGATATCGGGCAGAAGCACGATAGTACCGCCCTGGCCGTGGCTGAACGGGAGCAGCGGGGCGGGGAGGACTACCACCTGATTCGCCGGCTGGAACGCCTGCCCTTGCGCACGCCCTATCACGAGATAGCCACCCGCCTAGGGGCGATCGTCGCCGGGGTGCGGGAACGTGTCCACCAGGCAGAGGCTCTGCGCCAACTGGAGCCACGCTGGCAGCGGGGGCAGGCTCCTGAGGCTGACGTGACCGTCTTTGTGGATGCCACGGGGGTGGGCAAGCCCGTGGTCGACGCGCTGGAGCAGGCCGGCGTCCACGTCACGGCGGTCTACTTCACCTACGGAGACCGGCGCACGAAGCAGGCTGATGGCTCCATCTCCCTGGGCAAGGCCCTGCTCGTCTCGCGGCTGCAAGCCCTGTTGCAGACGAAGCGCATCCTGCTGCCCAAGACAGCCGAGGCCGCGGCGCTGGCGGAGGAACTGATGGACTACGAAATCAGAGTCGATTCCGACGCCAATGATAAGTACGGGGCCTTCAAGGTCGGCGCGCATGACGACCTGGTGACCGCCCTGGGGCTGGCCGTGCAAGCCAGAGCGGGCATGATTGAACCCCTGGACGATGACCTGGTCACTGCCATCATGGGCAGCGGCCGCTATTGGTAGCCCAAGGAGAGCACATACCGATGACAGCAGCAACACCGAGCAAGAGCAAAGCCACGACCCCCAAGAAGGCCCCAGGCGGCAACACAAGCCCCAACAAGCCCGCCACCGGCAAGAAGAAGTAGAAAGAGAGAGCCCCATGAACACGGAGACCACACAGGCCACCGACACAACCACCGAGACCCCCGCCCCGAGCGCGACCCGGGCCTATTACATCCCTACGACGGCGGACTTCGGCGCCATGACGTCTGAGGAGCGCACCGCTGCCCTGGAGCGCAGCAGTGCCGCGCTCGCCTCCTATGAGGCCAGCAGGGCCGCGACGCCTGCCCAGCAGGACCGGCCGCGCCCGGCGACGGCGACGAGCGGCGTGCATGAGTTCACCACCGATCCTGAGATCCACGGTGCCCAGACCCGGGTGGGCCAGGCGCAGGCTACCTTCGAGCGTGAGCAGAAGGCGCTGTACCGCAGCGATGGCACGCCGCGCTACAGCGATGCGGAGCACACTGAACGGCTGGCCAGCCTGCACGTTGACTTTGACCGGGTCGTGGGCGCGGTGCAGCAGACCGTGGACGGCCTGATCGCCGGCCACACCCAGGCGCTGCGGCACCTCGCCGAGGGCGATCCACTGGACGCCTTGAGCATGGAGCAGCTCACCAAGTCCACCCAGCAGATGGCGTACATCAAGGAGGATGCGTTCTCCCTGCCCGTGCCTGCGCTGGTCACCCGGTGTCAAGCCGCCTTACAGATGGGCGACGTGCCCACGCTGTTTAACCTGGCACGCTATGTGGGTAGCCGCCTGGACGCCTCGGCCAGGGCCACCCAGGCAGGGATGGAACAGGCCGCGGCTGCCCGCGCCTCCGCACTCATGGGCGTGTCCGCCCCCAGCACGGCGACCCAGGGGCAGGCGCCCAGTGGCCAGCCTGACCTGACCCTGGCTGAGCGCCAGGCCCTCGGGGACCTGGTCGCCGAGATGCGCACCCGTGTGCGTGGGACCCGGGGCCAGCAGACGGCGGAGGCCACCCGCACCAAGCTGCAGACGGCCCTGGAGGTCAAGGCGGCGGCGCGGGCGGCCCATGATAGCGTCCATGACACCAAGGGCCGCCTGGAGGCCCATCAGAGGGCTAGTGGGCGCTACTCCCTCTAGGTGGCCCCTGGGGCAAAGAGAAGCCCACCTGTCGGCGAAAGGGAATTGGCGACAGGTGGGCTCTAGCGGGGACCACAGGGTGTCGCACAGCCCTGCGGGCATCGTCGTTACTAGTGTGCCCTCTACTGAGATTGGGCGCAAAAGGAAGCCCACCGTTGACCCCCAGCGCACGGAAGGAAGTTCTGCGCAAGGGAAGGTGGGGCTTCGGTCAGCGCCCACGGGGTCGGTGTAGCCGTGGACACTAGGCCTACCCTGCAGTGTGGCGCCAGACAGCATGGAGCGCAAGATGAGGGGAAGCTATGCCAGAGGATGAGGAGACGCCCCGCGCGCCCGGGTGGCTCGGCGAGGGCATCCTGGTGGATGGGCAGGACCCCGGCGCAGTGCGGCGGGCGGTGATCCGGGACGCCAACGCGTGCCGGCAGCGGGCCGAGGCCGACAGGGTGGCGCGTAAGGGCCAGGAGCGGGCCGACAGGCCACAGCGGGCCACCGTCCCCGGGAAGCCCGCGCCTGCGCTCAGGGGCCACCGTGCGCTCCCTGTGGCCGTGCCCGAGGGAGAGCGGGCGCCCCTCCACCCTGCCGGCCTGGCCCGGCTGCTGGAGGCCCTGAGCTAATCAGTCATCGCGGGGCCGGTACGCCTCCATGATGATATGCCGGCATGTGGGGCAGATGCCCGGGTTGGCCTGCGCTTCATCACACAGTGGACAGGCCATGCTCTCGGGATGCCGGGCCAGATAGTCGCGCTCTATAATGCGCATCTCGCTCGCGGCGCGGCGCATCCAGGCCACACCGTCGCCGTGGCCCCGCTGACCGGGTCCGCCGCCGCGGGGGCGCACTAGCCGAGCAACCGCAACCACCAGGGCCGCTGCTGCCGGCGCACGGCGCGCTCCTCGGCCACCTGACGTAGGGCGCGCTCACGTCCCAGCTCCTCGGCCTGCAGGCGGATCGTCTCTTGCTGCCGCTCCCCCTGGGCGCGGAGCTGCTCGTTGGCCGCTGCTAGTGGGGCTATGACTTGCTCGATCATGGACTGCATGGCGGCCGCCGCGCCCAGGCGTGTCACGGATGCATCGTCCTGCACACGTGCCGGTGTCTCCTCAGTTCCCCTATCTGACGCCTGCACGTGTGCGCCAACGGTCTGCCTACCTACGTCGGCGCCGACGTAGGCGTGTAGACGACCGTGCAGATCAAGCACATCATCAGTCCGTAGACGGTACTCCACGGTTCGTTCCCCCTGCACTCGCATAGCGGGGAGCTGGCCACCCCGAATATACCGTCGCACCGTATCCCCCGACTTACCCAGGATCTCAGCGGTCTGGTCAACGGTCAGAGAGGACGTCTGCACGTCGGCGCCGTCTGCCTGCCCACCTAGGTCGGCGCCGACGTCCCCGTCTGCACGCGTGCCGGCGTCCCCTGCAGGCGTCTCAGGCGTCTCCACTCCCTACCCCACATCCTGGCCGTGGGGCTCGTCGCTCATCTCGTTGGCAAAGGGCATCGGGTCACCATACAGCCGATGTGAGCCGGCGGCGATGATGTAGGCCTGCTCATACTCCGGCTCATGGGGCTCCAGCGTGCGCCAGGCCGTGGCCACGATAGATGAGCCGTCGCCGAGCTGGCCGCGCACTTCGACACGAACACGCAGGGGGCGGCGCGGCGGGTCATAGGGGGACTGCTGCTGACTGGTCATGGCGCACCTCTCGGATGGAGGGGCAGGCCCCGGCCATGCCGTTCAGCCAGGGCGGTGACATCGGCGAGACGGACCCGTTGCCCTCCCCCAGGCGCTAGCCAGACGGGCAGCAGGCCCTGCTTGGTCCACGTGTAGAGACGGTCTCTGCTCAGGCCGGAGAGGCGCGCTGCGTCTCGAACGGAGAGTGCATCGGGGGGCATGGGCGCAGACGCCCCTGCCGCCGCGGCCGCCATGGCACGCTGCTGGGCCAGGGCCTGCACATCGGCCACGCGGACTAGGCGCCCCTGGCGGCCGTGCCAGCTGGGAAGCAGACCCCGCCGAAGCCAGCCCGCTATGCGCCAGGGCTCCACGCCCACGGCCGGGGCAACCGCAGACACAAGGCGCGCCTCGTCGGGGGCCTGCGGATCAGGGGCAGCGCACAGCGCTCGGACAGCGCTCAAGCTCACATGACGCACACCGGGACCAGGCTGGACGGTCAGTCGCCCGCTCTTTATCCAGTGATGCACCGCGGGGGCCGTGAGCCCCACCGCCTGGGCGGCATCTCGCACGCTCACCAGGTCTGCAGGGACCGCCTGGGGGCTGTCGTTCACGGGCATGGCGCTACTCCGCCGGCTCGTCGCTGGGAGGCAGCAGGCCCTGCTTCTGGGCCAGGGCACGCACATCCACCTCACGGACGAGCAGCCCATGCTGACTCTGCCAACTGGGAAGCAGGCCCCGCCCCATCCAGGCCTGCATGCACCGGCTGGGCAGCCCCACGGCACGGGCAACCTCACGCGCTGGGCGCGCCTCTGCCGGCGTCCGCGGATCAGGGGGGGCGCGCAGCGCTCGGACAGCGCTCAAGCTGACCCGGCGCCCCCGCGGGGAAGGCAGGGCAATGAGCCACCCGCTCTTGATCCAGTTATTCACGGACGAGACCGAGAACCCCACCGCCTGTGCTGCTTCCCGCACGCGCACCAGGTCCTCAGGAGCGTCCTGGCCTGCCGTCTGCCCGCCGTCTGCCGTGCCGGCCATCATGTCTCCTCTGCTCAGCCTATCCACGGTCCCGTGGGCCGCGTTCCCGGCGCACCTGCTCCACATCATCTCTGTTCAACAGGAGATGCGTCCTGCCTCCCGGCGGCGTGATGCGCTCTGCCCTGATCCGCCCTTTGGTCACCCACCCGTGAACCGTGTTGACGCTGACGCCCAACAAAGCGGCGGCCTGGTGTGTCGTCAGGCCGCCTTCTGCCCTGCCCATGCTCATCGTCTACTCCTCGGCCTCGCCGCCGGCGACCTGACCCTTGGGCAGGCCCCGCTTGTAGTTGCCCGGGCGCAGGGTAGCCAGGTAGGCGTCGAGCCACCCCTGAGTAGTGAGCCTCTGGTTGCCCAGGAGAATGGTCTGTAGCTGACCTCGCGCCGCAGCCGTGCGCAAGTTACCGACTACGCGATAGCCAGCCAGTTCAGCCGCCCTTTGGAGCGTGATGTACCCACTAACCTCGTCAATGCGTTTGCTCATGACTCTACTTTAACATAAGCCGAAAAGCTTGACAACGTAAGCACGATAGCTTATAATATAGGAGTGAAGAGCAAACGGCTCCCACACAGAAAAGCCGGTTCCCCCCGCCGTGCGAAGTAGAGGGAACCGGCCGACCTTAGGAGGTCTGGACCCATGGTAGCACAGCAAGCGGCCACCCGGGCACGAAGCAAGCCCAAGGCAGCCAAGAGCAAGAAGACCGTCTATCGCCCGCGCCTTACCTTCCTCTCCGCCACCGAGTACCTGGTGCCCAGTGAGCGCTTCGCCGGTCACATCATCTATAAGGTGACCGTGATGCCCAGCGGCCGCGCCCAGTGTGAGTGCCGCGCATCGGATCTGGGCCGGGCGTGCAAGCACGGACGTCTCGCGCTGGCCGCCCACGCCTACCGCTGCAACCCCAGCCACCAGCGCCCCGCCACTGGAGAGGTGGCGGCCGTGGCCCCAGGCTCGGGCCTGGGCGTGCGGGTGGCCAGCTCGGGCGAGGGCTACGAGGTCTACTCCCTGCGTACCGGCGCCTTCATCTGCCACGTGGACGACCCGGCACGGGCTGGCCTGCCCACCCCACCGACCCAGTGTGTGGATTGGACGACCCCGGCACCCGCCTTCATCCCCGCTCCGCTGGCCTTCTCTGAACTGTTTGCCGCGTAGTGAAAGCGGCCCGAGGGGGTGGATTGCTAGGACCCCCTCGGGCTAGTAGAGCGTCAACAGCCATTCTGTACGTTTAGGTGGGCTGAGAGTACGATAGAGGGAGACAGCGCATAGTGCTGGAAGGGAGAAGCCATGGGTCCCCGCCTCCATCCGATCATCTTAACAGCT
>JAABUU010004949.1_pt1 | contig 15297 bp, 21 predicted proteins | sample 5559301 | NCBI WGS metagenome assembly JAABUU01 (sample SAMN10711884, study PRJNA513360) | rock metagenome | isolation source: Antarctica rocks | place: Antarctica: Victoria Land, Richard Nunatak white | reverse complement strand
TCCAGCATAGTACGTCACGGCTGCTCCTCCTCGATGCCTGTGGCCGCTCAACACGGACCACGTCTATCATCCTGGCAGGAGCAGCCACCGTCGTGTCTGGGCTGGGGTCCCCAATCACCCCATCTGTTTGACAACTATGGGTGGGCGAGTCTTCGGATCATCAACCCACCCATGGCGATATCGATCATGGCTTCGGAGACGTCCATCCTGGCCTCATAGTCACGCACGAGACGGCGGTGGCGTGTCATCCAGCCGAATGTTCTCTCGGCCACCCAGCGCCGTGGCAAGACGACGAATGCAGCTTCGGTTCGCTTGATGATCTCGATCGTGAAGCCGAGAAAGGCTGCCTTGTCCAAGAGTTGGCGCCGATCATAGGCGCTGTCGGCGAAGAGATGCTTTACCCAGCGCCACCGCTCGTGAATGGTGTCGAGGACGGCCTGAGCCCCGGCGCTGTCGGCGATATTGGCCGGCGTCAGATTGACGAGCAGCAAGCGACCGTCGGTGTCGACTGCAATATGCCGCTTGCGGCCAACGATCTTCTTGGCACCGTCGAAGCCGCGCGTTGCCCCGGGGGCCGGCGCCTTGACGGATTGGCTGCCGATCACCGCCGCAGTCGGTTCCGGAGCGCTTCCCGACTGAGCACGGTCGATCATCAGCGCGATATCGTGGATCGTGCGGAACATCAGTCGGCGCGCCAAGCGGCGGAACCACCAGTACACCGTCTGCCAGGGTGGGAAATGGATCGGCAACATTCGCCATTCACACCCTGACCGAACGAGATAACGGATCGCGTTCAGCACTTCGCGCAAATCGATCCGTCGAGGACTTCCGACAGCGGCCGTCTTGGGCAAGAATGGCTCGATCGTCGACCACTCCTCATCCGTGAGGTCGCTCGGATAGCGCTTCGTCTTCTTGGCGATCTTGGCCATGCGGCCACGGCTTTCAGCTGTCCACATCCGCAGCGTGAATCACGCCAAGCCACCCTTGTCAAAGTTGTCAAACCGCCTCTAAGAGAAAATGGCATCTCTGTCATGAAGCCCCAGAGAATGTCAGAACCGACCACGAGGACGGTCGCAAGGATAAGACAGATCCTCGCAGCCCGGAAATCAGCAGGGGTCAAACTGAGCATCAGATATGCCCAGCCGACAAGCCCGCCGCCAAGTGCGAGACAAACAGCGAGACAAACAGCAAAGATAAAGTCGAAAGCCGCCACTTAGGAACCGTAAACGAAAAGCGAAGCCGAGAAGGCGTCCGAATTACGATCCAGCCTCGTGCTCGCTCTCTATCCCGCTTGTGGCGGTTGCGCCATAATACCGAGGCTTTCGGACAAGCTCCAGAGCCTGCCGGACTGACGTCGAAGCGAAGCTGGCGTCCGACAGGATCCCTATTTGAGCTGGCCGCGAGAGGTGCCCCGCGAAGCGCCGGATGCCTTATTGCGCGACGAGTTCGGCCTGCAGGGCGCCGGCAGATTTGATGGCCTGGAGGATCGCGATGATGCCGCTAGGCTTCAGCCCGATCTGGTTCAGCCCCTTGACCAGCGTGCGCAGGGTCGTGCCGTTGATGATCTCGAGGGTGCCCTTGGCCTCGCTCGACGAGATGCTGGTCGAGGGCACCACCTGGGTCTTGCCGCTCGACAGCGGCGGCGGCTGCGACACCTGCGGGCTCTCCGTGACCCGCACGGTCAGGCTGCCGTGCGTCACCGCCACGGTGGAGATCTGCACGTCCTGGCCGATCACCACGGTGCCGGTGCGCTCGTCGATGACTACGCGGGCCGGCACGTCGGGCTCCACCATGAGGTCACCGATCTCGGACATGAAGCGCGTCGCCGTGACGCCGGGCGGGCACAGAAGCGTCACGCGGCGCAGGTCCTGCTCCTGGGCGGCGCGCACCCGGAAGCGCCCGCCGGTGTAGCGGTTGATGGCGTCGGCGACCCGCACCGCCGTCTTGAAATCCGGGTTCTTGAGTTCGAGCGACAGGACGCCGCCCGGCCCGAAACTGCCCGGCGCCTCGCGCTCCACGATGGCGCCGTTGGCGATGCGGCCGGCCGTCGGCACGCCCTGGGAATAGGTCTCGGCCTGGCCGGCCGAAGCCGAGCCCGACACCGAGACCGAACCCTGGGCCACCGCGTGGGTCTGCCCGTCGCCGCCCATCAGCGGCGTCATGACCAGAGTGCCGCCGAGCAGCGACGTGGCATCGCCGAGCGACGACACGGTGACGTCGAGCGGCATGCCGCGGCTCGCCAGGGCGGGCAGTTGCGCCGTGACGATCACGGCCGCGACGTTGCGATTGCGCAGCGTGATGTTGCGGACGTTGACGCCCATGCGGTCCAGCATCGACTGCACGGATTGCTCGGTGAAGGGCGCGTTGCGCATCGTATCGCCCGAGCCGAGCAGGCCCACCACGAGCCCGTAGCCGACGAGCTGGTTGTCGCGCATGCCGCCGAGCGTCGCGATGTCCTTGATACGGACCGAGGCCTCGGCCGGCGCGACGGCCGCGACCGCCAAGCAGAGGAGCGTCAGGGCGAGGGCGAGGCGTCCCATCAGCCGCTGCCCACGCGCACGCTGCCGTCGGTCTCGATGGTGCCCGAGACCGTGAGGCCGCTCTCGAGGTTGCGCACCGGGATCACGTCGCCGGCGGCGCCCGCCTGCAGGGCCGAGCCGTAGGTGGAGATCATCAGGCCCCCCTCCGCGAACACCACCCGGACCATGGCGCCGAGCGACACCACCTTGGGCTCGCCGACCGCGTTCTTGGCAATGGGGAGGTTGGGCAGCAGGGTTCGGCGCGACGTCTTGTTGACCAGCGCGGCGCGGTCCAGCACGGCCGCCCCCATGCCGGCGAAATCGTCCGGCATCTCGCGTTCGACCAACATGCCGTCGCGGATCACATCGCCCGGGTAGATCACGACCGTGGGCACGGGCACGAACTGGCCCGCCGCGGCAGAACCGACCGAGGCCGCGCAGGCGGCCGCCACGCAAGTGGCCGCCACGCCAGCGGCCGCCACGAACCGCCGGCACCGCGCCGCGATCCGACGGGTGCGGGTCATCCTCGGGTGCCCGTGGTGAGGGTCGAGCCCATCTGATCGCAGGCCTGGATCACCTTGGAGTTCATCTCGTAGGCGCGCTGCGCCGAGATGAGGTCCGAGATCTCCTTCACGGGATCGACGTTGGACGCTTCGAGATAGCCCTGGCTCAACGAACCGAAGCCCGGGTCGCCCGGCACGCCCACCACCGGGGCGCCCGAGGCGGGCGTCTCCCGGAACATGTTGGAGCCGAGATGTTCGAGGCCAGTCTCGTTGGCGAAATTGGCGGTGGTCAGCTGGCCCAGTTGCACGGGCGTGGTATTGCCCGCCACCGTGGCCGTGACGATGCCCGATTGGCTGACCGTGACGTTGGTGGAATTGTTGGGCACCAGGATCGAGGGGCTCACGGCGTAGCCGTCGAGCGAGACGAGCTGGCCCGTGGCATTGGTGTTGAACGCCCCGGCGCGGGTGTAGACCGTGTCGCCGTTGGGGCCGGTCAGCTGGAACCAGCCGCGGCCGTTGAGCGCGAGATCGAAGGTGTTGCCGGTGTTGGTCAGCGAGCCCTGCGTCTGCAGGTTGCGGATCGCCGCGGTGCGGACGCCGAGGCCGAGCTGCGCACCTTCCGGGATCGTATTGCCGGCGCCGCGGTTCGACACGCCCTGGAGGCGCTGCGCCTCGTAGAGGAGATCGGAGAATTCCGCCTTGCCGCGCTTGAAGCCCGTGGTGTTGATATTGGCCAGGTTGTTGGCGATGACTTCGACATTGGTCTGCTGGGCCGACATGCCGGTGGCGGCGATCGCAAGGGCTCGCATTCAGGTGTCCTCGGAGCCGGCCGGCCCGGGATGGGCCGCGACGCTCGTTCGATGTCGATGGAAGCCGGGCTGCGACGCGGCCCGGCGAAGCGCGAGCGACCTGTTCAGATCGCCATGCGGCTGATTTCCTGGAAAGCCGCGACCGACTTGTCCCGGATGGCGAGCGCCGTCTGCAGCGATTCCTGGGCCGACATCACGGATTGCACGACGTCCTGGGCGCTGGACTTGCCCTCGATGCCCGACAGGGCCGCGGTCTCGGCCGCCTTCATCTTCTTCACCGCGTCGTTCGACACCTGGGACAGGACCTGTCCGAAGTCGCTTCCCGCCGACCCCGCCACCGAGGTCGCGGCAGTGGTGGCGGCCGAGGCCGCGGTGCCGCCCGAGGGCGCCAGGGCCGAGAGGGCGGAGGTGAGGAGCGGGAGGGCCGCGATCATGATGAGCCTTTCAGGAGGTCGATGGTCATGGAGATCAGGTCGCGCGACTGCTTGATGACCTGAAGATCGGCTTCGTAGGAGCGATTGGCCTCGCGCATGTCGCTCATCTCGGTGATCATGTTGACGTTGGGCATCTTGACGGCGCCCTTCTCGTCGGCCGCGGGGTTGCCGGGGTCCTGCTCGATCTGGAAGTCGGACGGGTCCACCCCGATCGACTTCACGGCCACGATGTCCTGGCCCGCGACGCGGTCGAAGGTATTCTCGAACGTGATGGTCTTGCGCCGGTAGGGGTCCGACCCCGGCGTCGCGCCTGTCGACTGCGCGTTGGCCAGGTTCTCGGAAACCACGCGCAGGCGCGCCGATTGCGCCGAGAGTCCGGAGCCTGCGACGCGCAGCGCGGCCTGGAGGGCGTCGATCATGGGCGGGTCAACTCCTCACCGAAGCCATCAGCATGCCGTGGAAGGCTTTCACAAGGCTGGTGTTCAGCGAATACGAGCGGTTCACGTCGCCCGCCTTGATCAGTTCCTGTTCGAGGCTGACGGTGTTGCCCGAATCCGTGACCTCCCAGGGACTCTCGTCCTTGATGGCTGCAGCCTGGACCTGGATGGGACTGAGCGACAGGTGGGCCGCATCGGTCGAGGCAAGTTGCAGCTGCGTCTTGTCCATCACCTGGGTGAAGGGCTCGACCGATTGTGCCCGGTAGCCGGGCGTCGAGGCATTGGACACGTTGGCGGCGATCACCGCCTGGCTGGTCGACAGCCAGCGGGCCTGCTGGCTCGCGACGTCGAACAGGTGGATGGGTTCCATCGCGGTTCTCCCCCGGGGCGCATGGATCGGACGGGTCGGACGCTGCCTGGGCAAGCTTGCATGAGGCTGTTCGGTGTCGTCGAGATCGCAGAATCGCGGATGTCGAAGGTTGGCCGCGCGCGATGCGACAACATCCGAGGACGTACATCGCCGTATCGGGTCGGATCGTCCGGAAATACTGTCGCTTAACGCTGCATTAACCTTTGCGCGCGCGCGACTTTGCACGGCCGGGCACCTACCACGTCGGAAACCGGCTCCCGAACGCGCAGCGGGCGCCAGCATAGACGAGCCACAGGGCGCGGCGTTGCACGGGCGGAAGGGCCGAACCGCAACGATTCATTAAGCATCTCGCGATAAAAAGTTAATCGGGTTGGTAAACGAAACGTGAGCGACGGGTCGATCGAGCGGACCGGGGCCGTCGCCGGAAGGAACATCTCGATGCTGGTTCTGATCGATGACCGGGAAATCGTGGCGGTCGGCTACGCAGGCGGATTCAAGACCGAAGGCGTCTGCTCGACGGGTTTCTGCCCGAGCGACTTCAAGGGCTGGGTCGAGACCGTGGCGGACGACGACCTCCTTGCCGTCGAGGCTTTCCTGATCGGCAACTGCCGCGACCGCGCGGATTATCCGGGCTGGATTCGCGAGCGCTCCGGCGCCCCGATCATCGCGATCAACGAGACGCAGTCGCTCGAACAGACGCTCGACCTCTTCGCGGCCGGTTTCGACGACGTGGTCCGCAAGCCGATCCACGTGCGCGAACTCCTGGCCCGCATCGATGCGATCCGCCGGCGCTTCGTGGCGGGCGCGAGCAAGAAGGACGATGTCGCGGTCGGCGAGATCCGGGTGTTCTTCGACGGCCGCGACCCCGAGGTTCGCGGCGAGCCCTTCCAGCTGCCGCGTCGCGAGCGGCGCATCCTGGAATATCTCGTGAAGAACCGCGGGCGCCGCGTTTCCAAAACCCAGATTTTCAACGCCGTCTACGGAATCTTCGACGAGAACATCGAAGAGAACGTCGTCGAGAGCCACGTCTCGAAGCTGCGCAAGAAGTTGCGGGCCAGGCTGGGCTACGACCCGGTCGAATCCAAGCGCTACCTCGGCTATTGCTTCGAGGACCCCACCGCCACCCTGCCCTCGGCCTTGTGGGACGGCGAGGCCGAGCCGTCGCGACGCACCGCCGATCTCGTGGCCGACGCGGCTTGAAACCGTCACGCCGGCGCCTCCCAGCGACGAGCGAGCGTCGGGGGGTCGACGAGATGCTCACGGTCCTCCTGGCATGGTGGCACGCCACCCTCTCGGCGCTCGAGTGGACGGAAAGCGACCTCGACCGCGAGGTCCGCGAGGCTCGCGCCATGTGTCGTGCCGCCATGAACGCCCGCGGGCCGTCGGACGCGTCGCAGCGGAGGTGAATGGGCTCGAGGCCGGCGTCCGGTCGGCGGGCCATGCCGGGCCGCCTTGACCCGCGACCCGCGAGCCTCCATCTCACATCTGTTCCACGGAGATCCCCGGCAAGGGGCTGAGACACCGCTGGGCCCGTTGCGCATGTCGGCTGCTGCCGAGGTGCGCGGCCCATCGGGGGCGGGCGGCGCGGACATCCATCGAACCTGATCCGGTTTGCACCGGCGTAGGGATGGAATCCGGTTACGCGCGACGCGGAACCTACCGGATGGCACCCACCGCCGACGCGCTGTGGGGGAGTTCATGCCGATGGCGGGCGCGCCCGTCCTGTTCAACAGCTTGCGGGCCGTGCCGCCCCTGCCTCGGCCCGACCCTGCATCGCTCGACATCCCGACCGAGGTGGACGTCGCGATCGTCGGGGCGGGCGTGATCGGGCTGTCGATCGGCTGGCGGCTTGCCCGCCGCGGCCTGTCGGTCGTGATCTTCGATGCCGGCCGGGCGGGCGGCGGCACCAGCTCGGCCGCGACCGGCATGCTGGCAGCCGGGGCCGAGCACGAGCCCGGCGGCGACCCGCTGCTCGGGCTGGCGCGCGAAAGCCTGGCGCTGTGGCCGGGCTTCCGCGACGAGCTCGAAGCCGACGCCGGCCTCGCCGTCGACTACTCGACGAAGGGCACCATCGTCGTGGCGGTGGGCCGGGACGAACTCGACCGCCTGCGGGCGCGCCACGGGCTTCAGTTGCGGGCCGGGCTCGACGCGCGCTGGCTCTCCGGAGCCGCGGTGCGCGACCTCGAACCCGGCCTCCGGCCCAACGTCACGGGCGGCATCTTCTGTCCCGGCGACCATCAGGTCGACCCGCGGCTCACGCTGCAGGCGCTGCAGGCCGCCTTCGTGGCGCGGGGTGGGCAGCTCGTCGCGGGCGCATCGGTGGAGCGGCTCGACGCAGCGGCCGGCGTCGTCGCGGGCGTGATGGTGGCGGGCAGACTCTGCCGGGCCGGCACCACGGTGCTGGCCGGCGGCGCCGCGGTGGCGGCGGGCGGGCTGCTGCCGGCGGGGGTCCACGTGCCGGTGCGGCCCCTCAAGGGTCAGGCCATGGCGCTGCGGGCGCGTCCCGCCTCCGGGCGCGGCACCTCCGGCCACAACGCGGCCCTGCCGGTCGACCACGTGGTCTGGACCGCCGAGGTGCATATCGCGCCGAAATCCGACGGCCGCATGATCGTCGGCGCCACCGTGGAGGAAGCGGGTTTCGACGGCAGCATCACGGCGGGCGGGCTCTACGCCCTGCTCGACGGCGTGCGGCGCGTGCTGCCGGGCGTCGAGGAGATGGCGGTCGAGGCGGTCTGGTCCGGCTTCCGCCCGACATCGGAGGACGACGCGCCGATCCTGGGGTCCACGGGCGTGCCCGGCCTCGCCGTCGCGGCCGGGCACCATCGCAACGGTTACCTGCTGGCGCCCGTGACGGCGCGGGCCCTCGAAGACGTGATCACCATGGGCGCCATGGCGGGTGCCGCGAGCGGCTTCGGCCTCGGCCGCTTCGCAGCAGCGCCGCATTCGGGAGAAGCAGCATGAGGATCAGCGTCAACGGCGAGGATCGCGACACGGAGCACCGCACGCTGGCGGCGCTCTGGGCGGCCGAAACCGGGCATCTTGCGCCCGACGCATCGGAACCGCCGTCGCGCCGCGGCTTCGCCATCGCCAGGAATGGCGAGGTCGTGCGGTCGCAAGCCTGGGACGAGACCGGAATCGACGACGGCGACCGGGTGGAGATCATCCGGGCCATGGCGGGAGGCTGAACATGCAACGCGATGATGGTGACGACCCGCTGGTGATCGCTGGCGAAAGTTTCGGCTCCCGCCTGATCCTGGGCACGGCCGGCTACCCGACCCAGCGCCTGATGGCGGAGGCCGTGAAGGCGAGCGGTTGCGAGATGGTGACGGTGTCGATGCGCCGGATCTCGCTCGCGGGCCACGGCTCCGACACGGTGAACCTGCTGGCGGGCTATCGCTTCCTGCCCAACACGGCCGGTTGCGAGACGGCGCGCGACGCCATCCTGACGGCGGAACTCGGCCGCGAGGCGCTCGGCACGGCTTGGGTCAAGCTCGAGATCATCGGCGACCGCGAGACGCTCTATCCCGATGCGGCGGAACTGCTGAACGCCACGGAACAACTGGTGGAGCGCGGTTTCACGGTGCTGCCCTATTGTTTCAGCGATCCCGTCCTGTGCCAGCGCCTCGCCGACCGGGGAGCCGCGGCCGTTATGCCGCTGGGTTCGCTGATCGGCTCCGGGCTCGGCGTGTCGGACCCGGCCCTGCTGGAACTGCTCTGCCGCCGCTCGCCCGTGCCGGTGATCGTCGATGCCGGGCTCGGCACGGCCTCGGACGCGGCCATCGCCATGGAACTCGGGGCCGCCGCGGTCCTGCTCAACACGGCGGTCAGCAAGGCCGACGAGCCCGTGCTGATGGCCCGGGCCATGCGCCACGCGGTCGCGGCCGGGCGCCTGGCTCACCGGGCCGGCCGCATCCCGGCCCGCCGCCGCGCCGAGCCCTCGAGCCCGCAGATGGGCCTGGTCGGCTCGTGACCCGACCCCTGCCGGGGCGACTCCTCGTCGTCACGGACCGGCACCAGGCGCCCGCGCCCCTGCCCGAGGTGGTCGAGGACTTGCTCGGCGCCGGCGCCCGCTGGATCTGGCTGCGCGACCGGGACCTGCCGCCCGACGAACGGCGCGCGCTGGCGCGGGATCTGGCCGCGCGGGTCGCGCGCCACGGCGGGACACTCACGATCGGGGCCGACGTCGCGCTGGCGGCCGCGTGCGGCACGGGCGTTCAGCTCGGGGCCGGGGACGACGTCGGGGCGGCGCGGCGCCGAATGGACGATGCGGCGCTCGTCGGCGTCTCGGCGCACGGGCTCGACGACCTCCGCCGCGCCCGCGACGCCGGCGCCGATTATGCCACGCTGAGCCCCATCTTCCCGTCGCCCAGCAAGCCCGGCTACGGCCCGGCCCTGGGCCTCGAAGCGCTCGCCGCATTGCACGAGGCCGTCGGCCTGCCCGTGCTGGCGCTCGGCGGCGTGACCGCGGCCGAAGCCCGGGCCTGCCGCGACGCCGGCGCCCACGGGATCGCCGTCATGGGTCCTGCCATGCGGGGCGGGGCGGCGGAGATCGCGGCGCTGCTCCGCTGAGGGCGTTTTCTCCTACGCCGGTTGTGGAACCGCCGCAGGCCGAAGCTTTGGGAACGGCCTGAAGGTCGCCGCGACCAGAAACGCGCCGATGCCGATGCCGAAGGAGGCGAGGTAGAGCCACCCGTAGGTGGCGTAGGTGTCGTAGATCCACCCGCCGGCAAGCGGCCCCGTGGCCATCCCCAAGCTTCCCGCCATGGCGGTTCCGCCGATGATCGTGCCCATCATCCGCAAGGGAAAGTTCTCGCGCGCGAGCACCGCATAGAGGGGCATGACGCCGGCATAGGTGAACCCGAACAGCGCCGCCACCGCGTAGAACTCGCCGAGCTGCCGGACGAAGACATAGGCCAAGGCGCCCAAGGCCTGCACCAGGAGGCCCGCGACCAGCACCCTCTTGGCTCCGAACCTGTCGCCGAGGATCCCGAAGGCGACCCGGCCCCCCATGCCGGCCAGGCCTTCGAGGCTGTAGATGGAGACGGCCGTGATGGCCGGGATCCCGCAGGATATCGCGTAGCTGACGGTATGAAAGATCGGCCCGGAATGGGTTGCGCAGCAGCAGAAGTTCGTGAGCATGAGGATGATGAATTGAGGGGACCGCAGCGCTTCCGCGACGGTCATCTCCGACGCGCCGTCGGGGTCGGCCGGAGCGGTGCCGACGCGCGCCGCGAGCGCCGGAGGGCGCCGGACGAGCATCGCTGCCGGGATCATGACGACGGCGACCACGACGGCGATCAGCAGGAATGCGGTTCGCCAGTCGTAACGGGCGACGAGCCAAGCGGCGAACGGCGACATGGTCATCGGAGCCATCCCCATGCCGGCCGAAACCAGGGACACGGCGAGGCTGCGATGCGTGTCGAACCAGCCGGTGACGGTCGCCATCATGGGCGCGAAGATGGCGGCCGTGGCGATCCCGACAAGAAGCCCGAACGTCAGTTGGAACTCGATCAGCGAGCTGGCACGGCTGGCCAGCACCATGCTGAGCGCCAGGACGATCGATCCGACAAGCACGACGATGCGGGGGCCAAACCGGTCGGCCAAGGCGCCCCAGCCGATGCTCGCGAACGCCATGGCGAGGAAGCCGATCGTCATGGCGCCCGAGATGCCGGTTCGCGACCACCCGGTGGCCTTGGCCATCGGCGAAAGGAAGACCGGAAGCGCGAACATGGCGCCGATCGCCACGCATCCCATCAGTCCGCCGGCCGCGACGACGACCCAGCGATAGTTCCGTTGCTCCATGCCTCGGCTCCGATCGAGGGACCCGTTCACGTCCCGGACGAATGGCGGCTTAGCAAAGGCGGACCCGCCAGGCCGTCCCGGACCACCCGCCTCAGACTGCGACGGGTTGCTCGAAGGTGGCAAGGTGGTCGGCCATGGCCTTCCGGTGGGCTGGTCGCGCTTCGCCGCGCGCCGCGTAGGCGGCCACACGCGGGAAGCCGTCGAGCACGCCCGTCCCGCGCAATCCGCCAAGCACCGATACCATGGTGAGATCGCCGACCGTGAACACGTCTCCCTCGAGCCAGGACCTGTCGCCGAGACGGACGTCGAGGTCCCGCATCCGCGTCTCGATATAGCCGAGGACGACCGGGCGACGTTCGGCCGACCACGCGCGATCCGCCTCGAACACCTCGTTGAGGGCGAACTCCATCACGGCCGGCTCGACCGTGTTGAGAGCGGCGACGAGCCACTGGATGGCCTTGATCCGCCCGCACGGGTCGCTTGGGATCAGCCGTCCGGCGCGTTCGGCGATGCGCAGCACGATGGCACCCGACTCGAATATCTCGACCTCGTCGTCCCGATAGGTGGGGACCTGGCCGAAGGGCTGAGCGCGGCGGTGCTCGGCCGTCTTGCCGTCGCGAATGAGGTCGACCGCATAGGCCTGGCCGACCTCTTCGAAGGCCCAGCGCGGGCGCAGGTCTCGCACGAAGCCGCGGGCGAACACGGGCACCCAGGCGAACGTGGTGATGCGCGGCAAAGCTGTCATCGACGCCTCCTTCCCTTGGCCGCCATTGTCGCGCGGCCCGACACGGCCATCGCCGCGCTTGACTTTACAGTTGATATCAACACAATAGAAGCGTGTCAAGGATGGTCCCGTTCACGACAACCCTGGAGGTGCGCGACACTTGTCTGTGCCTGCACGCGCAGCGGGCTGCGCGCGCGCTCGCCCGGCGGTTCGACGAGGTGCTGCGTCCGATCGGCCTCACCAACCAGCAATTCTCGCTGCTGATGGCGCTGAACCGGCCCGAGCCGCCCACCATGGCGCCGGTGGCTCAGCTGCTGGCCATGGATCGCACGACGCTGACGGCCGCGCTGAAGCCGCTCGAACGGCGGGGTCTGCTCCGTGTGGAAGCCGCCCCGACGGATCGGCGCAGCCGTCGACTGAAGCTGACCGAGGCCGGCCATGCCGTCCTGTCCGACGCCCTTCCGATCTGGAGGCAAACCCACGCCGACATCCAGGCCGAACGGCCGAACCTCGATCTCGACGAACTCAGAGGGTCGTTGAGGGCCCTTGCCTGAGACCGCGGGCCGTCACCGCAGCTTCGGAACTCGCCCGCGGACGATGCCAACCCACGAAGGAGACGCACATGAAAAGGTTCATAGCACTTTACCTGGTGCCCCCCGCCGTCATCGAGGACTGGAAGAAGACGGATCCCGAAACGAGGGGGCCGGCCGAAGAGAAGATGCGGGCCGAATTCGGCGCCTGGATGCGCCAGCATGCCCACATGATCACCGCAACGGAGGCGGGCGGCAAGACCAAGCGCGTGTCACCGAGCGGTGTCGCGGACGCCAAGAACGACATCATGCTGTATTCGTTCGTCGAAGCCGAGTCGCACGACGCCGCCGCCAGGATCTTCGAAGGCCATCCGCACCTGCAGATCCCGCAATCGTCGATCGAAATCATGGAAGTGAAGTCGATGACGGGAGGATAGGAGCGGGCAGCCCGGACGCTTGTTTCGGGCGAGCCGGTGAGCGCCGGAGACCTGCCGTCGTTGCGAACGACGGCGTCTTCCGGCGAGGCCGCGCGGGAGCGGATGGGGGGGAGGGTGCAAAGATGCCCGACCGCCCGACCCGCGCCCTCACCGATGACGCGGCGGCGAGCCGCCGGCGCTGCGGCGTGTGGTGGAGGGCGATGAGGGAAGGGGTGCCGGGCCAGGAGCTGACCTCGGCGCGCCTTGCCAGTTTTGGCCGCTGTCGACCCGCTGCCGATTCTGTCGCATTCGATTGCGAACGACTGCGCAGCTCGTTCTGTTACGAGGATCTGCGCGTCGGTCAGGTGAAACCGTGCTTTTCGATGTCGTCGAGGCACTCATTCACGTTGAAGCTCACTTGGTCCGTTCCTCTAGCCACGTCTAAAGACGGTCCATAATCCGTAACGTTTCGGAAGGTTGCTTTCGTCGTGATGAACCGTGAAGCCAAAATACGGCCCGGCCCCTGAGGACGTAACCTTGCACTCAGTTCTCTTCCGACTGAAGCGAAGGAATAACACAGGTTGCCTCAGGCTGTCAGTACAACGTGGAGTACGGCTGCCATCAAAGCAACGATCGCAAGCAGCGAAGTGGCAAAAGAAATGGTTCGCCAGGGCTGCATGGCTCTCAGATATACGATCGAATGTGCAATCCGGGCGGCAATGAAGATCGTGAAAATTGGAACGGCGGTCCCAGCCCCACCTCCCGCCAGAACGTAGACCAGTCCCAGAAACAGGAATGGATAAATTGTGGCTTCGGCGTTGCGATGCGCACGCAGGAGTCGCGCAACGGCCGGCGGGTCCAATTCGGACATCGAGGCGCCATAGCGCGCACCATCCTCTGGGTTGATTGCCACACCGCCCTTGGCACGCATCGCGCCGCTGGAAATCCAAAGCGTCAGCAGGTTGAGGCTCAGAACGAGGCAGGTGAAGGCGTAGGCCAAGAAGGCCGGAGTAACAGCAGTCCCGAGTGATTGTTGCATCGTTCCCTCAATTGCTGGCGAAATTCTGAACCACTTGCTCTGCACAAGTGATGTTCATTGGTGCGTCGCGCCGACATATTTGACGAGATTATCTAAGGTTTTAGCCGTACCTTTATCTACACTCATTTTGATGTATTGCTCAAGCATAGCCGCCGAGCCGCATTCGATCCTCACCGTCAAATGCGTCTTGCCATCAATCTCTTTGAGAATGACTCGCCCGACTGCACCCATCGCCTCGAAAACAAGATAGGCTGGTGGTGCTATCTCGCGATAAACGCCCGCGAATTGTTGAGTAGCGGCGGAGTGTTGGTTGACGAATCTGAAGGCTCCCCCCGGACGTAAGTCGATCTCGCATATCGCCAGCCGATGGCCCGCAGGATCCCACCAGCACGTCACATGCTCGGGCCGCGTCCATGCTTCGAAGACCTGTTTGCGGGATGCAGCAAATATGCGCGTCAGTACGATCGCGTGCGCGTCTCGATCAACCACGACTTCGGCGTCCGTGACCCTTTGGGTGTTTACCAGCATGTTGGTTCTCCTTTTTGCTCAATGTCGCAAGGTGGCGTTCGAGATTGTCGAGCCTGCCCTCCCACTGCCTACGAAACGGCTCTACCCAGTCGGCAACATCCTTGAGAGCGACTACCACCAGCTTGCGCGGTCGCCGCTGCGCATCACGCCCGCGTTCGATGAAGCCCGCATCCTCCAGCACCTTGAGATGCTTCGAGATCGTTGGTTGGCTGAGCTCGAACGGCGCTGTGAGCTCGGACACCGTTGCCTCGCTCTGAGAAAGACGGGCGAGGATCGCGCGGCGCGTGGGATCAGCCAAAGCCGAAAAGGCTCTGTTCAGTCGGTCGGCATGAAGGTCTAACATTTCCATGTGGCTATATAGAAAGATGGCAATGCATGAGTCAAGGCCCGATGACACCCGCAGCGATCGCGGCGCCGAGCGCCATTTGACGCCAGGCTGCGGGGGATGGATATTCGCAGTGGAAGTGCTTGCCCGCGGTGATCGCCCCGAGCAGGTCGCGGTCGCCAGCATCGGAGTAGCCCGGTTACAAGCCTCGCGACGCCATCCTCACCGCGACTTTCGCGAGCTCCGGGGTCATCCTGGATGCAAACGGGAGGCCGATCTCAATGCTCGCTCCTGTGAATGGATCGGATCGCTACAAGGCGATTGCCGCGAACGTGGCGGCGCGGCAATCGCCCTCGCAAACCTCGTAGCAAAGCATAGCCGTCAGAAGGGTATGTCGTCGTCGAACAGGCTCGGCCCAGGGGCAACCCTCGGCGCGGACTCCGGCGGCTTACGCTCCAAATGCTTTGAAATCAGGAAATTGTGGAAGGCCGCGGCCAACTGCAGGGCGAGCTCGCCATAGAGGGGCGGCACCGTCACGATACCGGCGCCCTGGCCGTGTCCGGCCAGCTTGTTGCGAAGGAAGGGAAGCGTTTTCATCACCTGCTCGGCAAATCCCGCCCGGATGCTGTCGGGCAGGTCGTCGAAATAATCTTGCGTCAGCATATGCTTGATGAGCTGGTCGGCATTGGCGTGCTCCTCGCCCGTCAGCACCTTCATGACGCTTTCGAAGCTCTTAGAGCCGTTTGCGTTTACTCGAACTCATAGCCTGCGTTGACGAGGTAATTTCGGCATTCCTCGGGCTCGAAGGCGTCGATGAGCAACCCGATGGCGTTCCAGAGTGCGTCCTTGGTTCTGGCGGCC
>JAABUU010004948.1_pt1 | contig 15299 bp, 14 predicted proteins | sample 5559301 | NCBI WGS metagenome assembly JAABUU01 (sample SAMN10711884, study PRJNA513360) | rock metagenome | isolation source: Antarctica rocks | place: Antarctica: Victoria Land, Richard Nunatak white | reverse complement strand
TCCTGCAACGCCTGCGTCAGTTGTGGTACCGTGGTCATAGGGAAGCTCCTTTGTCCTCTAAGGTTATCTACACCCTTATGATGCCAAAGTGGCTTCCCTCCTCATTTCTTAGCCTGATGCATATGGGACGGCGTGAGAGGATACCCTCCCCTATGGCCCTTATGCGGTTCACCCCCACAGGCGTGGGGACGGCACAGGTGTTGTTGTCTTGACGGCATCGCAACCCGGTTCACCCCCACAGGCGTGGGGACGGCGGGCAAGTCGAGCGATTTGATCGCGGCCATGCTGGTTCACCCCCACAGGCGTGGGGACGGCTGGGGCGCGATACAGGACAACGTGACCGCCCTCGGTTCACCCCCACAGGCGTGGGGACGGCATGCGTGTGTGGACGGTGGAGGAGGCGACGCGCGGTTCACCCCCACAGGCGTGGGGACGGCAGCACGGCCAGCACGCTCAGGATTAGACGAACCGGTTCACCCCCACAGGCGTGGGGACGGCGCCAACGACGACGACCAGTACGATCACTGTGCCGGTTCACCCCCACAGGCGTGGGGACGGCAAACGACACCCGTGAGCCAGCGGTCCCCCACACGGTTCACCCCCACAGGCGTGGGGACGGCGATGTCCTCCGGCGCTAGCAGCGCCTGGGACTCGGTTCACCCCCACAGGCGTGGGGACGGCGCCAGACCAAGGCCTCTCCTGGCGAGATTCCTCGGTTCACCCCCACAGGCGTGGGGACGGCGGGCCGCCCAAAACAAAAAGCTTGAGGAAATGCGGTTCACCCCCACAGGCGTGGGGACGGCACCGCCGTGTATGTGCGCTCCATTGTCCTCTCCGGTTCACCCCCACAGGCGTGGGGACGGCGGTGAGCCCGCGGCGTGGCCCAATCCCTATGGCGGTTCACCCCCACAGGCGTGGGGACGGCTGGACCCGCTCCCGTGTCTTTTCTCGCTTTACGGTTCACCCCCACAGGCGTGGGGACGGCACTGGCGTTAGGTTTGTATAACCTGACTCCGCACTTTGATGAGGGTCAGCCCCTCAAAATCGACGACGGAGCGGGTCGTATCCCCATAATATCTGATAACGAAGCCTTGCTCGTTGTCGGCACTGTGCACCAACATGGCCCCACTGCCACCCGCCCCTGTGCTCGCGCTGCCGGACGCCGCGCGCCGCGTTCGCCGGGGCGCCACGTCGTCGCACACTTTGTCCCACAGCTTGTCGCGCACCATGGCCGAGACGTGACCGACGAAGACGCCGGGCCGCGTCTCCAGCAGCCACCGCGTCAACTCGCCACGCAGGCTCGCGGGCACCCGTTCCAGAACTAAGACGATCACGATGGTACCTCCTCTTCGTCGCCGTCGTGTCGTGCGCGGAGGTCGCTAGCTCTGTTGTAGCCTCCCGCGACCTCGCCCTGATCGTCGTCCCATAGGCCGCCGGGGGTGGCGTCATCCGTGTCGTAGTCCTCGTCGGGATTTGGCACGTTTCTGGTTCCCTCGTCGGGGGTCATGAGCCAGTGGATGTCGGGGACGATGCGCTGCAACAAGCGTTCGTCGCGGAAGGTGTCGCGGCAGGCCTGGCGCACGCGCCGTTCCAGGTTGTCCGTCCCCGTTGCCACCGTCTTAAATGATAGCGGGATGGTGAGGTCCGCCTTGTAGAGGTCGGCGATGTCGTAGACAAACGAGAGCATCTTGCCGGTATGGATGAAGCCGAGCGCCGGCGAGTAGCCTGCCGAGACAATGGCCGCGTGGCAGATGCCGTAGAGGCAGCTGTTGGCGCACGAGAGCGCGCGGTTGATGGGGTCAGCCGCTCCCCAGTCCGATGACTTGTAGGTACGACCCTGCCACGGTACGCTCGTCTCCTTGGCGGCCTGGGCGTAGGCGTCACGCACGCGCAAGCCCTCCCTACCACGCATCTGTTGCAGCGTCGCGTCCTCATGGATCGGGTCACCGAAGCGCAGTTCATACATCTTGAAAACAACGCGCATGCGCTTCCCCTCGTCGGAGCATAGGAGCGCCTGGCGCAACAGGCCGCGGGCCGAGCGCGTTTCGCCCATGCCCTGCGCGTAGAGACGCACGCCTTCCTCTCCGCCCCACAACACGAGGCAGCCGTTGTCGGCCAGTGCGCGGATAGCCGCGTGGGTCACGGTCGTGCCGGGACCCAGGATCAGCGTGGTGAGCCCGGCGCAGGGTACCGGCGTCTTGCCATCAAGGTCCTGGACGGCGATAGCTTTGCCCTCCTGGTCGACACGACAGTGTTCGACGTAGAGGTAGCTGATAGAGTCACGCACTTTGGGCAGGATGTGTAGATCTTTCATGGGTTCATCCCCCGAACGCGGGCCAGCGAGAGCAGGCCGAATCCGTACGCTTTGCCCGAGCCGATGCCAACGACGAGGGCGGCGCGCAGCAGGTTAGCGTCGGTCACGCGCAAGACGCCCCCGAAGGTGACGGCGCCGAAGGTGCGTGTGTCCGGCGGACCGTGTCCCACCACGCGCTGAACCGGACTGACCTGTACGGTAGGGGAGCCGTCGCCGCGCCTCATGAGATCGAAGCCGCTCTGCTCTCCCTTGCGTACGATCCAGCCTAGTTGTTCCTCTTCCGTGACCAGCACGACGCGGCGTCCGTTGCGCCGCGCGGGGTCTTTGTCTTGCCGGGGATCGACTTTCTTGGTCGGGTTGGCGTGCAGCTTAAAAGTCAGCATTTGTCCTGCCGTGAGCGCACTGTAGGACGCGGCAACATCCTTGATGTCCGCCTCTTTCAGGAGGTAGCGCGTGGAATGCCCCCTCAGCGTCCCCCAGTCTGGGTACGCACCGGACTGCACGAGCACGACAGGCAGTCCGCTGGGGCTTTCGTCCAGACGATAGAGCACCGAGAAGCGGCCGCGTGCTCCGTCTCCTGGCGCATTGTCTTCGCCGGTGTCCGGCGTCTCGCGTAGGTCGGGGAAGGCACGCAAAACGGTGCGGTGCAGGTCGCGGCAGTCGGCCAGGTCGCGCTGCACGGCGCGGTCTCGCGCATTAAGGATTAGACGTGAGAGATAGAGCGGAGCAGGTGTGGGCGCCGCGGCGCCCACACCTGGGGGTGCGGTGTCTGTCGTCATGATGCGGCGTCCTCCCGTGCGGGGCGTGGTCGCTCCGTGGTGCTAATGCGCACGTAGCGCACGTCATAGAGACGGTTGGCGGGATCGAACGAGACCGGCACGTCGCGGCGCATCTCGCGCGGGGAATACGCGTCGCCAATGGCGCCGGGGTCGGCGCCGTCGTCGATCACCAGGGTGATAGTGTCGATCTTGTCGTGATTACGCCGCTGTTGCACGGCGGGCGCGCCGCCCGCCGGGTCCGGTTCGACGTAGCTTTGCAACACGGACTCGACGGAGCCGTGTCGCAGCCCCGGCCCCCAGGGCGGCGCGTCGGGTAGGGGGATCGGTTCGCTGGGCACGAAGGCGCGGCGTCCCAGCGAGAGTGGCCAGTGGGGCGCCGCCAGCGCGGCGGCGAGCTTTTGGAGCAAGGCGAGGTCGCGGCTTTCCAGCCCTACCAGGAAGCGGGCGTCGGCCAGGTAGTAGCGGTGCGTCACGACCGTGCGTCTGTTCTTACCGCCGACCTCGGCCACACCGTAGAGGTCGTGGTTGCGGTTCGTTCCGTCGGCATGCTGTGTCCCGCCCACGGTGTGGTAGTCGACCTGCACGGAGCCGGGGGCGTCGATGCGCACACCCATGCGCAGCGCGGCAAGGTCGTCGATAGGCTCCTCGCGCGCACGCCCGAGTGCGGCGGCGAGCAGGCCGACCACGCCGCTCTTGGACGGTTCGCGTCCCGCCTCGCGTTCGTAGGCGAAGCGGCTGCGCGTGCCCCACGACTGCATCGGGCCAGCCAGCCGCAGCAGCAAGGTATAGAGGTCGTCAGAGGTGTGGTCCGCACTCATGACAGCACGGCTTTCATCGCCGCGCCGATCACGTCGTCCACGCCGTCGACGACCACCGGGGCCAGCGTGGTAAGCGGGGACGTCTCGCCGTCGTCGCCGTCCAGCATGCAGACCCACTTCCCGGCGATCTGCTTCTCACCGTACATCTTGGTCAAAGCGCCCCAATGCTTGTCGAGACCCTTGATCGAGTTGACCACGAGGCCGCCATCGCCGGTCGGAGGGACGGGCTTGACGAAGGCGTTGGCCAGCGACCATAGGCCGCGGTCGCGCACCACGGCCATGACGAGCGACGGCGGATTTTGTGCCCCCATGGAATTCTGCTTACCCGTAGGCACGGCGGTCACGGCGGCGCGCATAAAGGCTTCCACCGCGCGTCTCGTGAGGTCTACGTCCCCCCCTAGATTCTTGGCAAGCTGGTCCACGTCGAGGTTGAGGTAGCGGTAGAAGCAGGCCGAGCTAAACTCGATCGTGCCAAGCATGTCGGCGCCGGCGGTATCGTCCGGCTTTAAGTCGTCCACCGCGGTGTAGAAGTCGAACTCGACATTGGCGGCGTTGGTGGAGAGGGCGTGGGCCACCTGACACGAGCCTTCGACGTTGCGCTCCGGTAGATCGGCGATCATGCGGCCAAACAGGGCGAGGTCGGCGGCGCGTCCCCCGTCCAGCACCTTCTTAAAAGCGGTGGCGACGGGCGCATCGATGACAGGAGCGGCCGTCTTCGCGCGTCCCTTTCCCTTGGGCGGCGCGCCGCCCGCGAGGTCAGTCGCGGGGACGATGTCGCCCTTTAAGGCGTCCCAGTGTTCCAGGCAGAGTGCCGCGACGGCGTCTATCTCGCGGGCGCCTAAGAATAGGAGGTACTGCGTCTTATCGTTGCCCTCCAGCCTCAGCCCAGCAGCGGTGATGGCCGCGCGCGCCACGGCTTCGGACTCGGCGAGATCCTTGCTGTACTCGCGCGTGAAGCGGTCGCGCAAGGTTTCCATCAAGCGTTTGGTGCGCGATGCCAGGTCGTCGGGCTGGAGCAGGCTGTCGCTCTTCATGACCTCGCGCATGGCGCGCTTGAAGCACTGCGAGGAGACGCGGGCGCGGCGGTAGCCCCCGAACTCGCAGTCCTTGGGTGAGCCGGTGTCGTCGCGGTTGAGGTTATTGGGCGCGAAGTTCTGGAGGATGTGAAGTTCAAGCAACATGCGTCAGTTCTCCTTATACGTGTGACGATCGTGGATATCGTTCCTCGTTCGTTAGGTCGCCGGGTCGCGGGCGGGAAAGTGGATTGCTCGTGACGGGACGCGCGGGTGAACGCGTTCTGCTCTAGGTGGCAGGGCAGAGGTCAGGCGTCGCCCGCCTCCCCGTCGTTGGGCAGGCTGTCGCCCGCCTCCCCGTCGTTGGGCAGGCTGTCGCCCGCCTCCCCGTCGTTGGGCAGGCTGTCGCCCGCCTCCCCGTCGTTGGGCAGGCTGTTGGGCGCCGGGGCGGCATCTTTCCACCGCGGAGACCAAAAGTCTTGCGCCCAGCGGCGTTGGACCGGCCGCCCGGCCCAGCCCCAGGCACCGAGGTCCAGCAGCAACTGTACCCAGTTAATGCGCGTATCGCTGCTCTTCAACAAACTAACGGCGTGGCGGAGGTGTGTGGCGAAGCTCTCGCCGTCGTCGTCGGCGTTGAGCAGCGCCACGAAACGCCGTTCGACGGGTTTGTCGAGGCGCCCTCCGTCCTGCTCGTCGTCGCCTTCTTTCATGCTCGCGCCTCCGCGCGCGGCCCCCTGGTTAAGCGCCAGAGAGCGCATCGACGCGCCGAACGTCTGCGGCTTCGTGCCCGGCCACGCGACAGGGTAGAGTGCGAACAACGAGGCCGTGAGGTAGTACGGCGGTTCTTCTTGGGGCCTGAGGTGCGCGGGCAACATCCGCACGATGTAGGGCAACATCTTGAGGTCGTCGCCGGGAGCCTTACCCAGCCCCCGACGCAGCGCGGCCAAAGCGGCGCGGTCGCCTTCATGCTCAGGGGTGGGGACAAGCGCCTCCAATCGATGCACGAATGTCCAGGCGTTGTTCTCTCGTGTCGCTGGCCGGCTCAGGGGTGTCTCGGTCGTCATCGTCTTCTCCTTCCTGTTGTGCTAGCGCGTTCCGGTCGGCAGCTGCTGGTGCGACAATGCGCGGCGTCTCTGCGCGCCGTAGGGCGAGAGGGCTTTGCCCATATAGGCACGGCGGGCGTGGGCGCCGAGCGCCACTGCTTTAAGGGCGCGCGCTGACCCGTCGAGGCCGTTGGTCACGCTCTCGAAAGCAGTGCGCCCGACCAGGTCTAGCGCGTCTGCCCAGCGGTCGAGTTCGGCGCCCACGTGGTCCTTGAAGCGCACGTCATACGATGCCCTGTCCTCCTTCGGCCTTTGCGCCAGAGGCAGCGCCAATAGAAAGCGTGCGAACGGTTCGTCGAGAGCCGCCCAGTAGATGCGCTCGACGCCGAGGCTCTGCGCCAACCCGTTGACGTCCGCCGGGAGCGGCTGTCGCGCATTCGTGTCGTCGGCGTCGGGGGCGATCAGTAGCTTGGCCAATGCGCGCGTACTGTCGCGGAGAGCGCGCCCCGCGTTCTCCGCCAGCGTGAGCGCCGTTCTGAGTTCGGAGAACAGCGCTTTGCTGTGCTCATCCGTCGCATCGAGGTAAGCGAGCGGCAGCGGCAGGCGCTCGTGATGCCAGGCCAGCACTTTAGCCTGGTCGGAGCGCATGCCCAGCGCGTCGAGCGGCAGCGCGGACAAGCCGAGCTTATGCGGTACGCGCAGATCGTCGAGCCACTGCAAGGTCTGGGGGCGCCGCGGCTGTTTATCGCCGCCCGCAGCGAAGATCGTCATGCTGTCGCGCCAGAGCGCCCGTTCGTCTCGAAAAACGAGTGGAGGATAAACCTCTTGCCCTTCGTCCGGCTTGGCCTTCTCGTTGTAGGAAAAGGCGACCATCGTTTCTTCGTGTCTGCGCTCGAAGCCCTCGCCAAAAGGGTGGCCTTTCATCGCGGCGACGCGCCGCACGACGACGTTTCCTTCCGGTGTCCGCGTGGGAAACAAACAGACGCGCCGCGACTGCCAGGTCACGTAGTCGAGGTAGCCCTTGGGGCGCCGCGGCTTGGCCGTCGTGGGATCGTTGGCACCGCGCTCCCATGCAGGCGCATCGTCATCATCCTGCTCATCGCGCGGGTACTGCACGAGGTTGAGCAGCAACGTCTGCCAGAGGTTGGCGCCGCGCACCAGCACCACGGCGCCCTTGACCAACGGGCCAGCTGACGCCGATTTATAGATTTTGGGGTCCAATCCTTTCTCGTACGAGATCAGGCCGCCGACGGCGTACGCCTGGAACGCGACAAGGTAGCGCGCCGCCTCCGCTGGCGAGAGGCCGCCGGCGTCCGCGCCACGCCCGTGGTCGAACAGTAGCACGGCGTTGCCCGTGTTGGCGTGCTCGTGGGTTAGCTTAGCGATAGAGCCGGCGTACTCTTCGTCGATCTTCACCTGGTAAAACGGCTTTTCCTTGTCGAACAGGTTGAAGCGCGGGCGCACCGTGTCGAGGTAGGCGTTGAGCCTAGCGACATCTGCTTTCTCGGCGTCCCATAGGTCCCACCAGGCGTCGTCGTCGGTAGGGCCAAAGACGCGATGCATGATGGCGAGCAGCAGCCGGTAGAGCGAGATCGTAATGAGCGGCGATGGTGAGGTCAGTTCGACGACCTCGTGTGCATGCTCCACTATTTCCTTGAGACCAAGGTCTGCCGGTCGAGGTTGTGCCTTTCCATCAGGGGCGCGCATCAAACAGCGCAACCAGGGTTCGTCGAGCAAGTTGAACGGGGGGATGTCTTGGTCGGTCATCAAGCCTCCTTAATGGTCCAAAGAACGGTCGAGGGTCGCCGGGGACATGCCGTCACTCTCCTTCCTCATCGTCAGGTAGAGATTGCCTGGCCTGGGCGCCGATCAAGAGACCGCGTCCATCCTCAAGCCGCAGCGCAATTGCGTTGTCGTCAGCGCCGACGACAGCGGAGCCGTCGCGCGGGTCGAAGACGAGCAAGCGGTACGGCCGCAGTAACGACGACGTTTTCCAGCCGGCGGGAAGATAAGCGGAAGCGCCAGGGGCATCGGGATCGCCGAGTCGCCGGATAAGACCGAAGTGCGTCACCTTGAGCGAACGGCGCAACAAGCACTCGGTCGTCACCACGTCGGGGGCATGGTTGATGTCGTAGGGTTTTTGGCCCTCGCGGTCAAACGACGGGTTGGTCGCATCGCCCCAGAGGCAGATCAGCCCGATAGAGGGTAGGGCCAGACGGGTGACGGCCTGAGCCGCGGGATGCAATTCCGGGGCGTCTTCTTGACGCAAGTGCCCGGCGAGCTTGTCGAGCGGTTTCTTTTCTTTAGGTTTCAAGATGACGCGGATTTTGCCCTGATATTTGTCCTTTCCCTTTTCGTCCTCCAGCTTCGCCAGGGTGTGCTCCCAGGCAAGACGCCATGCTGGCCCTGGTAAGTCCGGCTCCACATCGCCGTAGACGACCTCGATCAGAGCGTCGATGTCGCCGGGCACGACGATCCGTGAGCGGTCGCGTACGAGCAGCCATGTCCGTAGCAGAACGTGATTGGAGTAGACGATAGATGTCTCGCGATGCGCGAACAACGGTACGCTGTCGCCGTCGACCTCCGGGTCGCAGAGCCAGAGCGTGGGCTGCTTCAGGCCGGCGGGACGCTCACGTTGGTGCCGGTGCAGACGCCCAATGCGTTGTAACAGCAGGTCGATTGGCGCGAGGTCGCTGACCATGAGGTCGAAGTCTAGATCGAGGCTCTGCTCGATAATCTGTGTGGAGACGAGCACGGAGCGAAAGGGGCGCTTCACCGGTTCGGGAGCCTCTTTACCCTCTACCTCGACTTTTCCATCAGGCCGGCCATAGGCAATGAGGGCCTTCTGTTCGCGGTCTTGGCGTTGCTCGTAGGGCATACGTGCGTGCAGCAGCGTCAGATCAGGGGCGTCGGCATGACCGGCGAAGTCCGCCGCAAGGGCTGCGTAGACTTCCTGCGCCCGGCCCACTGTGTTGCAGATCACGGCGGCGCAGCCGCCCTCGGCCAGTTCAGCGCGCAGCCGCGTCGCCAATGTGAAGGGGGTACCGGCCTTGACAGTGGTCTCGGATGGGTTGAGGTGCAGTAGGTGCAGGTCTTTACAGGAGCGCGCGGATGTCGTGACCGGCTCTACACGCACCACGGCCCCTGGCGTCTCCACCCAGGCCACGCGTGGATAGAGTACAGTCTTGATGGGAGCCTGTTCGTTACACGTCGTGCCCGTGGCGCCCTCGATAAAGGAGGCGATGAGTTCGTCGCGCCGGCGCGTGGGCAGCGTTGCGGAGAGTAACACGACCGAGCAGCCCAGCGCGCCAAGCCAGGCCAGCAACCGCGCCAGCAGGACGGACATGTAGGTGTCATAGGCATGGACCTCGTCGATGACCACCACCTTGCCGCCCAGTCCAAACAGCCGTACGAACACATGCTTGGAGGAAAGCACGGCCATCAGCGCCTGGTCCACCGTGCCGACACCGAAGGGCGCCAGCAGCCCTTGCTTGCGGTGAGTAAACCACTCCGCAGCCACGACGGACGGCCCCTTCTCGCTCTCTCCCACCCGGCCATGTTGACTCTGGAAATCCGGGTCGCCGTCGGCGTCGACACCGGAGAGAGTAAAGAGCTTGGCCCCTTGTTCTTTCAACAGCCGGAACTCTGCCGAGAGATCGGCGTGGCCATGCAGCAGTTGCAGCAGCACCGCGTCTTTATCCTTGTAGCGACTCTCCAGGTATGTGCGTACACGGCCAAACATCTGGTTTGATGTCGCTTGGCTGGGCAGGCCGATGTATGAGCCGGTCTGCCCGTGCGCGGACGCCCAGTGGTCGGCCAGATACAGGGCGGCCTCGGTTTTACCCTCGCCCATGGGCGCCTCGATCATGGCCAGAGTAGGACCAGCCTCCACACCGGCGACGCCGGCTGCCAAAGCGGCGACTTTCTCCTGCACCGGCGCCAGTTCCTTGATGAAGGGGAAAAGCACGCTCAGGGTCAGTGGCGTCAGCGGCGCCGCCGCCGCGAGATGGCTTTTCCAGCCCAGCGCCGTCATGGCCTGTTCCACCGTCGCCCGTGCACCAACCATGTACCTGATAGGGTCGAGCGTAGGCGGCAGGGCGCCGATCTTGTACATATCAGGGACAAAGTACGTGAAATAATCTTTGTTAGAGCCGATCCAGTCGGCCACGGAAACGAAACCAGCCAGCCACATAGCGGCGGCGTTGTCGACGGTGCGCGGCGGCGTCAAGACCGGAGGATCGAAGAGCACGGCCAGCGCCTCCCGCAGTGTCCTCCGCGCGTCGGTCCAGGGATAATCGCCCAGCGTTTTGTCGTCGAAGCCGTCGACCACGCCTATACCGTGAAAGCGTCCGTGGTGCCCGCCCACGGCCATGGCGATGGCGCCCGCGACCTTTTCCGGCAGGTTGTACGCTTTTACGAGGTCGCTTTGCAGCATGTGCTGTGAGACCGCGCCGTGCGATACTAGCGTACTATCGGGCAGCGGATTAGCAGGATTAAAGAGGCCACATGCTTCTATATGCGTGCGCAGACAGGCTGGTGTTGCTTTGCGAAATTGGAACGGTGGGCATGCTTTGCCGACATCGTGCGTCGCCGTGATAAAGGCGAGCCAGCACCCCGTCGCCTCATCATCGGGCAGACCAAGTGCCGTGGTGATCCTTTTCTTGGTCCAAGGCGAGACGGCGTCGCGCCAGACAGCTTCGGCAGCCACGCCGACGTCGATCAGGTGACAGATCAGCGGGTGATAGGCCGAAGGGCTGTCGGACCGTCCTAGCTTGGCCCAGAGGCAGTGCAGTGACGCCAACCTCGGCGGCAGCACCCGTGGTGCAGTTGCATCGATCATTGGTGCATCTCCTTACCGAGATGGTCGTCGGACGGATAGTAGTCGAGGGTGCGGAGCAGCGTCTCGCGCACGAGGGCGCGTAGAGCTGGTGGCTCTACCGCGCGGCAGCGCGGACCGTACCAGACGATCCAGCGCACGAACTCCGGCGTGAGCGGCGTCGTCAGCGTCGCTTTCACCGTTCCATCGAACTGAACGACGAAATCGATAGTCTCCAGGCGGTGCTCTTCCTGGACCCAGCGCCCTCCTTGTTGGTCGAACAGAAGCTCCACGAGAATGGGGTTGCCGCCGAGTCCGCGCAAAGCGCCCCAGCCCTGTGAGCGGTACGCGGCGATATCGAAGCCCGCCGGGACAGCGTACGTTGTATCGAGCAATGTAATGGACTGGACGCGGTCGATCTTGAAGTCGCGTACGCCTTGGCGCAGGTGATCGAACGCGGTGATCAGCCACGAACGTTCGTATGGATAGACGGCGAAGACCTCGATCGTGCGTTCGCTCAGTTCGCCCTTGCGTTCGCCCGTGGCGTAAACCATGTGGGCTTGCCTGCTCTCAAGACGAGCTTGCTGGACCGTTTCCAGCACGGCTTGCCGCTGCCTGTCGATGCGCGCGTCTTTTTCGCGCGACGCCAACTCGCGTTGCAGCATCGGCCGCCCCTGCGCGGGAACGGCGTCCATCAACCGCGCGAGCGCCGCGCCAAGGCTGGCCGTATCGATGTCGCCCCGATCGCGCGCCAGTTCCGCCGCCAGGGTCAAGGCCAGCACGTCGGGCAGCGAGAGTAACACGGACGGCAAGGCGGGCGTCTGCGTGAAAGAGTAACCGGCGGTCTTAGACTGGGTGATCTCGTAGCCGAGCCCACGCAGCATCTCTAGGTCGCGGTCGATCGTCCGTTCGGCCACCTCGAACTCGCCGGCAAGGCGTGCCCTGCTCCATTGACGCGGCTGGCTGGTAATGCGACCGGCGATCTTGAGGATACGCCCTAGTTTCGTCGTCTCCGGGGCCTTGCGCTCTTGCATGTCCGTGGCGGAATCCACATCGTCGTCCATACTCCTCCCTTTGGCCTCTACGTCGTCAGCCGACGGAATGGCGACTATGTACAGACTACTGTAGGTGCGCGACAGCAGTGTGTCGCGCCAAAATCTCTTTCGAGAATTTATACGCACCTGCTGCCGCGCGATGTATGTTCGTCGCGCGGTAGCAGACCCGCGACGCTGTTACCGTAGAGCAGTGTCGCGGACGACTCGGTCTTCGGTCGCCAGCCCGAAAACTACAGCCAGGTGAAGAAGGCGACGATCTTCATGCGCTGGCATCGGCCAACACGGTTCGTCAAGAAGCGAGGCAACTGGAACACATGCAAGGTCAGGTGGAGAAGGAGATGTTGGGCAACCGTCAGGACGACGTGGGATAGCCATAGATAGACCTTTCCAGCTGGCCCTCCATGATAAAATAGAGGAGCCAGCTTTTTCAGGGGTGGCAATTGCCAGGCATTTTCCTGGCACACGAGGCGTCGCCTAGCCGGGCGGCGTCTCGTTGCATTTAGGGTAGCACTGCCTTGCTTTGTCTGTCAACATAGAGATGCTTCGCATACATACTTACCAAAAATTTGACGTAGCTCTAATATGCGGTTCTCCCCCACTATAGTGGGGACGTTGCTGAATACTCAGCGTGATGCATCGCACACGTACGGTTCACCCCCACAAGATGAGGAGAGGCATCACTATTTCTAGGATACTGATTATTGCCTCTAATCTACCAGCTATTGATTGGTGTCCTGGCTACCGTGGTCATCCGTGCAACGAAAGGTTATAATCCGTTGCACGGATGACCACGGTAGCCAGGACAGCCCTGGTCTGTCACGCTGGGCCATAAAGAAGCGGCCCAACTCTCGTCGGGCCGCTCGGTCAAGGTCCTGTGACCGATGATCCTGTGCATGGCGCTGGCCCTAACCAGCACACGTAGAGGGAGACACACATGGCGCTCCCTGCGGCTCACAGCCCTGGTCTTCTTGCCGGCGTGCACACGGATCTCGTTGGTCTGGCCTCGCAATTCAATGGTCCTCGATAGCCGGCCCACCCACCGGTGGGCGCCGTCAATCGACCTGAAAAACTCCGAAGACGACGTGTGGTTTTTTGCGTGCGTACATGGGCAAGTACCCCTTTCCACACTGCACGATGAGCCGTGCTTTTACAACGCTGTACAGAGCCTCATCGCTACCCATATGCTATCCTGCGCGGATTTTCCTGTCAAGACCTCCGTCTTGTCAAAAAGGGTTGAGGAGGGGTCGCCGATCACGCCGCGTCCAATTGGGGGGTGTACCCCTCTCTGGTGGGGTGTCGGCAGTGACAGACCGGGTCACCCTTCATGACAACGTCGTGCTAAACGGGGGTGGGCGGGGTGCCGTGCGGGTGCAGGGCGAGCAACGCAGCGTGGCCGGCGGCGATGGCGGCCAGGGCCGTATACAAACTATGGAAAGTGCGTCTCACGGTGGGGGGGCTGGACGGGCGGGTGAGCGGCAAGATGGCGACTCTGCGCGGCGGCGCGGTCCTGGACGGCGGCGGGTGACGACGAGGGCGAGCGTGACGGCGGGATTGACGTTGCAGCCGGAGATGTCGCCAAGGGCGTAGACGAAGGCGGCGAGGGTTAGGCCGACGGCGAGGGCGGTGGTGGGGGTGGGCGCGAGCAGGGCGGCGAGGGCCAGGAAGAAGGTGCCGACAAGTTCGGCCAGGGCGGCTTGCCACGTCGTCCGCTTCCGTAAGTCGCCCATCGCGCTGCTCCTTCGTCTGCGTGGGAGGGCCACGGTGCGGCCCGCGCGCCCGCCCAACGGGGGCGGTGCGGGATGTCTAACGTAGGTTCCATACCACTGTGACGGGGATACGCTGCTGTCTCGCACTCATTCCTGGGCGTTGGACGGCGCGCCTATGCGACGGTTTCATGTGCGCGCCATGGAGGGGCGTGTGGACCACCGCCTCGACGGCGGCGAGCTGTACCCGTCGCTGGGGAGCGCACTAGCTAGGCCGGCGAACGGCGTGCCAAGGCGGTGCGTGCGCGCGACGGCCAGGGCGTCGGGCTGGCGGCGTCGGGGGGGGGGATCGTGCGCGCGTGGCCCGTCCTGCGGGAGGTGTGGCCGCCGGCGATGTGTGGTAGTGGCGATGGGCCTGGACGGGGGCGGGTGGCCGGCGGATGCGGTCGTCGGTCAGGGCAGGGTCACGCGTGTCCGGCGGGGTCGGCGTAGGCGGCGCGGAAGCGTCCTTTGGCGCGGGAGAGCGTCATCTTGACGGCACCGGGCGACAGGCTCATGGCGTGGGCGATCTCGGCAATGGAGAGGCCGTCGCGGGCGCGCAGCAGCAGGCAGGCGCGCTGGGGGGGCGTGAGCCGGGCGAGGGCGTGGCGCATGGCCTCGTGCTCGGCCAGGTGCGTCGGCAGGTCGCGGTCGGGCGCGGGGAGGCGCTCGTCGTCGCCGGGGGCGAATGGGACCCAGGTGAGACGGCGGCGGTGACGCAGCGCGTCGCGGGCGGTGTTGGTGGCGATGCGGTAGAGCCAGGCCGGGCGCACCGGATCGCGCGTGCCGGGGAGCGCCGTGAAGACCTTGAGGAAGGTGTCCTGGGTCAGGTCCTGGGCCTGCGCGGGATCGCCGACGAGGCCGAGGATGTGGCGGTAGAGCGGCCCCTGATAGCGGGTAAAGAGCTGGTCGAAGGACGGCAGTGGGGGGGCGCTCCGCGTCCCGCTACCGACGGCGGCCGTGTGTCCGACCAGACGCTGCATATGCGATCTTCCTCTCACGGTGACCCGCCCGCCTCATCGTCCGCCACCGGGCACAGGGGCGCGCCGGGGGTCGGGGGCACGTGTGACGCAGGATAGTCCCCCTGATGGGCGAGAGACAATAGCCCAATTGGGCTATTCCCCTGCGACCAACACACCCGCAGCGTCCCGTCGGTCCTGCCCCGCGGGAACCCGTGGGCGTTGGTGCTGCCCCACGCAGACCATGCGTCAGACGGTCGGGCGCCACCGGGTGCCACCGCTCCCCGCGACGGGGGCGAGGCGGACGGCGAGGCGGGTGCGCGTGGGCCAGTGGACGAGCGCGATGTCCCAGAGGGCGGGGCCGGGGATGGCTTGCACGCGCCAGTCGGAGTCGGCGCGCAGGGCTGTCAGGGCGGCGACGAGCGCGCGGCCGTCGATGTCACCGGCGCTGTCGCCGGCGAACCAGGCACGCACGGTGGCGGGGTCGGGATGGGGCGAGATAGCCATAGCCATAGGTCTCCTTGGGTCTCTGCGCCTGTCGGGGGCCGTGCGGACGATCCGACGCCGGGGGCGGACAAACCCTAACGTAGGCGACGGGGGCGCGGCCTCCTATAGGACATCCGGCGGGCGCGGCGCGGGGGGCGGGACGCGCTATAGGACATCCGGCGGGCGCGGCGCGGGGGCCGGGACGCAGCGCGCGGGCCGGGAGGATGAGGAGACGGAGCCGCTACGCGGTGTCGTGGGGGGCGGGGGGGCCGGC
>JAABUU010004946.1_pt1 | contig 15302 bp, 21 predicted proteins | sample 5559301 | NCBI WGS metagenome assembly JAABUU01 (sample SAMN10711884, study PRJNA513360) | rock metagenome | isolation source: Antarctica rocks | place: Antarctica: Victoria Land, Richard Nunatak white | reverse complement strand
TCCAAAAACATTCTCATGCATTGTGCTGTCGTAAAATGTGATTGCAATTTATTGTATTGCATGTTTACATTGCACACTGCCTCAATACAAGGCGGACTTCAACCATAGGCAATCTATCTACCCTGTACATGTACATTCCTGTCAAAGTTACACATGTGACTCAGCTAGAAGACTATGGAAATTGCTCATGCACAAGCAAAGAAGCGTCTAACATCAGGCGGCAGCTGAGATCTCTACTGGCTCTGAGTCCAGACCATTCTCGAAGCCAAGCAAGCTGCAGGCAAAGTCAACAGCAGTGACATCTGCTGGCAGTACATCTAGCACCTCTTGTGAGCCTGTGAGTGTGTGCATGCATGACACCATCTCTTCGTGAGAGAGCGGCTCTCCGTATGTCGTCAGGGCTGTGACCAGATCATCTCTGCTCAGCCTGCAGTGCATGCACTACATTCTGACATGCTACTTTACTGATGGAAACCTTGCTGTAACATGTCTTGGATCTACACGACTGCATGATGCCGAGCCCCATCATAGGGAAGCATCATTCACAGGACACTCCAAACAATGCAGGGTAGAGTGATGCTGCACATGGCGGTCTGTCGAAGAAACATGTCAAATTGCTGAAATGCAAGTGTGGAAGTCTTGATCTGGCAGCTTCAGCACAAGCTGTTGGCAAAGTTTGGCACAAGGCGGTAGCCTTGCTAAGAACCCTGATAGGCAGGGGGTTACTGGCCATCAACACAGCACATGATAGGGTCTGCCAGCCTGGCTCAATCTTGAAGGATGCACAGTAGCAGACTCACATGCCAGTGGCGGGATCTGCACCCAGAGCAGCAAAAGCTTGACTGACTTCATCAGATGGCTCTTGCAGAGCAGGCCTGTAGTTGAGGTAGAGGGCCAGGAACTGTTGCAGGTCTACGTGTGTGGGTGGGCGCTGCTGCCTGCTGTCTGCCTGGTAGGCAAGCTCCTCCAGCATCAGTGACAGCTCTTCATCTGTACCATTTGCAGTCATGCATTGGTTTTCAGCATTTCAGCTGTAACAGCTTGCTGCTAAGTTTGTTCCCAAAGCATTGTGAGAGCAAGGAGATTAGGACCAGGAGTATCTCCAATGACCAAAATTGTCCCACTGAGCTTCAGCTAGGGCTTGGGGGACTCAGGTGCAGTCTGATTCACCTGTCAAGTTGGGGCAGGCCGTATCTTGATGGGCAGCTGACAAAGATCTGCCTTGCAGTGCCTCCTGTACGTAACTCATGGATGACACTCAAGGATTGTTTGCTGATGGTGGGAACATGCAACCGTGTTGGAGCGTGGAATGTCCTATATAGCTTGGTAATAGCAAGTTGGTGCTTGAGACAATCGAATTGTGTCTGTGAATGTGATGAAACAAGAATCTCAGAAGCACAAAGCCACTAGGTATCGGTTGTCGTGTTTAGTATGTGCAATCCAGAAAAGGACTAAGTATGTGGCTATCCTTTCACAGCATGACCAATGATGAGATGTGTACAGCATGAGAAGTACAATCTACCTGAGGGGAAGTAGCCCAGAGCTTGACACAGACTCATAATTTGCTCCACACTGACTTTGCCTTCAGGCAGGTTTGGGGTCTTGGCATCTAAACCCTTGTTGCCCTGCACATAATCCATTCAACCACTTGTTTACTCACTCATTGTCAGATGCCCACAGTCCTGAATAGCTCCCTATTTCAGGTTCTGGGCAGCTAGCATACTAGCGATAACATGACACAACAACATTAGAATCAAACTGGAAGCTGAGTGCCAACCTTTGCATCTATGACAGATGCTACCTTACATCATCTGCAGCTTGTGACCCATGACTCATGCTTTGTACAACCTCATGAACAGGAAAGACCATGAGAGAGGCACATGGTCTGTGAGCTATTTGCCTAAAGTGCTGGAAACCCAGTGCAGGACAAACGTCACTTTGTACAGCCACAACTTGTTTGCCTCCGGAGTTTGGCATCTCAAGCATGAATGCAATGAAAGCTGCGTTTGCAGGCATGGAGAACTCACTCCCATGATGGTACCACAGGCATTTTGTGCAGAGACTTGTGGCCGCAACAACATATTTGGCAACAACAATGTCCGTGCAAACATGACTAAGAAAGCAGAGTTTGTGTAAAGATGACTGAAAAAGCGGAGTTTGTGCAAAGATGACTGAAAAAGAGGTGTTTGTGAAGGATGACTCAAAACGCGGTGTGTGCGCAAAGATGACTGCCGATACACAAAGCAGATGGTGAGGGGTACAGGGAATGCAGACCTGACTGGCCAGCTGTGCATGGCAGAAGTAGTCAATGGCGTCCTGCTGGAAGGTGCTGCCAGGGCCTTCAATGTCTACCAATACCTGCATGGGGCTCCGCTGCTGTGACCGCCCTCCCATACTTGCCTCCAAGGCTTCACTGTCCATCTACAACACACAACTTGACTGACATCTTGCCTGGTGGAAATGCCAGCAGGCACAGGCAAAGGCCCCATTCATGCATCAGCACTGTCAACAACTCCTTTTGCCTTTTGCTGCCAGCTACAGAGCCAGCTGCTGATGTGCAGGAGTCATGGCTCCCCCAAGTGTGGAGCAGTAACAGACAAGGTGAAGACAACAGTGACAGTAGAAGTCGCAATGGTAATGACCAGCCTTTGTGAGAGAGACAGCACCTGCCAGATCATGATGCTGCCATCATCAGCGCCGGCTGTCACCAGCTTGCAACCATCGTGGGTCAAGTTCATCCCTGCAACTTTGCCAGGATGAGCAATGAGAGCCAGGGATTTGTTTGGGTCCCCGTCCAAGGGCCAGGCCATGACACCCACCACCTGATGCGCTGTGCTATACGCTACATAGAAGGTGTCCGTTGATATTGACCTGCAGCACATTGTCCATGTTGCACTGTGCGCGCATCTTATCAAAAAGCAGTTGCAGCATGTGGAAGCATGGGAGGCATGTCATTCCTGACATACCATGTGCTAGCATAGCATGTAGAAGAAGTGCAGTAGAGTGGCAGTGTAGAAGTGTGTGCATTCCCTAGGGGCCGGTCTTGAGCCCCTGTGGGCTAAGTCGATCATACTGTGCAACCTGCTGAGTCATGCGTACACTAAGAGTAGCATGCTGAAGATTGACCAAGCTGGCTTCACAGACAGGGCAGAAATTCAACTCACACCCACCTGACTACCCTGCAGCTGTTGATGTAGCCCCCGTGCAGAGGCCCTACAGCAGTGCTGACGCACATATGTGTGTCAGCATTGTAGATGCGCAGCTTATGGGCCTCATCAGCCACCAGCAGCAGCGTGTCGGCGCTGCTCTGAGCAAAGTAGGGCAGGGGAGGAGCAAAGGTGAGGGCTGTAGGGCTCGGCCCTGCTGTGACAGCCGTTGGGCCAGCCAGGGAGTGCAGAGACATGAGGCGCAGGCCTCGGGCTGCTGACAGCTTGTCTGTCTCATATTCAGCAATGCTGCCGTCCTTTCCTGAAGCAAGAACGCAATGTGGCTTTCTGCATGGCCCATAATGCACCTTAAAGTGGACACAAGAGACAGCTGTCAAGACTTGATCAAATAAATCAAGTACCATGTGTGCAATGCTAGTGTCCTTACCTGTGATCAGCGATGACGATCAGCAGAATGCTGTTGGTAAACAGAGCAGTTCTGACTAGACACACTGTGCAAAAGGTGTGCGCAAATGACAGAGGTATGATTACCTGCGATGACAGCCAGCACAAAATGACAAAATTACAGGGAGCTGAAGATGACAGCATAGCAAGAGCAGCTGAGCCAGGCTTGTGAGATGTGCATGACTCTGGCCATAAAGCAACAGGGCCTCTCTGTCAGCACAAGCACTTGACTTCTGTGAGCATTGAGATTGAGACAGACTCCTGCTTGAGCACTGACAGTCTGTCAAGATTGTCACTCCTCAGGTTTCACTCCTGCTACAAAGCATTTGAGTGACTGAACCATCAGTAATCTAGGAGCAAAAAACGAATCAGGCTAGCCTTTGGTTGAATGCTTGTTTGAAAGGTGGCTGCATCAAGCAAGAAACAGCTCTGTATAGCTTTTCCAAAGCGGATCATGATTTTTTTTAAAGGATCATTCACAATGTGGCTGTGCCAAGCAAGGACAGCTCTGGATGCAGTTTTACGAGCAGAGAGTGATTGTACCAAGGGAGAAAAGCTTTGTGACACCAGACGGTGCTTCACCAAAGGCCAATCCCGCCAAGGTGGTGGGGGCAGGGTGGGGACGCAGGCAGCCAACCACATCCCACCGAGTCTGACCCCCCCTCCACGGCAGGCATGCCACCATTGCAACGCTGCCATCCTTGAAGCCTAGTGCCAGCTGGCGGCCAGTTGATGAGAAGTCCATGTACACAATTGCCTGCATCACAGTGCATATGGCGAGAATGGTCATGTGACATAGCAGCACTTTGAGGATACCAGCAAAGGGGCGTGTGTAGTACAACGGCTGCAGATTGCTTCAGGAATGACATGACTTTCAGCTTGGTAGCTTATCCACAGCTGCAGATGCAGATGCATGGCGTGACGCACTGTGCACAAAGGTTAGACTTTGTCATGGCGTTGCTGCAGCAGGCAATCCCCATGGCCCTGAACCTGCAATGGCCTTGCAGGCCCATGCGCTGAACAATGATAGTGTATATCAGCCACAGGTGCTATCCAACAGCACAGCCTCTGCTCTGCTCCATGGCCCTCTGCCCAAACACAGATGCAAGCTCTGTTGACAGTATGTAGACATAATGTCTCAAAACTTGCAGAGAAGCAATTGTCATTCTGTTGCATTCATGACCGTGAACACATGGGTGAGTGGAGGAGTGAGCGAGCGAGTGACCAAGCAACTGGGTGGGTGAGTGAGATCAGAAGAGGCAGGCAAGCTTGTTTCATTGGTCTATCGTTAGGTTCATGACGCCAACCTGCTTGACCGGGCGGAAGTCAGCAATGTGCTCACAGTCGCCCTCTTTGCAGAGACGCACCACCCCAAAGGCGCTGCCCAGGGCTAGAACTGTCCCATCATGGCTGAAGGCCATACATGTGATGGGGGTTGGGGAGGGTAGCTGGTGGGTTTGCATCAGGGCGTGACTGAGCAGGTCCCAGGTCTGCAGGACCCCTCCTTGACCCGCAACAATGAAGAAAGGCTTGGTGGGGTGGGTCACCATGGCTGTGGTGCTGTGCACTATACCCTGCACAGACCGAGCATGTACTGTTGCGGCATGCACATGCTGGACGGCTGGTGCACATTACATCTGGTGAAGAAGGTTGAGTGATGCCGTACTCGCTTTGCACAGCTGCTCATCTGTATAACACTTATTATATTTCCAATGCGGGCTTAGCCAACAGGTATCAAGTGCGGGCGACACAAGTCAGCTCCCTCCACACAGCCTTCTTCAGACCATCACGGCTGCAGCGCTTTTACTTCATCTGTATGCGTCAGGCTACCAAGTACAAGCTGGCACTTGATCCTGAGTTGTGAAAATCAGAGATGACAGCATCCAGATGGCTCAGCATGCTGGACACAAAGTTTGTGAGCCAAGGTGAGGGGCGTCCACAGCGATATGGCAGGTGTCAAGAGCAGTGTCAGCAGCCGCATCAGTATCATCAAGATGGCAGCAAGCACCTGCGCGAGCAGCCTGTGGCTGGGCTGATCATTGCTGGGATGCTCAAAGGTGTTGGAGTTTACAGCCACAATGTTCCCAGTGGTGCTGCCCACCACAAAGTCTGGGGCAGCGAAGAGATCTGTCACACTAGAGCCTGGTGATGCAGGCTGGCTGGGAGGCACCTTCGAGAAGGAGAAGGACTTGATGGGCCCTGCCTCCAGATCCTGCAACCAAGCAGTGACTGCTGAAAACAATGCTGATGGTGGGGAGAGAGACGGGAAGTGTGAGGGGACAAGCTTGGTGTAGGAGCATAGGATGGCTTGAGCACCACGATTAGCAGGCATGCGCAGCATGGCTGTTCAGCTTTGTAAGGTGTGCAGGCTATACAAAGGGTGAACTTGTAAACAGCTTGATGTTGGTATCAGTGTACGCTGTGCAGCTTGTGTACTGTCTCCGCCATCAACAATGATGGACCTTTGCCCTTAGTCTCCTGTGCAATAGATTGCAGCAAGAGACCACTCATGCAAAACTTGGCACCTTTCAACACAAAGCAAACCCACTGGCATTGCTATGCACAATCATATGTTGTACTGCTTGAGCTGTTCAGCTTGCACAAACAAACTGGCAGATAATGAACAGGTCTACATGGGATCCACCTCACCTCAAACCAGGCAACCAGACGAAGCTTGCAGTCAAAGAAGCGAATGTAACCGTCATCAGCCCCTGAGACTAAGAAGCGATCCACAGTGGACAGAGCGTGCACAGGTCTGCTGTGAATCTGGATGATCTTGGCTGCTTTGCGGTACCTTTTGCCCTCAGCATCTACCAGCCAAGGCGACCATAGGATGATCTCACCACTGTGGGAGCCAGTGGCTGCCTGTACGGCCATGCATGAGTAATAGTAGCAAGGTGTGCTGCCAGCAGGTGTCCAAACTCCAGAAACAGAGTTCATTGCACACAAAAGGGAAAAGGCTGACAAGGCAGCTTATGAGGCAGCATGCCCATGGTCATGGTAGCAACTTAGTACCGATTCACACTATTGATTAATTTGATCAAGGAAGTCTTGGATGTACGGAAACATTTTGCTTTTGCAGGTGAAAATATCGTCAGAATCAATCTGTGGGACTGAAGTTGGTCTCACCTGCGCACCATCAGGCAGATAGCTGCTGGTTGTAAAGTCTCCAGTGGTGCGCTTAAACTGCAGTGCCCGAGTTGGAGAAGTCCCCAGGAACACTGAAGATGAAGTAAGGTTCCAGAAGCATACATGGCCTTTCCCATTAGTTATCAGCTCTTGATTGCTCATCTGGTTTAGATGAAGGCAGAACTTCTGCTCTCCGGCAGGAATCATGGCTATGAAGCGCGGGGACTGTACAGGCTTGCTTATGTCCCAAATAGATATGATCTGCTGCAACGCTCCACCAGGGGTAAGAGCACTCATAGCAACAAGGTGACGGCCATCTGAAGACAGCTGCATGGCTTGCACACCATATGTGTGTGGCTTGCGCACACTCCAAAAGGGGTTCCCAGTCTGAGCATCCCAGAGCACCATCAGAGAATCGTAGCCACAATCAGCTGACGCAATAACAGATCTGTCAGCTGAAGCTGTTAGACACGACACTGGCTGACAATGACCTTGCAAGATAGTCTGACGAGAGTCCTCGTGGCTGCTAATGACCACCATGTGGGATGCTGCATAACACACTCTCTTCTGCTTGTCATCCTGCACACGCAGTAAGTCAAGATAAGAGGCAGCTCAAATGAAGCCCGGCCACACTTATTCAGGTTGGATGGATGTGCCCACCGAGACGTCCAGGACGCCAGCCGAAAATGCGTCTGACAAGCCAAACACGGACTGGAGCTCCTGCACAAGCACGTGGTACTTTCACGAATAGCTTCAGCAGGCCTGATCCTACTTCAACAGCTGGCAAGATTGCATCCTCGTGCAGATCAGACTGTCTTACAACTGCTTGCATTGCCGCCATATGCCGGGGCAACAGCCAACACAGCCGATGACAGGAGTGAACTGATAGATAAGCTTGCGAATCAAGCAACTCCTGCCTCCCTTCGAGCGTTGCTAGCACAGGAGACTCAGGGCTGAACTGCTCATCCTGAGTCGGGTTATTTACTACAAGTGAAGACCTTGAACGCAGAAGTTCTTTATTGAGTCAAGGGCCCTTGCAAGGGCCAACATAAACCGCCCTGTCTTAGTCAAGCCGAATCCAAAAGATTGTCGTTACCAATTGTTCGCTCCTTTTTGTCGCTGCCAACGCTATATCGGAAGACTGCTCAAGTTGCCACTTTGCAGTCTTCCTGGGATTCGGTGTCAGTTGAATAATCAGTTGAGGCATGCATTGAAGTCGCACAGGTGACAGGCTGACAGGCATGCCGATATACCGTCAGGGAGCCGCCCAGTGTTTCGGAACAGTTGTTTGCTCTGGAGGCAGGCCTTTAGCGAAGCAGGTGAAGATCATGTGCCGATGTTGATGTTCGGTACGGCTTAGCCCATACGGTCTTCTCGGCTGCTTCCGGAACAATAACGTTACTGCCCATGTCTCGTTGACGCTGACGACACCAGCTTGCCTCTCGCAGGGGCGCTTGGCATAGGTTTCCATGTCCGCCGCAATCAGCACAAGAGGACTGCAACCTTCTATACCCAAGGCAACTGAAGGAAGTCTCATACAGCTTCGTAGACGTGCAGGGAACAGGTGCATGCATGCCGCTGTCGGACCACGCTATAAGGCCGCACAGAGTCCTCAAACGTCTGAGGCAAACTGGAATCTTGGACCTACGCATCGAGAAACAACTAAGCTGGCAAAAGCAAGGCTGGTGAGGCACTTAAATGTACATATGTAGCTGAGAGCATGCAAGACTACATGCAGGGCACTCATGAGTCATTGATCAATCGTCCTTTGCAAACCTTGTCATGTACCACTGCTGTTGCAGAATAAGGAACAAGCCATGTCTTCAGACACTGCCAAGAGAGATTGCAAAGAGCCACATACACAAAAGGTGCAGCGTCCAAATGGTCCACAGCATATCAGAAATTACTGTATACAGAAGACAAATACCTTTCACCATGACTTCAATGCTCAGGCATTGAGGAGGCGCCAGAAACGCTTGGCAGCCAGTCAGTCTGCACAACCCCCAATATTTCAGCAGGTGATCACAACGGCTGTCATAAAGCAAATGCTGGTACGCTGATTGGCAGAACCATTATGCCCACCTGCCTCATTGCAAGCAGCAGGTATTGTATGCTGAAGGCCTTTGTCACATTTGCTTTGTGCAGCCTCGTTGATGATTAATGTTCACTGCAGCAGGCACAACCAGCTGGTGGCAAGCACCAAATAGGGCTGCAAGCCAGCAGCCATCAGCCTGATCATTTGCAGCAGCAGGTCAAGCAGAGTCAGGCTGCCAAACTGGACACCGAGCAGCTGTACGGTGCTTTTCTGTGCGCTGCTAGGGAGGAGATAGCTGCTGAGACCGAGTATGGTGCCTACTCAGCATCTGCCATGCCACTCAAGCTCGTATGGGCTTGCCAAACTGACATGCACCTTACAAACTGACATTCTACCTTGACTGCAGCCCTTGTTGCAGCCATATGGGTGGTGTTGGTGTGCAATGCATTGGCTCATATTCATACTCTGGTGCTCAGCGCTGATTGTGTGTGATCTGTTGCAATTTGTCAACATCTCAATCGACTGCTGCTTGAGAGTCATCCTGACGGTGTCTAACCAAGAGTGCATGCTGCTTGTTTGGTCAAGCCATCTCATCACAGAATCCTGGATGACCATCTTGGGCATGGCGTTGGTTGCTGTTGCATAAGAACCAATCAAAGCAGAGTATTTATAGCAGATTTGCTGTCTGCAGTGCAAAATTGATTGCAGAAGGGGCACTGGCAGCTGAACAAAGTCTTGCTCACAAGCAAGGTCAGCCATAGTGAAGCAAAATCAATGCAGTCCATGATCAATCTGTGCACACCTGTTCTGTCTGGCACTGTTGAGACAAAGAGGCTTGATGTCTAGTGTGTTGACGCATCAACTCCAAGATTGCCACAAAATATGTGCAACTGGCAGGTGCACATGCAGAAATCAGGCTGACAGCTGTTGCCGAGCATCAGAAACTCCTAGAGACAGAGCTACTAGAGGCACATGCAAAGCTCACCTTGGCTGAAGAAAGAGAGGCAGCTGTCCACGCAGTTGATCACCTGCAAGCCTAGCCTCCAGAACAGCAGCTGAGGTGAAGATGCATGCTGCAAAGGTAGCTGCTGTGTCTCATTGTGGGCTTAAAGTCACTTTGGTGTCACAGTCATGCTCTCAATGGTGCTGTCTTTGCTCTGCATGCTCGTTGCACATACTGTTAGAGGTGACAAAGCGTCCAATAATAGTGCTATAAGCATGTCCAGCTGGATCATGTGCTACGGATGTGATGCTGGTGTCACAGGTAGATCTGTTGTCTTTTTTATTAATAGCATGACTGCACGGAAGGGTGCACTGTTTTCATCAACTATTTAGCAACAGACTGACTGCCAGCAAGGCAGCCAAAATTTGCAAAGCTACTGCCAGACTGTGGCATTAGGCTATGACTGATGGCACACAATGTTAGCACCATGTATGTGAGTACTCATGCATGTAGCCTGACAGGAACTAGCTTGCCTTGAGGTCATGTTTGTGTCGCTACGCAGGCTTTGTGATTGCAAATGCAACAACCTGTGGGATCAGGCATGTACAATACTGGTCAGGAGATGACGTTGTAGGGCCAGCTGTAGACTCACACACCAAGGAGCCCCTCTTCAGACTATCAGTTTGTCACCAGGGACAGGTCTGCATCAGTATCAGATCTGTTCGGTGCCAGCCAAATGAAGTGCGTCCTTCTTTTGTGTCATCAGTAGCTCTGTAGACCACTTGTCAGTCAATAGAAATGTACACTGCAAAGTGAGATAACACCTGCTGCTTGACGTCGTAGAACTAGAGAATTTCGACAGGGATGGTACACCCAATATAGCAATGAAGCTGGTTTAGCTGCATAACAAGTGGCTGCTTGTTCTTTCCAAGTTGATAACAGAAGCAGCGGGTAGTATGAGCTGTGCACAATGTTTGAAATCAACCCATGAGTGTCAGGCCTTGTCCCTTGCTCTAGCGCGGCACAGACCGCAATGCATGGTAGTTGTAAATGAGCAGTTGGCCAAAGGGGTGACTGCAGACAAATCAAAAACACCCAAGATTTTGTTCTGGTCACGCACGCACAATGAACAGCACTACGGCCATTGTAATGTGTGAGAACTATACGACTTGATGGTGAAGCTAAACAAGACTTGACTTGCATTTGTGATGCACTCCAAACTGGTCCTTGGCAGACACACTCTGCATCATGTGAAGCGCTCACTTCAGCATCACAAACAGAACACCTAAAGCTGCATTATGTCTTCATAATGTAGTGTATATATATATATATAATATGGTATGTACAGCATTGGCCAATATTCACTGACATGTTTATGCATTCTCTGGACCGAGGTACTCAGATACGGTCACAATGTCTTGCATAGTCTTGCTGTACTGTACCAAGGTGAGGTGCTCTTGGGAAGCAAATGCTTTGCTGTTTGCAACATACGCTCTGTAGTCTGGTGCTCCAGGATACAACACGTTATCAGCAACAACCACAGCTCCTTCTGTGAGGAAGCCAGAAGACATCAGGTACTGCAGGTCCTGTTTGTATAAGTGTTCCACATGATCAAGGAACACAAAGTCCACTTTTTGCACTCCTTTGCTGCGTAAAACCTGCAGATGAGCATCAAACTAGTGAATATAGCAGGTCAGCATGTATGTTCGAAAATTTAGTACAGTAGCCAAGCTGGGCCTTAGCAATCTTCCTGGTTTGGCAAAAGAAATAGCAAAGCAGCAGTCAGACTTGACAGCAGTCAAGAACTACAGTCGCAACACTGATGTGGAAGACCCTACCTCTGTTGATGTTTGCAGGGTCCCTTGGATCACTTCAACTTTGTGGCTGACTCCAGCATGGTCTATGATCTGTCTTGCAAGCTGCATGTGCGTTTCATCAGGATCCATGCTATACAATTTGCCGCCTGAGGGCAGTTGTTGTGCTATGCGAATAGCAGAGTAGCCAATGTATGTCCCAAACTCAATTGCTACCTGCGCAGGAGCTCGCGATCGTACTGTGCATGTTGACTGGGTAAATTCGCATCTTGCTCTGTGCGAGACAACAAATTGAACTTGGTTGTAGCTTGGTTGCACTAAAGGTTGGCTTGCATGTCACCTCGGGCTGATGTTGTTGGATGGCAGCATCCAAAATAGCACCTTTGTGATCACCTATGTTCATCAGCCATTGACTGTTCCAGGCAAACTTGTCAATGACATCAAGTACAGCTTGAGGGTTGTTTGGCTTGGCTTTGCGTTTGACCAGTTGCAAAACTGCATGTTCTGCTGGAGCTTCCCTCTGTAAACTCGCCTGCAAAAAAACAGTTGACTTGTGTTCATATGTCACAGCTGAGCCTGCGTCAAAGTTCGCGACGCTACAGTCATGTCGGGGGTCAGGATTACATCTAGCAGCACATGTAAATTCAGGATGACAAAACTTCCGATGTCTGCTAGCGAACGTTCTTTTAAACTGGATGCGTGACATCGTTGAATAACGTAATTTGCAGAGGCAGGGCTCGGGGCGTAATAGCCGCAAGCCAGAGGGAGATTCGAAGACACAGAACCTGGCTCACTACACGGGTCCCCGCCAGCGGCATCGGTGTCTGCCACTATCTATGCAAGTATACGCTAGATGACAAGCTGGATAAGCATTACTGATCTGGATAATGACTAATTTGCAGTAGCCCATATCGTGCAGATTGTTCTCATGACATGTGGAGTTTGAGATGGTCGCTAATTGCTGTATCGCCAGATTGATTGGCACGTTCCGTCCCACCTGAGCCTTGATATGACACCAGTACAGCCCCCGTTGCTTCCAATTTGCGGCAAATACCGAATTCAGGAATCTCTAGACAGCAGGCCGAACAGTAAAGTCTTCGTTGGTGAGTCACATCTCAAAATGGTGGATTTGCAAACGCCATTTTGCTGGTGTTCTCACAGCAGGTTTTCCTACAGGTGTTTATGAAGAGAGTGGGCGGGTGACGGCTGTCAAACTGGTGAGAATCTTACGCAAGTTCCTGCCGTGCATTTCCAGAAACTAAAAGCCCTAGTCAATGGACTCGCTGGCATATATAGGAGGAAAATTCTTCACGGTCTCCATCCCTTCTCTATGAGTCCAAGCTATTCAAGATCATCAATGGAAAAGGTGAAGCTCATGTTGTATCCTGATGACCGTTCACTTGGCAAGATACTTACCTCTGTAAGCAATGCCAGGCCTCAGACCAACTCTTCTCAGCTACGGCGTGCAAGATCATGGCAGCCAGTACTACAGCTTCATGGTGCTTGAGCAGCTTGGTCCAAGTTTGGCAGATCTTCTGAAAGCTTGCGGTGGAACCTTTACCATTGCTACTACATTGAAGCTTGCCATACAGCTGGTGAGCACTGCTATGCTGGCCATTGTTGCTTTTGGTTAGGCGAGACAAAGTGCACTCATTTGCCTATGCACTGCCTCTCAATGGCACAGGGCTGATCTTCAGCATTTCTCAGCCTTTGCACATGCGTATGAGACAACCACTGGACATGCTCACCCACACAGCTGGGTCCAATGCACACTGTTTGGGTCTCTTCTGTTAGCACACCACGCTGCAGTTCATAGGCAGCTGCCTTGTCTTCAAGTGCATGACTGTGTATTGTTAGTGAGCACAAGGAGCCTTTATGGCTGACTGGCATGGCTGTGTGATGTTGCAGCTCACAGAGACAGAGCGGTTCCACGAATGCTGCTTTGTGCACAGAGAGCTGAAGCCTGATAATGTCTTGGTGGGTCTTGGCTCTGAAGCAGACAAGCTGTTCTTGATTGATCTAGCATTGGTCATAAGGTACAAAAACCCCAACACCCACGAGCACATCCCATACAGAGAGAACATCAACTTCAGAGGCAACCCCATATTTGCAAGCAATAAGAAGCTCATGGGCATAGCGTGTAGCAGGCGTGATGACTTGGCTAGCATATCAATGATGCTTGTCTACTTTTTGAGAGGCTCACTGCCATGGTCAGATATCCCAATGTCGTTTGGAAGAAGATCTATTGATCACTGGAGACGGAAAGTCAAGGATTGCAAGCTGAGGTCCTCCCCTGAGAGGCTGTGTGACAGCCTGCCCAAGCCCATCCTCAATCTCATGAACCATGCTTTGTCCTTGCCATTTACAGCCAAGCCTGACTATGAGACCATGCGCCACATGTTTCAAGATTGGTTTTGCCAACAGGGTGAGTGTGCTCTTTACAGGCACCGTATGATGCACAGTAAGATGCACAATTATGATGATAGTTCACGAGAGGGCAGACATGTTTTGCACAGCGCATGACACGAGCTGTGTTGCAACTCATGTATCTGAGTCAAAACACTGTGTGCTCACAATGTCAGCAGCACTGAATGATGTGGAAGACATCCACCACATTTTGATGCTGCACCATGTCGACGCGAATGGCGGTATGCAACCCAGGCCTGCAGGCTTGTCAGACAAGACCTTCCAATATGACTGGATTGCAACAGTGCAGCCAGCAAACATACCTCCTTCAACTCAAGGCTCAACCGCAGAGCCTGACATGGATAACCAGCAAGCAGAAACACATTCTCAGCTCAAGGACAAGCATGTCTCTGCAGCTGAATCAGACCAGTCTTCACCAAAGCATCAAGGCGGTGATGTGCTGCAAGCAGCACCAGCACCAGGCCATGTTGCAATGGATGCACCACACAGCACTGATCCTTCAAGTGTTCCTCTGCGGAAGCAGCCTGTGGCTGCAGAGGCCAGACACACAGCCACTGAGTCTCCAAGCAAGGCAGATGCAGACCCTGCTGCGTCGGTTGACTAAAAAGCACCAGTTTGCCACAGACACTGCTGCCACCTGCCTCCAAACAGTCTTCAGACCCACCTTGCTGCCTGTCAGAGTTAGTGCATTAGATCCAGTCATGCCTTGATTACCTGAACATGCCTGAACAGACCCAGTCAGCCTCCAGAGATGATAGTCATCACAGGATCATTGATTTGATCAAGGAGATCATCTTGCATAGAAGATGGCTCAGTCATAGGGTTGGAGATGCAGATGCTGGTGCACGAACATTGTATTCGTATCAAACACAGTCTTCAGTGCATTTACAATGACAGTGGATATGTAGCTTGGGCTCAGGGTGCACTGTAACAGGCAGGGCGATGAGATTATATATCACACATGGGTGCACAGATTATGGTAGATGACATCTTGACCCTTTCAAAGTCAACTTATAATTGTTACACCAGATCAATGTTCAGTTTATTGTTTGTAACTTACTTTATTGCATGCATGTTTGTCAGGGACGATGATAGGCCATGAGCTTGCCATCGCCTCTGAGCTCTGCACTGCAAGTCTGAGTCATATCTTGCATACCTGCTGCAGCGATACAGCTGTTGCGAAGTGATTCTGCAAGCACGACGTTGTTTGCATGTCAGACATTGCGGCATGCCTGCAAGCACTGGTGGTCATTAGCAAAGCTGCCATTGTTGCATCAGCAGCGCTGCATCGTTCTATCAGCAGCACTTGGCAGGTAGTTTGGGTATATGTGGAAGCTTCAACA
>JAABUU010004940.1_pt1 | contig 15319 bp, 18 predicted proteins | sample 5559301 | NCBI WGS metagenome assembly JAABUU01 (sample SAMN10711884, study PRJNA513360) | rock metagenome | isolation source: Antarctica rocks | place: Antarctica: Victoria Land, Richard Nunatak white | reverse complement strand
AGTAAGAGTTGGTGGCATTTGTCAGGGTGACGTCGTTCTTGCTGCCAACGCAGATTGTTATCTTGCTGCACAGCAATCTGGCCACCAATCAGCTGATTATCATAGCAACACACTGATCACGGTGGCTGTTGATGCAAGTCGATGTGCAGACAGCAGTCGTAGTTCTAGGAAACTTGTTATCTCTGATTGAATGTTTGCACACATCTTTCTTGTGGTCAGTTTCTCCTGAGGGGTTTTTCCAACAAAGCTGCTGCTGGCGCCTCACCCTCCGTGCCTCACAGCAGTGTGCCTCTACTGGTATTTTTACTGTTATTGTCCTTGGCATAATTATAACCACTCTTCGTACTACTGTTATTATGACTGTTGTTGACATTATCACCATTGTCATGTTACCAATCCCAGCTTACACAGACTGGTGCAGGTTGAAGCTCAAACACAGCTTTCACACAACGTGTGTGGGTGCAGGTCAATATGCAGACAGAACATCCCTGCAGCAGAGCCTCTGCTCATGTCCCTCTTCAGCAGCCTGCTCAGCATGCCCACAGACCATGACGCCGGCACGCTACAGTACACCATGGCCATGATGATCGGCTCTTATGCTGCCTGGCTTGCCTCCACTGTGAGAGTGGAGCAAAGGGGACAACTGCTGGTCTCCCAGATGCTGCAGCTGCTCATGAAGTGTAAGCTTAGCTCTGGGCTGCCGCCTCAGGAGGCTCCCGTTATGATTGTCAAGAGACTTAGACTAATATGTTGTGTTCTTGTCTTCTTGTGAAATGTAGGCTTGCATCTGCATGAGTTGTTGATGTTCATCCCAGGCAAAGCTTCCAAGAAGCTGCTGGATGAAGTGGGTCAGCAGGATCTATTCTGACATTCTACTCAAGGCTGGACTGGAGAGTAACATTGCATTTTGCCGACAGTATTGATGCTTGATCTGCCTGCTGAGCAAGCAAGGACAAAAGCCACCGTGTCATCTGTTGCTCATCCTGCTCAGAATAACAGTCACAGATCAAATGCAGAATGAGCAAACAAGCATCAAGTGCGTGCGATACAAGTCAGCTCCCTCCAGACAGGCTTGTTCTGAGCATCACAAACCTTGTGCTACTCATGGTTGCGCTGAAGAAGAATAGATTCTGCATGTGCAGCTTTGGAGCAGTCAGAGAGCGCTTGTGCAGCCGCCACCGCCATGAGGCACATCTGCCACAGCTGTGGCAAGTACCTGGCAGCTTCCCACCTAGACGCCCTGATGCAGCTGTACCAGAAGGTGCAGGGGCAGGGGGCAGCAGCCCCAGCAGGCAGCCACAAACTACTGGAGCAGGATGTACAAGCTGTGAGTCTCTGAGTTCATCTTCTTGACCTTCTCATCATGCACATGTGGTCTGAGAGATGACTTGTACACAATGAGCAAAGACGGCCAAGCAGTTGTCCTGTAGCTGAATGTAAAAAATGGATTTCTGGAGGACAGTTCATACATCCTGCGCAACGAACACAAACAGAAATGAGAGACAAGTGTGGGGGATCATTCACCTTTGTAGCTATGGTAGACGGGAACTGTATGTCTGCACCAATGCCAATGCAAGGGACAGAAGTAAATCAATATTGGTATTTGTGACAGCATTGACATGATCACCAAGATCAGCAACTGCCCTGCCCTCACTTGCTCAGAGGTGTGCATCCAGAGGGTGGCAGACTTACCAGTGCACATCACACACACGCACAGACTGCATCACAGGCTTTGTGGGTCATTCTGCTATGTGTGCGATCCAGTAGGAAGCCCGGGGAAGTGCACGAGGCCTGTAGGCCTAACACAATCTAACTTATCATAGGGTTTCGGGTTCAGGGTCTGCCTATACAGGATGTACAAGTCATAACATAGTATAGCACAACATAGTACAGTACATCATGACTGCATGGGAAGTAATATTGTATTATACATCTTGTGTGTATAGTGGTACATTGTGCTACTTCATGCGTATTGTACTATGGTATGTATATATGTGTGTAATATTACGTGTGTGTATATATACAACAATACCGTGTTGATATCTAAAACGGTACTTCTCTGTGATTGGCACCTGCAGGTCATAGAGGCTGTTGCGTCTGTGGTGTCCTGCCTGCAAGGGGATTCTCAAGCGGCAGCAACACGCGGTCTCCTGGAGCCGATCATGACTACCTTGCAAGCGCGCTTGCAGCAGCCCCACCCAAATGGGGCAGGGCCAGCCCAGCAGCCCTCAGAGGACGTGGAGCATATTGGGGCCTTTGTGGACAGGCTAGGCACTGTCTTCAAGTAATCCTTCAGCCTTCCAGTGTGTGCATAAGTTATCTTGTCCTGTAGATCCCCAGATTGCTCATCCAGGCAAGTACGTGTGCTAGCTGCCGGTTACTGAGCATTGCCAGCAACAGTCTTAGCACCCAGTGTGAGTACCGAAATAATGTCTTGGCTTCACAACCTGAAATCAGCTTCCTTCACCAAGAAGAAAACCAATTTTGTGCAGGCGCATGGGAGACCCTGGCTTGGCAGCAGCCAACTTAGCCCACAGCTGGCCACTGCTGGTCACAATCCTTACGCAGTACAGCAGTAACGACCGAGTAACAGAGAAGAGTGGGCGCGCCATCAAACAGGCTCTGCAGACCTCCAGGAAGGCTTCAGCCGGGATGCTGCAGCAGGTTCTAGAAACTGTAGCGCGCCAGTTCCATGTGACTGGCCACCCATGCATGCTGTACATTGCCAGCGAGCTGCTGAAGACCTTTGGTGGTGATGCTCAGTATCAGGCAGCCCTAGGTGGGTACCACACTTACTGCCTGGAATTTTGAATGCGGGTTTCTGCATAAGAGAGGCCCCTTCATGTTGAATCCCTACTCTGATTCAATGCATTATTTCAAGCAATGAGACAAAACTAAGGGATGTTGTGTGTGATCTAGGGGACGTAGGGGTTCAAGGGTTACGCTTGTAGTTGTGCTCGATACAGTGCATCGAACCAGGTTACTAGGTTTTTGATTCATGTTGGCCAGCTGTGCCCATTTCTCATTCGATGAGTCAGCGACCGTCCATGCTCGCTGCACTTTGAGCATCACACTTGCGGCAGTGAGGCCCTTTTACCAGCAGCTTCAGGCAGGGCTACTTGTGGGGGTGATACCCTGCACGAGCAGCTTTATATAGGGGGATGCATTCCACCTACACAAAGCTGGATCTGATCACAGCATTTGGCTTGTTCAGACATGCTTGCTTGGACTAGCAGAGTCCCTTGTTTGGTAGGTGCACAACACTGCTGAACTGTGCATGCTTTACACTGAGCTGCAGAACAGTTACAGCGAGTGACGGTTAGCTGCATTGCCGGGCAATTGATAAGACCTTTGTATAGATATTGTCAATAAAGAGTTCAAAATAATCCATTAAAATCCAAAAATTAAAAACAACACGTTCCGGCAAATGCTAGCTGTGTTCCGTACACGTCTTGTCTTTAAAATAGATTCGCAAGGTCCCTCATGCAATAGACAGCCTGCATGAATCAATGAAAGAATGAGTGAATTGTTATGCCTGAGTGAATTGTTATGCCTGCAGGGCAGCTCTTCTCAGCCATAGTCACAAAGGCACTCCAGGGTTTGCCAACCCTAGCAGCCTTTGACCACAACCCAGACATGGCCGACGACACCTTTCTGCTGATTGACAGGGCTGTCCGGTACAGCCCTGGTGTTGTGTTCAACCCTCAGATGCTGCCCCTCATTGCTGATGCAGCAATGACAGGCGTTCTGGTGCAGCACAGGTGGGCCACCCAACTCTTGTGCACAGTCACACCACACCACTTCTCTCAAACTGACAAAAGCCCATTCAGCGTTGTCATGGCAAAGGCCTGGGTTTTATGACAGGGTGGATGTGCAGGCAAGACCAGCATAGCAGAATTTGACAGGAGTGTGTCCAGGAAATGATAGGATGCTGAACATGCTGTCAACGACTGTGATGCTGCGTGCATGCTGTCAGTCTTTTGCATGGAGGCAGGCACATGACAATGATCACAATGCAGCACAGCATCATGTGTCTGTCCGTGCTGCTGACTGTGCACAGATTTCATCAACAATAAAGGCGTTCATCAAATCTTGCCAAGATTTTGCATCTTTACATTTATATTGAAACAACGTTTTATGTTGTATTTACAACAGAGTAGAACAGATGTACTCTGCCATGTCAGTGTGTCCGTCGCAGTCCAATCTTACTCACCTGCCCATGTTTGTCACTCTGCCCATGTTTGTCACTTTGTCTCTATGACTGGGCCTGAGCCTGTTTACTCGTTTGGCTGATCCTCTGCTTAGCTGACCCATGCATTGGTGCTCAAACCCTGACAGACGTTCCGACAAAGAGTACGTAAGTCCCAACATCTCAGATGGGTTTGCTTTCATATCGCAGGGAAGCCTGCCTCTCCATCATTTCAGTGCTGCGGCGGCTGCACGACACCAATGACCCTGATAGGGAGGTGGACTGCTCACAGCAACAGCAGCAGCAGCTGCGTGCAGTGATTGAGCCTCGGGACCCACTGCTGGTGCGCATCCTGTTTGGGGGTCTGCTGGGCGCCCTCCCCAAGTCCAGGGTGGATGACATTGCAGCCGTGCTGTATGACATGATACATGTGAGCTTCTCTGATGCACTTTTGGCTCTGTGCATGCTTAGATGGTGAGATGGTTAGGGTTGGTGAAATGATCAGGAACGGTGAATTGGTAAGGGGTGGTGAAATAATTTGGGATAGTGAATTGGTAAGGGATGGTGCAGTGGTTAGGGATGGTGACACATGGGACCTCTTACTGCTCTGTGGGCCCAAAGGTCCTGCAAACGTCTAGAGCAGAGAATTTTGCAATTTACATAACATGATATGCGCGCTGTATGTGATGCAGCTGCTAACTCAAGATGTGCATGTATGGGCAAGTAAAAGATCAATATATGCCATGTCTTACACAACGTACTGCCATAAACTCCATCGATTACATCCTGTGCAATCAGGATGCAGAAGCAGCGGTATCTTACTGAATGCGTGCCTTCACAAGGTGCGCACACACAGATCCCTGCTGATCTGAAGTTTCTCACCAAAGATAGGTTGCAGAGCATAGGGTCGGCAGCCAATCAACAGCGCCCAGAACATGTGCGGTGTCATTTGCTTGCAATGAAACACAAAAGTGATGTCGTCCTCCAGGCATGCTTGCAAGCAATTTACCACCCCAGCCTCAACGCTGGAAAAAACGTCAATGCTGACGTTGTTGTCCTGAGCACTCAGCCAGTCTGACAGTTTCTGCACAGGCAGATGGTGACGGTGCATGTCGTCCTCAGTCTTCATCACAAGAGGCCTTCTGCCTTACATGCACCGGTCGGCTTATCATATATGCTGAATAATTCTGCGTGTTTAGCAGTGACACTGCAAAACATATCTGCCAAACAACAAACTAGAATTGGCCTTCTTGAACTTTTTAAACAAGTTGAGCCTGAACAAACAGGCTTTGTTCTGAAAGAGCGCTTTTTGTTTTAATAAACCAAATGCTTGCAGGCATACAAGGCAGCAGCATACCCCTGGCTGACGTCAGCACTGGCAGCCATCCCTGAGCAGGCAGCCACACAGGCAGACAAGCAAAGCGTCATCACAGCGGCCCAGAGCCTGGCAGCAGGAGTGGATAACCGATGGTGAAACCTCTTGCTTGAGCCACTTGCTAACATATCTCCAAAATGTTGATGAGCCTATTACTAGCCCCCAGGCGTTTCTGAATTCAGATTTAGATTTACACTAACAATTGGGCATTTCTAACAAAGAAAGTGGTGTTTCTGTATCCCTCAGAGATTATTGCTTGTCAGTCAACAGCTGCAAATGTGGTGTGCTGTATCTTGTCCAGATTTTTGACCCCCTGATTGACGTCATTGGCAGCTTGCAGACTTGATTCTGTATGCGGGGTCACAGCAACGGGGTCCACTGAGCTGATCAGTGCAGCTTGGTCTGCTATCCTGTCTTAGCTGTTACCTTTGCTATTTTTATCAGCAAGTGCTTACAGGTGCCATGACTGATGCTCTGCTGTGGTCATCATTCGTATGTCTCTTCTAGGCACTCGGCAGCAGATCCTCCTTTCTGTCCTTGTTTAGCATTTACTGTCGTCACCACTTCCTGAATGTACCTCTTGTCTGGCCTGGTTGACCAGGAAAAGCATGCAAGCCAGCATCTGAGTTTCACACTGATCAGAACCAACGAGAGATGGTTGCAAATGCTGCCATGCTTGTTCTGTGTACACTAGGTGCAAAACGTACCTTGTATTATTCCTGTTACTCATGTTACAGTTATTCCCTGCAGGGATCTTGAAAGCTCCCTGGATGATCTTAGCGAGGTTTCTCGGCGCAACAGGCACAGCATGGAATCTGCAGTCAGAGCACTGCTACCGCCTGAGCTGTATCAGACAGCCATGCCAAACCTATCTTGACATATATGTACTGTGTTTGGTAGTCATGCGCGTTGTCTGAGGTTTTAGTCATATTGCAGCTTCTGTCTGAAAAGCGCAAGTAGCCATGCAATAGGCTGCACACTATCACCTTGAGTTGCAACAGACTTGTCGTTTCGATACGCAACCACAAGCAAAGAAAGTACACGCTTGTCAAGCAACTTCTGGCCTTTGCGCTCTCTCGTTATGCATGCACACATTCTCTCTCTGAGCCTTATCATCCTTAAACACATAGCTGCCTGTGTGCTAAGGCATAAAAGAGTTCACTTTATGTTTGCAACTCTGCAACACTGGAACGCTGTTGACGTGAGCCCAGGTAATCGATCAATGCCTACTTGTGCAATCATTAGGTGCACTCAGGTGCATCTCGCAAATTCTCCAACGGAATCAGGTAGTATGCTGGCTCTGAGATCCGTGCGGTTACACCTGAACAACGAAGTTGTAGAACGTGCTCCACAACATAAGTGCAAATGTGCAGGAAACCTAAGGATTCTGGATGTGGTCAGTAGTCAGTTACACAAATATATATATTGCTGGCCACTGGCACGACAAAGTGTCACATTGTCGTGCCAGTGGCCACATTGAATGTGACTGAAGCAAATTTGTCATGATTCATGTCATGAGTCGATTGGCTTGGCACTTGCCGGACAAACTCTGTATCCCGAAAGGGGGTCCCATCCCCACTGGGTTTGTAAGTTACAATGGTAACTAACAAACGATTCGGTCCAAATTTTGTGGCTCGCGAGCCCTCTGTCGGTACTGTTGCTGGCTTATCCACTCCGCACCCTGCATTGTTGGGTCACTTCAGCGACAGCTCACGTTCAGGCTTCGCAGGAGCTTTCCAGCACTGTTTGACTTGCTACAGTCCGGGTTGCCTGCAGCTGATCGGTCACTGTAAGGCTGAGCTTAAGGGAAGCTTAAGTCTTTGCAAGTACTTTCCGACATTTGGCCATGGCGAACGCAGAGCACATTCCACCCCCAGAAGTTTTGCGCAGCCAACGCAACGTCATGGCAAACGAGCGAGGCATCAGCGACCGAGACGGTGCCGGTACCGCTCAAGGAACTGATCCTAATAGCGAAAACGATGAGTGGGCGCAGCCCATGGACTATTGGTACAACCGAGTCATCTCGAAGTCGAGCCCCGCAGCAACCACAGCAAATCCTAGTGCATTGGGATTGATAGCTTTCGGTTATACCACAGCTTTGCTACAGGTAAATATCGCATGCATGCGTGAGCACATGCCCGTATCGCTTAGGCAGTCGCAACGAATGTCACATACCAAACCGCTTCAAATGCACATTGCTGTCACGACCTCTCCCAAGTCATGTATGCGCATCTTGGCGATCTGTTGGAAGTTCGAGCACCTTTGCCCTGCATGCAGGGAGCAAACACTCACTGGACAGAGGCAAACACTCCTTATGTGACCTCAGCATTTGCATTGTTCTTTGGCGGTCTTGTGCAGCTGTTGGCAGGGATGTGGGAGTTCAGGCGCAATAACATGTTTGCAGCCACAGCTTTGTCCAGCTACGGCGGTTTCTGGCTCAGCTATGGCATCTACCTGATTCTTGCTGCTGGTGGTGTCATTCCCGAGTCTGGTACAGAGGGCCTGCAAATGATGTTGAGCCTTTGGGGCATTCTAACCTTCTTCTACTTTGTGTGAGGCTCTATTCCATCTGTGCAAACTGTAGCTGTCACTTGCGTGTTTGGAAGTTGTATTTTGCATGCTATGCTGGTGCAAATCTTGTTTCTGCTGTCTGTTGACTGCAGCTGCACTGCAGCGACTGTCATGCAGTGTTCTGGCCACTTTGAGCCATCACTGCACAAGACAGCTGTGGTACTAATTGATACAGCACTTTTGTCGTCACATCTTCTCTGACTGTAACAGCTTTTGCCATCTGTATACATTGGTGTTTGCAGGTGCACCATTGGGCTGAATGTTGCCTTGATGGTCCTCTTCCTGTCCCTTTCAGTCACTTTCTTCCTGCTTGCTGCTGGCCAAACCAACACCAAATGCATGAAGGCAAGTCAAAGCTGACTCAAACCTTGGAACGTGCTGAGCTGCTGTGTTGCTGACCATGACTCAGTGGTGGTGAATACTGCTGGTGAGCATGGCCTGCAGCATTACTGAGACCAAACATGTCTTGACATCACCTGTGAGCCATTTGCAGATTTACCTATGTGATTGGACGATAGCAGTGAGCAAACCCAGGATTGATGGCAAAGTTTGTCTTCCTGCTGTGACTGTGATGGTGTGTGTCTGAAGGCTGCTGGCTACTTTGGAGTGTGGACGGCAGGAGCTGCCTGGTACATTGCCTTTGCTGAGCTGCTGAACGAGACCTGGTTCAGGGGCAGGGTATGTCTCTCCGTCTTCCGCCCCTTTCCTTACCAAGAGTTGCAGCTTTCAGATTCACTTGCATTGTATGCCTTACAGCTTCAGACATACCTGCACCGTACACATCGGCATACACTCAAATCAGACAGTATTTTGAAGCTCAGTGCAGTCAACAGCATCATTACAGAAGTCATTTTGCGCAAGCTGACAAAGCTTTTGCACAGGTTTCTAAGCTGGATGTCCTGGATGGCGGGCTCCTTTACCATGCTTTGCCGTGCTTTACCATCAAGAGTGTCTGCCTGAGTGTAACGGTGTGGTCTGGCCTTGCAGGTTGTGGTTCCTCTTGGCACAATGACCTGGCCCAACAAACATGACAAAAAGTCTCCCAAGCATGCCTAATGGCACCAGCAAAGGCATTTCTCCCTTCCATTTGTACAAGCTGTACAGTCTGAGTCCAAAGATCAGGGGTCAGTACGAAATAACCCCAGGCTTGTTCGTGGAGGTGCCAGCTTGGAGCTGTTCTGCTCCAGACCTACATGGCTGCAAGTCATTGGCAAATTTTGGCATAGGCCAACAAGACAATGTAACGGTATATGCAGAGAGCCTTGATGGCTGAGATGTAAGTGTCTGTGATTTGCAATGTGTGTTACTAAGGTACTTTTGCATGTTATTCTCTCCAGTAATATTGTGCAGAGATTGGAGTGAAGCAAAGTTGCTGATCCAGGTGATAAGCTGTTTTAAGCTGTTTTGTTGTACATCTCCTGGTCAAGCACGCTAGTCATGTTTGCTGTAGCCACTTTTGATGATCACCACATGGTTTTTAGTTTATGACTCTGAGTACATGTATCTGTATATATCTTTCTTTTATACACCATTGTAATGATTGTTCAACCTTGACCAGACAACTTTATTCAACACAGCACTTCATTGATATCATGTACAATGTCTTCGTCCGAAATCTGTCTTGGACTGCCACAGAACCTAGCACAACCTAAGAAGGTTACAAGCTTATCATGCCACAAGTGAATGTGGTTTCGGAGCTCAGTATGTTTTCTGCAACTCTGCAAACCTATTCTGCAAATCTGATGCTAGTGTACGTGTGTGAGTGCGGTCGAACAAAAGCGATGTCCTGAAGTCCTCGCAAATGATGCGGCAATGCGTAAGACACCTGCCCGTGGGACGAGTAAACAAGATACGTCTCAGTATCTGGCCTCTGAAAGGGTGAGTGCACAACAGATCTCTGCTATCGGTCCTGCGTTACCTGCTTTTCCTTTCACAAGCCATTTTGTGGTATGACAGGTGCTTCCAGCATTATCAGCCTGTCGCCTCAAAGTTTACTTAGGCGGTGGAGCTTTATGGCTTGCAGTGTCTCAAAGTGATGCAAAGCTGCTTCAGGACTATGCAATTGGCAATAGCGAAGGGGGCCCTAACACTGCTGCACAGACCAGCCTGGCAACAGGATCTTCACATCAGAGCTCTGCACAGGTATCATAGGTGTACGTTAAGACAACAAGACAATGTCCAGTGTTGTTCAGCCAAAGCTGATTTCACTCGCAAGCTGGCTGCACCTTGCAGCAGTCAGAGCTGATGTCGGTGCGCTTGAGTCCTGAAGAAGGCATCTTCTTGGCACATGCCTTAGGAAATATACAGTTTCTTGTAGATACTGGCCCATGTTCACTCGAGGTAAATAAATCAACAAACCAATCAGCTGCATCTGCATGACTGTCCAGTTGTTCTTGCATACCTTGCTGCAAGATTCCTTGATGTCTCCACACTCAATGTTGGGCATCAACAGCAATGCTGCTTTCAGTGAAAGACAGCGCCTGCCAATGCAGAGTCTGTGGCACAGCTTTGTGCACAGGAATGAGGGCTTTGTCCACTCTTACGTTGCTTACCATCACTTCAGAAGCAAGGTAAGGTGCCCGTAGCTGCTGTTCTGTGTATTTGTCAATGTGCTGCATCATGCGTGATCTTTCTGGCAATACACTCGACAATACAGCTTACAGAAATACCACATTGTGGAATGTGTGTTGCATGAGGCCTTCACAAGAAGCGAGGCTGCAATGCTTGGACAAGAAGGTGCTGATGCTTTACTTGAACATCTGGTATCCAACAACAGTTTGTTGTCATGTACGTTATTCCCCTTCTTCTGCAGGGTTGGATTCCCAGGTCAGGCCTTCAGTATGGCACAGATCTGGTGCTTTACAAACAGCATCCTTCCCTTGTACACTCCACACTTTGCGTCATCATAATGCCCATGATGTTTTCCAGAGAGAGTGCTGAGCGATCCACCACTTCCAACCCTGGGCTGATGGTTGATGGGCAAAATGGTATTCTGTCCTGGCATGATGTTGAAGGCATCAATCGGCTGTGTGTCAGGGTGAGGCGCTCTCCTTGGTTGCAATTTTAGGCTTACAAGAACTGGTGCATGTCTCAGTTGGCAGTCGGTTGTGCACACACTAACAGTAGTGGTGTACACAGCAGCCACCACTAGACCCAGTGCCTGTGGACGTACTTGTGACATCACAAGTTGCTGATTTGGTTCTCCAATGAGAATTGACAGTGTCACCGCACACGTGCTCAATGCTAAACCCAAATGCAAGCTCCGCCAAATCGTTGGGCCTGTTACTTGGTTGATTGCTGCATGATTTCGGCATAAATGCATTTGAGTCAGCAAAGGCATGTAGTCATGCATCATCCAAGACTGCCACTACACAAAGGATCAGCACGTACTGAACAACCGAGCAGGGCAACAGCACATGCAATGCACACACTACAGCACAAGCATGCTGTGCATTTGGCTTTGGAAATCTTCCTGCCTGCAAATTGCTGGATCTGTTGAGCATGAGATGTGACCATCAACAGCCCTCTATAGTTGAATTCTCGGAAATCAGCTGTGATCTGCAGGTCGGGAAACGGCTGATGCTACTTTACATTCAGCCACAGTGTGCTGACCTGGATCTCACAACTCCGGCCTGTCTTGATAACTTTGCGGTGCGTTCAGTACCCGCAAAGATCTCTTTCCAGTGCATGTGAGATGACAGGCTAAGCTTGTCTAAGCTGTTGAAATGCTTATACTGAACCACTGCTGTTTGGCGGGCTTGCTTGGTGTTGCTGCAATGCACGTTGCTGGAGTGATGCTCTGCAGCCAGATATGGCCTTCATGATGACAATGTCAAGCTGTGCATCACATTGTATGCACACTACATTATGATCCATACAACCTTCACTTTTGCAAAGCATACAGCTTGTTGCACAGCATAAACAACTTGCAAGGCTGCCTTTCACAAAGTGAGCAAAGTGCCCCAGTGCGGAGGGTGTGATTTTGCAGGCACATTGCACCAAGCATCTGATTATCAGTATTGCTTGAAGACTAATTGTCATGCAGGTTGCTGAGCATATGGTTGAGAGATGGGTGCCAGAGGCTACCATCAACCTCATGTAGCAAAGGCGACCATGGCACTGCTTGCAGCAACTAATGCTCTGAGTGAGATCGATGCTGACAACACAGCACTACCACGCAGCATCTGCAAAGGCTGCCTCATCTGCGTGTTCCTGGCTTCTTATGGCCACTGCAGTGAACGGCTGTAACAGTGACCATGCTGTTCAGTGTACAAGGGTGCATTCGAGTCTTGCCATGAGCACCTCTTTTCGTGGTTTTGAAACAATTTTCAGTAAGTCTTATAGTGTCTGTGTGCATGATCGAACCTTGCCTGCGAGAAGTGCAATGATCAAAAATGAAAACAGTACAAGTCTGTGCCAGTATTCACCTAAAGGCCAGTTTTGCTTCTCCAGAAAGCCTTGTTTGCGTATGCGACAAAGCTTGGCACCATCATCAACGTTTAGGACGCTGGGACTAAGCTGCTGTCAAGGTGACATCCGGCAGGTGAGCTGGCTGCTTCGCTTTCCGTTTGGAGCCTCTGATATCAGCAGTAGTATCTACAGGCTCTGCTGTGCCAATGATGCAGACAATTGCATTGTGGATAAGCACAGTTAAACTGACCTTTCAAGCAATCCTTGGGACATGGTACTGCCACATGAAACTGCAGCTGTTTTGAATGCCGTCACTCGAACAAGTTGTCTAACGTCACATGAATGTCAGGCCGCTCCCGCCCCAAGTGATACATCAGGTATCCAAAACACTTTGCAGTTCTCCAGTCACTGGGCTGACAAGGGCTACAATTACCCAAGACGATGCTGCAAAGAGCCTTGATGTCGAGAAGCCCCTTGATACTCTTTCCAAAATCGACAGAGCCACTTTCAATGGAAAGCTTCTGCAGAGCAGTCATGCTTGGCCAATCTGGCGAATCTAGCAAGTTCACCTGATAATTATAAGTGGCTTCAAGGTGCAAAGAACTGAGCTGACGGAGTACCGTCAGGCCAGATGTGACAGACAGGTTTGCATATGAAGCACACACGCTAAGACTACGCAAGTTAGTCAATGCATAGAACCAAGCTAAGTCAAATAATCCGTCATGTGCTGAGCTGAAATTGATGTGCAGTGCAGTGATCCCCAACAATGGCGTCATATCTACAGGAAGAGAGACATGTGCTGTCAGTTTGGTTTCGAATTGTGCACCCAGACTGCTTGCAAAGGTGGAGCTGTTGCAGTGCAGCTCTTGCAAAGCATGATAAGCAGTTATTCCCTTTGGGTGGAGGGCCAGATAGCTTTTGTACAGCTGCAGCTTCTGCAAGGAGTCTTGAGCTGCTGCTACGATTGGTCCAGACATACCATCAATCAACTTCAAGTCGGCTTCATGGAGACTTAGGCTGGTCAGATGGGGAGGCATGGCTGAGGAAGTGAAGTCTCCATATTTTAGAGTCAGTCTTTGAAGGACCATGGCCATCTGTAGCACTGTCAAGTCTGTGTGGTGCGCCGCTGGAGTGCTCAAGGTGCAATTGGTCAGGGAGGTAAAAGTCGATATTAAAGGAGTGCTGAAACCGATGCTGTAGGAGAAGAAGTCATCCACTATGCATGGTGCCAGGCCCTGCTGAGTTGCAGCCGCGTTTGGGTAGCCACAATCGGCACAGAAAACCTTCACGGACTGGGCGTTGTTTCTTGCCCACTGCAATAGGCTAGCGCGAGACTCGTTCGCGACTCCCAGCTTGAGAACCAGTGTACTCGACAACGAATCATATGCTTGAAAGGTGGAGTTGAACTGCTTGCAGACCAGTCGGAGTTTGTGAAGGTCTGCTTGCCTTCTGAGCGCTTCTTTAGTCGAGGCATCGTCCTCACTCCTGGCACTTCTGACTTCTTCAACCAGTACACCAAAGACCTTGGCCCACAAATCACTCGAGAGCATGGCTATAAGTTCTTGCTGCTTGGATCTGATGCTGAAGCAGCACTGGTGTACCTGCGCAGCGCAGCGAGCGCCTGTCACAAACAGTTCAAGCCTGGGAAGCACCTGCAGATACGCAAGGTGGCAGGCAAGGTGTGAGACAGCTTACCCTTGTCGTTATACCACGGTGAAGACAGATCAGAGTGCTACTCTGACACTGGCCAATTTTATACGCGTTTGGCGGGCCTGATGACCGCTTCAAATTGTGTGCAGACGCTTTATTTCTGTGGACTCCTCGGAAGTACGCTACAGAGTGTTACAAACTCAGAGCAGTCAAAAGTAAGATGAAAAACAACCTGCAGGTCGTCTCATGAGGTGTGAGTATCAAATCAATCAATCAATTTACATTTCCTGTCTTTAGGGAGCCAACAGACAATAACTGAGATCCGAGTAGAATTATGGTCCCAGGTGCAGATCAATCACCGATATGACGCTTGAATTGGTGTAAGCAGCGTGTGCCATCTAGATCGACAGCATAATATAGGCTTGTTCATTTGACCTCTTGATGTCAGGAATGCATTGTCACAACGTATGCTACCTCTATTTGGAAAAAAAAACTGTGGCAACATCAGGACACTACAGACTGGTGCACCAGAGCCATATTGAGCATGCGCCATGCAGTAAGGCTACAGGATGTCTCAGCAAATGCAGAACACTCTCTGAAAGAAAGTGCAGATGCTACAAAGATTATGTTTATAACATATTGTTTTGGCTTACACTGCTGCCATCATAAATACATACAAGCAGCAGTCGACACATCAAGACATGCACGAAGGGGATGATTCTCGTCCAACATCATACACTTAGATCCAACTGAAGCTTTGATTGACTTTCATCCATGGGGGACAGATGTTATCCTCAGGGCGCTGTGCAGGTCTGGAGTGCTCGTGCAGTTGTGCCACACCGTCCCTTTGCACCAAAAGCAGTGTCTGACTGCGCGTGCCATACGCAGCACCTTTCAGCTCACAAGGCTCGATGAAGATAGAGCTCATGACCTGCTCAATCGCCACTGGCATGCCGGTTTGTGGCAGATCCTCATTCTGATCAACTTTAGCTGTGTTGCCCATCACAGTATGAAACACTGTCCCAGCATCCAACTGTTGGACATCGGTTGTCTGATCCAATAGGGACTGCAGGCATGCTTTGCCAGCTTCGACCTTGGGCCACTTAGACTCAAGCACCCCATTG